>Ga0075421_100001876_pt1 | contig 24808 bp, 15 predicted proteins | sample SoiMetdeltSBSDD5_FD_75292 | JGI IMG/M metagenome (GOLD analysis project Ga0075421, IMG submission 75292) | Bulk soil microbial communities from a Populus tree surrounding site in Tennessee, USA - Soil MetaG P. deltoides SBSDD5 | ecosystem: Environmental > Terrestrial > Soil > Tree plantation...
GTCCTCAGTTGCGCCGGGAACTCCGACGCCGACTCCTGCGATATTCAGTATCTCGATAGGACGACAGCAGCGCAGGGATTGGGCGCTCGAATCAGCGCCCCGCGCAAGCAGGTAACCGCACTACTACAGACCTGCATGATCGAGCGACCTCCGGCCAAAGTGGAGAATGCTCCCGCTCCCCCCGCGCCGGCGCCTGTCCAGCAGCGACCACCGTCGAATAATCCCCCGCCTGTTGCTCGGCCACCCCAGCAAATGTCCTCCAACGGAATTAAGGTCGGCGACACAGTTGACTTCAACACCGCGTTCGGTTGGGTTTCGGATCGAGTCATGGGAATCAATGGGAATTCCTACAGAATTCTAGCTCCGACCGGGGGTGAGGTTTGGAAGACCTATCCCTCCGAAGTCCGCCGAACCGGACCTGCCACCGCGGAGGACAGGGCGGCCGGTATCTACCAGCTCCACGATAAGGTCCAGGTTCTTTTCGAGGGCCGCTGGGTCAATAGCGAGATCGTCACGATTCTGGGAATGGAGTACCAGGTGACGCTGCCTGGCAATCGCGTCGCATGGGCCAATCCTCAACAATTGCGACAGCTGGCCACGGTTCCGCCCTCCGCGCCCGCCGCTGCCACCACGGCGCGCGGGGAGCCTTGCGGCTCGAAGCTGGAGGGCCGCTGGGGAGCCACGGCTGGAATCGGCGGGGCCTCGGTCGAATTCCGATCGGGGAAAGCCCACACGGAAGCCCCATTGATTGGTAGGGAGACGGTCGACTGCTCGATAATCGGGGACAAAATCATCCTCACTAAGCCCGGCGACCCGGAAGAGCTAGTCTGGCGTCTCAACGACGACGGAACAATAGAAGCCGGCATTTTCGGAGAATTGCGAAAAAAAGGAAAGTAGCGCTCTATGTGCCGGCTGACACTGACAGCTCTCGCGATCGCGGCTGCGGCTCAACTCTGTTACGCCCAGCAGGGCATCATCACCACGTTTGCCGGCAACGGAACACGGGGATTCTCTGGTGATGGCGGCCCGGCAATTAGCGCGCAGCTTGGAGCAGGAGGCGTAGCGCAACCTCTCGGCGTCGCGGCCGATAGCGCCGGGAACGTATATATCGTCGACGGCTCTAACAACCGCATCCGCAAGGTGAACGCCGCCGGTATTATTTCCACGGTGGCGGGCGGAGGCACAGCGCCTGGCGTGGGCGATGGCAGCCCCGCAACCAGCGTTCAAATTTTCCCCCAGGGCGTGGCGACCGACCGCGCGGGGAACCTTTATATAGCGGCAGGCGCCACCATCCGGAAGGTGAACGCGGCAGGTATTCTCAGCACAGTGGCCGGCGGAATTTCTCCGGGTTTCAGCGGCGACGGCGGTCCCGCTACCAGCGCTCAAATCTTCCCGACCGGCGTCGCGGCGGACAACGCAGGCAACATTTTCATTGCGGATACAATCAACCAGCGAATTCGCAAGGTGAACACCAGTGGGATTATCAGCACGTACGCCGGCAACGGAACGCAGGGATTCTCCGGCGATGGTGGGCCGGCAACCAGCGCCGCGCTCACCCTTCCACAGGGTTTGTCGGTGGATGCCGAGGGGAACATTTACTTCGCGGTTTTGGGCCGTATCCGCAAAGTCGATACAGCAGGGATCATAACCACGGTTGCGGGAAACGGGAGTGGGCTCGCTATAGGCGATGGCGGTCCGGCGATCAACGCGGGGATGGCTCCGACCTTCACCGCAGTGGACAGTGAAGGAAACATCTTCCTCGTAGATGCGGGCGCCAACCGCATCCGCAAGGTGAATACGGCCGGAATTATCACGCTCTATGCCGGCAGCGGGTTAAACACCGGCCAAGGCAACGGTGATGGAGGACCGGCTACCAGCGCGGTACTCTCGGGAACGACCGGCGTGGCTGTCGATGGCGCGGGGAACGTTTATATCGCGGAGTCGAATAACAACCGGATCCGCAAAGTCTCTTCGGGGACGGCCGGCTCGCCGATTTCACCGACCCCGGCTTCGCTATCGTTTTCCCACTCGATAGGCGGCGCTGCTCCACCCAGCCAGAGTGTTGTGATCATCGCTGTGGGCGCGACGCTGACTTACACAGCGTCTACATCGGCCAGCTGGTTGTCCGTAAGTCCCACCAGCGGACCGGTGTCGACAACGCTGACCGTGTCCGTAAACCCCGCAGGACTGGCGGCGGGGACCTACAACGGCATAATCACTCTCACGCCGAGCGGATCCGGCAATCCACCGCGAACAATTCCAGTGATCCTGAACGTCAATGCGCCCATTTCCGAGGGTGTGATCACCACGATAGCCGGGGCCGGTAACACGGTCCTGCCTTTCTCCGGCGATGGCGGCCCAGCGGTTAACGCCGGAATGACCGGACCCACTGGCGTGGCGGTCGACAGCGCCGGCAACATCTATCTCGCCGATGCCGGCAATAATCGCATCCGCAAAGTAAGCACGTCCGGCATTATTTCCACTTTCGCCGGTGACGGAGCCTACGCCTTTGGCGGCGATGGTGGTCCGGCAACCCGCGCTTCCTTGTTTACTCCCACCGCCGTTGCCGTCGACGCCGCCGGCAACGTCTACATCGCCGACACAGTCAACCATCGGGTGCGCAAAGTCAACACCGCCGGAATCATCAGCACGGTAGCCGGCAACGGAAATCCTTCCTTCAGCGGTGACGGCGGTCAAGCCGCCAGCGCGTCGCTCACCGGTCCCGCTGGAGTCGCTTTAGACAGCGCGGGAAACCTCTATATCGCCGACCTTGGCAACTCGCGCATCCGCAAGGTGAATACGGCCGGGATAATCAGCACCATCGCAGGCAGTCTTCTCGCAGGCTTCTCCGGCGATGGCGGACCGGCCACCAGCGCGCGACTGTTTGCCCCCGCTGGCGTAGCGGTGGACACGGCAGGCAACGTCTATATTTTGGAGGCCGGCAACGCCACCGGATTCGGCAATCGCATCCGCAAGGTGACCACCGCCGGAATCATCAGTACGATCGCCGGCAACGGAACAAGAGGCTTCTCTGGTGACGGCGGACCGGCCGGGAGCGCCGTAATCAATCCTTTCTCGTCTCATGCGGGGATGGCCGTCGACGGGGCAGGGAATCTCTACTTTGCCGATGTCGCCAATCATCGCATCCGGAAGATAAGCGCATCCGGAATCATCAGCACGGTCGCAGGTAACGGAATCGCCGGTTTCTCAGGCGATGGCGGTCCAGCTACTACCGCTGGACTCAACAATCCTAACGACGTGGCAGTAGACAGCGCGGGAAATATCTACATCGCAGATACCACCAACCTCCGACTCCGGAAGGTCGGGCCAGCCGGCCAGCCGCCTGGGCCTGGAGTTTGTCTTCCCTCCATCGTGAACGGAGCGAGCTTACAGCCCGGCGTATCCCCGAGTTCCTGGGCGACGATTCAGGGCTGCGTCTTCGCTTCCAGTGTCGAGACCTGGGACAATTTCATCGTCGATGGACGATTGCCGACCACGCTTGGCGGGGTGACGGTGACCATCGGCGGCAAGCCGGCGTACCTTAACTATGTCAGTCCGGACCAGATCAACCTGATCGTTCCGGACATCGAACCAGGGTCCGCGCAGGTCACCATCACCGGGGCTGGAGGAAGGCAACAGTTCACGACGTCGATAGCCGCCTATGCGCCGGCGTTTTTTGTCTGGCCGGGAAGCCAGGCGGTAGCCACGCGAGCGGATTACACATTCGCAGCCAAAGCCGGAACGTTCGCGGGCGCTACGACCGTGCCTGCTAGGCCGGGAGACGTGATCATCCTCTGGGGCGCAGGCTTTGGGTCCACTACTCCGCCGGCTCCGGCCGGAGTCGTGCTTCCCGCCGACCGAACATACGCGACGAGCACGTCCGCGACGGTGACGATCAACAATATCCCGGTCACGGTTTATGGCGCGGCGCTGGCGCCCGGCTTCGCAGGGCTGTTCCAGGTGGCAGTCCAGGTACCGGCTTCACTCGCGGACGGAGACTGGCCGGTGGCGGCGAGCGTCGGCGGCGCGCAATCGCCAACCGGGATCGTGCTGTCCGTGCGGCGCTGAAGAATTTTCGCGCAGTTCACGAGTTTCATCGCATTTGTTTCTATGAAAACCTTGCAATGGTTGTTGCTCGCGCTGGTCCTGAATCTGCCGCTCCGCTCTCAAACCATCACGACGGTAGGCGGGAACACCAGTTGGGGAGGCGTCTACCAGACCGCTCTCGACGCCGATGGAAATCTCTACGGAGCCGATTTCGACCGGCACGTGGTCTATAAGGTGGATCGTCTGGGAGCTACGACCACGATAGCCGGAACGCTCAACGTTGCCGGCAACACCGGCGATGGCGCTCTCGCAACCGCTGCCAGACTCCGCAGTCCACTCGGAGTAGCTGTTGCATCCGATGGCACGCTCTACGTCGCCGACTTCGGGAATGAAAAGATCCGCAAGATCGCTCCCAACGGCATCATCACGACGTTCGCCGGCTCTGGAGTCGCGGGTTATACCGGGGATGGCGGTCAGGCCCTCAACGCCCGGATGAATGGGCCTTTCACACTCTTACTGGATCCGAAAGGCGTGCTCTACTTCGTCGATTACGAGAATCTCCGCGTTCGCAAAATTGCGTTGGATGGAGTGATCACCACGGTCGCCGGCTCGGGAAGGAGCGGTAATGCCGGAGAAGGCAGCCTGGCCACCTCGGCCGACCTTTTTCCGGGCTGGATGGCTCTCGGTCCTGACGGCAGCCTCTACGTCACCGACGATGGCAGTATCAACAATGCCGGATCGAGAAAGGTGCGGAAAATATCACCGAGCGGAACGATCTCCACAGTAGCGGGCAACGGAACCGCGGGCTTCTCCGGCGACGGCGGCCCTGCTACCTCCGCTCAGTTGGTATCCGCAGAAGGCGTAGCCCTCGATTCCGCCGGCAACGTCTATATCTCCGAATATGGAGGCGCGCGCATCCGGAAGGTGGCGCCGAGCGGCGTCATCACCACTTATGCGGGAGGGAACGGCGGCGGCTCGGCTGGTGACGGCGGACCCGCTAACCGCGCGCAACTTAACGGACCTAGCGGACTTCTGGTCGACGCCCAGGACAACCTGTATGTCAACGATTCAGTAAATCGGAAGATCCGTAAAATCGCTCCTCCGGCCGCTCCCGCCATTCGTACCACCAATTCTGTGCTCACTTCCTTTCTTGGGAGCGCCGGCTTTTCCTCCAACACCTACGTGGAGATTTATGGCTCAGGCCTCTCGAATACCACGCGGCTCTGGGCAGGAACTGATTTCCGCGGTTCGAACGCGCCGACCTCCCTTGATGGCGTGAGCGCCACTGTGAACGGCAAGCCGGCATTCGTCTTTTACATCAGCCCCGGACAAATCAACATCAATACACCCGATGACACGGCAACCGGACCGGTAGTGATCCAGGTAACCACACCCGTGGGAACGAGCAACGCGGTGACTGTAAACCGGAGTCGCGTTTCCCCGACGTTGCAGTCGGTCACGCAGTTCAATATTGGGGGCAAGCAGTACGTCGTCGCGCAGACACCTGATTTCCGATCCTTTATCGGAAACCCCAATATGCTTCCAGGCGTGGCGTTCACCCGCCCCACTCCAGGCCAGACGGTCATCATTTATGCTTTGGGATGCGGCGCGACGAATCCGCCCACGCCCGCCGGAGTGGTCGCCGGCCAGAACTCGCCGTTGGCGCTGCCCTACGAAATCAGGATCGGGGGAGTACCCGCCACCGTCAGTTCTGCTGTGTTAGTCGCCAACACCATCGGACTTTACCAATTCAACGTGGTGATTCCCACTGTAGGCGCCGGTGATCAGCCGATCGAGCTCACAGTCGACGGGGTGAGCAACAACCAGAACCTGGTCATCGTGATTGGACAATAGGCAGCCCGCCCGCTGCATCAGCATCGGCCGAAGCATACTATAAAGAGTCCGGAAGACGATGCGCCGACTTCTTCTGTTCGCAGCGCTCATTCTCTGCCGCCTCACGGTGGCCGAGGCGGCGCCTCACCGTCTTCGCCTACACCCGAACCAATCGCTCACTATCTTCGCTATCGCCGAAGGCCCCGATGGCTTCCTGTGGCTCGCCACAGCCGACGGCCTTTACCGGTTCGACGGATTTCACTTCCACAAGATATCGAGCTTTCCTTTTATCTCCGCCCGCTTCGTCGGATTTACCGCCGACGGATCACTCTGGGCAGGCGACTACTCTGGACTCGCCCGCGCGGCCAATAACCGCTTTGAGGTCGTGCTGCGCAACGAGATCCAGAGCATGACCGTCACTCCCGAACGAGTCTTCGCCCGATTGGACAAGCTGGCGCATATCGGCCTCGATGGAAAGATTCGGCATCTGAACCGCCGGAACAGCAGAGATCTCCAGGTCGATTCTTCAGGAACTCTCTGGTTCATCTGTCTTGACCCGGACGCGGTCTGCTCGATCGACCCGAAACGGCCCGATGAGATCCGCGAACTTCCCCTGCCGCACGGCTATCAGGCCGTCATGCCCGACTCAAGTGGGCGCCTTTGGGTAACGAACGATCAACAAGCGATCCTGCTCGATCATGGCCGCCCGACGTCGAAAGTGGAACGTTGGACTACCCACGAGAAGAGACGGCCCGGTCCGCTGCTCGTCGGACAAAATGGCGAGCTCTGGTTCCTTGGGGAAGCTGTCCGGAGTCTGAGTTCCGGAACTGTTTTCCAGGATCGCAGAAACCACGACCGCTTCTCGCCGCTTTCCGGAGTTGAAGACAGCCGGCGGCATCTGTGGGTAGCTGCGCACGGACGTGGATTGGTCGAATGGATTCCACAGGTAGACTGGGGCCGCTGGTTTCCGGAAGAGTTCGCGCATGAGTCCGCCGTCCAGGTAGTGCGGGACCGCCAGGGCTCCATCCTCCTCGCGACACACAAGAATCTGTACCGTTGGCACGCTGCCGCAAGCAAATGGTCTCCCATCACGAGAGAGGAGCGCCGCTATGAAGGGATTCTTCCGCTCGACGATGGTGGCTTTCTCGCATCCATCCGTGACTTCGGCGTGGCGCGCCTATCGCCAGACGGCAAGGTAATCGAGCGTCTGCAGGACCAGCTCCCCCTGATGGACCAATACCGTGAAATCATCCGGGATGGAAAAGGCCGCATCTGGATAGGGACCAAACGAGCGCTGCTTAGGGTCGAAGGCCAGCCCGGATCGCTGCGGTTCCGCGAAGAGCGTCTTCCCGGCGTCAAAGAAGGTGAAAATCAACAGGCCGTGGATCTGGAGATCGATGGCGCCGGTCGCCTTTGGGTCGGCTATGGAATAGGAATCGCGTGGCTCGACGATCAGGATGAGTGGCGTCAGGTCGCTACCGATCACCCGGTGACGATGGTTCGCTCTTTTACGGTCGCCGGCGACGACATCTGGATAGCCTACCGCGGGGCGGGCTCGTTTTCCCGTCTTCATCGCGCCGGCGAGCAGTGGAAACTAACCTCGTTCACCGCAAACGATGGCTACACTCCCACCGATACCCACTTCATAAAGCGTGACTCCCGCGGCTGGATCTGGCGAGGTTCTCCCGAAGGCGTGCACATTTCTGACGGTCAACATCTCGAGCCGGACGCTTGGATCCACATCGCCACCCACAACGGTCTGGCCAGTCAGGAAACAGACATGTACGGATTTTTCGAGGATCCCGATGGCAGCGTCTGGATCGCCGGATCCCAGGGAATCTCGCACTTGCGCCCTGATCCGTCCTGGTTCGCGGCTCCCCGTGACGCTCCGCCGCCCCGGATCACGCGCATCGAGGCTGATGGGCGTGTGTTCCTTTTTCCCGAACCTATTCCCACGGCGCTGCCATCGGATACCAAGACTCTTCGCATCGACGTCGGCAGCTTGCAGCCGCCTCCCTTCCGCGACTATCCACTGCGCTATCGCCTGCTGCCTCTTTTCCAGGACTGGCGGATCTCGCGCGACGGCAGCCTGGAGTTCCGTAACCTGCCTCAGAACGCATACACGCTGGAAGTCGGATTTACCGGCGCCGGAGTATCGCCCGTTGGCGTGTATCCAATCCGCATCGGATCGGGTGGATCGTGGTTCTCCTGGCTCTGGCTGTTCGGCTTCCTCGCGCCCATTCCGATCTTTCGCTACGTCCCGCAGCTCGAAAGGTCCAGGTTCCGATTACAAAAAGCAATCTTCCTGTTGCGCCGGCGTTATGGATCCCGGAAATTTTCGAGTCCCGCTGGAGCGGTCTCCGCAGCGCCGGATTATTCGGGCGAAACTCTCGCCGGACGATATCATCTCCGCCGTGTCGTGTCGCGTGGAGGTTTTTCGGTTGTTTACGAGGCCCGTGATTCCCGCGATGGAAGCGCCCGCGTCGCGGTGAAGGTTCTCAACGCAGGTTCGGGCCAGGAGAGCTGGATGCGCGACCGTTTCGCGCACGAGGTAGCCGCCCTGCGGTCCGTTCATCACCCCGGCGTCGTCTCGATTCTGGATTCCTGGATCAGTCCCGCCGGCGAGCCGTGCCTGGCGATGCCATTCCTCGACGGCGAGACGCTGCGCGCTGCTTTAGCTCATGGTCCTTTCACCTTCCGGCGAGCGGCGCGCATTGTCGGCGAGCTTGGCGGGGCCCTCGCCGAAGTGCACGCCCACGGCATCATCCATCGCGACCTCAAGCCGGAGAATTTGATTCTGCTGCGCCCCGGAACCGATCGCGAGCAGGCGGTGATCCTCGACTTTGGAACCGCCGGATTGCGCAGCGCGGAAAACGAGCTGGCCGCCACCACACTGATGGCCGGATCGTTTCATTACATGGCGCCCGAACGCCTGACAGGCCGCTACTCGCCGGCGAGCGACGTGTTCTCCCTCGGCGTGATCGTGCTCGAAATGGTTAGTGGAAAGCGCCTGTCGGATCTGAAGGCGACCTTCTCCGACTCATCGTTCCTAGGCGAACTCGAAAAGGCGCTCAAGAAGATTGAGCTAGCGGCTCGCCTGATGCAGGCCTTCGACCCCGAGCCGCGGCGCCGTCCTTCTGATGTGAAATTGTGGGCGGAACAAGTAGCCGCGGCGTTCGATCAGGCGTAGCGCTTCAACTGATTCGCCATCCATTGAAGACCAAAATCGTAATCGGCGCGAACCCGCCACGCTTCACGATTCTGCGCCTGGCTCATCTCGTGGATCGTCAACCCTTCGACCGAGCGACACCAGACCGTCTCGGCCACGGTCGCATCCATCGCCCGCAGCTTCTCAAAGACCATCTTCACTGCAAGGATTGTTTCCGGCGAAGCAGCGCTCCCGTTTCCAGCCAGCAGCAATTCCGGAATACGTTCCGCCGAAACCGTGTTGGTGGGTTTCTTCGCTCGCGAATGGTCGATCAGAACCTGGCGCATCGCACGGGAGGATATGCGAAAGAAGTGGTCCTCGCTTAGGATTCGCGCTTCCATCCGGTGCAGCTTCAGGAACAACTCGCTCACCAGAGCCGTCGGCTGCAACGTGTGCCCCGGCCGTTCCCGCCGAAGCAGGGCGGAGGCGATGACTTTCAGTCGATAGAAAGCCAGCTTGTACACCGCATCCCGCGCGACATTGTCTCCCAATCGCGCCTTTTCAAACAAGGATGCGAACGCTTCCGTCATTGGTCTTCTCCGGAGGAAAGTAAAGTATATCAAATCGATGCGAATGAGTTTTGGTGAGCCGGGCGGGACTCGAACCCGCGACCCTTTGATTAAAAGTCAAATGCTCTACCAACTGAGCTACCGGCCCTGAGGGTTACACCGAGGCGCTAACTTTCCACCATACCACGCTAGAATGTGGAAATGCCCAAATCCCTCATCATGATCGCTAACGGCGATCTGAGACTGTCCGCAAACCAGAAGTGCTGGCCGGCTCAATTGCGAGTGGAAGAAGCGGTCACCGCAGCGATCAACGCCGAAGGCGTCCAGGTATTGCGTGGGCATCCCTACGATCCCGCCAAGCAGCACGGCTTTATCGACAGCCAAAAACGCGGCATGGAAGTCTTCCGTGATATTCCGCAAGATGCTCCTCTGATCGTCGTCGAAGCTGTTTGGCAGTACAGCCATCATCTGCTGCACGGGCTCTACACGCATCGCGGACCGATCCTCACCATAGCCAACTGGAGCGGTGAATGGCCCGGGCTGGTCGGACTGCTGAACCTGAACGGATCGCTCACCAAAGCCGGTGTAAAGTACAGCTCGCTCTGGAGCGTCGATTTCCGCGACGATTTCTTCCTCAAAGGATTGCGCCGTTGGCTGGGTGGAGAGTCGCTGTGTCACGATACCAGCCACGTGCGCCCTCTCAGCGCGTTGCCTCTCACCGGCCGGGCCGAGCAGATCGGGGCAAAGCTCGCGTCCGATCTCCGTCGCAATAAAGCGATCATGGGCGTCTTCGATGAAGGCTGTATGGGAATGTTCAACGCCATCATCCCCGACGAGCTACTGCATCCAACCGGCGTATTCAAGGAGCGGCTCAGCCAGTCGGCGCTCTACGCGGAAATGCGCCGTGTGCCCGATTCCGAAGCGCTCGCCGTCCGTCAGTGGCTCGAGAAGAAAGGCATGCGCTTCCTCACCGGACCGAATCCGGAGACCGATCTCACCGACGACCAGATCCTCGATCAATGCAAGATGTACATCGGCGCCCTGAGGCTGGCCGCCGAATTCGGCTGCGACACCATCGGAATCCAATACCAGCAGGGGTTGAAGGACCTGACGCCGGCGTCCGATCTCGCCGAAGGTCTGCTCAATAACGTGGATCGGCCCCCGGTCAAAAGCGCATCTAACGGCGCCGTGCTCTACGACGGCCGCGCGCTGCCGCACTTCAACGAAGTCGACGAATGCGCCGGGCTCGATGCGCTGATTACGAATCGAGTTTGGACCGCCCTCGGTTTCGATCCGGAGACAACGCTCCACGATCTTCGCTACGGCGAGACGTACGGAAACGATTTCGTCTGGGTATTCGAAATATCAGGCGCTGTGCCGCCCCAGCATTTCATCGGCGGGTACGCCGGCGCGGTGAGCGAACGCCAGCCGCCGATGTATTTCCGCCTCGGTGGCGGCACGTTGAAGGGAATTAGTAAGCCAGGCGAAATCGTCTGGAGCCGTGTGTTCGTCGATAATGGCGCGCTCAAGGCGGATCTGGGCCGCGCCCAATCGATCGAGCTTCCGCGGGAGGAAACGGAGCGCCGCTGGAAGATAACAACTCCGCAGTGGCCCATCATGCACGCGGTCACCACAGGAATCACCCGTGATCAAATGATGGCGCGCCACAAGTCCAACCATATTCAGGTCGCCTATGCGCCCGACGCCGAGGGCGCGAAGCTGGCGCTAGTTTCGAAGGCCGCCGCATTCCGTGAAATGGGCCTTAATGTCTCGATCTGTGGCGACACTGAATGAGTGCTGCTGTTACTCATGCCGAAGCGTCACGATCGGATCCACCTTCGTCGCGCGCCGGGCCGGAATGTACGTCGCCAGCATCGTGATCCCCACTAGAAACAAGGTGACCACCATGATTGTCGGAGGATCATGAGGTTTTACGTCGTAGAGAAAACTTCCGATTACCGGCGTCGCCGCCAGTGCGCCGGCTAAACCCAGCGCCGTGCCGATCAGCGCCAGGATGAATCCCTGTTTCAGGATCAGCTTGAGCACCTCTCCGGTCTGCGCGCCGAGCGCCAGTCGAAGGCCGATCTCGTGTCTGCGTTCACTTACCGAATACGAAATCACACCGTAAATGCCGATCGCCGCCAGCAACAACGCCAACGCGGAAAATCCCCCCAGAAGTTGCGCGATAAACCGCGGCGCGATTGCTGAATCAGACACCGTCTGCGGAACCGTCTTGATTCCAAAAATTGGCGCATCCTTATCCAGCTCCCGAACCGCGCTGCGCAGGCCATCAAATACCGTTTTAGGATCTGAATGGGATCGCACTACCAAGCTCCGGTGAAGCCGGGATTCCGTGTCGCCGGCGGTACAACGCGGTGACTGCTGCGTGTAGTGAATGTACATCTCCGGCTCAGGCCGCATGCCGAGTTGATACTGCCGGACGTTACCGACGATTCCTACGATTTCACGAGGTGGCTGTTCACCCGGCGCGGTATCCATTATGATGACTTGGCCGATGGGGTTACTGTTCGGCCAAAACTTGCGCGCCATGGCCTCGTTGATCATTACGACCCAGGGGCTCGACTCCTGGTCCTGCTCAGTGAAGTGTCGGCCCCGGATCAGGGGAATCTGCATAACCTCGAAGTATTCGGAGCTGATCACGCTGTAAAACGCTCCCGCCCGCTCTCCGGCATGAAGGGCTGAATCGCCGGAAATCTTAATCTGTGCTCCGGAATTGGCCCGGTTTTCGATCATCGGAAACCAGTCGACCAGCGCCGCAGCCTCGACGCCTGGCAATGCCTTCATACGCTCGAGGAGCTGGCTGGAGAACATCCCCACTTGCGGTGTTATGAGCGCAAATCCGGTCTTCATGTATCCGCTATTATCGAAGTACTTCTTCCCGAGTAAACGGACCTCCATCGTCAAAAGCTGCTCCGCTTTAAATCCCGGATCGGTACGCACGATTCGAACGAAAGTGTTGATCATCAGGCCGGCGCAAACAAGCAGCACCATCGCCACTGCAATCTCGACAACGACCAAAGCGTTGCGCGTTCGCTGGCGTGAGCCCTTGCCTGAAGCCCGACCGCCGTCTTTGAGCGAATCGTTCAAATCCACACGGGATAGCCGCACAGCCGGCGCCAGCGCAAAAATAATCCCCGCCAGTATCGAGAGGGCGAATGTGAACGCCAGTACCCGCGCATCAATGGTTATCGCGTTGGCCTGTGGAAACCAGCGAGGCGCCAGAGCAATGAAAGACTTGATCCCTCCAGCGGAGATTAATAGTCCCAGGACGCCCCCCATCAGACTCAGCAGCACACCCTCCGTTAACATTTGGCGGACTAGCCGAAATCGGCCCGCGCCTAGCGCAGCCCGGATCCCGACTTCCTTTCTGCGACTCGCGGCGCGCGACAGCAGCAGGTTGGCAATATTGGCGCAGGCGATCAGTAAGACGAAGCCAACGGTCGCCAAGAGCGGGTACAGCAGCCTGCCCAGACTGCCAAACAGCGCCCCCTGCAAGGGTTCAACCTTCAAGCCCAAACCCTTGTTGGTTTTCGGACTCGTTTCCTCAAGCCGCCGGCCAACGATATCCATCGAGGCCTGCGCCTGCTCGACCGTCACGCCCGGTCTGAGCCGGCCGACTCCCAGCAGCCATCGTTGGTTGCTGAGTATGGTCACCTTCGTGGGAAGGAGTCTGTATACGTCTCCCTTCCCCTGGCCAAAAAAATCGAAGCGTGGTGAGAAAACACCCACGACGGTCCAAAGGCCATTATCAACAAACAAGGACTTGCCGAGAACTTTTGGATCGCCCGCGAAATGTCGCTGCCAGAATTCGTAGCTTAGGACCAGCGGCCGTCTACTGATATCATCGTCGGTCGGAAAACGGCCCAGGACCGGAGTCGCGCCGACCAATGGGAAAAAGCCTCCCGTGACCGCCACCATCCCGACACGTTCAGGCTCGCCTGCTCCAGAGAGCGCTGTCATGTCTGGATACGAAGTCGCCTCGATTTGATCAAAGACCTGATTGTGCGTTCTCCAGTTGAGTAAGTCTGCGCCGGACGCAGGAAATGGCCTAGCGCCTTGCTTCAACCCCGTGTTACGAATCGCCGCGAGCCGGTCCGCGTTCGGATAGGGCAGCGGTCGAAGCAATAGCGCGTTGACCGCGCTGAAAATAGTACTGTTCGCGCCGATCCCGAGCGCAAGCGAAAGAACCGCGACGGCCGTGAATCCAGGACTCTTCTGAAGCATGCGGACGGCATGTTGGACATCGCGACCCAGATCGTGAAGCCAGCGCGAAAGCCACGTGTCCCGCACTTCCTCTTGCACTTGCGCGATTCCACCGAACTCGATCACTGCCCGCCTGTGTGCTTCGCTCTCGCTCACGCCCTCGCGCATCAGGTCTTCTACACGCCGGTCCAGGTGGTAGCAAAGCTCACGATCGAGATCTTCTTCCATCCATTTCCGGTTCAGACGAAACAGATTGATAAGCTTCCGCATCATTGCTCGGCCTCCCGAAAAATCAGCCGGACCGCCGCCGTCAGCCGGTCCCAGCTTTTCTTCTCGATCGCAAGCTGCTTTGCGCCGGAGCGCGTCAGCGAATAGAACTTAGCCTCGCGCCCCGTCTCCGACTCACGCCACGCCGACGCCAGCCAGCCTTTCTGTTCCAAGCGATGCAACGCCGGGTACAAGGACCCTTGATTGACCTGTATAACCTCGCGGGATACCTGCTCAAGCCGCTGCGCAATCCCGTAGCCGTGAGCCGGCGCAGTAGAAACAATCTGCAGAATCATCAGATCAAGCGTCCCTTGCGGGATGGGAAATCGAGAGGAAGACATCGGCGCCTCAACCTTCTACACATGACATTGTGTAGCCAGACGTGTCGAAGGTCAAGGTATTTTTGCGGATTTGTCGAACGAGCGGCTATAATTCCGATTGAGCCATCCCAAGACGCGAACGTGGCGGAATTGGCAGACGCACCAGACTTAGGATCTGGCTCCCGAAAGGGAATGGGAGTTCGACCCTCCCCGTTCGCACCAACGCTCAACTTGAAGTCCCACTATTTAACCGAGCTACGTTCGTGTACCGATGACTTTGTGATGACGCCGCACGCTATCCTGTCGCCGGAATTGCCGCTCGGATCTGTCCGATCATCGTCCTCTTTCGCATGAATAACAAGACTCGTGCCGCCGGGCTTCAACAGAGAGTTCGGTCCGGACTGCAGCGTCACATTCTTCGCCACAATATTCAGAGCAACATCCCCATTTTCCGAAACCGTAACATTTCCAAGATCGCCCTCGTGCGCTCCGGCTGGATTGAGTTTGCCGTGCTGTTTACCGCTCGGATTGAAATGTTCCCCTGCTGATTTGAAGTCCGGAGCCTCACAACTCCCCGTGTCATGAAAATGAATGGCGTGCTTGCCGGGCGGGAGATTCTTAAGTCGACCGGACATGCGAATACCCCCAGGAGTTTCGAAAAGAGTCACGGTCCCGAGCGTCTCTCCTCTCGCGTCCTTTATGTCTGCCCGCGCCGAATCCTTCGCTCTTTTGTTGTCTTGAGCTGCGCTCGTTGAAGCAAGCCCGAGGGCAGCCACAATACCGAAAACCCGCAGATAGTTGAAGGTGTTTGACATGCTGAAATCCTCCCCCTATTGCTTCGGCACGTTCATCGCCAAACGGCGTTAAATGAGCTCCCTAAAACACGAACTTGAGACTCAACTGGATACGCCGGGCGTAATTCGCCTGGTTGGCGGCATTGATCTGGCCGAATGTAGCATTCGCCGGATTGGCGGCATTACCTGCCGGCGATGGAAACAGCGGATGATTCATGGCGTTCAGGAACTCGGCTCGGAACTGAATGTCCTTCCCCTCGGCAATCCGAGTGTTCTTGAACATCGATAGATCGTAGTTGTTAATATTGTCTCCCCGCACGTTGCCGAGCCTGAGCGGGAAAGTGCGTATCTGCCGTCCGGTGTCGAGCTGCAGCGCCGAATTTCTCTCAAAGCCGGCGTCGACGTTAAACCAGCGCTCCACCCGCTGCTGGTCCGATGGCAGCGCGATGTCGTTGAAATTGCCTCGAAAAATTGCGCTGTTAATCGTGAGGGAAGTTCCGATCGCCGTGTTCCCCGTCGCCATCGCCCATTGAATCGGCGGACCGCTCTGGTAGGTCCACAACCCCGAGAGCTGCCAGCCACTCACAATCGCCGACGCTACCGGATGCAGCCCGGATAAGAACTGCCGCCCCCTCCCGAACGGTAGTTCATAAATACCGCTGATCGAAACCCGGTGCGGATAATCCATGTCGGAGATGAACTCGCTGGGCCGGGCGTCATCGGCGGCCATGAGTTCGGTCGCCTGCATGAATTTCGAGTAAGTATAGTTCGCCGCGATGGTGTGGCCCTTCGAGAATCTCTTTTCGAGCCGCGCCTGGAGTGAGTGATACCACGAATAGCCGTCGAATCTCGTTGAGTTCACGTTATCGAACTGCGGGAAAGGACGAAGCAGCCGCTCGCGCGCGATGTTCGTTGCCGTAAACGCGCCGACCGCGCCTGCCGGGAGCTGATTCAGAAACGGGTTCGGCAAGTTGGCGCTGAGATAAGCGATGGCGGTGTTATCCCGCACCGGACTCCTGCTCAAATACTGCTGCGGCGTCACATTCAAATTCCGGTAAATCTCCAGGTGAGTTCCCCGGTTGCCGACATAACTAGTCTCGGCGACAAGTCCACCCGGCAATTCATACTGCAGCCCGAGCTGCCATCTCTGCATATACGGCATTTCCGGTTTCTGCTGATAGAACGTGATGCTTTGCCCGAGAAATGTCTGCGCTCCCTGCGCTGCGCCTAACGGTTCCAGGATCCCGTTCGGAAATGGATTGGACAGTCTGGTTGTAAAAGTCAATCCGTTGTCCTGCGAAGCGGTATACGGTGTCGTCCGGCTGAACCCGCTCTGGACCACATCGCCGCGACGCTGCCCAAGGAATCCGAAGAAGATGCCGTAGCCCGTACGCAGGACAAGCTTATCGGTAAGCTTGTAGGCCAGTCCGAACCGGGGCATGATGTTGGCTTTCGGCGTTTCGTACAATCCTCTGGATCGCCCGCCCACGCCAGGGAATGTGAGTCCGCCCTTCGTGTTGAACTGCGAGGCCGGAATTTCCGCAGTCGGATTGAGCGCGTAGTTAGCGCGCACCTGGGCCTCGAAGGGCTGAGCCGCTGTGGGATCGAAGCCTGCCACGCTGCGGTTGAATCGCTCTGTTAGCGGCGTCTCAAACTCCCATCGCACGCCGAGGTTGAGAGTCAGTCTCGAGTTGACCGTCCAATCATCATGGACAAAGAACCCCCAGGAAGTCGATTGCTCGGCATAGCTAGCAGCCCTGTTGATATGGCTGTTCTCGCCGGACGGCAATCCCAGAAGCAGCGCCGCCGCCGACTGGCCGAGCTGGTTAGGCGCGTTGGGAGAGTTATCGAGCGGCCCCCTGGTCCAGGTCGAATCGAAATTGAAGCGCCCCGTCTGGTCGTTGCCGAACGGAATACTATTCTCGCGATAGGATCGGAACTCCGCGCCGGTCTTCACCGAATGCGCCCCCATCCACTTTTGGAAGGTGAGGTTCAGCGAATGTGTGTCGATTGGGCGATAGTCGGCGCCGAATGCCGTTCCCTGATAGGTATTCGCCGGGAAATCGATCCGCGGGAAGCGTCGAATATCAGCCGATATCGCATTGTTGTAAGACGAAGGAAATCCAAGGGACGTCAGATCGAAGCCCCTGCTCTCCGGATTCCCCTGATCCACCCGGATGAACCGGTTGTATCCATACCTCACGTTGAGGATCGTCGTAGCGTTCAACGTATACACATCATCGGCGACGAACGATCGGGAGAGAAACTGGAACAGAGTTCCCGTAGACAGATTGTCGAAATAGTTGTTGTAGTCGCTGTCGCGGCGATAGACGCTGGCGCGCACAAAAATTCTTTGCTTGTCGCTGATGGCGTGGTCGCCGCGCGCAGTATGCGTGTAATACTTGATGCTCTCGAGTAGATCCGAACGCTGATAATTTTGAGTGCCATCGATGGCGCCCGCCGACAGCGGCTTCGGAAAGTAGCTCAGGATTCTCTTTGCCACCGGATCGTGCAGACTCGCTGGAATGATGTTTCCAGGAAATAGATCCTGTTCATAGCGGCCGCCGCCGATCGACCGGCGGGAGAACGGATTATAGATCCGGTAATTCGCGCCTGCCGCCAGAAGGTCGGAAAAATCGCCCGCTTTCATCTTTTCGCTCGGGACGCTGAACACGCCATTATTGCGTGGCCGAGCCTCATGGATCCCTTCGTAAGCGTAAAAGAAGAACGTCTTGTTCCTGCCATCGTAGATCTTCGGCAGGATGACCGGGCCGCCGGCCACGCCGCCCCAGCGGTTGTAAGTGAAATCCGGACGCGGCGTCCGGTTCGCATTGGCGAAGAAATCGTTCGCAAACCATCCCGGCGCCATCTTCGTGTAGTAGGCCGTGCCGTGCAGGCTGTTCGTCCCTGACTTGATCCCGATATTGGTCACGCCGCCTTCGGTCTGTCCGAAGCTCGCGTCGAATGTGGCCGTCTGCACCTTGAACTCGCCGATCGCGTCGGCCGGCGGAACGTAGGACGAAGTCACTTCGCCCGCATTAGCCGTCGCCGTGCTGGGAGCGCCGTCGATCGTCACATCGCTCCGATTAGCCCGCGTCCCATCCATCGCATATCCGACGATATGAGTCGGCTCGAATGGCCGGTCCAGCCTCGGGTCCCGCGCAAAGGAAACACCCGGCGCAAGTCCGATCAGAAAGTAAGGATTCCCATGCGGGACAGGCAGCTCGGAGATTCTGCGGCCGTCAATCACCGCGCCGAGAGAGGCCGTGCCCGTAGTCAATAAAGGTGTATCGCCCGTGACAGTGATGGACTGCTCGGCGCCGCCCACCTCCATTTGCACGTTCACTTCGAGGCGGTCATTGATCCGCAGCTCGACGGCGTCTCTGATGAACTTTTTAAAGCCCGGGACTTCAACTGTGATCTGGTAAAGTCCGGGAAGCAGAAAAGGCGCGTTGTAGAGGCCCGACGTATTCGTGGACATCGAGATCCTCGTGCCCATCCCCTTACTGGCGATGACCACCTTGGCATCGGCGATAATCGCATCCTGCGCATCAGTCACCCGGCCCGTGATAGTCGCGCGCGTATCCTGCCCAACCACCACTTGAGGCAGAATCGCACAGCCCAGCAGAACTCCGAAAAGTCGACTCGGAAATCCCATGGAGTTTCTCCTTTAACTTGTACCCGTTACGGAAAGACGCACCACCCCTCAAACAATTGGCGTCAGTCTATCACGTCGCTCTCTACGCCCACTCGTGATGTTTATTCTCCTCCCTCGTTTTGCATAACAAAACGTAGTAAGGGCAGCTACATTGACGTAGTTTGCTAATAATAAATATATAAAACAAAATTTGCATCCGATCTGCCGCAAAGGAGGAAGGCAAGATGTTCCATATTGCAGAACGAAAGTCGGATCCGCTGCGTCTAACGGTTCCCGGTGGCGCTAACATCGGCGGCGCAAATACACACCGGTTCGCGTTTAACAGGTGGCGGTTTCGCGCTCGTTTATTCGCTCATTCTGATCTCGAGCCGAAGCAGAGACAGGAGGTGCACAATGCGCTCAGAACGAACTGCCGAACGCCTCTCAAGCCGGTTAACGTGGAAACTTCGTCCAGGTGTACGAACCAATATTTCAGGGCGAGAGCCAAAACAGCAGCTGCCAGGACTGCAGCCTCTAGCCACCACACCGCGCTACCGTTCTCTTTTCGCCAAGAAATGGCTTCTGCCCCGATGGCGCCAAGAGGTAAAAGAGCTAGCGTGGCTGGATATGCGGCTGTTGATTCAGCGCCGGCGATGCACAAAATCGCCGCAGTGAGCAACGAGAATACGCGGCTGCTCGATCGCCATCGCGCCATTCCAGTAAGCCGAACGATAGGCGGGAGAATCAGAGAATAGAGCACCACATGGCTCAACTGCCAGGAAACGGTAATGATCACTTGAACCGGGAAGATGCCAGGCATTAAAAGAACGTTTTGGAATATCAATAGGATCGCGTCGGTTGGATCGGCAGGCAACTTAGACGCGAATGGGAACACGAACGACAGCACGAGATACACACCCAAGACCACCAGGAATACTGAATATATGCGAATCAAACGACGCGCACAAACGCGAGATAAATTGTCGGTTTGTCGAGGACCGAGCGATACACAACACACCCTACTATAACCAGAAAAAAGAGACCGGCTACACGCCCCATGGGGTAAATAAACTCGATCATCTGCGCATTGACGCTCCCCTTCGGGGCTTGCGCACACAGAAACTCTAATAAGTGAATGAGGAACACCAGCAGCATTGCGATGCCGCGGGCCCCTTGTAGAGAGTGGACTCGATTGGAATGGATACTGGAGCTTAAGGCACGATGGATAGTGACCCAAGCCCATGACCGGTTTCGAGGTAATCTCCGGCTTCCGAATGGATCTAAAATCATCGGAGAGTTATCGGTATTTTTCTAGTGAAACTTTATGAATACTTACGCTGATCTGTCCTGCCCGCGACGGTCCCGCCAGTCCGGGTAGTAAGTGGCGGCGTTCGCTCCAGGTGTGATAAACCTGAAGTCCTCATGGGGTTCCAAGGCTAATGCAAACGCTGCTGCTCGCTTCGCTCGTCCTGCTTTCTGCATCGACCCTCGCCGCTCAGACTTCAGAGGACTTGATCAAAGCTGATCCGAACAACTGGCTCATGTACTCGGGGACCTACGATTCTAAGCGGCACAGCCTGCTGAAGCAGATCAACCCCAGCAACGTGCAAAATGTGGCGCCGAAATGGGTCTATCACATTTCCGGATCGATTAAGCTCGAAGCGGTCCCCATCGTCGTGAACGGCGTGATGTTCGTGGCGCAGCTCAATCACGTCGATGCGCTCGACGCCCGCACCGGCCGTCTCATCTGGCAATATCGGCGCCAGCCCGTCTCCCGCGGAGCGCATCGCGGCATCGCCGTCTCCGATAACAAAGTCTACGTGGGGACCGCCGACGCCCACGTGATTGCGCTTGACGCCCGCAACGGCGCCGTCCGCTGGGAGACGAAAATTCAGGGCGAGGATGTTCGCTATCAGGGTGGAGCGCCGCTAGTGATCCGGAACAAAGTCCTGGTCGGCGGAAACAGCCGTGTGGGCGGCTTTATCGACGCCTACGACACCGAATCCGGCAAGCAGCTCTGGCGGTGGAACTCGCTTCCCAAGCCGGGTGAGCCAGGAAGTGAGACCTGGGCGGGCGACAGCCTGAAACTCGGCGGCGGTCCGATGTGGCACACCGGCAGCTACGATCCGCAGCTCGATCTCGCTTATTTTGGGACAGGCCAGCCCGGCATGGATTTCGTCGGCGACTACCGCAAGGGCGACAACCTCTACACCGACTGCATGGTCGCGCTAGATCCCGAGACGGGCAAGATGAAGTGGTATTTCCAGTTCACGCCCCATGACGTGCATGACTACGACGCGGTGGAAATTCCCATCCTCGTTGACGCCACGTTTAAGGGCCAGCCGCGCAAGCTGCTGCTGCAGGCGAATCGCAACGGATATTACTACATCCTCGACCGCACCAACGGAAAATTCCTCCAAGGCACGCCGTTCGTGAAGGTGATTACCTGGGCGAGCGGCCTGACCGAAGACGGCCGTCCGGTGGTGGTCCCGGGCTCCGAGCCCAGTGTGCAAGGGACCAAGGTCTGCCCCCCGACCGCAGGCGCGACCAATTGGCCCTCACCTGCCTACAGTCCCGATACGCGCCTCTTCTACGTCATCGTGACGGAAGGTTGCGGCATCAATATTCGAGGCGCCAGCAAGTTCGAGATCCGTCCCGGGGCGCCCGTGGGCAGCGGAACCGGATATCTCGAAAGTCCCGACGTGCAGGAGCGCTGGCAGCTCTACGTTCGCGCGCTCGACGCGTTCACCGGTAAGACCGCCTGGGACTACAAGCAGATCGGTTCGAACCACTATGGCCCGGGCGTCGTCTCAACGGCGGGCGGTATCGTGTTCGCTGGCGAGCAGCAGGGAAATCTTACCGCGCTCGACGCAAAAACGGGTAAGCCGCTCTGGCATTTCAACACCGGCGACTTCATCTCCGCATCGCCCATCGTGTACGGAGTCGCCGGCAATCAGTATGTCGCGATCGTAGCCGGATCGAACGTCATCGCGTTCGGACTTTCCGGAGGCGCTAAATGAGATTTGCCGCGATTGTAGCCACGTTCGCGATCGCCGCCGCTCCAATCCAGGCGCAAAGAGGCGCCGTCGATACTGGCCCCCGGAATCCATTCGCCGGCAATGAACAGGCCGTCGCCGAAGGACGCGACATCTACAACCGCGCCTGCACTGCATGTCACGGCCAGGACGGAACCACTGGTGACCGCGCTCCCGCCTTAGCTGCCCCCGGACGCCGCTATCTGCGGCAGACCGATAGCGCCCTGTTCGACGCGGTCCAAAAAGGAATACCGGGAACTCAGATGCCGCCCATGGGACTCAACGAGACCGAAGCGTGGAAAGTCACCGCCTACGTTCGAGGACTTCGCGGCACGGCGATCGACACACCGGCAAAAGGAAATGTAGCCCACGGCCAGCAGATTTTTTGGGGAAAGGGCGAGTGCGGCAATTGCCACACGGCCCAGGGAAAAGGCGGGCTCATCGGACCGGATCTTTCGAATATAGCGGGCCGTCGTAAGCTCAGTTCCATCCGCGACTCGCTCACCAAACCGCAGCACCGCGTTTTAGGTGATGGCGGCCAGATCGAAAGCGTTCTTTATCCGCTAGCCAGCCACAAGGCCGTTCGCGTCGTGACAAAAGACGGCCGGACCATCCGTGGCACGGTCAAGAATGAGGATAGCTTCTCCCTGCAGATCATGGGTACCGACAACGCGCTCCACCTGTTTTTGCGCGACGAGCTGCGCGAAGTCATCGACGAGCCGAAGAGCCTGATGCCGACCGACTACGACAAGCGCCTGACGCCGGAAGAGTTCCAGGATCTGCTCGCATTTCTGAGCCGGCAAGGTACCACAGCCCAGACGCAGCAACCACCAATTGCTCGCCAACCGGTAGAATAAGCTTTAGCTTGTTCGTCACTGCGCGAGCGTAATCACACCCCAAGGCCGATCGCCAACTTTGATTTTCTTGGTGACCTTTTCGGTCGCGACCTCGACGACCGAGACGTCGTTCGATGGCCCATTCGCCGTGTACAACATCTTGCCGTCCGGAGAGAGCGCGATGCCCCACGGCCGTGGTCCGACTTCAAATGACGAGACGATCTTGTCCGTAGCCGTGTCGATCACCAGGACCTTTTTGCCGCGCCCGGTGGTGACGTAAGCCCTGGCGCCGTCGTTCGACAGCACGATCCCCATGGGCCTCATCTCTTCACCACCGGCAGCAATCGTCCGCAGGACCGCGTGTTTGACCGAGTCCACCACAACCACGGAATTGCCGACCTCGCACGTCACATACGCGCGAGAGCCATCCGGCAGAAACGCCACACTGCGCGGCCGCAGTCCGACCTTGAAATGCTTCACTGACTTGTTCGTCGCGGTATCGATCACAAAAATAGCGCCGTCGTTCTCTGACGTCACATAGACAAACTTGCCGTCCGGACTGGTCGTCACCCCTTCCGGTTCTTCGCCCACCGGTATCGCCTGAATCACTTTAGCCGCGGCAATATCGAGGACACTGGCCTTGGCTGTATCTTCGTTCGAAATGTACATCAGCTTGCCGTCTTTGCTCAGATCGAAGCTCTCCGGATCATCCCCGCCCTTCAGAACGCGAAGCAGCTTGCTCGACGCGACATCAAAAACGCCGATCCCGTCAGCGCTGCGATCGGGTGGAGGGAGCTTGCTCTCGTCGGTGCCCGGCGGCGCGAACGGCGATCCGCTAAGCGCGACGAAGATGCTCTTGCGATCGAGACTCGCGCGAATCCCTCGCGGCCGCTTACCCAGCGGGACTGTGGCCACCACCTCCTGTGTACCCGAATCGATAACACTCAGATCCCCGGAAGCTTCGTTAGTCACATAGATGCGATGCCCTGGCGGCCCCGTCAACTCCTTCATCACGATCTTTTGCGTCGGTTCGGAGCGGCTGCAGCCGGTTAACAGAATGGCCGCTGCGGCAAGCAGGTTAATCCACTTTGTTGGTTTCATCATTATCGGATTTCGCTCAGCTATTGTATTACAGCGGCGACCGTCGAGCGCAAAAGTAGCGGCTACGTTAGTAAAGGACACAAGAGCCAATCGGAGCCGTGACCATCAGGGAGCGATTCTTGCGACGAAACGAAATCACCGGGACAGCTAACTAATTCGTGAAGTCGACAAGTTGTTGCAGCCTCGCGCGCGCCGCTCCCGTATCGATCGACTCCGCCGCCAACTTCGCGCCTTCCTCAAAACTCCCTGCCCGCCCCGCCGCAACCAGAGCCGCGCCGGCATTAACTAGCACGATGTCCCGTCGCGGCCCCTTCTCTCCCGCAAGCACACCCATAGCAATGTCGCGATTCGCCGCAACCTCGCCGCCCCTCAAATCCTCAGGACTCGCGAGCGAAACGCCGAACATCCCCGGCTGCAAACAGCGCCGCTCCACGCGCCCGCCAATCACCTCGAACGCCAGTGTCGCACCCGTCGTAGTAATCTCGTCGAGCCCGTCGGACCCATGCACAACAAAGCCTCGCTGCAGCCCAAGCTCAGCCAGCGCGCCCGCGATCAACTCCGCTGCCGCTTCCGACGGCGCGCCCACCAGTTGCGCCGTCGCCCCGGCGGGATTCGTTAGCGGACCCAGCAAATTAAACGCCGTCCGCATTTTCAATTCGGCCCGCACAGGCTGAGCGTGCTTCATCGCCGTATGGATCGCCGGCGCAAACAGAAATCCGATGCCGACCTCGCGGATCGCCCGCGCCATCTCCTCCGTATCGTGCGATATCTTGACGCCGAGGCTCTCCATCAAGTCCGCGCTGCCACAGCGGCTCGATAGCGACCGGTTGCCGTGCTTCGCCACCCGCACGCCCGCTCCCGCGATAACGAACGCAGCGACAGTCGAAATGTTGAACGTGCGGCCGCCATCTCCGCCGGTCCCGCAAGTATCGATCAGCGGCCCGGAGCCTTCGACACGGACCGTCCGCCCGGCTTGCCGCATCGCTCGCGCGAAACC
>Ga0075421_100001877_pt1 | contig 24803 bp, 22 predicted proteins | sample SoiMetdeltSBSDD5_FD_75292 | JGI IMG/M metagenome (GOLD analysis project Ga0075421, IMG submission 75292) | Bulk soil microbial communities from a Populus tree surrounding site in Tennessee, USA - Soil MetaG P. deltoides SBSDD5 | ecosystem: Environmental > Terrestrial > Soil > Tree plantation...
AAAGTCGATGTCAGTCATCCGGTGACGCGCGAGGCGATTCTCTTTCCCGACAAGCGCACGACGTTCGGCGTCGTCGAAATGACGACGGGCTGCGGGCGGCGGTGTCAGTTCTGCGTTCCTGACTTGAATCCTCAGATTGATCTGCCGCGAGAGAAGATCCTCGCGCACGTGAGGGCCAACGTACGCGACGGCAACAAGCAGATCTCGTTGGCGACCGAGGACATGTTCATCTGGGGCCAGGTGCACACGTCGACGCCGTTTTATTTTCCCAATCGCGAAGCCTTGCTCGACTTGTACCGTGATGTCGTCAACACACCGGGCGTGGAGCAGCACGTGCTGAGCCACGCGACGATCGCTCCTGCGGTGGTCGATCCCGTGTTGATCGAGCGGCTGTCCGAGAGCCTGCTGGACAAGAGTCCCATCCATCTTCCGTACCTGAGCATGCATCCAAAGCACAAGGCTCTTGTGCCGCTGATTGGTCTCGAGACGGGGTCGGTGGCCACGGGCAAGCGGATCATGCCCAGCAAGGCCGTGCCGTTTCCGATCGACGAGTGGCCGAGCGTCGTCATTCGCGGCCTGGAGATTCTCAACAAGAACAACTGGTTCCCGGCGATGACGCTGATCGTGGGCAGTCCGGGCGAGAGCGACGATGATGTGCGCGCGACGCTGGATCTGATCTACGAGGTGGAACGCCGCGGGTTGTTCGCCTTTTTCATCCCATCGATCTTTACGCCGCTCCACGACACGCGGATGGAAAAGACGAAGGGCGTGACCGAAACGCGCCAGCTGACGCCGCTGCAGTGGCAGCTCATGATGAAGTGCTGGAAGATGAACCTGCGCCCAGGGCAGAACAGTTGGTGGGCGCCGACGGTCTGGCGGCTGGGCGCGCTGGCGCTGTGGGCGTTCCGGCTCCGCAAGATGAACGGCCCCGACTTCACGTGGCCGCTTTTCATGTTTGCCAGCGCGTTGCCCGAGAGCGTGATGGCGCGAGCGGGAAAGATCTACGAAGGACGGCCGCTGAAGATCAAGACACGAAAGGAACTACTTGCCACAATCAAGCCGTCGATGCAGCGGTACCTGCGTGCGGATACCGGCGACATGCCCGACAACGCGGGGAGGGCCATGAACGACGCCAGGATCATCAGTCTCGCGGTAACGGGGTCGGGAGTCATTTGATCAGGACATTCGCGCCGATAAACCCGCGCGTGTCCTCGTTAAATGACTCCCGACCCCATTTGATACAGCGCGATAGCTGCGGCGGTCGCCACATTCAACGAGTCCACACCGTTGGTCATCGGGATTCGAGCTCGATGAGTGCACGCGGCGAGCGCGTCCTGGGTCAGTCCCTCACCCTCGTGACCGAGCACGACGGCCACTCGTCGAGTGACGACGTCGGCAGCCACGTCCCGTAAGAGGGGTGCCTCAGCCGTTGGTGTCATCGCGACTGTTGTCCATCCCCGCTCGCGCAATTCGCCCAGCGTGTCCGGCCATGGCGCCGTCGCGTACGGCATCGTGAGGGATGCGGCCATCGACGTGCGAATCGCCTTGCGATAGAGCGGGTCCGCGCAGTCGGTCTGCAAGAGCACGCCATCCACGCCGAGTGCAGCCGCGGTGCGGAAAATCGAGCCCACGTTATCAACGTTTCCGATGCGCTCGAGGATGACGAGACGACGAGCGTCGCGGATGACCTCGCGCCAGTCGCGCGCCGGCGGTCGTACGCCTACAGCCAAACACCCGCGGTGAAAGTTGAAACCGGTCACACCGCTCATCACCGATTGAGGGACCACGTAGACCGGAAAGGTTCGATCGACCAGGACTGACGTGAGCGATGCCAGCGCCGCGTCGGTGACGAGTAGAGCCCGTGTCTCGAGACGGCTGGCGAGAAGCCTGGCGACCACCAGCCGTCCTTCGGCCACGAAAAGACCCAGGCGCTGGAGCAGCTGCGGGTCGGGTACGTTGCGAAATACCGTCAGCCGCTCGTCGTCCGGGGAACCAATGCGAATGGCCTGCACGCCCGCATCCTAAACCCATGGCCTCGACCGGCCTTGATGGCCGCCGGCCGGACTGCGCCAGGAAACGGCCGTTCGTCGATCTTGGGGCGAAATGCGTTTCAGTCGTGATGGACCGCGACAGATCATGGGCGAGTCGCGCCGCTGCGATGACGAAGATCGCGTGAAAGCGGGCAGATTCCGAAACGTTTGCTTGACGGCCAGCGTAGCACGGCTGATAGTTCAATGATGGGACGGCGTTTGCGCGCGACGAGTCCGCTCGGGATCTTACTCATCGCCACGATCCTCGGGGTGCTGACCGGGCTGCAGGCCTATAACTACGTCGCGCTGACCTCCGAACACAAGCAGCCGTTCATCGTTCTCCTCAGCCTCAACCTCACGTATTGGTATTCGTGGGCCCTGCTTGTTCCCGGCGTGCTGTGGATGGCGCGGCATTACCGCTTCGAGCGGAACACGTGGCGACGGGCCGCCGTGTTCCATGTTCTTGCGCTCGTCGTGTTCACAGCCGCGCACGTCGCGCTGGCCACGTCGGCGCGCGGCGTGATCCTGCACACGCTCACCGAGCGCAGCTTCGATTGGTGGACGTATTTCCGCGAACGATTCTTCCTGAACCTCGACTGGGAGATGATGACGTATTGGGCCATCGTCGCCTTCGTGCACGCGCTCGACTACCATCGCGAGTCGCAGGAGCGCGAGCTCACGGCGGCACAGCTCCAGACGCAGTTGGCGGAGGCGCAGCTCGAAGCGCTGCAACGACAGCTCCATCCGCATTTTCTCTTCAACACGCTCAATACGATTTCGGCGTTGATGCACCGCGACGTCCATGCGGCCGACGAGATGCTCGTTCGGCTCAGCGACTTGTTACGCCTGACGCTGGACCGCATCGGCACCCAGCAGGTGCCGCTGACGGACGAAGTCGACTTCCTTCGCAAGTACCTCGAGATCGAACAAACCCGTTTCGGGGATCGTCTCCAGGTCAATATCGACGTCGAACCGGAAGTACTCGATGCGCCTGTTCCGAATCTCATTCTCCAGCCACTCGTGGAGAACGCGCTCCGTCACGGGATCGGGCCGCGCGTCAGCGCGGGTCGCGTGGATGTCACTGCCCGGCAGGTCGACGGCAGCCTGATGCTGACTGTGTCCGACAACGGAGTTGGGTTGTCGCCTGACAAGCTGAATGCGTTTCATTCTGGAGTCGGGTTGTCCAACACCCGCTCCAGGCTCGAGAACCTGTACGGCCAGCGCCATCGGTTCGAATTTCAGATGCCGGCCGGTGGCGGTTTGCTTGTGACGATCGTCATTCCCATGACAGAGGAGCCGGAGTCGCTGGATGCCGGATCCCGAATCCCCAACCCCGCGGGCCCAATGGAGAGCGTCGCATGACCCGGATCCGAACCCTGGTTGTCGATGACGAGCCAATTGCTCGAGAGCGTGTACTGTCGCTCCTGCAGCAAGAGGAAGACGTCGAGGTCGTAGGTGAATGCGGCGACGGCGCGCAAGCGGTCGCGGCGATTCAGCACCAGGTACCCGACCTGGTGTTTCTCGACGTGCAGATGCCGGGCGTCGACGGCTTCGGCGTCATCGAGGCGATCGGCCCGGAGAAGATGCCGACCGTCGTTTTCGTGACCGCGTACGACGAGTACGCGCTGCGTGCGTTCGAAGTCCATGCCCTTGATTACTTGCTGAAACCGTTTGGCCGCGATCGGTTTCGCCAGACGCTGACGCACGCGCGCGCCCATCTCGAGCGCCGGCGCGCCGGCGATTTGGGCCGCCGGCTGCTCGCCCTGGTCAACGATATCAAGCCCGAGGCGCCGAAGCTCGATCGCCTCATCGTTAAATCGGGCGGCCGCGTGTTCTTCCTGCGCACCGGCGATCTCGACTGGATCGAAGCGGCCGGCAATTACGTCCGCCTGCACCTTGGCGAGGAATCGCATCTGTTTCGCGAGACGATGAACCGCATGGAAGCGCGGCTCGACCCGAAACGATTCGTCCGCATCCACCGTTCACGCATCGTGAACACCGAGCGGATCAAAGAACTGCAGCCCTGGTTCAATGGCGAGCACGTCGTCGTGCTCCGCAATGGCGCCCGGCTGCCGCTCAGCCGCGGATACCGCGACAAGCTGCAGGAACAGCTGGGAAAAGGATTCTAATCTCGGGACTCGATTCAGAGGAGCGGCGGATTACAATTCCCAGCCATGAGCCGGCTGGCATTCGTCGCGGCGCTTTCGTTGTTGTTCGTGGCCCCCTCCTGGGCCCAGACGCCGGACACAGTTCTTCTCAACGGCAAAGTCGTCACCGTCGATGCCCTATCGACGATCCAGGAAGCGATCGCCGTTCGTGACGGACACATCACGGCCGTCGGGACATCCGGTGAGATCCGGAAGTTGGCCGGGCCGGCCACGCGCGTGATCGATCTGCGTGGACGCACGGTTATTCCCGGGTTGATCGACTCCCACCTCCACGCGATTCGCGCGGCCCTCAGCTTCAGCACCGAGGTCAATTGGATCGGGGCGCACTCGCTCGAAGAGGCGCTGGGGCGAATTCGCGCGGCCTCTCGCACGATGAAGCCGGGCTCATGGCTCATTGTCGCCGGCGGCTGGAACGTCCAGCAGTTCGAGGAGAACCGCCGGCCGACGCAGGCCGAGTTGACTGCCGTGGCCCCCAACAATCCTGTCTACGTGCAGCTTGGATACGGATGGGCGATGCTGAATCCGCTGGCCCACAAGGCGCTCGGGATTTCGAGTGAAGCTGATCTGCCCTCGGGTGGCCGCTTCGAACAAGATTCAAGTGGCGCGTTGACGGGTGCCGTAACAGGCGCGCAGAACGCCATCGTTGCCTTGTTCGACCGCCTGCCGAAGCCGACGTTGGTCGAACAGGTGGACGGCACGAGGGCCTTCTTCCGCGAGCTCAATCGTCTGGCGATGACAGGAGCCGGCGATCCGGGCGGGAACAATCTGACGTCAACGGACTACCAGGCGTTGTTCAAGGTATGGCGCGACCGGGCAATGACCGTACGCGTGACCTACACATTGAACGGCCAAACGCCTGGGAAGGAATTCGAAGAGCTGCGAGATCTGACGGGCCTGCTGCCCATGGGGTTCGGTGACGACATGCTGCGCTTCAACGGTCTCGGCGAGCGGATCACCGTGGCAATGAACAACAACAACGCCCCGTCGCAGGCGGACAAAGAGGCGTACTACCGCATCGTCAGATGGGCTGCCGAGCGCGGGATGTCGCTCACGATGCATTGGGGTAACGACGTGTCCGTCGATCACCTGCTGTCGATCTTCGAGCGCGTCAACAAGGAGATCCCGATTGCGCCGCTGCGATGGTCGATCGCCCACTTGAACGACGCGTCGGTCGAAAGCCTTCGCCGAATGAAAGCGCTCGGCGTCGGCTGGACGATGCAGGATGCGATGTATTTCGGGGGCGAGCAGTTCATCACACAGGCAGGGCCCGATGCGGCGCGACGTACTCCGCCGGTCGAGACGGCACGGAAGATGGGCGTCGTGGTGGGCGCCGGCACCGATGCCCATCGCGTGGCCTCGTACAATCCCTTCACCGCGCTGCAGTGGCTGCTCGATTCAAAGACCGTGGGCGGGGTCGTGATGCGCGGCCCGGAAGAAATTCCGAGCCGGCTCGACGCGCTGCGTTTCTATACGCTTGGGAGCGCGTGGTTCTCGTTCGATGACGACGTGCGTGGGTCGCTCGAAGTGGGCAAGCTCGCCGATCTCGCCGTGTTGTCGGACGACTACATGACGATCCCGGTCGAGAAGATCGGCGCCCTCGAGTCGGTGCTCACGATGGTGGGCGGGAAGGTCGTCTATTCTGCGGGCTCTTTCAGCGGGCTTGAAAAGACGCCGTAGACGTCCACTCTCAACTTCCAAATTCCAACTCCCAAAGTCGAGACCTAAAGCCGAGAGACATGGATCTCCATCTGCACGACAAAGTTGCCATCGTGACCGGCGCCAGCAAAGGGATCGGCCGTTCCATCGCGCAGACACTCGCGCAGGAAGGCATGCGACTCGTGGTTGTCGCGCGCTCACGAGCGCAGCTCGACGAGTTCGCCGCGCCGCTCGGCAACGCGTGTCTCGTGCAGGCGGTCGATCTCACGAACCCTGATGCGCCGGCTGCGATCGTTGCCGAAACGATGGCGCGATTCGGACGGATCGATGTGTTGGTCAACAACGCAGGCTCGACCAGGCGCGGCGACTTTCTCACGTTGTCGGAAGCCGACTGGGCCGATGGGTTCGGGCTGAAGTTCTATGGTGCGATGCGATTGAGCCGCGCTGCCTGGTCCCACCTTGGCGCCTCGTCCGGCACCATCATCAACATCGTCGGCATCGGCGGCCGCACCGGTCAGGCCGAGTTCGCCATCGGCGGCGCAGTGAATGCGGCGCTGTTGAATTTGACGAAAGTGCTCGCCGATCGCGGCGTGAAAGACGGCGTCCGCGTCAACGCGATCAATCCGGGCGGGATTGCGACCGATCGATTGCAGTCACGGCTCAGAACGTTCGCCGCCGAACGCCATATCGAGCTGACGCAGGCCGAGGGGGAAATGGCGCGCGCGTTCGGCGTCGCACGCTTCGGCCAGCCCGAGGAAATTGCACGGCTCGTCGCGTTCCTGGCGTCGCCGCAAGCGGCCTTTTGTCAGGGATCGATCGTCGATGCGGATGGAGGTCAGACCAGGACTCTCTGAACCGAATAACTCCCAATCTCCCACTCCCAACTCCCAAGCAGCCTGTTCGTTGGGATTTGGGATTTTGGGAATTGGGAATTGACGCGCGTTTATTTCCCGTCCACCGTAAACGCGAGGAGCACGTTGCCCGGCGTGCCGCCAGCCGTCGGATAGCCCGAGTTGAACACGACCATGCCGCCGCCGATTGCGGGTCCGGGTCCGTCGATGGATCCGCCGCGACCGGGGACGCCGTTCACCGTCTCGTACGTGCGAATCGAATCGAAGTCCCACAGGATCTTGCCGTCGGCGGCCGAATACGCGCGCATGTGGCCGTCGACCGAACCCGAGAACGCGACACCGGGAAGCGCACTGACCGCAGCGGACTGCGCGGGGCTGCAGCGTGTGCGCGTGCCACATCCTGGCGGCGGTGTGTACCACACGCGGTCGCCGTCCTCGAGCCTCAGCGCGAACATTCCGCCGCCCTGTTTGGGATCGGCATCCGTGCTGTTGCTGTAGGTCAGCATGATGCGCCCGATGTCCGACAGTGCAACGTAGATGTTGGACTGATCCACGGCCGAGCCCCACTGTACGCCGCCCATCGTTCCACCGCGCCCGACGCGCGTCTGCCAGAGCACTTCACCGTTCTTGTCGGGGTCGAGCGCATGGACGATGCCTGATTTCTGGCCGGCGACGAGCACGCGGCGGCCGCTCGCGAGCGTGACCAGGATGGGCGAAGCGCCGAAGTCGAAATCGGGGCCATTCGAATCCGCGCAATTGGTCTTGTCGGGCAGACGGCAGGCGGCCGTGTAGGCATCCTTCTCCGTCATTTGTCGCGACCAGAGAATCTTTCCCGTGTCCAGATCCATCGCGACGAAGGAGTCGCTCATCGACGAGGTCGGGTCGCTGTAGTTGTTGCCGGTCGTGATGTAGAGCCGGTTCAACTTTGCATCGATAGCCGGCGTCGCCCAGACCCCGGCGCCTGAAGGACCATAGAGCTGTGTTCCAACGGCATTTTTCTTGATGGGTGCGGGTAGCTCCGAGATCGTGTAGCTCTTCCAAACCTGTTTCCCCGTGACTGCCTCGAGGGCGACCACGCTTCCGCGGAACTTGCAACACTCATATGTGGGGACGGCGCCGGACGCTTCTTCTCCGGATGTCACACCAACGTACACACGTCCATTGTGAAAGGTGGGCGAGCCGCTGATGCGTCCCACGGGAAAGTCGTCTACGTCCGTCTTCCATAGTTGCGTGCCGGTCGCGGCATCCAGCGCGTAGACGTTCGCGCCTGCGTCGCCGAAGAAGGCCACGTCGCGGGCGCCATCAGGCATGTTGACGCGGATGACGGTGACTGCGGATCGCACCCCTTGGCCAGCATTGAAGAACCAGTGGATGCAGCCGGTTGCGGCGTTGAGTGAGTAGACCGTGCCGCCCCAACTACCGACGAAGACGCGTCCTCCCACGATGCTGGCCTGCGAATAGGATTGCAGGTCGCCCGGAAACGCGAAGGCCCACTTCAACTCGAGCCGCGAAATGTCTGACGCATTCAGGCCCGCCGATGCCCCATCCTGGAAACGCGTGTTGCTGCTGTTCTGCCCCCACCCGGTCCATCGCGGTCCGGCGCCTGAATCGAACTTCTGCGAGGAAGGCGAGCACATCGCCGCCGGAGCGGGCGTGGTGACGACGGGGTTCGACAGCGATTTGCCGGTCAAGAATTCCGCAAGGGCCCGGCGCTCGGGCGCCGTCCTGCCGTTGGCCATCGTAATCATCGAGCCCGTTTCCATGGCCGCCATCACGCGCTCGGCCGGCATCGCGCGGAAGGCATCTCGAGCCGGCGCGCGATTGGCGCCGGTGTCGTGGCACTGCGCGCACGTCCGTTTGTAGAGCGCGGCACCGTCTGGAGCCTGGGCATGGGCGAGGGCAGCACACGCGGCCACGACGATCAGGCTGAGGGCCACGCGGGTCGGTTGAATCATGGCCGGGGATTATATGGGTGTCAGGCAGTGAGTCGTGAATGGCCGGGCATTCGCTGGGTGTCAGGCAGTGAATCGTGAACAGGCAGTCATGGCGGGGGGATCTTGTACGGCTGTCATGGCGGGGGATCTTGTACGGGTGTCAGGCAGTGAATCGTGACCGACCTTCAATCCCGCGATAGAGACCGCGAGGCTACGTTGCCGTCTTCCTCTCCGCTCCCTTGTAACTACCCAGGATGCGCGTCCACTTCGCGAATTCGGCGAGGTGGGTGAGCGCCCGCGCGCAGCCGAGATCGTCGCGACGCGCTTCGACTTCGACGTAGAAGAGATATTCCCAGGGCCGCCCGCGCATTGGACGGCTTTCCAGCTTGGTGAGATTGATGTCGCGAAGAGCGAAGACGCTCAGCGCTTTGAACAGCGCGCCGGGCGTGCTCGGCAACGCGAACACGATCGTCGTCTTGTTGGCATCGGGCGGCGCGACACCACCGATGATGGCAAAACGAGTGATGTTGTATTCGAAATCCTGGACCGCCTCCTGCAGCACCTCGAGAGCGAAGACCTCGGCGGCACGCCGTGACGCCAGCGCCGCCGCGCCGGTCATCTTTTGCTCGGACACGAGCTTGGCGCCGCCGGCTGTGTCGTAAACGGCTTCGACGGTGACGCCCAAACCCTTCAGGTATCGCTCGCACTGGGCGAGCGCCTGCGGATGGGAGTAGACCGTTTTGACGTCGGCGATCCGGGTGCCGGGCAACGCCTGCAGGCAGTGCACGATGTCCAGTTCGACCTCGCCGGTGATGCCAAGCTCGTGATCGAGCAGCAGATCGTAGTTGCGGTGAATGGTGCCGCCGATGGAGTTCTCGAGAGGCACGACGCCATGCGTCGCCCGTTTTTTGACGACCGCCTCGAAGACCTCGTCGAACGTCTTGCACGGCAGCGTCTCGACATCGGTGCCGCCGAAATGAAGCGCCGCGGCTTCGCTGTAGGCCCCCGGTTCTCCCTGATACGCGATTCTCACTGGTGCTTCCTATCTCAAGAATTGCACGCCGTGCACGACCGACACCACTAGCGACAGCAGCGACGCCCCCAGGCAGAGCAATGCGATCATCAGGTGATCGATCCGCTCCGGCTTCATTGGATCGAGCAGGCGTGCGACCACATAGCCCCCGCCGAAGCCGCCCATGTGCGCGTAGTTATCGATTCCTGGAAAGAGAATGCCGATGACGACAAGCATGATGGCGTACTGAGTGGCGTAGCTGCGCGCGAGCGTGCTGCCGCTGCGCTGACTGTAGGCGAGGACCGCTCCGATCAAGCCGGCGATGGACGCCGATGCGCCAAGCGTGAACTGCCCGCCGGAGAGAAAGGGAAGCGCGGGCAGGAACGCGCCGGCGAAAGAGCTGAGGGCAAAGCCTGCCGCGCCGGCGACGGTGTAGATGATGACCATGCGCCCGGCGCCGAAGACTTCGGCGATCGCAGGTGCGAGCTGGCGCACGGCCATCATGTTCATGAAGATGTGCAGCAGTCCGCCATGCAGCCAGCTGGCGCTGAAGATCGTCCACCATCGTCCGGCCGTGAACACCGGTATGGCCCCGCTCGCGCCGAACAGAAATACGGCCCGATTGCTTGGTGAAAGGATGCCGAGCAGCCCGCTCATACCCACGCTGCCCGCCGAGAACACCAGCGTCAACGCATAGAGGACGACGCAGGTGCCGATAACGAACGGTACGAAGCCGAGGTCAGTGCCCAGGGCGCGGAGCGCCGGCGCGAAACCCCAGAGGCTGGGATTCCGGCGGCCGCAGTTGTAGCAGGTCTCGTCGTTGACTCCGACAAGCACGCCACACGACGCGCATAACACGGAGCCGGATGTCTGGCGTTTGAACACGAAGGATGATGATATCCCGGCCGTAGGGCGGGTCTGGCGTTATCGACCAGCCTGAAACTGTAAACTGAAGACGAGTCCGGCGGGTCGATAGAACAGGACCCGCCCCACGGAACAGAGATCCGCGTGCGTTTGATCATCGGCATTACCGGCGCCACCGGCACAATCTACGGTGTTCGCCTGCTCGAGCGGCTTCGCGAGTCGGGTGTGGAAACGCATCTCGTGATCAGCCGGTGGGGTGCGCGGACCTTACTGCATGAGACGCCTTACACGCGCGAGCAGGTCGAAGCGCTGGCCACGGTGGCCTATGCGCCCGCCGACATGGGCGCGTCGATTTCGAGCGGGTCGTTCCGAACCGACGGGATGATCATCGCGCCTTGCAGCGCCAAGTCACTCGCGGCCATCGCGCACGGGTTCGGCGAGAATCTGATTCACCGCGCGGCCGATGTGGTGCTGAAAGAGCATCGCAAGCTCGTGCTGGCCGTGCGAGAAGCACCGCTCAGCAGCATCCACCTGGAGAACATGCTGACCCTTGCCCGGATGGGCGCTCTGGTGATGCCGCCGTTGCCCGCTTTCTACAATCATCCCCGCACCATCGACGATATCGTCGACTACACCGTCGCCCGGATGCTCGACCAGTTTGGACTGGAGGTACGCGGCGCGGAGCGATGGGTGGGAGAAATGGGCGTCGGGACCGACTAAGTGTACGGGGACCCGATCACAGTTTCTCACTCGTCTTCGAGCTCCTCCAGTTCTCGCGTGGCGCGCTCGAGTGTGCGCTCGGCTTCCTCGACAGCTTGTGCAGCGGATTCGGCTTCGACGGCTGCGCGGCGCGCTTTCTGCCGCGCCTCGTGCGCGCGCGACGCAATTTTCTGCAGCCGCTCTTCTGCCGCCACCATTGTCTCCTCGGTTTCCTTTGCCTGGGTCGCGGCCTTCTTGAGCGCCGTTTGCGCCTGTTGCGCGGCGCGTCGTGCAGAACCCAGGTCGCGCGAGGCCTCCTGTTTGGCGGCGCGCGCTGCGGCGATTCGCGCCTGTCGCTGCTTCTCTTTCTCGCGACCATCGTCCGACGATCGCGCTTTCCCCTTGGCTGTGGTTTTTGTCTCCTTCTGAAATGTGAGCACCTTGCTTGGTGCTTCCGCGCGTGACCCATCGCCGACACGGGGGACGAGCGCCGCCAGCGCGTCGAATCCAGGCGGGTCGACATCCTCGACGAGCCGCCCGGCGCGAGGCGCTCCCTCGAGCGCGCCGTAGGCCGAGAGCGCTTCGAGTGATGCCGTGATTCTTCGCATCACACCCGGAGGCGAGGCGCCGCTCGACCTTTGGAGGATGCCAGCCGCCAGGCGGGCCATGGCCGACAGTTCCTCGCGCCGTTCGTTGAGCAGCCGATGAAGGTCGGCACCTTTGCCGGCCAGTTTAGACGCTTGAGCCTGACGGAACCGTTCCCCGGTGGCCAGAAGCTTCTCGAAGGCATCTCGATGCTTCCAATACAACTGATTGACGGTCCACGCAGAAATCGAGGGCTTGGGTAACGACTTCACCCGGTTTGCCACGTCGTTATGGCCGTCCTTCTTGAGTTGTGCGGCCAGTGCGTTCCGCGCAGCGACGAACTCGGGAGGCGACAACTGGAACAGCGCGTCGATCTGGTCGTCTTCTGCCTTTCCCACGTGACCTAGTCTGTCACACCCAGGTTTTACTCTCAGTGTATCGGGACTCGGGACTCGGGGCTCGGGACGTAGAGCGCACGCTTCAGCGGGCGCGTTGGAAGTTCGGAGTTGACATCGAAGGAAGACGAAGATGGCCGAGGCGCTCAGGAAAGACGAAGGTCAGTTGGCGTTGTATGGCGGTTCGCGTGCGAAAGCGCGTGTCCGTCCATCGAGCAGATCCACCGAGCGGCACGCTCCCCTCTGTGCAGGCTGTCGCACGCGCGAGGCACGCTACGGCTTTAGAGACAAGGACGATGATCCGTCGGCGCTGCGGCCGCGGACGCTGTGCTTCGACTGTTTCAGGATGGAGATCACGTGGCGTCAGGACGTAGCCGCGCGCCTTGCGCGTGGCTGGAACGCACAACAAACCCAGCTCCCTCTGGAGGCAACACTGAGTGCATTGACCAGGCGTCGCCGTCGCGCGCAAATCGCCGCGCGGCATGCACTCGGCCTGTAGGCCCGGCATCACTGGCCTCGAAACGTCTCGGCCGATCCCGGAGCGGTGAATTCGATCGCGCGGTTACCGGCCATGCCGGACACGGTGTACTGCCCGCGCATCTGCAGGAAGTTCACACCGTTGAACAGCGGCCCCTCGGTCTTTCGTGTCCTCGTCGTCGATGCCACGTCGAAGCGCAGATCGAGCGTGAGAGAAGTGCCGCGCGCGCGGATGGCGATCGATCGTGGTTGACCCGTCTCGTCATTCGTTTCGGTAATGCGCACATCGGTTGCGTACCCGAGTGGCCCATCCGGCCCCAGCACGCCAACGAACCCTGGAAGGCGCTCCGGATCTGCGGCCTCGGGTGGCGGAAAAATCCGACCGTAGATGAGCGAGACATCTTCGTGGTATGCCTGTCCCCATTGCCACGTCACGCCCTTCCAGAATCCCCAGTTGTGATCGTGATAGCCCGTCCCTCCGGCCAGCGAAACCGGCTCGCCCGCCACCGTCAACGCGCCATCCAGCGGGCCAGACATCACGGGAACCACGTAACCCGTCCTCCATCCTCGTGCGCCGGTGATTTCTGCGGGAGGGACGAGACGTCCGGCGGACGCTTGAACCGTGAGATCGCCAATCGCGCGCCGGCCTGCATCGTCGGCGACATCGACGTGAATGCGGTAGACGAGGCCATCCAGTCGCACCGAGTTGGCGCCGATCGTTAGATCAGGTGCGTGCGTCAATTCGGCATCGGTCGATTCGACGGTCGTGCTGTACAACTGCATCTCGCCGTTGCGCTCGATCTGAAGGCTTACACTGGAACTGCGATTGCCTGACTTCGTGCGCGGGCCAACGATGAACGCCAGATAGAACCGCGCATCCTTTGAACGGCCATTGAAATAGAGCCACTCGGCCCACGAGTCCGACCACTCGGGAAGGTCGGGCACGCCGTGAAACCGGTCGATTTGGCGCAGTACCGCCTCCGGCGATTGCCGCGTCCATGCCGCGTCGGCCGCTGTGTCGCGCCACGCTGCCATATCCGCGACTTCGGGATCGCCGAGCTCATGCTCGACGCTGGGGATGCCGCCGCGCGCGGCCACTCGGGTGGCTTTGCCGTTACGGAGCAGAAAGAGGTCGGTGGTGTGGGAGGCAGCCGCGGCGCGAACGCGCGATCGAAGCGCATCCGATTGCAGTGTTCCCGAGAGCACAACTCTGGCCGGGACCGACAGAGACAAGCGAATGTTTACATCGCCGCCGCCGACCAGTGCCGGAGACTGCGCCTGCTCGAGGACGATGTGGGCGACGCCAAGCAGGATGGCCATGACCGAGACGCCAACGCCAAAGCCCGCGGCCAGTACCGCGCTCCTGACCGGATGTGCCGTAAGCGAACGCAGCGCGAGTCTGCCGATCATCTGACGCGCTCGCTTTCAATTCGGCCGTCGCGCATGGTCAGGAGACGGCCCGCACGATCCGCCAGCGCCGCGTCATGCGTGACGATGACGAGTGCGGTGCCGCCCTGGTTGACACGGTCGAGAAGCGTCGCGATTTGAGCGCCGGTGGCTTCATCGAGCTCGCCGGTCGGCTCGTCCGCCAGGAGCAGTCGCGGGCCGTTGGCCAGTGCACGCGCGATCGCCACGCGCTGCATCTCTCCACCTGAAAGTTGTGAAGGACGATGATCGGCACGCGCGGCAAGCCCCACGTACTCGAGCAATTCTTTCACGCGCTGCTGGCGCACATCCTTGGCCAGCCCAGCTTCCGACATTGGCAGCTCGACGTTCTCGCGTGCGGTCAGCATCGGCAGCAGAAAGAATCGCTGGAAGACGAAACCGATCTGGCGCAGCCGCAGGAGGCTGCGTCGCGCATCGGACAGCCGGCTCACGTCCTGGCCGTCGAAGAGCAGCGTGCCCGAGGTCTGCGTCTCTACGCAGCCGAGCATGTGAAGCAACGTCGACTTCCCGCAGCCCGATGGACCACGCACCGCGATATGGTCGCCACTGCGAATCTGCAGCGTCACATCGCGTACGGCAGTGACGGGTCCCGCCGGCATTGGGAAAACGCGACATACGTCGCGTGCGTCGACAATGATGGACCGGGCCGACGAATCACCGGTGACCGGACGCCGACCGGAGACCGAAGGCGAAAGACCGGAAGCCGAATTCACCCGATCACCTCGTCACGCAAAGTTGCCGCGATCGGGAGCCTCGACACGATTCGCATCGGGTAGAGTGCCGCGATGACGGCCGTGGCGACGAGCAGCGCCACGTGGACGCCGAGCGCCGCTGTTTCGAAGACGAAGAAGTGCAGCGCAACCGGGATCCCCGGCATCCCCTTGAGAATGCGATCCAGGCCCGAAGCCAGCAGCAGTCCGAGCGGCAGCGAGAGCAGGCCCCCGATGCCCACGATGAGGGCCGACTCGGAGAGGACGTCCTTGACCACGCGCAGGCGAGAGAAGCCGAGTGCCCGCAGCGCGGCGATTTCGCCGAGCCGCTGGTTGACCGAGACGGTGAGCAGGACGGTGATGAGGAGCACGGCGAAAGATACCGTGACTGTGGTCAGCACGCTCGAGATCTGTCGAAAGTAGGTGAAGCCGGTCTGCTGCAGACGTCCGACGACCTCGTTGTTGGTCGCGGCCCTGACGTCGGGATGCTGCGCGCGAATGGCCGCGGCCGTCCCGTCGGCATCGCCCTTCGATGTGACAAGGATCAGATCCGCATCGTGACCGACATTGCCACCGCAGGCCATCTTGAGCGCATCGAGCGTCGCGCCGGTCGTGCTCTCCGTGGTTTGAAAGGGGAACTCCGCCACGCCGACGACCCTCAGTTGCGTAGCCGGGAGAGCTTCGAGATCTCCGACGCATGACGCGCGTATGGTGAGTACGCCGCCGGGTTCGAGCTTGAACTCAGAGGCGATGCGCTGGTCAATGACGATCTCGTCGGAAGCCTCGGCATCCCGCCCACGGAGAATCGTCCAGGGAGCTCGCAGACGTGAACCTGCCGGATTTGTCGATCGCGTCGCAACGCCCTGAAACGACGCCCTGAGCGGCACGCCCGACGCGCGATCGATTTCGACACTTGCCGATCGAATGACGAGCGCCGCCTGGACTGAGGGCAACGTCGAAATAGCTTCGGCTGTCTCGAGCGCATGCGCCACGCGCAGGCCACTGCCGGGGAGTTCGCCGGCGCTGACACGAACGTCCCATCCGCCGCGATCGAGCAGGTCCTGCATCGAGACGATGAGGCCACGCGAGAGCATCAGCATGTCGAAGAGCAGCGCGCCGACTGCCGCCACGCCGAGAATGCCGAGTGCCGCGCGCGCCGGTTGTCGCACGAGACTGCGCCATGCAAATCCCAGGGCCGTCATCGTTTTGCGAGCCGCAGCGCTCCGCGGCGCAACAGCGCCCACGAGGCAACGACGGTTGCCGATGCGCCAAGCGGAACGGCGATCGATACGCACGTCAGCGCGACGTCCCTCGTCACGCGAACGAACACAAGAGCCGTGTCGTAGCGCCACTGGAAGAACTGGTTGATGATTTGTTCGGACAACAGGGCCAGCACGAGGCCAAAGACGGCGCCCACACCGGCGACCATCAGCCCTTCGAGCAGGATCTGTACGAGGATGCGACGGACGGGCAGTCCGATCAGCCGAAGCACGCCGACGGTCTCGCGCCGCTCGTCCACCAGCATGATCGTGAGTGCCAGGAGGAACACCGTGGCGGCAACGATTGTCACGACGGCGATCGCCAGGTGAAAACGCTCGAGCACGCGAAACGGGCCGGCCGATCCCGCCGCCTCGCCGGCCGGCAGCGCCACCACCCCCGGCAGCCGCGCGTTGACGTCCTTCGCGAACTGCTGCGCATCATCCCGGTTGACCAGTGCGACGTTGACCGAGGCAATGTATTCCGCGCCGGCGGGTATGTCCACCGGGCGCGTCATGTCGAGCAGGTCGGGCAGGTGCAGGCGAACCGATCGCGGAACTTGTCCCAGGCGTGATGGATCCGGCGTCGGCTCGTAGATGCCTCCGATCTTGAACTCTCGCGCTCGCGTTCCTGACGCGTCAGTGGCAAGCCGGATAACGCTGCCAACCGTGAGTCCTTCGGATTCGGCCAGCTGACGTGAAATGAGAACGACAGGAAGGGCGTTGTCCTGCGCTGCGGCGGCGCCGGGCCAGATCAAGACGAGGACGGCAATCAGCCTGATGCCGATGGCAAGCGCCCGATCACGTGCAGGCGTTTGCGATCGCTGGCGACGCAGGGTCACGATCGACTGAGGGCTTCGATGCGGGCCCACTCCGCGTCGGTCACGGGCATTACCGAGAGTCTGGACATGCGAACGAGCGGAAACGAGGCGAAATGCTTGTCGGCCTTGATCTCCGCCAGGGTCACCGGCCGTTTCAGCCGCTTGTCGGGAACGACATCGACGACGACAAGCTTTCCGGACGCGTCGGCCGGATCCGCGTACGCGTCACTCGCCGCTTTCGCGGTTGCGACGACGGCTTTCTCCTTACCGGTGTGGTAATAGAAGATGCGATCCCCGCGGCGAACCGCGCGCAGGTGTTTTTGCGCGAGTGGATTCCTGACGCCAGCCCACACCGTCTTGCCGTCTTTCTCCAGCTTGTCGTACCCGTAATGATCGGGCTCTTCCTTCACCAGCCATTGCGCCATGAAGACGATCATATCGGGATCCGGCGCTCGGGATGACGTACGTAGTGTCCAGCCTTCCTGGCCGCCGTAGCGACCAGTGGAACGCTCGGCGCGAAGGCGGCAGCCGGACCCTTCTGTCATCCCAGATCGTCAAGCGATACGAGGCCGCGCTTGAACGCCTGAACGATCGCTTGCGCCCGATTCTCGACGCCAAGCTTTCCCAGCAGGTTGGCGACGTGGGTCTTCACGGTTTCGTCGCCGATATCGAGGGTTGCGGCGATCTCGCGATTCGAATGTCCCAGCGCAAGCTCGCGAAGGACGTCGCGCTCGCGCGGTGTGAGGTCGTCGGCGGAAGGACCGGTGAGCAGCAGTTGGCCGAGTGACGGATCGATGTAGGTGCGCCCCGCGGCCACCGCCCGAACCGCGGCGAGCAATGTTTCTGGTTCCGCATCCTTACGCAGATACCCTGTCGCGCCGGCTCGAAGCACTCCCATCATGCGCGCTTCGTCGGTGGACGCCGTGAGCGCGATTACGTGCGAGCCTGTCGCGCGCTCGACGATTCGACGAGTGGTCTCCACGCCGTTCATGCCTCCAGGTATCAGGAGATCCTGCAGCACGACCTGCGGCTTCCAGTAGTCGAGCTGGTCGAGGAGCTCTTCGCCACTCGATGCGATCCCGACCACTTTCAGATCCGGAAACGACTCGAGATACGCCTTGAAACGACGCGATGATCGTCCACGAGGGCAATGGAAATCGTGTGCATTCGCCTTGGGAGTTGGGAGTTGGAGTTTGGGCGTTGATCGTTTTTTCAGCCTATCCCGCGTCCCGCTTCCACTGAATGATGGTCAACCACATCGCGAACGACTTGAGCAGGAAGGGCCAGTTGTCCGGTAGATCGACGTTCGCCGTACGGGTGAACCACTTCTCCGGAGCAATCGACCCTATTTCGGTTGAGCCGTCGAGGACGATGTAGGTTCGACTGAACGACTGTGCTCGCAACGTGTAAGGTTGTTCCTTGTACCTGATGACGAACTCGCGCCTGAAGGCGCTCGGTTTCGTCGCGCGCGCGATCACCGATCCGGCATGCTCCAGGACGAAATCGCCGAAGGAACTTTCACGATAGAGGCGGTAGTCGATGCCGTCGACCGAGACGACACCCTTCTCGCGCCATGACGAGAGATTGAACTCGGCAAGCTGGCGGTCGTCGTCGGTCACGAAGAAATCCCACGAGTACCAATGCCTCGGGATCAATGTCAACGCGCTCATGCAAGGACCTCGTGCTCGCGGATGCGATGCCAGGCGGCGATATAGCGAGCAACCGTAATCGCCGCGATAACGCCACGATGGCGTTCCAGGGACGTTCCCAGTCGTCGCCGAACGTGAAACTGAAGATCATCGCCTCCATTTCTGTCATCGCGTCTCGCGCTGATGTTCGTACTTGCTCCAGCGCTGTCTGAGCGCCCGCCGCATCCGACGTAAAGCGGGCTTGCGCAGTGGCCGCAGACGTTTGGATCGCGAAGAACGAGCCCGACCTTTCCCCAGGGGACATCGGGCAGGCCCCTCTCGCTCAGCAACGCGGGGAAGACAAAAAGCGGGGAGTTGAACACGACCAGGCCGCTGGCAATCGCAATCCAGCTGTAAATTCGGAACACCAACCGCGTGTCGATGGCGTCGGGAGCTTGTCCGCGCTGCATGCCGCAGAGTCTACGACCCCGGTACGTCGACGCGCATCCCCCGCCCGCGCCGCCGTATCCCCCAAACAGGGGGGCATCCTATAAGATCCGGTTGCAAGGACACGAGCATGATTCGAGACGCACTCGTCTTTGCCGCTTTCATGTCGCTGGTCGCGCCCGCCGCAGCTCATCATGGTGGCGGGACCTTCGACGGCTCCAAGGAAATCAAGCTCACCGGCACGTTCACCGGACTGGACCTGGTCAACCCGCATTCCTGGATCTATTTCGAGGTGACGGGTCCCGACGGTAAGGTCACCAAGTATCGATGTGAGATGCGCGCGGCCACGGTGCTTCGGCGATCGGGCTGGAGCCCGGAGATGTTCAAGAAGGGTGAGCGGCTGACATTCGAAGGCTCACCCGATCGCAACGACCCGACGTCGTGCTACTTGAACACCATCGTCTTCGCGGACGGCAAGCGCGTGGATCGATACGGGCAGCTCACGAAAGGGGCACCACCTGCGACGGCGACGCGGGCGGCTCGGCGCCCGACCGGAGAACCGAACATCACGGGGGACTGGGCGCCCGAGCAACTCGTGATGACCGATCCGCGAGGCCGCGGCGGCGCCCTGGTCCCTCTGAGCGCGGCCAGCCAGTACAAGCCGGGAGAAGGGCGAATCGGAGGGCCGCGCGGCGCGGGTCGCGGCGGTCCTCGCGTCATTCAGGGTGCCGAGCTCACACCTGAGGGCGAGAAAGGTGCCGAACAGTTCGTGGTGCTCTTCTCGAAGAACAATCCTCGCATGCGCTGCGAAACGACGAGCATCATCTTCGACTGGGCATTCGATGGTCCTGTCAATCGCATCACACAGAACAAAGACACGATCGTCCTGCAGTACGGGCAACTCGGGTTCACGCGAACGATCCACATGAACATGACCAGTCATCCCGCGAACATGAAGGGGAGCCGCGGCGGCCACTCAATCGGCCGCTGGGAGAAGGACGTGTTGATCGTGGACACCGTTGCCTTCGCGCCCGGTGTCTTGTCGCCGCCGATCCTCAACAGCGACAAGCTGTATGTCGTCGAGCGCTTCTCGCTCGATCCCGACAAGATGTTGCTGACGCGCAGCTACACGGCGGAGGATCCCGTGTACTTCAAGGGGCAGTTCACCGGCTCGGACGTGATTGGCGTAGCGGATCTCCCGTACAAGCCAGATCCGTGCAAGGAATTGGGGTTCCTCGATTATTCCAAGGACGCGAAGAAGTAATTCGTGAGTCGGGTGGCCGTCCTCCAGATATGGTCCGACTGTGACTCAGACGTGGCCTGAGATCGATCGGCGCAACCCGCTGATACCGGATCGCCGCGGCGTTCTGCGCGGCGGCCGGCGTGCGACCGATCCTTCACAGCCAGTGTCGTGCCTTCGCTGCAGTAGCACTGATGTTCGGAGCCTTGGTGTCAGCATGACCGGACTCTGGTGCGAATGCCGTCGCTGTAGCGGCGTGTGGAGGCTGGATCCAGCCATGTGGCGCAGGCCGCCGTAGTGAGCGCCGAGCAGAGGGCGCGGGGAAAAGCAAAACGCAGGGAACGCCGGGGAGCAGGGTTACGCAGAGGCGCCACGGGTGATGCCGGCCTTCGGCCGGCTGGTGGACCGAGGACGGCCGCGATTCGCAAGCGCGATAAAAACGTGTCGGTCGCGTTTGCGATCCAGCGCGGGTCACCCGTGGCGCCTGCTCTGCGCCCCTCTGCTCCTCCGCGTTCTCGGCGTTGATCGTTGCTCTGCGCGCTCCGCTCACTCTGCGAGCGACATCGCACTTTCCGCATCGTGCAGGCTCCATTTGCTATTCGTTTTCTGCAACATTTCACGTCCCCTGTGATCGAAACGCGCCAGAAACCGCAGCGATCTGCTTCGGCATGCCGGCTGCAACGTCGTGGGCATGTCCACGACGACCGCTACCGCAGAAACGTTGAATCGACTGACGTCGAGCGTGCTCGACGCCGCCATTCGAATTCACCGGGCTCTCGGCCCAGGCTTGCTCGAGAGTGCGTATCTCGCGTGTCTCGAGTACGAGCTGACTGAGGATCAACTCCAAATCGAGCGCCAAAGGGCCGTACCACTGGTCTACAAGGGAGTGAGGATCGACTGCGGATTCCGCGCGGATATCGTCGTCGAGTGCAGTGTCCTCATCGAGGTGAAAGCACAGGAAGCCATAGCGCCCATTCACACCCGACAGCTTCAAACGTACCTTCGACTTGGACAGTACCCTGTTGGCCTGTTACTCAACTTCGGCGCACCCACGATGAAGGCGGGGATTCGGCGGATGGTGAATGGCTTCCCCGATCAAAAGCTCGCGGAGAGAGCAGAGGGCGCGGGGTAAAACAAAACGCAGGGCTCGCGGAGAGAGCAGAGGGCGCGGGGTAAAACAAAACGCAGGGCTCGCCGAGGAGCAGAGGTACGCGGAGGGGAAGCTGCCACGCGTGACCCGCGCTTCGCGCGGCATGGATCGCGAAAGGGCCGACCGCAAACGCCCACACCATTCATCGGGCGCTTGCGGTCGGCCTTTCGGCGATCCATGTGGCCGGCCGTAGGCCGGCGGTCACGCGTGGCAGCTCTCCGCGCCCCTCCGCCCCTCAGCGTTCTCTGCGCTGATTTTTTCTCTGCGCTCTCCGCTCACTCTGCGAGCCTGCGGGGGAGCTCGAGCGGTTCCTCTTGACACCCTAAAGGAGCCGTGCCATCATCCGATTCTTCATCTTGGTTGGCTAAAGGAGCAGCGTAAAGGAGCACAGTGGAGAAGCTGGACGTCCCGCAGGGAACGCTCGACCTGATGATCCTGACGATATTGGCCCGCGAGCCGATGCACGGCTACGGCATCTCGCAGCGGCTTGCCGTGCTCAGTCACGATCACTTTCACGTCAATCCCGGGTCGCTGTTTCCCTCACTCTACCGCCTGGAGCAGGACGGGAAGTTGAAGGCCGAATGGCGGACCAGCGAGAACAATCGCCGCGCGAAGTACTACCGCCTCACGCCTGCCGGCAAGCGGCAGCTCGAACAACAGCGCGAGCGCTGGAATCGTGCCTCGTTCGCCGTCACAAGTGTGTTGGAGGGCGCATGAAGCTGCTCCATCGGCTGGCCTCGGTCGTGCGCTGGATCGCGCATCGGAATAAAGCCGAACAGGACCTGGACGATGAGCTGCAGTCGTTCGTCGACATGGCTGCTGCCGACCAAATCCGCGACGGGACAACGCCTGCCGAGGCTCGTCGTCGCGCCATGATTCAACTGGGCGGTGTCGAGCCGACGAAGGAACGTGTTCGAACCGCTCGTCATGGCGCGTGGATCGACGAGTTCTGGCGCGATGTGCTCCATGGTCTGCGCCAGCTTCGGCGTGCCCCTGTGTTTGCCGTGACCGTGGTCGTGACGCTCGCGCTCGGCATCGGCGCCAACACGCTGGCGTTCAGCATCGTGCACGCTGTGCTCGTGCGCGAACTGCCGTATCGGAATCCCGATCGCATCGTCCTCGTGTGGTTCAGCCCGTCGGACGAGCCCGACGAACGCGCGGGGGCGACGCTTCAGAACTACTTTGCTGTTCGCGACCGGAGTCAGGCGTTCGAGTTTGTCGGTTCCACGTCGAGCATCCAGGCGAGCATTGCCGTGGATCCCGACGACGTCGCCGGCGGCGAGCCGGTTGCCGGCCAGCGTGTGCATGCGACGTTCCCGCCGGTGTTTGGCGTCCAACCCGTACTCGGCACCTGGTTCACTGACGCCGACGACCCAGCGACCGCCGCACGGAAGCTGGTTTTGAGCCACCGCTTGTGGCAGCAACGCTTCGGTGGCGATCCCACCGTGATCGGCCGCCTGGTGCGAGTCGACGGGCAAGAGGCCACTGTTATTGGCGTGATGCCCGAGGGGTTCGAGATCCTCAACGGAGAAACGCAATTCTGGACTGCGAGCCGGTGGTCGGAGGCCACCATGGCGTCCCCGAGCCGCATGCTCGTCGTCGCCGCGCGATTGAAGCCTGGTGTGACAATGCAGCAGGCGCAAGCCGAGATGAACGTGCTCGCCGGCAATCTCGCACGCGAGTTTCCGCAGACCAACAAAGGATGGGGCATTCATCTCGAGCCCGTATATGACGCGTACACGTGGCGGGCTCGCAGGCCGCTTCTGCTGCTGCAGGGTGTCGTCGCCCTCGTGCTCCTGATCGCGTGCGCGAACGTCATCGGGTTGCTCCTGGCCCGCGCTTCGACACGGCAGCAGGAATTCGCGATGCGGATGGCACTCGGCTCGAGCCGGGGGCGGCTCGTGCGGCAACTCTTCGCCGAAAGCGTGTTGCTGGCGTGTATCGGTTGCGTCTGCGGCGTCGCGCTCGCATTTGCCGGCCTGCGCGCATTCATGGCACAGAACCCGATGACGTGGTTGCCGCGAGCAGACGGCATCACCCTGGATGCAGGTGTGTTGACGTTCGCCGTCGTCGTATCAGCGGCAAGCAGCATCCTGTTCGGTTTGCTGCCATCGTGGACCGTGTCCCGACGCACGCCGACGCCGGCGATCAAGCGCACGACTGGCGTGGGTGGAGTGCCGCATCACCAACTGCGTGGTGCGCTCGTGTCCAGCCAGGTGGCGGTGGCCCTGGTTCTGCTCATTGCCGCTGGCTTGCTCGTCAACTCGATTGTCCGTCTCAGTTTGAACCGACCCGGCATCGATCCCACGAATTTGCTCGCGTTCCAGGTACGGCTGCCGTTGGGCGAGATGGTGACCCCCACCGGCAGGGACGCAGGCGGCTTCTTCACGATGAAGTTCAGTCCGCGTGTGAGCCAGATCTTCAGCCAGATTCAGGAACGGCTGTCCGCCGTTCCCGGCGTGCAGTCCGTCGCCGCGTCCGTTGTTGCGCCTGCGACCCCGGCACAATTCCAAATCAGTGTGTCGGCAATAGGGCAGCCGCAAGCCGCGGATCAGGGCAGCGAGCCAATCGGATGGTTTCCTGTCAGCCCCGATTACTTCCGGACACTTGGCGTTGCCGTGGTGCGCGGGCGCGAGTTCACCAAGAGCGACTCGCTGGCGTCGACGCAGGTTGCCGTCGTCAACGAAACGCTGGCCCGCAGGCTCTGGCCTGGCGAAGATCCCATCGGTCGAGAGATCACGATCGATTTCGTGAACGATCCACCGCGGCAGGTTGTTGGCGTCGTGGCCGACGTACGCGAGACGAGCCGGCAGCGCGACTTTGCGCCGCATGTGTTCGTGCCCGACGCGCAGTTGCCGTTGGCCTCCCGCGGATGGTTTCAATCGCCGCGCCTGACGATGACCTACCTGGTGCGTACGAGCACCGATCCGCAGCCACTGGTCGGCTCTCTCCGCTCGGCTGTCAGCGAGGTGTACCGCAGCCAGCCGATCTACGGCATCAAAATGATGGAAGACGCGATGGCGGAGCAGTTGGCATCGTGGGAGCAATACCTGATGCTCCTCGGTGCGTTCGCGGCCATCGCCGCTGTCCTCACCATCGTTGGCGTCTACGGCCTGGTCGCGTACGGTGTCGGACGACGGACGCAGGAGATCGGCATCCGCCGAGCGCTGGGGGCGAGTACGAGCGCCGTGCTGCGCCTGGTCCTCCGCCAAGGATTCATTCTGATCAGCATTGGCCTTGCTGTTGGTGTGACAGGCTCATTGGCGGTGACGCGAATCCTTCAAGGCTTGCTGTGGGGAGTGTCGCCGACCGATCCTCTCACCTTCGCCCTCGTGACTGTGAGCCTGGCCGCGGCCGCGCTGCTCGCCTGCTACGTGCCCGCGCGTCGCGCCCTGGGCATCAATCCGATTGCCGCTCTGCGAGTCGAATGAAGG
>Ga0075421_100001878_pt1 | contig 24794 bp, 25 predicted proteins | sample SoiMetdeltSBSDD5_FD_75292 | JGI IMG/M metagenome (GOLD analysis project Ga0075421, IMG submission 75292) | Bulk soil microbial communities from a Populus tree surrounding site in Tennessee, USA - Soil MetaG P. deltoides SBSDD5 | ecosystem: Environmental > Terrestrial > Soil > Tree plantation...
TACGACGACGAGCACCATCGCGTCGCGTTCGCGAACTTCGGGCCGCTCGCGCCGCGCGAGCGCGCCACGGAGCTCATGATCAAGCCGACGGAGCAGCCGGGCCTGCACCACACGGCGTTCACCTTCGCGACGCTCGGCGAGCTGCTCGACACGTACGTGCGCCTCAAGGAGCGTGGCATCCGGCCCTTCTTCTGCGTGAACCACGGGCCGACGACGTCGATGTACTTCCGCGATCCCGACGGCAATCGGGTCGAGCTCCAGATCGACAACTTCGCCACCGCCGAAGAGGGCGTGGCGTGGATGTATTCGCCCGCGTTCGACAAGAACCCGATCGGCGTCGAGTACGACCCGGATCAGCTCGTCGCGCGCTTCAAGGCCGGCGTCCCGGTGGCCGAGCTCGTCACGCGCGGCGACTGATCCAGTCCCGATCAACTGATCCAGTCCCGATCACTCACTCGTCGCGCGGCTCCTCGCGGATGAACCGTCCCGCGCGGAGATCCTCGAGTGTCTGCTCGATCTCCGCCCGGGTGTTCATGACGAACGGGCCGTACCGCGCGATCGGCTCGTGCAGCGGCCGCGCGGCCGCGAGCAGGAACCGGCCGCCGCTCTCCCCGGCCGATGCCTCGACGAGGTCGCCGTCGCCGAAGACGACCAGCGATGGCGCGCGCACGTCGCGGCGCTCGGCGCCGAAGCGCAGCTGGCCCTCGTCGACGTACGCGAACACCGTGTGACCCTGCGGCACCCGCTCGCGGAACGAGGTGCCGGGTGCCAGCACCACGTCGATGAACGTCGGCGCGACCGCCAGCCCGTCCACCGGCCCGACGAGGCGGCCGTCCTCGGCGCTCCCGGCGATGACGCGCACCTCCGCGCCCTGGTCGGTGGTCGTCGCCGGCAGCCGGTCCATGCGCAGCTCGCGATACTTCGGGCGGCTCATCTTGTCCCGCGCCGGCAGGTTCAGCCAGAGCTGCAGGCCGCCGATGCCCTCGGGACGCACCTGCGGCATCTCCTCGTGCATGATGCCGCTGCCCGACGTCATCCACTGGATGTCGCCAGCGCCGATCGTCCCCTTGTGTCCGAGGGAGTCGCCGTGCCGGATCTCGCCCTTGCGGACGACCGTGACGGTCTCGATGCCCCGATGGGGATGGAACGGGAACCCCGCCTCGTAGTCCGCCGGACGCACGGACTCGAAATGGTCCAGCAGGAGGAAGGGGTCGAGGTGGTCCAGGTGCCGGGTGCCGATGCTGCGGCGGAGATGGACTCCGGCCCCCTCGACAACCGGCTGCGGGGTGATGACCTGGGCGATCGGACGTGACGTCATGGCGCTGCCTCCCTGCTCGGCGGGGCCGGGCCTCGCCGTTTTAGTTCAATATCAAATCATTCGATGTACAATGGTGGCGGAGGGATTCCGGTGGGAACGCACTACGACGGGCGGCCGGCCGAGGTCCGCGCCCTGGACGCCTACATCAAGCTCACGCGTGCCGTGAGCTCGCTCGGCGCCCGGCTCGGCCCGGGCCTGGCCGCGGCAGGGCTGACGCCCACGCAGCTCGGCGTGCTGGAGGCGCTGCTGCACCTGGGACCGCTCGGGCAGCGCGTGCTGGGCGACAAGCTCTTGATGAGCGGCGGCAACATCACCACGGTCGTGGACAATCTCGAGCGGCGCGGCCTCGTGCGGCGCGAGCGCAGCTCCGACGACCGGCGCAACATCACGGTGCACCTCACCGCGGAGGGTCGCCGGCTCATCTCGAAGGTCTTCCCCGGCCACGTCCGCGCAATCGTCGAGGCCTTCTCCGCGCTCACGACCACCGAGCAGGAGACGCTGGGCCGGCTGGCGAAGAAGCTCGGCCTCAGCCAACCTGGTAGCGCTTGAGCGCGGCCTGATCGAAGGCGAGGCCGAGCCCCGGCTTCGCCGGCACCACGAGCTGACCGTTCTCGAGCTTCGGCGTCTCCTCCCACAGGCGCAGCGTCCACGGCATGTACTCCACCGTGAGGCCGTTGGGGATCGCGGCGATCAGGTGCACGTGGAGCTCGGGCACGAGGTGGCTCACCACGGGCAGGTTGAACGCCTCGGCCATGCCCGCGATCTTCATCCACTGCGTGATGCCGCCCGCGCGCAGGACATCGATCATCACGATGTCGATCGAGCGTGCCTCGAGCATGTGGCGGAACGGGACGATGCCGTAGTGGTATTCGCCGGCGGCGATGGGCGTCGTGAGGTTGTCGGCGATCCGGGCCAGCCCGGCGAAGTCGTCGTGCGCGGTCGGATCCTCGAGCCAGAACAGATGATAGGGCTCGATCCGGCGCCCGACCTCGATCGCCTGGTTCACGCTCCACAGCTGGTTGATGTCGCACATCAGGTCGACGTCCGGGCCGATCGCTTCACGCATGACGCGCACGCGCTCGACGGAGACGGCCACCGTCGGCTCGCTGCCGCACTGCATCTTCATCTGGCGAAAGCCCATGTCGCGCAGCCGTGGCCCGGCCTTCGCGAGATAGTCGATCGGGTGCGGGCGCATCAGCGCGCCGCTCGCGTACGTCGACACGCGATCGCGCAGGCCGCCGAGTAAGGCCGCCACCGAGCGCCCGGCCGCCTTGCCCTTGAGATCCCAGCACGCGATGTCGATCGCCGACAGCGCCAGCGTCAAGATGCCGCCGGGCCCCGAGCCGCCGGCCGCGCGGCGCGCCTTGGCGGCGATCGCCTCGGTCTGTGACGGGTCGTCGCCGACCATGAGTCCGGCGAGGGCATCCACCGCGGCCTTCAGCGCGGGAGTGAGCGCGCCGCCGAAGAACGTGACGCCGACGCCCGTGAGCCCCTGATCCGTGCCGAGCTCCACCGTGACGAACTCGCGCGTGTCGGTGGGCGCGGGCAGCCCGACCACGAGCGGGTTGTCGGCGGGCGTTCGCAGCACGCGCGTCGTGACGTGGGTGATCTTCATCTTGGCGCCTCCCCGGCGTATGCTACACCGCACCATGGCGGACTACCTGCTCACCGAGACCGTCGACGGCGTCGCGATCCTGACCCTCAATCGGCCGAATCAGCTCAACGCCCTCAACCGGCAGCTGTCGGCGGAGCTGCACGCGGCCGTCACCGCGGCCGTCGCCGACCCGGCGATCGGCTGCATCGTGATCACCGGCGCGGGCCAGAAGGCGTTCTCCGCCGGCGGCGACATCCACGAGCAGCGCGAGGACGACAAGAAGCACACGCAGGCCGAGCTCGATGTGCTCGGCGCCGAGCGCGCGCGCGGCTTCTACGAGATCGGCGCGTGTGCGAAGCCGACCATCGGCATGATCAACGGTCTCGCCTACGGCGGCGCCGGCGTGCTGTCGTCGTCACTCGACATGCGCGTCGGGTGCGAGCACGCGTCGTTCCGCTTCCTGGCGGCCGCGTACGGCCGGATCAACACCACGTGGACGCTGCCGAACCAGGTCGGCTGGCCGATCGCCAAGGAGCTGCTCTTCTCCGGGCGCGAGGTCAAGGCGGACGAGGCGTACCGCATCGGTCTGCTGAATCACCTCGTGCCGTGCGCCGAGTTGCGCGACAAGACGCTGTGGCTCGCGACGATGATCGCCAAGAACCGGCGCGAGTCCGTGATGGGTGTGAAGGCGCTGCTGCTCCAGGGCCTCGGCCAGGATCTCGAGCAGCAGTGGAAGAACGAGCGCGAATACACGACCACGGTCGCGCGGCCGGCGAAGGCGGAGGAGGCGTTCCCCGACTTCATCGCTCGCCGGGGACGAAAGGACTGACGATGGCGACGATCACGGGCTCCGAGGTGCTGGCGCAGGCGCTGCGCTCCCAGGGCGTCGACACGATGTTCTACCTGATGGGCGGGCCGATGCTCGAGACGGAAGCCGCGTGCATCGCGCTCGGCATCCGCGCGATCGATCATCGCCACGAGCAGGCGGCGGCGTTCGCCGCGCACGCGTGGACGCGCGTGACGCGGCGGCCGGGCGTGTGCATGGCCGCCTCCGGTCCCGGCGCCACGAACCTCCTGACCGGCGTGGCCACCGCGTTCACCGACGCAGCACCGCTGGTGGCGATCGGCGGCGCCAGCCCGCGCGTCTATTTCGGCATGGAGGCGTTCCAGGAGATCGATCAGCTCGCGGTCTTCAAGCCCGTCACCAAATGGGCCGAACGCGTCTACGACGCCAAGCGCATCCCCGACGTCCTCGCGACGGCGTTTCGTCAGGCGACGAGCGGCCGGCCGGGCCCCGTGTACGTCGACCTGCCGGGCGACGTGCTGGGCGAGAAGGTCGAGGACGGCGCCGTGAACTATCCGGCGCCGTGGAAGCCGGCGCCGCGGACGCTCGGCGACACGGGCGCGATCAAAGAGGCGATCGCGCTGCTGGCGCGCGCGCAACGGCCGATCATCGTCGCCGGCAGCGGCGTGTGGTGGTCCGACGGCGCCGCGGCCCTGCGGGCATTCGTCGACGCGACCGGCATCCCGTTCTGGACCAAGCCGATCTCGCGCGGTCTCATTCCCGAGGATCACGCGCTGTCGTTCCTCAACGCGCGGAGCGCCGCGTTCGCGGAGAGCGATTGCGTGCTCGCCGTCGGCACGCGCTTCGACTGGATGATCCAGTTCGGACGCCCCCCGCGCTTCGCTGCCGAGATGAAGGTCATCCACGTCGACGTGAACCCGGCCGAGCTCGGCCACAACCGATCCGTCGACGTGCCGATCGCCGGCGACGCTCGCGCGGTGCTCGAGCAGCTCTCTGCCGAGGCCGCGGGCAAGCTCAATCCGAAGATGTACGCCGCGTGGACCGGCAAGCTGCGGACGCTCGACGCCGAGAAGGGTGCCGAGCAGGACAAGGCGATGAGCAAAGACGACGTGCCCATGCACCCGCTGCGGCTCTGCAAAGAGGTTCGCGATTTCCTGAAGCGCGACGCGATCCTGGTCGTCGACGGCCAGGAGATCCTGAACTTCGGCCGCCAGGCGATCCCGACGTACACGCCGGGTCACCGGCTCAACTCGGGCGCCTTTGGCACGATGGGCGTCGGGCTGCCCTACGGCGTGGGCGCCAAGGTCGCCAAGCCCGACACGCAGGTGCTGGTGCTGCACGGCGACGGCTCCTTCGGCATCAACGCGATGGACATCGACACGGCGGTGCGCCACAACATTCCGGTCGTCACCGTCATCAGCAACAACGGCGGCTGGACCGCGGATGCGCCCTGGTCGCGGCCGCTGCCCAAACCGGGGCGCAACCTGGGATTTACCCGCTACGACCGGCTGGCGATGGACCTGGGCGCGCACGGCGAATTCGTCGAGAAACCGCACGACATCCGGCCCGCCCTGGAGCGGGCGTTCGCGTCCGGCAGGCCGGCCGTCGTGAACGTGATCACCGATCACGCGGCGCGCGCGCAGACGGTGAGGTTCTCCGCGTACTCGACGTGATCTGAGTTTTCGCGGCCGCGCCGGGCTGTAAGCGATAATCGGTCGATGCAGATCGTCGTCGGCCTGATCTTCATCCTGCTCGGCGCGACCTGCATCGGCTATCTCTGGGCCGGCGGCTCGGTGTTCGATCGCGAACCGCCGCTGCTCGCCCTCGGCGTCCTGCTCATCCTGCTCACGGCCGCCCTGGCCGGACGCGCGCGCGCGGCGGCGCTGCTCGCGCGCGCCGCGCTCGGCGCCGCGGTCGTCGGCATCGCGTGGCTCGCGTTGCGCTACATGACGTTCGAGCCGCGCGACAGCACTGACGTGTTGCTGCGGCGCGTGTACTTGCTCGACATCGGTGTCCTGGTCATCGGCATCGTCGCGCTCTTCATCTTCGTCCGGCGCGGGCCGCCGACCAAGCGAGTGCGGATGGTCGACGTGCTGCCGATGGTGGGGTTCGCCGCGGCCCTCGCCGTTGCCGTGCTGTGGTTCGTCGGCGACGACGGACGGCTCCGGCCCTGCCGGATGGGCAACGAGGCGGCGTGCGACGTCGTCGCGAGCCGCCTGCTGGACGCCGCCGAGCGCACGCCGACCGGACCGCCCACACGCTGGGAGGAAGACGCCGCGCGGGCCCTCGACGGGCGCGCCTGCCGCGGCCTCGAGGCGGCGCCGTGTGCCGTTCGCCGCTATGCGCTCGGGACCGTCGCGCTGCGCGCCGGCCGATTCGACGCCGCGCGTGACGCGTTCCTGCGCGCCTGCGAGGACGACCGCAGCTGGTGCGTGCGCGCGGCGCAGGAACGAGCGCTGCCGTGGTCGGCCGCCGAGCTCACCCGCCTGGAGCGCCGCTAGCGCCCGTCAGGCCGCGACGTAGCGGGGCATCACCTCGGCGGTGAACAGCTCGATCGACCGCATCGCCTGGGCGTGGCTCAGATCCCCCCACTGGAACGAGCACACGAAGTAGTTCGCGCCGGTCGCGACGTACTCGTCCAGGTATTCGCGGACGGCGGCCGGCGAGCCAGCCAGCGCGACGCCCCCCAGACGATTGGGATGCGGCCGCGCCTTCTGTTGATCGAAGCGCTCGAGCTCGGCGTCGATGTCGCGCCGCAGCTCGCGCGTCGGGAGGCCCGCCGGACGGTCGCCCACGAAGCCGAAGGAGCCGTCCTTCGTCGCCATGAACTGCGTGAGGTTGCGCTTCTCGGCCTCGAGACGGCGCGGCGCGGCGAGGTTCCAGCGATACTTCTCCCACGCCGGTCGCGCGACGGCAAGCGCCTCGTCGTCGGTGTCGGCCACGACCAGGTGCACGACGAGGCCGATCATCGGCGCGTCGCCCTGCGCCGTGAGCGCGCCGGTCCCCCGGTGCTCTTGCCACGCGGCACGATAGCGAGGGACCGCGGCGGCGAGACCCTCGAGCGAGCCGACGATGATCGTGTGCATGCCCTCCATCGCCGCCGTGACCGGATTGCGCATGTACCAGAGCGGCGGATACGGCGTCTGCAACGGTCGCAGGTACATCGGCAGCTTGTCGAAGCTGTGAAAGCGTCCGCGGTACGTCAGCTCGTCGTGGCCCAGGCCTTCGCGAAGGATGGCGAGCGTCTCGAGATAGCGCGCGTAGTTGGTCTCCGGATCGGCCTCCTGGCCCCAGAAGTACGCCTCCATCACGCCGCCGCGACCCACGCCGATCTCCAGGCGCCCCTCGCTCAGGTGGTCCAGCATGCTGATCTCCTCGATCAGCCGCAGCGGATGGTGCAGCGGCAGCACGTACACGCACGGGCCGAAGCGCAGGCGCCGCGTCCGCTGGGCGACCGCGCCGAGAAAGACGTTCTGCGAAGGCGCGAGGCTGTGGATGGCCGGGGTGTGATGCTCCGCCAGGTGATAGGCATAGAAGCCGGCCGCGTCCAGGCGTTCGATCTGCAGCAGCCGCTCGCGATAGATCTGGTCGAGGCGGAGCCCCGGCACCGGCTCGATGTGATCGAAGACGCCGAATCGCACGCGCGGAGTATATGCCAAGTTTGCGCCGCGTCATGTCGGAGCGGCACAAACCGAGACCCACGCGCGACGCTCTGACGCACTGGCGGGGGTTTCGGGAGCGCCGCGGGAATGGCGGGGAACTTGAAGTAGGCCTTGCCGCCATGGGGCTCGGAGGGATGTCGATCTCGACACGCTTCGCGCTCGTCTTCCTCCTGGCGCTCGGGCTCGTCGGGACGGCGTTTTACCTCATCCTCGACCGCATCTACGTCAACGAGCTCAAGAGCCAGGCGGAGACGGTCGCCGACAACGTCGATGCCTTCGGCACCTGGGTGGCCCAGTACGGGCGCGTGTGGGTCAAGGACGACGCGCGCAGCTATCTCGGCCACATGCCGCTGCTGCAGGCCGACGACAGCGCGACGGGCACGCCGGCCGCGCTGAAGGCGGTCAACTTCTACTCGAAGAATCCCGCGCTCGCCCAGCGCGAGTTCTCCGAGGTGGTGGCGCGCTCGGGCTCGCCAGCGAAGTTCCGGCTCACCTCTCACAACGTCATGAATCCCGCCAACGCACCGGATGCCTTCGAGCGCGTGGCGCTCACGCGCATCCGCCAGCACGGTCTCAAAGAGTATTTCGAGCTGACCGACGACGGCTTCCGCTACGCGCGAACGCTCTATCACAAAGCCGCCTGCATCACGTGCCACGGCGAGGCGGACCGCGCGCCGAACGACGTCAAGGTGCGCTACGGCACCACGAACGGCTTCGGGTTCCACGCGGGCGACGTGGCCGGCGTCATCAGCGTGCGGCTGCCGGCGCGATCGTTTTCCCAGGTGGCGCTCACCGTCGGCGGCGGCGGCGAGCTCGGCATCGTCATCGCGGCGTTCCTGATCGCGATGCTGTTCGTTCGGTTCGCCATCGTGCGTCCGGTCAGGCGCCTGACCGAGGCGAGTCATCAGATCTCGCTCGGGCAGCCGGCGAACCTGGGGGTGGGCGGCATCGCGCGCACGAGCCGCAACGAGATCCACCAGCTCGCCCTCGCCATCGATCGGCTGCGGCGCAGCGTGAACATCGCGATGCGCAAGCTCGGGGAGGACAAGCCCGGCCAGGCGACGCCGGCGGAGGCCCACCATGAGCGTTGAGGCATTCCGCAGCTACGACGATCTGGTGGCCGAGCTGCGAAAGCTCGGGCTGGAGCGGCGCACGGGAACCCTCTTCGTCGCGACGGCCGACAACGAGAGCGGCCAGATCGGGATCCGCGACGGGCTCATCGTCCACGCGCGCTTCCGCCGCAAGACCGGCATCGAGGCCGCGTACGTGCTGCGCAAGATCGATCGCGCGCGCTTCAGCTTCACCAAGGACTTCGTGGAGACGCTCGACCCCTCGCTGTCGTCGAGCGCGGTCATGGCCGTGCTGACCGACGTCGAGATTCCCGTCGCGCAACACCAGGCGCCGCACCCGATCCTGGGCAACTCGGAGGCCGTGCGGCGGATCCTCACCGCAGCGCTCGCCGAATATCTCGGTCCGATGGCCGCCGTCGTCGTCCGCGAACAGCTCCGCGACGCCGAGCGGGCCGGCCGCGCGCCGGCCGACGTCGTCGATGCGCTCGCCCACAGCATCGACGACCGCGCGGCGGCCGCGGCGTTTCGGGCAAGCGCCGCCGGGGCGCTCGCCGCCCAGAAGCCGCGGCGACGCTAAGGCTCCCTCCGCCGGCAGCCGGTATACTGCTGCCGGGCACGCGACAGGAGAGTGAGCCATGGCCGACCGCGCACTGAGCGGCATCCGGATCCTCGACCTCACCCAGTTCGAAGCCGGCACCACCTGCACGCAGTTCCTGGGCTGGCTGGGCGCCGACGTCATCAAGATCGAGCCCCCCGGGGGCGAGCAGTCCCGGCGCAATCGCCCCGAGGTGCCCGGCCTCGACGCGATGTTCTTTCTCGTGTTCAACAGCAACAAGCGCAGCGTGACGATCGACCTCAAGCAGCCGGACGGCCGCGCGCTGTTCCTGCGCATGGTCGAGCGGGCGGACGTCGTCGTCGAGAACTTCGCGCCCGGGCTCATGGAGCGGCTGGGACTGGACTACGAGCGGCTGCGGGCGACGAATCCTCGGATCATCGTCGCCCGCATCAAAGGCTTCGGGCTGTCCGGCCCGTACGCGGACTACAAGAGCTTCGACATGATCGCGCAGGCCACGGGCGGCGTGATGAGCGTCACCGGCTTCGCCGACCGTGAGCCCGTGCGCTGCGGCGCCGCCATCGGCGACACCGGCACCGGCGTGCACACCGCGGCGGCCATCATGGCCGCCTACATCCAGCGCCAGCGCACGGGGCAGGGCCAGCTCGTGGAGGTCGCGATGCAAGAGGTGGTCGCGAACTTCGTGCGCGGCCGCTACGTCGATCACTATCGCGACGGCAAGCCGAGCGAGCGCCGGGGCAACGGCCTCGTCGGCGGCGTGCCCGGTGGCGCGTATCCGTGCGCGCCCGGCGGCCCGAACGACTACGCCTACATCTACGTGCAGACGATGAACCAGGACATGTGGCGCGACTTCGCGAGCGCGATCGGCCGCGACGACCTGATCGCTGACGCGCGGTGCAAGGACGCCACCGCGCGCTGGGAGCACCGCGACGCGCTGAACGAAATCATCGCAGCGTGGACGCGCGCGCGCAGCAAGCACGAGGTCATGGCGATCCTCGGCAAGGCCGGCGTGCCGTGCGGCGCCGTGCTCGACACCGGCGAGGTGCTGGACGATCCGCATCTCAACGCGCGCGGTCAGATCCACACGATCGAGCACGCCACGCGCGGGCGCCTGCGGCTGCCCGGCTGTCCCGTGCATCTCTCGGCCTCCGAGGCGCCGACGACGCCCGCGCCGCTGGCGGGCGAGCACACCGACGAGGTGCTCCGCGAGGTGCTCGCACTCTCCGCCGACGATCTCGCAAAGCTCCGCGGACAGCGCGTGCTCGGCTGAAGACCGACCTGCTCTTCATGCCGATGTCGGCCCGCTGGGCCGACATCCGCGCGGGCGCGATGGCCGCCGAAGCCGCCGGCTTCGACGGCCTGTGGACGTGGGATCACCTGCGCGATCCGGACGGCGGCCACGACGGACCCGGCGTGCCGGAGGCGTGGACGGTGCTGAGCGCGCTCGCCGAGGTCACGAAGCGCGTGGCGCTCGGACCGCTCGTGCTCAACGTCGCGAACCGCGCGCCCGGCGTGCTCGCCAACATGGCGGCGACGCTCCAAACCGTTTCGGGCGGCCGCCTGCTGCTCGGGCTGGGCGCCGGCGGCAGTCGCCGCACGCCCTATGCCGTCGAGCAGGCGGCCATCGGTCAGGACGTCGCGGCCGATGCGGTCCGCGCCCAGCGCGTGGTGGACGCCATCGCGCTGATCCGGCGGCTCTGGGGCGGCGCGTCGGGATTCCTCAAACCGGACCCGCCGCCTCCGATCATCGTGGGTGGGTTCGGCCCGCGCATGGCCGCCATCGCCGGCCGCCACGGCGATGGATTCAACACGCAGGCCTTTCATCCGCACCTGGCCGACCTCGTCACGCGCGGGCGTGACGAGCACGCCGCGGCGGGCCGCGCGGCGTCACCGTTCATCGTGACGGTCTTCGCGGGGCTCGAGCACGGCTGGCTGCGCCCGGACTCGCCCGCCCGGAAGCGGCTGGCCCAGCTCGGCGTCGAACGGCTGATTCTGTTAGTCGCGCCGCCGTTCGACGCCGATGAGATCCGCGGCGCCGGGCGCCTGCTCGGCGCGGCGCGCGCCTAGCCCTCGCGCGCGGTGAGCGCGTAGGCCTCGTCGATGAGGCGCACGACCGGCACCAGATCGTGGACGCTGACGGGCGGCGGCACACCCCGGCGGAAATGGTCGAGGATGTCGCGCACGCAGTCCGGATAGAGCGCCGCCGGCCGCTCCTTCAGCGTCTGCTCGCCATCGCGGGTGATGAGCCGCAGCGTGTCGTCGTGGTGCAGGATCAGGATCGCGTCGCGTCCGGCGATCTTCCACTCGCCGTCCGACCCGGTGTACGGCACGGTGTTGCCGACCTCGACCGTGCCGAGGATGCCGGAGCGCGAGCGCAGCAGCACGGAGGCGTAGTCTTCGACGCGCTGCTCGTGCACGCGCGCGCTGAGCTGAGCGCCGGTGACCCGCGCCGGCTCGCCCGTGAGATAGAGAAACAGGTCGAGGCCGTGCGCGCCGAGGTTGCGCAGGCAGCCGCCGCCGGCGAGCGCGGGATCGAGCATCCACGCCGAGCGCCACGCGGGATAGCGCGCGGAGGTCGGACGGTTGAGGCGGAAATAGAGATGCGAGAGGGGGCCGAAGCGTCCCTCGTCGAGCATCCGGCGCGCCCGCGCCACGAACGGCTGATAGCGCTGCGACAGCGGCACCGCGACGAACGCTCGCTTGGCCGCGGCCTTCGCCGCGATCGCCTCGACCTCGGCGGCGCGCACCCCCATCGGCTTCTCCATCATGAACGGATGGTCGTGCTCGACGAGGAAGTGCGCGGTCTCTGCCATGCGCGCGTGCTGACCGAGGGCGACGACGAAATCCGGCCGCGTCTTCTCGAGCATCGCGCGGTAATCGGTGAAGACCGGCGGCCCGCCCAGCGCCGCCGCGCGCTCGGCGACGACAGCGGCGTCGGGATCGTGTAGGCCGACGAGCTCGACGTCGTCCATGCCGGCGAGCACTCTCAGATATGCGGCGTCGTGCAGCGAGTGCCAGTGGCTCACCTCGATGGCGGCGACGCGGATGGTGGCCGCCATGGCTCAGGCCGCGACGCCGCGCGTGACGATCTCGCAGCGGTCGAGCACCGCGAGGACCTCATCGGTCGGAGCCGGCGGGAGATTGAAGACCAGGCGCGCGACACCGGCGTCGCGATAGCGCAGGACGAGCTCGCGGTCCTCCGGCACGCCGAAGATCGTGATCGGCAGCGTGGCGGGATCGCGGCCGGCCTCGACCGCCAGCTTGCGGAACGCCGGCAGCAGCCCGAGCACGTCGCCGTACGCCGGGCGCCGCGCGTGGGGCACCCAGCCGTCGCCGAACGCGATGGCCCGGCGCGCGCCGTACGGAAACGCGCCGCCGACGATCACGGGGGGATGCGGTTTCTGCGCCGGCTTCGGCCACGTCATCATCGGCGGAAAGTCGACGAACGCGCCGTGGTACTCCGGCTTGCTGCGCGTCCAGATGGCCTTCATCGCCTCGACCCGCTCGCGCATCACCTCGAAGCGCTTCGGGAACTCCGTGCCGTGATCGGCCATCTCCTCCGCGTTCCAGCCGGCGCCGATCCCGAAGAGGAAGCGGCCGCGCGAGATCTGATCGAGGCTTGCGACCTGCTTGGCCGTCTGGATCGGATCGCGCTGAACGACGAGACACACGCCCGTGGCCACGCGCAGGCGCGTGGTCGCCGCCGCGGCCGCGGACAGCGTCACGAATGGATCCATGACGTCGTAGTACTTCTTCGGCAGCTCGCCACCCTGCGGAAACGGCGAGCGGCGCGACAGCGGGATGTGCGAATGCTCGGGCGCCCAGAGCGACTCGAAGCCGCGCGCCTCGAGCAGCCGTCCGAGCTCCACCGGTCCGATGGAGTAGTCGGTGAAGAAGATGGCCGCGCCGATGTCCATGCGTGCGCTCCTCCGTCAGCCGTCGCTCAGCGGCACGATCGCATACACGCGCGGCTCGGCGCCGACGACGCGCGTGACGTGGCCGCGGCCCGTCAGGTCCTCGGCGAGCACCACGTCGCCGGGCTCGATGCGCGCGATCGTGCCGTCGCCCACTTCGATCTCCGCCGCACCCGACAGCGAGATCGAGTACTGGCGCCGTGGCGCGCAGTGCCAGTCGAGCACGTAACCCGGCGGCGCCACGCGGAACGCGATGCCGCGGGCCGGCTGCAGCGACGTGCCGTGACCATGGGCACCCTCGACGTCGCGGAACGGCTCGAGCGCGAGCGGAAGCTCCGCGATGTGCGACTGGCCGTCGGCGCCACTGTACACGCGCCACATCTTGCCCATGAGCCCACGCATCATAGTGCAAGATGGCGGCGATGGCGCGACTGAACGTCGGCGTGCTCGGCCTGAGCCACGATCACGTCTGGGGCAACCTCGCGGCGTTGCAGGCGGGCGAGCGCGGGCGCCTCGTGGCCGCCGCCGAGCCCGACCCCGCACTGCGCGATCGTCTCCGTGCTCTCGACGGCGGCGTGACCGTGTACGAGTCGTTCGAGCCGCTGCTCGAGCGGCGGGATCTCGACGCCGTTCTCGTGTTCTCCGACAACCGGGCGTCGGCCGAGCTCGGCGTGCACGCGCTCGGGCGCGGCGTGCCCGTGATGATCGAAAAGCCGATGGCGGCCGACCTCGAGGGCGCGCGGGCGCTGCGCGCGGCCGCGCAGAAGGCCCGCGTGGTGCTGATGGTGAACTGGCCGACGGCGTGGCGTCCGGCGCTGCGGCACGGCCTCACGCTGGCCCGCGACGGCGCCGTCGGCGCACCGGTCCAGCTCAACCATCGCGGCGGCCACGCGGGACCGCGCGAGTTCGGCTGCTCACCGCAATTCTGCGACTGGCTCTACGACGAGCGGCGCAACGGCGGCGGCGCGCTCGTCGACTACTGCGGCTACGGTGGCGTGCTGTGTCGCCTCGTGCTGGGCCGGCCGCACGCGGTCACCGCGGTCACGCCGCCGCCGCGCAAGCCCGGCCTCGCCGCCGAAGACAATGCGGTGGTCGTGCTCTCGTATCCACACGCGCTCGGGCTGCTCGAAGCAAGCTGGACCCAGATCGGCGGCGAGCCGGCGTTCGCGATGATCGTGTACGGCGAGCGCGGGACGCTGATCGTCCACCAGCCTCGCCCGACGCGCGAGGGCGAGCAGGCGGGGCCTGGCCGCGTGCAGCTCGTCACGCGCGAGGGCAGCCGCGTGGTCGAACGGCCGGCGCTCGCGGCCGACGAGCGCGATGGTCCGACGCACTTCCTGGCCTGCGTGAGCGACGGCCGCGCGGTGACCGAGTTCTGCGCGCCGGACGTCGGCTGCGACGTGCAGGAGATGCTCGCCGCCGCGCTGCGCTCGGCCGCGACCGGCCGACAGGTGACGCTGCCGCTGCCGTGAGCGTCAGCGCGCGCGGTAGTGCGTGGCGTACGCGTGCCGGCAGCGCTCTCGCAGCACCGCCTCGTCGACGGCGACGCCAAAGCGCGCCGGGCTGATGTCCGAGCAGTCGAGTGCCGGCGCGCCGTCGACGATCCACTCCGCCATCGCCTCGCCCAGCGCGGGCGACACGCTGAGACCGCCCACGCAGCAGCCGCTCATCACCCACGCGCCCGTCACGCCGGGCAACGGCCCGACGAGATAGCGGTCGTCCATCGTGAGCGTCGGCAAGCCGCCGCGGTGCTCGGCCACGCGGATCGACGCGTCCTGAAAGATCGGAAACTGCTCGCGCACGCTCTCGGCCAGCCGCCACAGCACGCCGATGTCGAGCGGCAGCCCGGCGATGTCGTCGGGCAGCGTCTGCGGCTGCAGCGGATCGGCCTCGTAGCCGCCGAGCATCAGGCCGCCGCGCTCGTGGCGCACGTAGACGTTGGCATCGATGACCCGCGCGATCGGAAAGTGCGGCCCCACGCCCGGGATGGGCTCGGTGATCAGCAGCTGGTGGCGAGTCGGGACGACCGGCAGCGTCGCGCCGAGAGCTTCCGCGAGCAGGCGTGCCCACGCGCCGGCGGCGTCGACGACCACGCACGTCGCGATGGTGCCGCCCGCCGTCCGGACGCCCTCCACGCCGCGTGGCCCGACATCGAAGCCGATCGCCGCCGTATGCGGCAGCAGCACGGCGCCGAGCTTTTCGGCGGCGCGGCAATAGCCCAGCGGCAGCTCGGACGGCTCGACGTTGCAGTCGGTCGGGCTCCACGTGACGGCGACGATGCCGCGCTCGCCGAGAATCGGCAGCCGACGCCGCGCCTCGGCCACGGACACGAGCGAGACCGGCACGCCCACCTCGGCGCCGCGCGCCACCTCGCGCTCGAGCTGCTCGGCATCGTGCGCGGTGCGCGCGATCTTCAGCGCACCGCTCTGGGTAAAGCGCAGCGGCTGGCCGGTCTCGTCGCTGAAGGCCGCGAGCTTCGCGACCGCGCGCTGCGCCAGGCGTGTCAGGGCCGGAGTCGCGCGCACCTGGCTGGTCAGCCCGGCGGCGCGCGGCGAGGTCTGCGAGGCGAGCGCCGCGCGCTCCAGCACCGCCACCCGCAGGCCGCGGCGCGCCAGGTGATACGCCGCGCTGGCGCCGAAGGCGCCCGAGCCGACGACGACGACGTCGGCGGAGGCGATCACTTGCCGCCGAGCGTGCGGTAGGCCTGCGCGGCGGCGTCGCGGATCGACGCCTGCTCGGTCGGAGACTGCATGAGGACCTGCAGCGTCGGCAGCGACTGCCGGTCGCCCTGCGCGGTCACGTACTGGATCGCGCGCAGCCGAAACGACGGCTCGGCGTCCGACGCGATGACCGCGCGCATGAACGGCACCGGACGGGCGTCGTTGAGCGACGCGAGCGAGCGAAACGCCATCTCGCGCCCTCGCCCATCGACCGCGGACTCGTTGAAGATCTGCGCGAGCCCATTGACGCCGAGCGGCCGGCCGGCCTCGGCCAAGCCGTACGCCGCGCTGAGGCGGACGAAGCGGTCGTCGGCGCCATTGAGCAGAATGTGCTCCATCACCGGAATCGACTCCGGCGTCTGCAGCTGGCGCAGGCCGGAAGCCGCCGCGCGGCGCAGCAGGATGTCGTCGTCCTTCTCGATGATGTCTTTCAGCAGCGGCAACGACTGCGGAATCTGAAGGCTGCCCAGCAGCCGCGCCGCCGCGCGCCGCTCGTCGCTGTCGTTGCCCGCCGCGAGGACCTGCATGAGCGCCTTGCCCGCGACGTCGCCCATGCCGCGCAGCTCGTCGACCAGCTCGCGCGCGCGCTGCCAGCGCTCACGCCCCTCGCCGCCCCGCGTCGCCTCCAGATAGCGATAGAAGCGATCGAGCGCCGTCTCGACCGTCGGCGGCGGACCCGACGGTCCGCTGCGCGTCGCGCCATGGTCGGCGGCGGCTCCGGCCCGCGAGCGCAGCTCCCGGACCAGGCGCTCTTCACGGACCGCGGCGGTGACGCCGGCCTCGACCTGCGTCGCCGCGCGCGCGCCCCGGCTCACGGCCGGGCCCGGCGAGCCCTGGCCGGCGGTGAGCTCGTCGCGAGCGTGCAGACGTGCCTGCAGTGTCGTCACCTGCTGGCGGAGGTGCTCGGCTTCGCGCGACGCGTCGCGGGAGGGTGGCGGCGTACGCGTGACGCCGGCCAGCGCCCAGCCCGTGAAGAACGCGGCCACCACGGCGAGGGGCCACACCAGGCGTCTCATGGACCGGCATGATACCCTGCGCGCCGTCAAAAGGAGGGCCCACCAATGACCACGCGCAGAGAGTTCCTCGGGACCACCGCCGGCACGCTGGCGGGCCTCGCGTTCGTCGGCTGCGACCTGCTGGCCGCACGGCCGGCACGCGCGCAGGGCGGCCGTCGACAGACGACCATCGGCGGCAACCGGGTGAAGGTCATCGACGTGCACGCGCATTGCGCGGTGGCGGAGGCGATGGCGCTGGTGGGCATGAAGCTCGGCGATCCGGCGCCGGCCACCCGGCCGGAGCTGAACATGATCACGAACGTGTCGGGCCGGCTGCGCGCGATGGACGAGCAGGGCATCGACATGGAGGCGCTCAGCATCAATCCGTACTGGTACAAGACCGAGCGCGAGCTCGCCAAGCAGATCTGCCAGATCCAGAACGAGAAGCTCGCGGCCGCCTGCGCGGCGAATCCCGATCGCTTCGTGGCCTTCGCGACGGTCGCGCTGCAGCACCCCGACCTCGCCGTCGAGCAGCTCGAGGAGGGCATGAAGAAGTACGGCCTGCGCGGCGCGGGCATCGGCGGCAGCGTCAACGGTGAAGAGATCACCGAGCCGAAGCTCGAGCCGTTCTGGGCCAAGGCCGAGCAGCTCGGCGCGGTCATCTTCATCCATCCGCAGGGCACCGGCGTCGCCGCGGAGATTCCCAAGCGGCTCACGGGCAACGGCCTGCTCGGCAACATCATCGGCAACCCGCTGGAGACGACGATCGCGCTGACGCACCTGATCTTCGACGGAACGCTCGACAAGTTTCCGGGCGTGAAGATCATCGGCGCCCACGGCGGCGGCTATCTGCCGTCCTACGCGGCGCGCTCCGATCGCGGCTGCTCCACGCAGCCCACGCAATGCCCCGGCGGGCCGCACGGCCCGATCAAGAAGAAGCCGACGGAGTACTTGAAGCAGATGTACTACGACACGATGGTGTTCACGCCGGAGGGGCTGCGTCATCTCGCGGCCGAGGTCGGTGTCAGTCAGCTGATGATCGGCACCGACTACCCGTATCCGTGGACGAGCGAAGCCGTGGACCACGTGCTCGGGACGCCGGGCCTGAGCGACGCCGATCGCGCCGCCATTCTCGGCGGCAACGCGGCGAAGCTGCTGCGCATCACGACGTAGCCGGCTGCACCATCGTCGGCGTGCCGACGAGCGTGGTGCGGCGCATGTCACGCGGCTCGCTGGCGGGGAAGGGCCGCGCGCGATGCATCGTGCGGCGGTTGTCCCACATCACGAGGTCGCCGGCGGTCCAGCGATGCGCGTACACGAACTCGCGCTGCGTGGCGTGCTCGACGAGATCGCGCAGGAACGCGCGCGCCTCCGGCACCGGCCAGCCCACGATGCCGCCGGCGTGTGACGATAGGTAGAGCGACTTCCGCCCCGTCGAGGGATGCGTGCGCACCAGACGCTGCCGCACCGGCGCGAACCGCGTGCGCTCCTCGTCCGTGAAGTCGGTGAATCCGAGCTGCTGCCGCGAGTAGATCTGCGAGTGCTCGCACACGAGCGACTCGATCTCCGCCTGCGTCTCCGCGTCGAGCGCGTCATAGGCGGTGCGCATGTCCGCGAACTCCGTGTTGCCACCCTTGGACGGGATGCGGCGCGCGTGCAGCAGCGAGTACATCGCCGGGATCGCCTTGAACGAGCTGTCGGAGTGCCAGAGCCGGTTGCCGATCGCGAAGAGCCGGCGCCGGTCGTCGCGGGCGAACACCTGGTGATGCTGATCGAGGTTGGAGACGTCGGCGAAGGTCGTCGGCAGCCGGTATTCCTCCGGCGCCCGCAGGCTCGTGCCAATGGCGTGCTCGAGCTCGCCCAGGCTGCGGCTGAACGCCAGCTGCTCGGCGTCGTCGAGCGGCTGGTCGTGGAACACGAGCACCGCGTGCTGGTCCATGGCGGCGTGAATCGCCGCCACATCGTCGAGCGACAGGGGCTTGCGGAGGTCGAGGCCCGTCGCCTCGGCGGCGAAGCACGGACCGATCTGGCGCGTCCTCAGGCTGCTCATCGCGACGCCTCCCTCAGCGATCGAACCAGGTATACATCAGGCGGCTGCCGACGCCGTAGCCGTCGTGATTGCGAAAGCCCTTCACGTAGGCGGGATGCACGATGTAGCGCGGCCACATCGGCAGGTACACGTAGTACGCCTTGTCGGCGAGATAGCGCTGGATGTCGAGCACGATCTCGCGGCGGCGCGCGGGATCGAGCTCGCGTCGTTGGGCCAGCAGCATGCGGTCGAGCTCGGCATCGTTGACGCGGCTCCGGTTGCGCGGGGAGGCGCTGAAGAACGTCTCGTAGAGCACCTCGTCGATTTCCGTCGTGCCGGCGCCGAACGGGCCCATCGCCATCTTGTCGTACTTGCCGAGAAAGGTCAGCGTGGAGTAGCGCGCATTGTCCTCGGGCTTGAGCTCCGCCGTGATCCCCACCTGCGCGAGGTTGTCGACGGTCAGCTCGTAGTAGCTGCGCCACGGCGCCGCGAAGCCGGGCCAGTGCGCGAGCGGCACGCTGAGCCCGCGCCCGAGACCGGCCTCGGCCAGCAGCCGCTTCGCCTCCGCCGGATCGTGACCGTCCAGATACTTGCGCCGGGCGGGCTCGAGCGTGGAGGCGTCGAGCTTCCACGCCGACATCGCGCACGGCACGGGCCCCGAGTCCAGACAGCCCTCGCCGTAGTGCAGCGACTCGCGCCACGCCTTGCGGTCGATCGCCAGCGATACCGCGCGGCGCACGCGCACGTCGTTGAACGGCGGCTGATCCGTGCGCATGTAGATGTGCGCCACGTCCATCACCAGCTGCGGCGTCACCGTGAAATCCGGGTTGGTGCGCCGGAGCGAGCGGCCTTCCTCGGGCGTGAGCCATCCCCACCAGTGCGCGATCTCGAGCTTGCCGGCGCGCAGCATCGACAGTCGCGTGGCGTTCTCGGGAACCACTTCGACGGAGACGCCGTCCAGGTACGGCAGGCCCGGCTGGTGGAAGTGCGGATTGCGCTCGTAGACGGCGCGCACGCCACGCTCGTACGTGCGCAGCACGAACGGTCCGGTGCCGATCGAGGCCTCGGCGCTGTTGAAGTCGCGGAACCGCTCCTCGGCCTCACGCGGAAGGATCGCGCAGTTGGCCGTGTTCGACAGATGGTTGAGCAGCGGCGCGTACGCCTCGCGCAGCACGAGCCGCACCGTGTGGCGGTCGAGCACGTCGATCGACTGCACCGGCTCGAGCCGCTGGCCAACCGGTGACCGCGCGCGGAAGCGCTCGAGCGAGTACTTCACGTCGTCCGCGGTGACCTCGCGCCCGTTCACCGGCGGCTTGTTGTGGAACCGCACGCCGCGGCGGAGCTTGAACACGATCGTGGTCGGGTTCGTCCACTCCCACTTCTCGGCGAGATCCGGCAGGATGCGGTGATCGCCGGGTCCGCGGAGCTCCGGGCCGGCGGGCAGCCGCACCAGGCAGTTGTAGATCAACGTCGCGTACACGTGGGTGGCGAACGCGGCATGCACGTGCGGATCGAGGCTCGGCGGCTCGGGGGCGGGCATGCGAAACACGCCGCCGCGCTTGGGCGTCGCCTCGGCGGCCTTCGGCGTCTGGGCGAGGCCGGGCGCCGCCGCGAGCAGCAGCACACATGCGCTCAGCGCGGCGACCGCCCGGTGCATTTACACGCGGCGCTGCAGGAAGTCCGTCACCAGCGGCCACGCGACGTCCGCGTAGTGCGGCTGGTAGCCGTCGTTATCGGGGTGGCGAAAGCCGTGGTTGGCGTCCGAGAAGTAGTGCCACTCCACCGGATGACCGTTTTTGCGAAACGCCTCCCACAGCGGCGCCTGGATCGCGGGCGTCGCAATGTAGTCGAGGCCGCCGGCGAACACCAGCGTCGCGCACGTGAGCGTGGGCGCGAGCTTGAACGCATGCCGCGGCCGGTGCGACGTCTCCGGCTCGTCGCGCACGGACGGATAGTAGAGGACGATCGCCTTCACGCTCGGATGATCGGCGGCGAACGGGATCAAGAGTCGGCCGCCCATGCAGTGCCCGATGCACGCGGTGCGCGCGGGGTCGGCGCCCACGCGACCGATCAGGTACTGCCACGCCTCGTCCATCTTGCCCAGGAACTCGGTGTCGCCGTGCTTGGCCTGCAGGTCGGCGCCCTGGCCGATGTGGTTCGTGCCCGGGATGCCGAACATGGTGAACAGGCTCGGCGCCAGCACGTTGAAGCCGAGCTGCGCGAGCCGGTACGCGTCGATCTTGTAGTCGGCGGTGACGCCGTGAGCGTGATGCACCATCAGGATGCCCGGCCGGCTCCCCGGCCCGTCCGGACGCGCCATGTAGCCGCCGATGCCGTCCTGCTCCTGCGTGAGCATGCGCGCGGTGATCGTCATGTCCGGGCTCCTTGTCCGCGGGACTCTCGATCGAACGCGAGCGGGACGTCGCGGTCGTGTCGCCCGCGGGCGAACATCTCGAGCGCATCCGGCCGCTCGTAGTAGATCTCCAGGGTGTTGCCGTCGGGATCCTGAAAGTACACGCTCTGCTGGCTCACGTGATCGATGGACCGCGTGATCGCAACGCCGCGCTCGCGCAGCGCGTGATAGGCATCCTTCAGCGCCTGCTCGCTGTCGACGCGAAACGCGACGTGACCGAGCCCGCGTACGCCGGGCGTCTGCAGCCGCGCCGCTTCCACATCCTTGACCGCGAACAGATCGATCGCGTGACTCTGTCCCTCGAGCGCCATGAACACGCCGCCGTGCTCGGGATCCTCCTCCAGCACACGGAATCCCAACACCTCGGCGTAGAACGTCTTCGAGCGCTCCACATCCAGCACGCGCAGGAGAACGTGGCCGATGCCCGTGAGTCTGACCATCGTCAGTGCTCCTTGATCGAGACGCGCCAGTGGACGCGGTCTTCCTCGGGTGGATAGTCGCCGGCCGCCTTGTGATACGAGCAGCGGTTGTCCCAGATCACGACGTCGCCCTTCCGCCAGCGGTGGCGATACTCCCCTTCGGGCTGGATCATGCGCTCGGTCAGCTCGTCGATCAGCGCGTCGCTCTCGGCGCCGTCGAATCCGTCGATGCTGAGGATCTTGCCCGGATCGAAGAAGAGCCCCTTACGGCCGGTCTCCGGGTGGGTCCGAATGATCGGATGGCGCACCGGCGTCCAGTCGCGGTCCTCCGGATTCAGCAGCGCGGTGGACTTGCGTCGCCCACCGTAGGTGAACACGCCCTTGCGTCCCTCGAGCAGCGTCTTCAGCTGGGCGGGCAGCGCGTCGTACGCCGCGTACATGCTCGCGAACAGCGTGTCGCCGCCGCGGCTGGGCACGGCCAGCGCGTAGAGCTGTGTGGCCTTGAACGGCTCGGCGTCGTATGCGCCGTCGGTGTGCCAGCCCTCGGCGCCGCGCCGGTAGACGGCGTCGTCCAGCGCGCCGTCGGGCCGGAACTTGTTGACGCCGAGCACGGTGATCTCGGGATAGTCGGGATGCCGCGTCGACTTCGACGGATGCGGATGGATGACGCCGAAGCGGCGGCTGTAGCTCAGGAAGTCGTCGATCCCGAGCTCCTGCCCGGGCACCACGACGACGTTGTGATCGAGCCACGCGCGATAGATCGCGGCGAAGCCCGCGTCGTCGAGCGTCTTGACGTCCACGCCGTGAATCTCCGCGCCGATCTGCTTGCCGAGGCGTCGCACCTCAATCATGGGTCGGCATCGTACCACCGTCTATCATGGCGGGCGCGATGGCCCCTTCCCCGCGGCTGGCCTGGGTCGTCGTCGGCGCGGTGTGGCTCACGCTGGCGATCGCCTCCGGCCTCTATTTCTCGTTCCCCGTCTTCTTCGTCGCGCTGCTCGACGAGTTCGGCTGGTCGCGCGGCGCCACCGCGGCGGCGTTCTCGATCTCGTCGGTCGTGCAGGGCGTGCTGTCGCCCGTCGTCGGGATGCTCGTCGATCGGCTGGGGCCGCGCCGCATCATGCTCGGCGGCGCCGCGGTGCTCGGCGTCGCGTGCGTGCTGGCGAGCCGGATCGGATCCCTCTGGTCGCTGTACGTCGTGATCGGCGTGCTCGCCGCGATCGGACTGTGCGCGGTCAGCTGGGTGCCGAGCGGCACGCTCATCGCGCGCTGGTTCGCCGAGCGCCGCGGCAGCGTGCTGGGCATCGCGTTCTCAGGCATGGGCGCGGGCGTGCTGGTGATGGGGCCGCTGGCCCAGTCGCTGATCACGGCGTACGGCTGGCGCGCGGCGTACGCCATGCTCGGCGTCGGCACGCTGCTCGTGCTGCTGCCGCTCATCTGGTTCGCGGTGCGCGAGGCGCCCACCGTCGCTCCCGCGCGCGGTACCGCCCAGCCCGCGCCGCCGCCGGCGCGGCGCGACGTCGGCGACGCGCTGCGGAGCGGGGCATTCTGGGCGCTCTTCTTCGCCTACCTCTGCACGCCGCTGGCCGTCTTTTCCGTCGTGACTCACTCGGTGGCCTTTGCCGTCGACCACGGCTTCCCGCGCCTGTTCGTGGCCGGCATCTTCGGCCTCACCGGCCTCCTCTCGGTCGTCGGTCGAATTCTGTTCGGCATGGCCGCCGACCGTATCGGGCGCGCGGCGTCGGCCACCATCTCGTACGCCTGCACCGCGCTCGGCACGCTGTGCCTGCTCGCGCTGGAGATCTGGCCGCACGCGGCGGCGCTGTACGGCTACGCGCTGCTGTTCGGTCTCGGCTTCGGCGCGCGCGGGCCGATCATCACCGCGATGGCGTCACAGATCTTCCCGGGGCGGCGCTTCGGCGTGATCTACGGCATCCTCAGCGTGGGCAACGGCATCGGCGGCGGCGTGGCGCCGTGGTTCGGCGGCTTCGTGCACGACCTGACGGGCAGCTATCGCGTCGCGTTCCTGATCGCCGTCGGCTTCTGTGCCGTCGGCTCGGCGTGCTTCTGGCTGGCGCGGCCGCCGGATCACGTTCGCTCGCGGATGACGCTGTAGCCAGGCCGCGCGCGATCACGTCAGCGTGGGCGCCACCTCGTCGGCGAACAGCCGCATCGAGCGCAACGCGAGCTTCGTGTCGATGCCGGGCAGCGCCATGAGCAGCAGCACCTTCTGATAGCCGGTCGCGTCGAGATACTGCTGCAGGCCATCGCGCACGGCGGCCGGCGTCCCGATCAGCGCCCAGCCGTCGGCCAGGTATTCGGGAAAGCTGCGCAGTCGCAGCAGCGAGCGATCGTAGGAGTTCGGCACGTTGCCGCCGGTGCCCTCGGAGCGCAGCATCGACATCTTGCGCTGGTAGCTCATGAATGGCGGCTCCGTCGCGCGCAGCGCCTCATCGGTGGTCGGCGCCACGTGCACCACGCGCATCCCGCCCGAGCGCCGCTCGAGGTCATCGATCTCCGACTCCGCGCGTCCGGCGGCGCGCGCGGTCTCGCGATAGAGGCGCCGCCGTCGCTGGAGCTCGGCCACCGGTACGAAGAACGACGACAGGGTCGGCAGCCCCAGCCGCGCCGCCGACAGCACGCTGTCTTCGCTGTTGGCCGCGATGAACAACGGCGGATGCGGCCGCTGCACCGGCCGCGGCCGGACGTGCAGCCGCTCGGCGGAATGGAACTGTCCGCTGAAGTCGAACGGCGCTCCGGTCCAGCACTGCCGCATGAGCGCGATCCCTTCCTCGATGCGCACGCGCGCGTCGGCGCGCTCGGAGCGAAACGTCTGGTAGTCCTGCAGCGTGCCGCCGCGTCCGATACCGACGTCGAGCCGGCCGCCGCTCACGACGTCCACCACCGCGAGCTGCTCGGCGAGGTCCACCGGATGGTGCAGCGGGAGCAGGCTCACGCCCATGCCCAGACGCACGGTGGTGGTGCGCGCGGCGAGGAATGCCGCGAGCACCTGGGGCGCCGGGCAGAGCCCGTAGTCGTTGAAGTGGTGCTCGGCGATCCACACCGACTGGTAGCCGAGCGCCTCGGCGGCCAGCATCTGCTCGAGGTCGCCGTCGTACACGGCCTGCTCGCTCCACTGCTCGTCGCGCTGCATCAGGAAGAAGAGGCCCAAATCCATGGCGGAGACTGTACCATCGGCGCCGGCTTCGAACTCCAACCCCATGGAGGCGTGAGATGACAAGACGGTCGGTGATCGCGGTCGCAGCTGGCGTCACGATGCT
>Ga0075421_100001879_pt1 | contig 24785 bp, 13 predicted proteins | sample SoiMetdeltSBSDD5_FD_75292 | JGI IMG/M metagenome (GOLD analysis project Ga0075421, IMG submission 75292) | Bulk soil microbial communities from a Populus tree surrounding site in Tennessee, USA - Soil MetaG P. deltoides SBSDD5 | ecosystem: Environmental > Terrestrial > Soil > Tree plantation...
CTCGCGGAGATGGAGGAGAACCTCGACGAGGCGCTCGACTTCGCGCGACGCGCGGTCGACCTTGCGCCCGAGGAGCTGCAGCAGTTCCCGCTCGCCGCGCTCGGCTGGGTGCACTACAAGCGGCGCGAGTACTCGCAGGCGGTGGAGTTCCTCTCCCGTGCGAGCCAGCTCGGCGCCTCGTCGTCGACGCTCACCCAGCTCGGGATGGCGCTGCTCGCCGCCGGCGACGAGGACCAGGCGCGGCGGGTCCTCGATCGCGCACGCAGCCTCCGCCGCCGCGGCCAGGGGCTGGAGTTCAAGATGATGGAGTGCCTGCGCGACAGCAACAGCTTCCACTCCCGCCTGCGCGGGAGCGGCAAGGCATAGCTGCCAACCCCCGACTTTCGTGGCACTGCCCGGCATCGACGGCGTCTGGAGCGCGCGGCCACGCACCGGCGCGGCGGTGGCGCTCGGCGTGCTCGCGACGTTGCTCGGCGTTGCCGCGCTGCTGCTGCTCGCGCCGCCGGCGGGGGAGAGGCTCCTCGGCGGCCGGGCATGGCTCGTCGGCCCGTTGCGTATCGGCGTGCCGCTCGTCCTGCTCGCGCTCTGGATCGTCATCCTGTTGCGGCACGACGCCCACCGGCTGGCGGCAGCGCTCGGATTGGGCGCGGCCTGTTTCCTCGTCTACGAACGACTGACCTTGCCGGCTGCAGAGAACGTCTCCGCCAACGCGGCGTATGTTCCGGCCGCGCTCCGTCTGGTACGGGGGGGCGAGCCGACCGTCGCGACCGCGCCTGCGCGGCCTGCCCCGGTCACGGCGAGGGAGACACCACGGCGTGCATCGGCCGCGCCGAGAGACTCCCCGCGGCGCACGCCGGCTCCGAGCATCGGGGCGCACGTCACGACGAGCCCGGATGCGACGGAACCGACGGTACAGGGCTCGACGGAAGCAAGCGCCTCGGTCGCGGGCATCGCAGTGGCGATCGCGCCCTTCGCCTGGCTCGCCGACGGAGTGCTCGACGGATCGATCCCTCCGCCGCGACGGTGGGAGCGCGTCGCCGACGCGGTCGCCGACGCGCTCGGAGCGATCACCGTTGCGCTGCTCTTCGTGGCCGCGCGACGGCTCGGCGCCGAGCCGCGGCTCGCCCTTTGCGGAGCTCTCGTGCTCGCCTTCTGCACCCCGCACCTGTCGCTGCACGCCGGCGGGCTTTGGAGCCACAACGTCAGCGCCGCGCTCTGGGCGGCGGCGCTCGTGCTCGCGCTGCCCGGCGGCGGCGAGCCGATGGCGGCCGGGGCCGCGTGGTCGGGGGCTCTCGCAGGATTGGCCACCCTGGCGCGGCCGGGGGCGCTCGCCTTGACCCTGCTGCCGCTGGTGATCGTCGGAGCACGCCGGCGCGCCGCGGCACTCTTCTGGCTGCTCCCGTTCGTCCTGGTGATCGGGCTCGCGGTGCTCTCGTCGCCGGGCTCGCTGCGCTCGTCGCTCGCTGCGCTGCTGCCGTCGCATCTGCTCGCCGCCCTCGGCACGCCGTCGCTCGTGCGCTGGGGACGCGCCGCCTGGGGGCTCCTGGTCTCGCCCAACCGGGGGCTCCTCGTCTTCTGTCCGCTCCTGGTCTTCGCCGTCGGCGGCGCCGGTCTCGGTATTGCCGTGAGCGACGGCTGGAAGCGGCGCTTCTACGTCGCGGCCGCGCTCTGCTCGATCGCCACCGTCGCCATCGCGGCGGGCAACCCTCGCTGGTGGGATGGCGCCGGTTACGGGCCACGCCACCTCGCCGACCTGCTGCCGCTCCTGGCTCTGCTGCTGCTCCCCGTCGTGCAGTGGCTCCTCGGCGCCCCGAGCTGGTCGCGGATCGCCGGGTCCGGTCTTCTCGTCCTGGCGCTCACTGCGAGCGCCGTGGTGGCGTGGCGCGGCGCGACCGCGCCCGCCACGCGGGAGTGGAACGTCAACCCTCCGGCTTCGGAGGCGAGGGCGTGGGACTGGTCGGACCTCCAGGCGTTGCGGCGCTCGGAACGCTGACGGGCCCCGCGTCGGCGGCCTCGGCTCGGTTGCGTATCGCCGCCAACCACTGCCGCCGGATGAGCGAGCTGCCCGGGTAGATCGTCCGCCAGTAGGCACGGAAGCGGCGCAGGGCGCCGGCGTCGGTGGCGACGACACGCGTCTCGGTCGTGAGGTCCGTCCAGCCGTCGCCGCGATCGCCGACGACGAAGCTCATCGCCGCCTTCGCATAGCCCGGGCTCGCGAGGGCGCGAAAGCGCTCGGGCGACCACTCGCGCCGCAGCCGTGCGAGCTCGGCGGGCGGCAAGCGCCGCAGCTCCGCGGGCACGAGCACGAGCGCGCCCACGACGAGCTCGCGGCCGGGCAGCTCGGCGAGCTGGATGAAGCCCGAGGAGAGGGCGACGTCCAGGATCGGCCTTTCCGCCGAGGCGTTGAGGATGTTCTCTGGCGCCTGACGCCCGGGAAGGCGCGGCTGGCGGATCCAGGTGAGGATGCGGAAGAACCGGATGTCGCTCGCGGTGACGGCGTGGATCGCCTCCTCGACGCGCTCGGGCGGCGCGTGGACGCGCAGCGCGTGACGCTCGGCGAACTGCCACTCCGGGACGAAGCGGTCGAGCTCGCTGGTCCCCGTCGCGTGGTGGAGCGGAGCGGGCAAGGCGACGGCGACGACGATCGCGAGCGCGCCTACGGCGAGCACGACGGCGGCTCGCGGCCGCGTCGGGATGCCCAGGCGGCGGATCGGCCTGAGCAGGCAGAGACCGCCGAGCAGGCCGAGCAGCAGCCCGGCATAGAGGAGGCCGATGCCGATCATGAGAGGCCCGGTCCCGGTCTTCATCGTCCCTCCCCGCGCGCACACCGACGCGCCGACCGACGTTGCCGCGTCGCCGGCATCTTAGTCGCGGTGAGACGGGGATTCCCGGGCAGGGCGACGCTGTACGATGCGGCCTCCGCGGCCGCCGGTCGCGAGGATACGTGTCCCACTTGAGGTGACCGCCCGAGCGGGCGGCCGACGCGAGGCGACGATGCGCTGGACCCTGCGCAACGACCAGCCCGGCAGGGCGCGGCTCGCCGCGGTCCGGCGCCTCGCCGCCTGCGCTGCGACCTTGCTGTTCGCTTCCGGTTGCGGGCCGCTCGTCGACGCCGCCGCCTACCCGCCCGTATCGTCGCTACACCGAGAGCTCGCGGTGGCGGTGCGCTCGCCGGGGCAAGGCGCGCCCGACGCCTCGCGCTGCATGGCGCTGGCGCGGCGCGGCGGCGCCTTGTACCTGGCGCCCGGAAGCGCCATGACCTTCTTCGCCGAGCTGCCGCCGCGTGGCGCGCTGCGCTTCGAGCGGCTCGTGCGCTGCGGCGGTGCGGCGCGGCTGCGCGTCGCGGTGACGACCGACGAGGCGGGCGAGCTTCGCGCCGAGGTCGAGCCGGGGGCAGGGCCGCAGGCGGTCGCGCTACCCAGGGCCGGCGGGCCGGCGCGCTTGCGCCTCGTCGCCACGGGTGAGCCGGCGGGAGGTCTCCTTCTCGGCGGCCTCGCGCTGGGCGCTCGGCGCGCGCATGCGGTCGGGCCGACGGCGACGCCCACCGTGAAGCGCGCCGGTGCCCGCCGTCCCGACCTCCTGATCTACCTCGTCGACGCCCTCCGTCGCGACGGCCTCGGCTGTTACGGCAACCCACGGCCGGTGTCGCCGCACCTCGACCGCCTGGCGGCCGACGGCGTGCTCTTCGAGGACGCGGTGGCGCAGTCGGCCTGGACGCGCACCTCGGTTGCCTCGCTCTTCACCGGGCTCGACCCTTCGAGCCATCGCGTGCTCACCAACAAGGACGCCCTCGCCGACGGCGCCGAGACCCTTGCCGAGCGCTTGCGAGCGGGCGGCTACCGCACCATCGCCATCGTGGCCAATGGCAACGTCGGGCGGCGGCTCGGCTTCCACCAGGGCTTCGAGGTGATGTGGCAGCGGCTGGGCGGCCCGACTCACGCCGCCGGCGCCATCGGCGCCGAGTTGCTCCGCTGGCTCGACGCGACGGCCGGCGATCCGCGGCCCTACTTCGCCTACGTTCACGTCGTCGAGCCCCACGCCCCCTACCAGCCTCGCGAGCCCTTCCGCTCGCGCTTCGCACCGGGCGCTCCCGCCGGGCTGGGCAGCCGGCGCTCGCTCAAGGAGCTGGAGCTCGCCCAGGGTCCCCACCCGACGCATCTGCGAGAGCAGCTTCGCGCGCTCTACGACGCCGAGGTGGCCGCCGCCGACGCGGCGTTCGGCGCGCTTCGCGCGGGGCTCGAGCGCCGCGGCCGTTGGGCGAGCACCGCGGTCGTGGTTCTCGCCGACCATGGCGAGGAGTTCTTCGAGCACGGCCGCTGGGAGCACGGCAACGCCCTGCACGAGGAGTCGCTCGCCATCCCGCTCCTTCTGCGCGATCCCGGCCTCGCGGGCGGCCGGCGGGTCGCGCGCCTGGCGCGCCAGGTCGACGTATTGCCGACGATGCTCGACGCCGCGGGCCTGCAGCCGCCCGCGGGCGTCGAAGGGGAGAGCCTGCTGCCGGCAGCGGCCGGCCTCGAGAGCGGCGTTCCGCCGCCGGCGCGCTCGTACCAGCGCCTGGAGGACACCCTCGAGTCGGGAGTGACCACCGCCCGCTTTCGCTTCGTCCGCCGGCTCGGCGCCGACGGGTCGGTGGTGGTGAGGCTCTACGATCGGCGGCGTGACCGCCGGGAGCTGGTCGATGTTCACGGCGAGCTGCCGATCGCCACCGCGTACCTCGACAGCGTGCTCCGCTGGCCGGCACCGACCGGCCCCCTCGTGGTGCCGGCCGGCCAGCTCGATCGCGAGAGCCGGGAGCAGCTGCGCGCGCTGGGATACGTCAACTGAGCGGTTACGTCAACTGAGCGACGACCGGACCGAGCGCATTGCGACCTCCAGTGCCTCGTGCGCGGGCGCGGGCGCCCTCCGCTCGATGCCGGTGTGAAAAGATCGGCCGATGCGCTGGAGCCAGTTCTACCTCTTCACCACTCGCGAAGTCCCTGCCGACGCCGAGGTCATCAGCCACAAGCTGATGGTCCGCTCGGGCATGATCAAGAAGGCGGCGGCAGGTATCTACAGCTACCTCCCTTTCGGCTGGCGGAGCCTGCAGAAGCTGATGGAGATCGTTCGCCGCGAGCTCGGCCGTGCCGGCGCGGTCGAGCTGCACATGCCGGCCGTGCAGCCGGCCGAGCTCTGGCAGGAATCCGGCCGCTGGCAGCGCTACGGCAAGGAGCTGCTGCGGATCAAGGACCGCCACGAGCGCGACTTCTGCTTCGGCCCGACGCACGAGGAGGTCATCACCGACATCGTGCGCCGCGACGTGCGCAGTTACCGCCAGCTGCCCTTCAACATGTTCCAGATCCAGGTCAAGTTCCGCGACGAGATCCGGCCGCGGTTCGGCCTCATGCGCGGCCGCGAGTTCCTGATGAAAGACGGCTACTCCTTCCACGTCGACGCGGCGTCGCTCGACGAGGCCTATGAGGCGATGCGCCAGGCGTACTGCCGCATCTTCGAGGCGTGCAAGCTCGAATATTCGGTGGTCGAGGCCGACACCGGCGCCATCGGCGGCTCCTCCTCGCACGAGTTCATGGTCCTCGCCGGCTCCGGCGAGAGCGCGGTCGTCCGCTGCCCGAAGTGCGGCTACGCCGCCAACACCGAGAAGGCCTCGACGAACCCCGCGTATTGGCACCTGCCCGCCGAGGCGCCGACGGCGAAACGCGAGAAGGTGCCGACGCCGGGGGCCAAAGCCGTCGGCGAGGTGGCGACGATGCTCGGCGTGCCGACCTCGCGCATCGTCAAGACGCTGCTCTACGAGACCGAGCGCGGCTCGGTGGCGGTCGTCATCCGAGGCGACCGCGAGGTCAACGAGGTGAAGCTCGGCAACCTCCTCGGCGTCGAGCGCTTGGCCCTGGCGGGCGAGCAGGAGGTCGTCGCCGCCACCGGTGCGCCGGTGGGTTACGCCGGGCCCGTCGGCCTGCGCGCCGGCATCGACCTCGTCGCCGACGAGTCCGTTCGCGCCATCGCCAACTTCGTGTGCGGCGCCAACGAGGCCGACGCCCACTACATCGGCTGCAACTGGGGCGTCGACGCGCAGCCGACGACCTGGGGGGACTTCGTGCTGGTCGGAGGCGGCGACCCGTGCCCGCGCTGCGACGGCACGCTCGAGGAGTTCCGCGGTATCGAGGTGGGGCACATCTTCAAGCTCGGCATCAAGTACTCCGAGCCGATGCAGTGCAACTTCCTCGACGCGGCCGGCGAGAGCAGGCCGATGGTGATGGGCTGCTACGGCCTCGGCATCGGCCGCACGGTGGCGGCGGCCATCGAGCAGAATCACGACGCCGACGGCATCGTCTGGCCGGTGCCGCTCGCTCCCTTCGCGGTGCTGCTGGTGGCCTTGAACCCAGACGACGAGAAGGTGCGCGCGGCGGCGGAGGAGATCTACGCCAAGCTCGAGTCGCAGGGCGTCGACGTCCTCTTCGACGACCGCGACGAGCGGCCCGGAGTCAAGTTCAAGGACGCCGACCTCATCGGCATCCCGGTGCGGGTGGTGGTGGGCGCGAAGTCCCTGGCCGACGGCAAGGTCGAGATCTCGCTGCGGCGCGACCGCGAAAAGCAGCTCGTCGAGCCGGGGATCGCGGCCGAGCGCGTCGCGTCGTTGCTGGCGGGCTGACCGGCGGCACGTCCCGCGCGCTCCGGGTGGGGGGGCGGCGTCCGCGCGGAGGGCCCGCCTACTCGCGCTGCTCCGCCGGTTGCTCCAGGAGCTCGATCTCCAGCGACTTGATGCGGTTGAGCTCGGCGTCGGCTACGCGCAGCCGCAGCGACCCGACTTCGACCGTGTCGCCCACGCGCGGCGGGCGGCCGAGCTCGGAGAGCACGACCCCGCCGATGGTGTCCTCGTCGCGATCGGAGAACTCGATCTTGAGCGCGTCTTCGAGGTCCTCGACGAGCATGCGCGCATCCACCTGGTAGCGGCCCGGTCCGAGCGGCGTCAGCTCCGGCCGCTCGAGGTCGAACTCGTCCTGGATCTGGCCGACGATCTCCTCGATGACGTTTTCGAGGGTGACGATGCCGGAGACGCCGCCATATTCGTCGAGCACCGCCGCGAGGTGGACGCGCTCGCCGCGCATGCGGCGCAGGAGCTGGTCGAGGGTCAGCGTCTCGGGCACGAACGTGAGGGGGCGGGCGATCTCCTCGAGCGAGCGGGGCGCCTGTTCGAGGCGGAAGAGGTCTTTGATGTGGATGAGGCCGATCGCCTGGTCGAGGTTGCCGCGACAGAGCGGGAAGCGCGTGTGCCCCGACGTCCGCGCGAGCTTGAGGTTGTCCAGGATCGGCTTGGTGGTCGACAGATAGACGACGTCGCCGCGGGGCACCATGATCTGGCGCGCGACGCGGTGCGACAGCTCGAAGACGTTGTCGAGCAGCTCGCGCTTCTGCTGCGACAGCTCTTCGGCGGTGCTGGCGAGCAGCAGCCGCAGCTCCTCCTCGCTGTGGCCGAGCTCGCCTTCGGTGGCAGGCTCGACGCCGAAGAGCTGCAGCAGGCCGTTCGCCGCCTTGTTGAGCAACCAGATCGCAGGGTAGGTGACGCGATAGAACACGTGCAGCGGAAGCGCGATCCACATCGAGGTTTCGAACGGCTTGCGGATCGCCATCGTCTTCGGCGCCTGCTCGCCGACGATGATGTGCAGGGACATGATGATCAGGAAGGCCGAGGTGGCGGCGATGGAATGCACCAGCGCGTCGCTGGCGCCGGCCCGCTCCAGCACCGGGCGCAGCAGCCAGGCGAAGGCCGGCTCGCCCACCCAGCCGAGCGCGAGGCTCGCCAGCGTGATGCCGAGCTGGGACGCCGACAGGTAGGCGTCGAGGTGGGACAGCATGTGCCCGAGGACGCGCATGCGAAGTCCGGGCTCGTCGCCGCCCTCGGACTCGAGCTGGGTCGGCCGCAGCTTGACGAGCGCGAACTCGGCGGCGACGAAGAAACCGTTGAGCAGGACGAGCAGCGTGCCGAGCGCGAGCCCGGCCCACGGGGCGAGGCTCGGTGGGGCCTCGGCCGCGGGAGCGCCCGCCGCAGCCAGCACGAAGAGCGGGAACGTCATGTCGTTCGGGCCCCGGCCGTGCGCCTATCCGGTGCGCCCATCCTCGGCGGCGCGACGCGGCCGGCGCCAGGGTGCTGGCTTCGCGGCGAACGGCGCGGCTGTGGGGGGAAACCGGGCGGAGGCTGCTCGCTCAAGGCCGGGCGATTCTAGCACCGGGCCCCGCGCGACCTGCCGCGCTCGCGGCTCAGCTGCCCTGCACGACGAACGGCGTCCAGCTGGTGTGCGCCGCGCCGGCGCCGGTGAGCCTCACCTCGAGCCGGTACTCGCCGGGAGGGAGCTTCGGCGGCGTGACGTTGGCGACCAGCCGCGACGGTTTGCCGCCCGCCTCGCGCTTGAGCACCTGGATGGCCGCCGGCCCCATCTCCTTGCCGTCGGCCGAGAGCACCCGCGCGTTGGCCTCGAGGTTGCCGTCGGCGAGCGAGTAGGCGACGAGCGCAAGCTGGGTTTCCTGGCCCGGCGCGAGCACCGGGCGCGAGGCGGGGATGTATGCGGTGCCGGCCATCATGAACGGGTAGGGAGCCTGCTTGTAGTCGCCGCGAGGCTGCTCGCGGGCCATCAGCCAGCGGCCGGGCGCCTCGGGCACGAAGGGGGGAAGCAGGGCCGCCTCGGAGGTGGCGAACGCTGGAACGTGCACCGGCACCACGCGCAGCCCGCTTTCGCCGGTGGTGCCGTTGCGCACGAGCACGCGCACCGAGTAGTCGCCCGGCGGCAGCTCGAGGTGCCCGAAGAACTTGAATCCGCTGGCGAGGAGCTGCTGCTGCACCTTGGCGACTTCGAAGGCGAGGTTCTGGGTGATGTAGTCCTGGATGACGCCGGCGCTGTCGAAGGCGTAGACGAAGACCTCGGTGGGCAGGGTCGGCCCCTGCTTGCCGGCGAGCAGCGTCTTACCGTTGACCTCGATGAGCACCGGCACGTAGGCGCGTTCGGTCGGCATCGCGAAGGGCGCGGCGAGGACCGCCACGTCGAGCGAGCCTTCCTCGTCACCCGCAACCACCTGCGTCTGCGCGTCGAGCAGTCGCTCCATCGGCGAGCGCTGCGCGAACGGCTTCGGCGCGTAGTAGCCGGGCCGCGAGACGACGCGGGCGCCGCGCTGGTTGGCGAGCTCGACCTTCAGGCGATGGAAGGAGCCGTTCCACTCGAGCTTGTCGGGCTGAAACGAGAGCACGTAGGTGACGCTCGTGCGGTCGAGCATCTGCCCCATCGCCCCTCCGAGGTCGTTGAAGTTCTCGAACAGCTCGCCGCCGGTGCTCTTCGCAAAGTTGAGCAGGGTGTCCTTGCCGCCGCTGCGGCGGTTGCCGAGGTCGCCGGCGGCGCGCAGCCCGGCGATGTCGACCGCCTGGATGACGCAGTCTGCCCGCCGGAACTCCTCGAGCATCTTCTCGATCTCGTTGAGCGACTTGGTGTCGCCGAACATGTCGTCGGAGCTGACCAGGTACGACTCGCCGGACTGTGACTGGGCAGCCATCTCGGCGCGGCGATCGTCATCGGTGCTGCCCTGCACGAGCGAGCTGTCGAAGCCCTCGGAGAGGTAGACGACGTATTTGCGCCCCTGGACACCGCCCATCACCTTGGAGAGGTCGGCGAGCGACCGGGTGAGGTTGATGACCGCCTGCTGCTGCGCGCTCGCCTCGGCGCGCTCCTCGGCGGCGACCAGCGACTGCAGGTGCTCGAGGGCGGCCTCCTCCTTGGCGGCCGCGGCTTCGCCGCCCGTTACGCCGCCCCCGCCGGCGGACCCGAAGTGAGCCTTCGCGTCGGCCAGCACGAGGCGCAGGGGATCGGGGTTGCGGCCCAGCATCTCGGGCTTGCCGAGCGTGGAGATGGCGGCGGAGATCTGGGCGCGGTCGGGGGTGAACCCGAGCACGAGCTGCGGCCCCTTGAGCGAGCTGTACGTGGCCACCCCGACGAGGTCGGTCGGATGGAGCTCATCGACGACCTTGGACGCCGCCTCGCGCGCCTTCACCACCGCCTTGGGATCGGAGAAGGCCAGGTCGAAGAGCAGCAGGAAGTGGCGGCGGCCCGCCGGTGAGACGGTCGGCGCCGCGGCGCGCTGAGCGGGGGAAGCCTGGGTCGCCAGGTCGATCACCTCGAAGCCGGTGATCACCTGCTTCTTGCGGCCGTCGAAGATCGAGAAGTCCGCCTGGGTGAGTCCGCGCACCGGCTGCCCGTCGCGGATCACCTGCACCGGCACCTCGACGACGACGGTCGAGGTCGTCTCGGAGAACGCCGCGGCGAACAGCGGCAGGGCCGCGACGCCGAGCGCCGGGACTAACAAGGCGGCTGCGAGGCGGAGGTTGCGCAAGGTTGGTCTCCTGACCGACGGCCCCTAGCGGACGGTGATGGTGATCGGCAGCGAGCTCGACTGCCGGTTGCCGCTGGCGGTGTCTTCGACCGCCACGTGGAGCACGTAGTCACCGGCGGCGAGCCCTCTGGGATCCCAGGTGGCGATCAGCTTGTCGAAGCCCTGGATGCCCGTGGAGGTCCGTTCGACCAGGTCGAGTCGGCCTCCGCCGGCGAGAGCCTGACCGTCGGCCGCCAGCACCTGCGCCTCGATGGAGAGCGCCTTGCCGAGGTTGTAGCCGACGAGGTAGAGGCTCGCCTGCCCGCTCGAGGAGACCACCGGGTGAGCCGCCGGCACGTAGGGCTCGCCCTTCACCGTGAACGGGTAGACGACCGTCGAGCCCGTCTCGTCGGCGCGTTCGCGCACCATCATCCAGCCGTCCTGCGCGGCGATGAACAACGGTGGCAGCAGGTACGGCTGCGCGGTTCCATAGGCGGGGACCTTCAAGGGCAATGACTCCACTCCGGTTCGGCCCGTCTGGGCGTTCCGCACCAGCACGCGGATGCGGTAGTCGCCCGGAGGCAGGTCCAGATGGCCGTAGTATTTGAGCCCCGTCTGCTCGAGAATCCTTCTCGCCCGGGAAAGGTCGACCCGCACCACGCGGGTGAAGAAGTCGCGCATCTCGCCGTGGGCGTCGCTCGCGTAGGCGTAGATCTCGGTGTCGAGCACGTCGCCGCTCTGTCCCTCGAGCAGGCTGCTGCCCGAGACCTCGAGCACTACCGGGACGTACGCGAGCTGCGGCGTGGAGCGGAACGGTGCTACGAGGGCGCTCACCTCCACGTCGCGACGCGGCACCGCGCTGGCGATGCCGTCGCCGGCGAGCAGGCTCTTCTCCAGCGGGTCGAGGTCCTTGAAGGGCCGCGGGGTGTAGTAGCCGGGGCGGTGCGAGATGCGGGTCCCCGACGGCGCGTTCTTGAGCTCGACGCGCAGCCGGCGATAGGAGCCGTCGGTCGGCAGGTCGGAGCGCTCGAAGGTCAACACGTAGGTGAGCTCGGTGCGCTGCAGCACCTTGGCGAGCTGGTCCTGGAAGTCGTTGGCGTTGCGAAACAGCTCGCCGCCGGTCTCGTTGGCGAGGTAGAAGAGCACCTCCTGGCCGCTGCCCTTGCTGCGCGCGCCAGGCTCGTTGACGTCGGCGCGCAGGCCGCCGATGTCGATCGACTGCACGACACAGTCGGCGCGGCGGAAGGTCTCGAGCATGCGGAAGAGGTCGCCCTGCAGCTGGGTGTTGCCGAAGCGGTTGTCGCTGTCGGTCTTCCAGATCTCGCCGAAGACGATGTTCTGCGTGTCCTCGACCCCTTCGTTCGTCGAGGGGTCGTTGCCGAGCATGAAGCGACTTTCGAAACCCTCGGAGAAGTAGACGACCTGCTTGCGCCCGGGCACCGAGGCGAGCGTGCGCGCCAGCTCGGCGAGCCCGCGCGAGAAGCCGGCGATGCGTGACTCGGCGTATTGGCGTTCGGTGCGCTCTGCCTGCTGGGCGATGGTCTTCATGTATTCGAGGACCATCTGGTCGCGCTGCGACTGCACCTCGTTGCGCACGCCGAGGCCGTTGTCGCCGGCGAGCGAGAACTCGTCGGACGGCGCGATGACGAAACGCAGCGGATCGCGCTTGGCCAGCAGCATGTCGGGGCTGTGCGCGCCGAGGGTGTCGATGCCACGCGCGAGCTGGGCGCGGTCCGGCGTGAAGGTGACCACGAGGCGCGGGCCTTCCTGCAGCGAGTAGGTGGCGATGGCGGCGAGGTCCTGAGGATGCAGCGCACTCAGCACGAACTCGCGGGCGGCGACTCTCGCCTTGACCACCGCCGTCGGAGTCGAGAACGAGAGGTCGAAGAGCAAGAGGATGTGGCGCCGCGCCTCGGAGGCGATCGGCGTCGGCGCCGCCGGCGCCGCCCCGGCGACCACCTCGGTCCGCGTGAGGTCGACGACGTCGAAGCCGGTGAGCTTCTGCCGCTGCCCCTGGTCGAAGACCTCGAAGTTTTCGGCAGTGAGCCCGCGAAGAGGGTGGCCGTCGCGGTCCACGACGTTGACGGGCACCTCCACCGAGACCACCTCCGTGGCGCCCGAGAACGACGGCGCGGCGTCTCTCCCCTTGGCTCCGGCGCCGCGGGCGGCGGCAGCGTGCCCGGGAGGGGGTGGGCCAGCGGTGAGTGCGACGGCGAGGAGCGCCGGGAGGGTCCGCCACGGTCGGTGGTTGCGCATCGTTGCTCCTCCTCGGCTGGCCGAGGACTTGGCGGTGGTCGAGGTGTCAGCGACCGAGCATGGTGGCGTAGCGTCGCGCTTCCTCGTTGGTGGCGTCTAGCGAAAGGGCGCGCGAGAGGTGGTGGCGCGCCTTCTCGGTGTCGCCGAGCGCGAGGTAGACCTTGACCAGGCCGACGTGCACGTCGGCGCTGTCGCTATCGAGCCCGAGCGCCTTCGACATGTAGTCGAGCGCCTTCTTCTGGTCGCCGCGTGCGAGTGCCATGTCGGCCTGGTAGACGAAGAAATACGGATTGCTCGTGTTGCTCGCCTCGATCGAGGTGAGCATCCGCATCGCCTCGTCGCCACGCCCAGCCTGCTGCAGCAGGCGGGCCATGTTGGTCATCACGATCGAGTTGTCGGGCTCGGCGGCGAGGGCGCGCCGGTACGCCTCCTCGGCCCCCGCGGTGTCGCCCGTGCGCGCGCGGATCACGCCGAGGTTGTTGAGCGCCTTGGGGAAGGTGGGCGCGATCGAGGAGGCGATCTCGATCAGCCGTCGCGCCTCCTGGACGTCGCCGTCGAGCAAGGCCTCCGCACCGAGGTTGTTGTAGTAGTGCGCCGATGCCTGCACGTCGTCGATGGGATGGAAGTTGCGATACGCCTTCGGCCGGTAGGGGAGGAAGTCGTAGGTCTGCAGCTCGCCGCCGAGATACAGGCCGGCGACGATGTGCCCCTGGCTCACCACCATGCCCGCCTGGTGGCTCCACTTCTGGTAGTCGGTCACCTCGACGTAGAACGGGTTGAGGTCGTTGTTGCGGGCCAGCCCGACGAACAGGTTGACGAACGACAGGCAGTTGCCTCGCCGCGTGTTGAACGCCTCGACTGCGGTGCGCGTGGGCGCGAGCTGATAGGTGATGCGGAGCTTCTCGAAGATGAGGTCCATCACCTGGGTGAGGCGACGGTCGGGAGTCGATTGCCGGTGCGCGGGGAGCGCGGTCCGAACCTGGTCGTCGAGCTCGAAGGGAACGACGAGCTGCGCGGCGGTCGCGCTACCGACCTGGGTCGCGAACTGCTCTCTCAGGTGGGCCACCGAGTCGAAGCGCTGGTAGGTGGTGCAGCCGGCCAGAAACGACGTGGCGGCCACCAGCACGCCGGCGGCGCGTCGGTGCATGGCGGGCATGATAGCAGTCGGTTCCCGCGGACCCGGGAACGGTTCAGCCCCCCGCGATGCGGGTTCAGCCCTTCATGGAATTGGAGCGTCGACCTCCAAAGCCTTGGATCGCTGGGCTGCCCTGGACCATCCGCCTGAGGCCCGACGAGGGGTTTGTGGCCCACCCCCGGGGCTTCCCTGGCGGCACCGACCTTGCTAGATTCTGCCGCCGAACCTATCCGCGATCACGCCACCGCCTGTCGCGCCACGCTACGACCGGCGGTTGGCCCAGATAAAAGACGTCGAAAGGAGGTGTTGCCGGGAGCTAGCGCATCGAGCCTCGGACTCCGTTCTCTTCTCAATTTCATTTACGGCCGGGTGCCCAAGAGGTTTCTTGGCCCTATGACCCGGTGGCAGGCAATCAACCATGGAGATCGACTGGACAATGAAGAGCTCCAACTTTTGGACTCGCGCTCTCGCCCTCGTGGCGCTGGCGCTGCTGGTCGCCGGCGGGGCCTACGCCCAGCTGCAGACCGGTAACCTCTACGGCAAGGTCGTCGACGAGCAGGGCGCTGCCCTCCCCGGCGTGACCGTCACGCTCACCGGCAACGGTGCGCCTCAGGTGCAGGTCACCAACGCGCAGGGCGAATTCCGCTTCCTCGGCCTCTCGCCCGGCGGCTTCCAGCTCAAGGCCGAGCTGGAAGGGTTCTCGACCGTCGACTACCCGAACATCACGATCAACGTCGGCCGTAACACCTCGATCGAGGTGACGATGAACGCGGCCGTCGAAGACGTGATCACGGTGACGGCCGAGTCGCCGCTGCTCGACGAGCGGCGCATCTCGACGGGCGCCACGGTCAGCTCGACCGAGCTCGAGAAGATCCCCACCGCTCGCGACCCCTGGGCCATCCTGCAGACGACCCCGGGCGTGCTCACCGACCGCATCAACGTCGGCGGTAACGAGAGCGGCCAGCAGTCGCAATACGTGGGCACCGGTTCGGGCGGCGACCAGGCGATCTGGTCGGTTGACGGCGTCGTCATCACCGACATGGCAGCCCTCGGTTCCTCGCCGGCGTATTACGACTTCGACGCCTTCGAGGAGATGCAGGTCACGACCGGCGGCTCCGACAGCACCATGGCCACCGGCGGCGTGGTGCTCAACATGGTGACCAAGCGCGGCACCAACGAGTGGCGGGCCAGCGGCCGCCGCTACGAGACCGACCACGAGGGCGCTTTCGGCATCCTGCCCGACCAGTCGGACCTCGACATCGACCGCTCCGAGCTGGCGACCGCCGGCCCGTGGCGCAGTGGCTCCGGCGCCACCACCCCGCAGGCCACCTTCACCCAGGGCAACCAGATCGACTTCGTGCACGACTACGGCATCGAGGTCGGCGGTCCGATCGTCAAGGACCGGCTCTGGATCTGGGGGTCGTACGGCCGCCAGAAGATCCAGCTGCGCACGATCGCCAACGTGGTCGACTTCACCGATCTCAAGGGCATCAACGGCAAGATCAACGCGCAGATCGCCTCCAACAACTCCGCGTCGGGGTTCTACTTCGACAGCGACAAGGTGAAGATCGGCCGCAACGCCGGTCCCACCCGCCCGCAGGAGACGACCTTCGACCAGGGCAAGTTCGGGCCCAAGCCGACCACCTACAAGTTCGAGGACACGCACATCTTCTCCTCGAGCTTCTACCTGACCGGCATGTATTCGAAGGTCAACGGCGGCTTCCAGCTCGTCCCCGAGGGCGGTCTGGGCATCGACGCCACGGTCGACGGCGGCGGCGTCTGGCACAACAGCTTCTATCTGTACCAGAGCCTGCGGCCCCAGGATCAGTACAAGGCCGACGCCAGCAACTTCTTCAACACCGGCAGCCTGTCGCACGAGCTCAAGTTCGGCGCCGGGTTCCGCAAGGCCGAGGTGGCCTCTTTCACCAACTGGGCTGGCGAGGGCTACATCCTCGACGGGCCGGCCTTCGTCGGTCTGCCCGCCGGCCTCAACTACCTCGGTGCCGACCGTCCGGGCAACGCCAGGCAGGAGACCAAGTACACCAGCGCCTACCTGCAGGACACGGCGACGGTGGGCAACCTGACGCTCAACGTCGGCGTCCGCTACGACAAGCAGGAAGGCACGATCCTGGGTTCGAGCGCGCCGGCCAACGCCGAGTGGGACCTCCCCGCGGTGAGCCACGGCTCGTTCGGCGCCGGCTTCGACTGGACCGACATCACGCCGCGCCTGGGCCTCACCTACGCCCTCGGCGCGGAGCGCAAGACCCTGCTGCGGGCGAGCTTCTCGCGCTTCGCCGATCAGCTCGGGTCGGGCAGCGTCAGCTGGACGGACCCGCTGCGGGCTCCGGGCTACACCTACTGGGTCGTCACCCAGCCCGTTGGCGCCGGCAATGACGGCAACGTCACCCCCGGCGAGGTGGTCGGCTCGGCGGGCGTCAGCTCCAACGTGAACCCGCTCACCCACGGCCTGCTCGAGTCGAACGCCGTGGATTCCGGCCTCAGCGCCCCGAAGAGCGACGAGCTCCTCTTGGGCGTCGAGCACGCGCTCCTCCCGGAGTTCGTGGTCGGCCTCAACCTCACCTACCGCAAGATCTCGGACATCCTCGAGCAGGAGCGGCTGGTGTTCGACGGCTCGACGGCGGCGTGCGACGCCGACTTCGATCCAACCGCGTGCCCGGCCTTCGCGGCGGGCAACCTCACCAACACCGGCCGTCAGCACCGGCGCTCGGACTACGAGCCGGTGGTCCTCAACCAGCCGCTGCCGGACGGCAGCACTCGTGCCATCACCTGGTACCAGCTCCGCTCGGGCGTCTCGACCCGCGGCGGCCAGTTCCTCACCAACGGTGACCGCGAGCAGGAGTACAAGGGCGCCTCGTTGACCTTCAACAAGCGCCTCGCCAACCGCTGGATGTTGCGCGGCAACTTCACGTGGGCCGACTGGACGTGGAGCAAGGTGCCCGACAGCGAGCTCGAGAACCCCACCGAGCTGCTCGCCGGCGGCAGCCGCGAGGGCGACATCGTGATGCAGGGCTCGGGCACGGGCTCGGGCAGCAAGGGCGGCATCTACATCAACAGCAAGTGGTCGTACAGCATCAACGGCCTCTACCAGATCGCCCCGGACCGTCCGTGGGGCTTCAACGCCGCGGCGAACCTCAACGGCCGCGAGGGCTACCCGACTCCGTACTGGCGCTCTCGCGGTGGCCAGCTGGCGCGTGAGAACTTCGGCACGCAAGCTGTGTCGGTGGTCAGCGATCCGGACGAGTTCCGCTTCGACGACATCCACATGATCGACGCCCGCCTCGAGAAGGAATTCTCCTTCTCCGACTTCGGTCTGACCGTGGGTGTGGACGTGTTCAACGTCCTCAATCAGCAGTACACCCTGCAGCGCAACCACCGGCTTGCGCAGTCGACGTCGAACAACGTGCGCGAGATCACCAGCCCGCGCATCTTCCGCCTCGGCGCGCGCGTCAGCTTCCGCTGACCCTCGCTCCAGGGCGGCTCCGGAGTCATCCGGAGGCCTGATCGGATGATTGAACCGCCGGGGGCAGCCCCGGCGGTCTTTCTTTGTCGACCGCCGGGGGGAAGCCCCGGCGGTTTTTCATTGTTTCGGGACCTTGGATATGCTGCCTGCAAGGCCGGCGGGACCCGCCGCCAGCGCCAGGCAAGGAGAAGCCCATGAACAAGATGCGTCTCGCTCCGGTCGCCGCGTCGGTCCTCGCCCTGATGTTGCTGTCCGGCGCCGCTCTGCAGGCGCAGGCCTGGGCGGGCCGCGGGCGCCTTCAAGGCACGGTCAAAGACGAGAAGGGCAACCCCGTCGAAGGCGCCACGATCACCCTCCGCAAGGGAACCGAGCGCGTCGACGCCAAGAACGAAGGCCCCGCTCAGATCACCACCGACAAGAAGGGGAAGTGGGCGATGCTCGGCCTCGCCCAGGGCCCCTGGGGGATCCTCATCGAGAAGGAGGGCTTCCTCGCCTCGGAAGGGCAGATCACCGTCAACGAGTTCGGCCCGGCGCAGCCGCTGAACATCACGCTCAAGGTGATCCCCAAAGAGGTGATCGAGCAGGCGCAGAAGCAGGCCGAGTCGGAGTCCGCCACCGGCCAGGCGCGGGCGGCGCTCCAGCGCGGCAACGAGCTGCTGGCGGCGGCGCAGGCGAGCGGCACGCCCGACAAGGCGAAGCTCGGCGAGGCGCGTGCGGCATACGAAGAAGGCCTGGCGAAGCTCGAGGGCGCGAAGCTCGAGACCGACGAGCAGAAGACGGCGGTCGCCCAGACGCGACTCTCCGTGATGCAGACGCTCGCCGGCATCGACTACCAGCTCGGCGAAGCCGACAAGGCGGCGACGCGCTTGAAGGAGGTCGTGGCGGCCAAGCCCGACGACACCGGCGCGCTGCAGCTGCTCATCGACATCCTCGTCCAGGCCGGCAAGGAGGAGGAGGCCAAGCAATACGTGGCGCGCCTCCCCGCGGGCGCCAAGATGGATCCCAACACGGTCCTCAACATGGGCATCAAGGCGTTCAACGAAGGCAACATGGACAAGGCATTCGAAGCCTTCGACCGGGCTGTCAAGGAGAACCCGGAGCGGGCCGACGCCTACTACTATCGCGGGCTCGTCTACCTGAACCGCAACAAGAACGCCGAGGCCAAGGCGGACTTCGAGAAGCTCCTCGCGCTCGACCCCAACACCAAATACGCCTCGGAGGCGAAGGAGTTCCTCAAGGCGATCAAATAGCGGCCGGCGAAAGCGGCGCTTCGGCACACGGTGCGAACGCTGGGTCCGCTGCGGCGAGCTACACTCCCTCGCCGGGTGATGCTGGCCGCAGCCCGACCCCACCGCACCGACGCCCGGAGCCGACACATGAAGCGACCGCTCGCCCTGCTGCTACTCGCGTTGCCGCCGCTGCCCCTGGCAGCGGCGGCCACCACTCCATCGAAGCCCGCCGCGGCCGCCCGGCCGGCGACGGCAGCGGCTGCGCCCGCCACCGGCGCGGCGACGTCGGTCGAAGGGGACGCAGCGACGCAAGAGGCGACGGTCCTCGCACAGTCCGGAAAGGTCAAGGAAGCCATCGCACGGCTCGAGCGCTCTCGCGCGGCGCTCGGCGGTCGCGGCGTGTCGCTGCTCGGCGCCCTCTACCTGCGCGACAACCGAGCGGCCGACGCGGTGAAGGCGCTGCGGCCGCTCGCCGACCGTCCCGACGCCGAGGCGGCGGTGCTCTACAACGCGGGCCGTTCGCTGGTCCTCGCCGGTGACGTGGCGGCCGGGCAGATCTATCTCGCCCGCTCGGTCGACAAATCTCCCGATTCGCCGGCGCGCCGCGAGCTCGGCATGCTGCTCTCCCGCCAGGGACGCGTCGTCGAGGCCTACGCGATGCTCCGTCCCTGGACGCTGCACCACGCCGACGACGGCGATGCGCGGCTGGTGGCTGCGACGCTCGCCATCGGGCTCGAACGGCCGATGGAGGCGATCGAGCTGCTGAACGGCCTCGCCGACAGCCCGGCGGTGCAGCTCCTGGCCGCGCGAATCTCGGTGCTCCTGCGCGATGGGCCCGACGCGGTGAAGCGGATCGAGCCGGTGCTCGCCAACCACCCCGCCGCCATCGACCTCGAGGTCCGGCGGGTGGCGGCGGAGGCGTACCTGCTCGCCTCGCAGCCCGCGAAGGCCGTCGCCGTGCTCCAGGGCAAGCAGGGGAGCGTGCCCGCCCTGGTCCTCCTGCTCGGCCGCGCGCAGCGTCAGGGGGGCAACGCCACCGCCGCGATGGCGACCCTGGCGCCGCTCGCCTCCCGCCTGCCCGACGACCCGAAGACGGTGGGCGACCCGCGCCCGGCGGCCGCGATCGCCATCGAATACGGCCAGCTGCTCCTCGGAGCCGGCAAGCCGGGCGAAGCCGTGACCGTGCTGCAGAAGGCGACCAGGCTCCATCCGCAGAACGAGGCCGCTTGGGACTACTTCGCACGCGCTCTCGAGGCGTCCGGACGCGGCGCCGAGTCGGCGAAGGCGCGCGCACAGGCGCAGGGCCTTGCCAACGCGCGGGCGCGCGCGCTCGCCGTGGCGTCGTCGCGGCCGTCGCCCCAGCCCGCGGCGCCTCCCGCCGGCGGGGAGCCGGTCGCGCAGATGCCCGCCTATGCGACCGCGGCCATCGACCTGGCGCAGAAGGGCAAGCCCCAGCAGGCCCTCGACGTCGTCCGCCAGCGGTTGCAAGCCGAGCCCGACGACGAGCTCGCCCGCACTCTCGAGGTCCGGATGCTGCTGGCCCAGGAGCAGAATGCCGCGGCCCTCAACGCCGCCGACGCCGCCGTCGTGCGGGCGCCTGGCAATCCCGACTTCGTGTACCTTCGCGGCGCGGTCGAGATGGCGATGCACGATCTGGTCGCCGCCGAGCGCGACTACCGCCGGGTGCTGCAGATGGCGCCGAAGCACCTGGCGGCGATGAGCGACCTCGCGGTGCTGCTGATGAGCGCAGGCAAGAACGACGAGGCGCGCCGGTTGCTCGAGCAGGTGCTGACCATCAATCCGCAGGATCGCAACGCGGCAGCCAACCTCGAGCAGCTGCGCAAGGGTACTTAGGTAGCCCCCGGTGCGCCGCGCCGCCGCTGCGCCCGCCGCCCTCGCGTTGCTGCTCGCCGCACCCCTGCTCGCGAGCGACATCAGGCTGCGGCCCGCAGCCGCCGAGTGGCGGCTCGACTTCCGCCACCACAACGCCTCCACCGGCCGGCGGTTCATCGTGGAGACTGCGGTGGGCGGCGTCGTCATCTTCGACTTCGACGGCGACGGAGACGAGGACGTCTTCTTCGTCGACGGCGGCGCCCTGCCCGGGTACGACGGGGAGTCGGCCCGCTCCCGGCTCTATCGCAACGACGGCGGCCGCTTCGTCGACGCCACCGAGCGCTCGCGCATCGTCGTCGGCGGCTACGGGGCGGGTGCCGTTGCCGGCGACGTCGAGGGCGACGGCGACCTCGACCTCTACGTCACGGAGCTCGGCACGAACCAGCTCTTCCGCAACGACGGCGACGGATCGTTCACCGAGGTCGGGGCGACGGCGGGCGTCGCCGACCCGGGGTGGAGCGCGGGCGCGGCGTTCGCCGACGTCGACAACGACGGCGACCTGGACCTCTACGTCGCCCACTACGCCGACTTCACGCCCGCCAAGCACAAGGACTGCCGCGATCCGGCGACGGGCATCGTCGCCTACTGCAAACCGCAGGCGTACCCTGGCGTGCCCGATCGCTTCTTCAGGAACCGCGGCGACGGCACCTTCGTCGACGCCACCGCCGCGGCCGGGCTCGCCGGGCCGGCCCTGCACGGCCTCGGCGTCGGGTTCTTCGACTTCGACCTCGACGGCTGGCAGGACCTCTACGTCGCCAACGACGGGGATCCCAACCTGCTCTTCCACAACCGGCGCGACGGCACCTTCGAGGAGATCGGCATGCTGGCCGGCGCCGCGCTGTCGCCCAACGCGAAGGCGGAGGCAGGCATGGGGATCGACCTCGACGACTTCGACGGCGACGGGCGCTTCGACATCGTGGTCACCAACTTCGACCTCGAGAGCCTCGGCCTCTATCGCAACGCCGGCGACGGGCTCTTCCAGGACGCGCGCTTCGTGGCGCGGCTCGCCGAGCCGTCGCTGCTCTCCCTGGGCTTCGGCATCGACTTCGCCGACCTCGATCAGGATGGCGACCTCGACCTGGTGGTCGCCAACGGGCACGTCAACGACGTGATCGGGCAGATGCGACCCGGGGCGCAGTTCGCGCAGCGGAACCAGGTGTACGAGAACCTCGGCAACGGCACCTTCGCCGAGGCCCTCGACACCGGCATGGACCTGCTGCGGGTGAGCCGCGGCCTCGCCACCGGCGACCTCGACGGCGATGGCGACCTCGACGCCGTCGTGCTCGCCACCAACGATCTCGCCGAGGCCTGGCGCAACGACTCCGTCGCGAACCGCGGCGAATTCCTGCTCGTCGACCTCGTCGGCCGCGGCGCCAACGGTGCGGCGGTCGGCGCCCGGCTGACGCTCGCCGCGAGCGGCCGCAAGCAGCTCCGCGAAGTGCGCACGGGAACCTCGTACCTGTCGCAGAACGCGATGAGCGCTCATTTCGGGCTGGGCGCGGCCGGGCGTGTCGAGCGGCTCGACGTGCGCTGGCCCGACGGCCGCGCGCAGTCGTTCCGCGACCTCCCGCCGGGGCATCGCCTCCGCCTGCTCGAGGGCGGGGCGGGGCCGTGAGCGGACGCAAGGCTGCCTCGCCGCGGCCGGCGCCCCGGCCGGCCGGTCGCCAGCCGCGATCGTGGCGAGTGGCCTCCCTTGTGCTCGCCGCCGGAGGCCTGGCCTGCGCCCCGCTCGCGAGCGGTGCCGCTCCAGGTCGAGAGTCGGGGGATGGCGCCACGCTGCCGATGCGCTCGGTGGAATCCCTGCGCGTCGACCTGCCCACCGCCGCGGGAGCGAGGTTCCGCATCGAAGACGACCCCGATCGCGCCCTCGTCGCCTCCGTGTACTCCCTGCCCTCGGCGTGGATCGACGCCGGCGAGGCACGGGCGATGCTCGCCGCGGTGCGGGCCGCCGACCCGCGTCGCGAGATCCTCGTCCTCGCCGACGAGGCGATGGCGAGCGGGCTCGCCCCGCTCGTCGGTCCGGGCGGGGCAGGCGGGCCACGGCTCCTCGTCGCCCGCGGCGGCCCCTACTCGCCGTGGCCACGCGACCCCTTCAGCTTCGCGCGCGCTCCGGGCGGCGCCGTGCGCGTGATCGTGCGCCCCAACCTGCAGCGCGGCCGCGAGGCCGACGCGGAGCTCGGCCCGGAGCTCGTCCGCACGCTGCCGCACGACCTAGACCGCGCCTGGGGCGGCGTGCGCTGGGCGCGTGCGACGGTGCCCTTCCACAACGGTCAGGTGCTGCTCACCCGCGAGGCGGCGTGGGTGTCGATGCACACTTTCGAGCCGCGGGTGCTCGAGCTTCTGGGAGCGCCGCGCGTACCGGTCGAGAGATTCGCGGACGCGGCGGGCGTCGACGCATACCTGGCCGCGATCCGGCGCGCCGGCGACGAGCTGGCGGCACTCTACGACCGCCCCGTCCGCTTCGTGCACCCGTTGCCGCTGGCGGCGTCGGAGCCGGTCGTGTCGCGCGGCGCGATGTTGCGGCGGCTGCTCGGGGGCGCTGGCTACGACCTCGACTCCCTCGTGACGCTGCTCCCCGCCGCCGGCGAGCGCCGAGTCACGGCTCTCGTCGCCGATCTCGCGCTCGGCGAACGCCTGCTGGCGGGACTGCCCGACGGCGAGTGGGCCTCGTTTGCGGCCGCCTACGGTCTCGCCCTGCAGGGGCTGGCCGCGGGCCTCGCGGTGGCGAGCGGCTCCGATCGCGGCCACGCGCTCGCCTCGTACCTCGACCTCGTCGCCGACCACCTTCGCAACGAGGGGCTCGAGGTCGCGAGACTGCCCCTGCTCGTAGTTCCGACCTCCCTCCGTCGAGCCGGCGGCGAGCTGCCCGACGAATACTTCTTCGTCACCTGGTCGAACGTCGTCGTCGAGCGGCGCGCGGACGGCCTCCGTGCCGAGGGTTTCTCGGGTCTCATCCCGACGGGCGACCGGCTCGCCCGCGAGGCGTTCGCGCAGGCGGGAGCGCGTCTCGACCTGCTGCCGCCCCTCCTGGGCAGCGTCGAGCGCAACGGCGGCTACCGTTGCGCCTCGAACCACGTGCGCGCGGCAGAGTAGTCGAGCCCGCGGTCAGCCCTTGCCGGCGACGGCGCGCAGTCGCGCCAGCGCGGCCTCCGCCTCCTCGCGCCGCCCGGCGCCGCGCAGGGCCTGCACGAGCGCCTGCCACGAGGGAGCGTCCTCCGGCGCGAGCCGCGTTGCGGCGGTGAGCGCCGGCACTGCGTCGCCGAAGCGCTGGCGGTCCAGGAGCGCCCGTCCCCAGTGCAGCGCGAGCTGGGCGAGCATCGGCCGCAACGCCGGCGCCGGAGGCTCGACGGTGGTGAGCTGCGCGACGAACGGAGCCACCGCGGCGATCACGCCTTCGGGGTCGCCGGCCTGTGCGCGGGCGCGCGCGAGCAGCAGGGCGAGCTGCGGGTCGCCGCCGGCGTGGCGGGCGAGGAGGTCCGCCGCGGCCTGCGCCTTGCCCACCTCGATCCACGCCTCGGCGAGGTTGCGGCGCAGCTCGTAGGCGATCTCCGGCGGCGGGGCCTTGGCGATCGGCTCGAGTTGGGCGATCGCTTCGTACGGCTGGCCGCGCAGGAGGGCCAGCCGGGCGCGCATCACCCTCGCGCGAGGCTCGTCGGCGGGCAGCTCGCGCAGCAGCGCCTCGGCGGCTGCCTGCTGGTCGAGCTCGATGGAGCAGAACGCGGCGCCGATGCGGGCATCGGCGTCGGCGGCGTGTGCCGCGACATAGGGCTGCAGGAGCGCGCACGCGCCGCGCATGTCCCCCGCGGCGGCACGGTGCAGCCCCAACGTACGCGCGGCGAGCGACGACGGGTCCATGGCGGACGCGCGGGCGAGGTAGCCTTGCGCCTCGTCCTCGCGGCCGAGGGCCGAGGCGGCGCGCGCGGCCTGGTAGAGCAGGGGTGGCCCGGCCTGGTCGCTCGCCGCCACCGGCGCGAGCACCGCGGCGGCCTCGGCGGCCTTGCCGAGCTCGAGGTAGGAGGCGGCGAGGAGGGTCCGCAGGGGCGGCGCCACGTCTTTGGCGCCGGCAAAGGGCACCAGGATGCCGACGACGGCGGCGTGGTCGTTGGCCGCAAAGCGTTCGCGAGCTCGTTCGAAGGCGGCGAGCTGTGGCGAGGGCTGCTCCGCGGGCTGCGCACTGCCACGGCCGGCGATGGCGAGGGCCACGGCGACAACGAGAGCCGCTCGGCGGAAGCGGCGCTGGGGGGCGGCTGAGGGAAACGGGCGCAACGGCGGGCTCCGCGGTGCGCCGATGATGCTAGCAGCCAGGATGGTGCGTCCCAGCCGGTGCTCGCTCCCGCGGCGGTGCGACACGGCCCCGGGGCCGGCGAATCGGTCCGGTCGGATGGCGGACGGTCGGGAGGGGACACTACAATGACCGTTTTCCAGAGGAACTCCATGCCCAAGA
>Ga0075421_100001881_pt1 | contig 24776 bp, 24 predicted proteins | sample SoiMetdeltSBSDD5_FD_75292 | JGI IMG/M metagenome (GOLD analysis project Ga0075421, IMG submission 75292) | Bulk soil microbial communities from a Populus tree surrounding site in Tennessee, USA - Soil MetaG P. deltoides SBSDD5 | ecosystem: Environmental > Terrestrial > Soil > Tree plantation...
TGGCGCTGGCTGCGCTGTTCCTGATCGCCGGCCAATATCTGACGGTGCAGGCGGTGCGGGTCGCGGGTATCGCCGCCACCGCGCCTTTCCGCTATACGATCATCGCCTGGTCGCTGATCCTGGGCTGGGCGGTATTTGGGTTCATCCCTGATTCCCCCGCATTCATCGGCATCGTGCTGATTGCCGGCAGCGGCCTTTACACGATTCTGGAGTCAACCTTGAAGCAGAGACAGCGTCGATGGTATCGCCACGGTTCATCACAACCCTGATGGTCGCCCTGCTGCTGGCGGGGGCGGCCGCTTCGGCGCGCGAGCTCGGCCGGGCAACGGTGGGGGGACGCGCGATCGCGATCTTCGAGGACCGGACCTGGCGCTTCGTCGACGAGCTGGCGCCGACGCCGAAAGACTGTCCGGCGGGCGAGGTGTGGCAGAGCCGAAGGCTGTCGCTGACCCTCTGCGTCAGGAGCGGCACCTGGACCTCGCAGGGCGAGCGCTATTTCTTCGAGAGCTTGTTCACCGACCCGACCTCCACCGCCTATGCCGGGATCGTCACCGAGGCGACGCCGCTCGCCACGCCACAGATGAAGGAGCTGGTGCTCGCCACCGTCAAGGACAATCCGGAGATCCGCGAGGTGAAGGATGTGAGCGACAGCACGCGCACCATCAACGGCCACGAGCTCGGGGTTCTCGACTACACCGTCGTGCTCAAGGCCGGCGTCAGCTTCCGCTACCGCAACATCTATGGCGGCATTCCCGATGTCGGCAATTTCCAGATGATGTTCTGGGCGTCGCCGGAACAGTTCGGCGAGCATGAAGCGGCGTTCGAGGAGCTGGCCGAAACCGTGACATATGCCGGGCGGCGGTAGCCCATGCCATGCTATCCTCGCCGGCGGAGGATCGCGCATGGCCGGTCGGGCATTGTCTGTTGCCGCATGCCTGCTTGCGACCCTGGCACAGGGCGCGGCGGCGCATGAGGTCGGGCTCGAGCTCGTTCTTGCCGTCGACTGCTCGCTGTCGGTCAATGATCCGGAATACAGCCTCCAGATGGAAGGGATCGCCGCGGCGCTGCGCAGCCCTGCCGTGAGCGCGCTCATTCTCGATCAGCCGGGCGGCGTGGCGCTGACGGTGATGCAGTGGTCGGGAACGGCGACCACCCACCAGGCGGTGCCCTGGCGATTGCTGGCGACGCTCGAGGATGTCGAGTCGTTCGCCGCCGACACCGCGGCGGCGCCGCGCGCCGCGCTCAGTTACTACACGGCGATCGGCCATGCCATTACTGGCGGCATCCGGTTGATCGAGGGCAATGATTTCGAGGGCCGCGAAAGAAAGATCGACATTTCCGGCGATGGGCGCAGCAATTCCGGCCCGCCGCCCGGCATCGTCAGGCAGCTCGCGATCAATCGCGGCATCACCATCAATGGGCTGGCCATCCTCACCGATGATTCCGAGCTTGCCGAATATTATGCCGGCGAGGTCAGCGGCGGGCCGGGCTCGTTCACCGTCACGGCGAGCGATTATCGCGACTTCGCGCAAGCCTTTGCCCGCAAGCTCCATCGCGAGCTGCTGCCGCGGACGGCGGGACGCGGCAACAGGTTCGCCATGGGTGGGCGATGAGGGGGCTTGCAGCCGTGGCAATGGCGCTCGGGCTCGCGGTCGCCGGGCCGGCGGCGGCGCAGGGGCTCCCGGTCGACATCGAGCTCGTCCTCGCCGTCGATGTTTCCGGCAGCGTCGATGAGCGGGAATATGCGCTGCAGATGATCGGCATTGCCGAGGCGCTGCGGCTGCCGGAGGTGGGCGAGCTGATCGCCTCGCATGATTTCGGGGTGGCGCTGACGCTGGTCCATTGGTCGGGTGGCCATATCAATCGCCAGGTGGTGCCCTGGCGGCTTCTGCGCGGCGGGACCGACGCGCTGCGCTTCGCCGAGGAGGTCGAGAAGGTTCACCGATCGAACTGGGCCAACCAGACAGCGCTTGGCCATGCCATCCAGTTCTGCGTCAAGCTCGTCGACAACAATGCCTTCGCCGGGCGGCTCAGGCGGATCGACCTGTCGGGCGATGGGCGCAACAATTCCGGCATCGCGCCGGCGATCGCGCGGGATGCCGCATTGGCGCGCCACATCACGGTCAATGGCCTGCCGATCCTCGATGGCGATCCGGGACTTGGGGACTATTTCACCGCCTTCGTCGCCGGCGGCGAGGACGCCTTCGTGATCACCGCCGAGACCTACCAGGATTTTGCCAAAGCGTTTCGCGCCAAGCTGCTGCGTGAGCTGTCGCCGAAGCTGGCGAAGAGGGGCAATCGGCAGGTCGGCAGTCGGCAGTGATCCGTGGCCTTCCCTACTGCCTAATGCCTAATGCCTACTGCCGGCCTTGTCGGCGACCTTCGTCTCGGCGCTTGCCTTTGCGACGGCCTTGCGGCGGCGATCCTTGCGGCCAAGGGCGCGCCGCGAATCTTCGCGCCGCTGATGGATGCCCGCAATGATGATGCCTATCGGGATGCCGAGCTCGTCGAGCACCGCCTCGCCGAGCTGGAGGCTCGCCTCGGTCGTCTCGGGCACCGCATCGGTGACGCCAAGACGGTAGAGCTGGCGGGCATGCTGCTCGTCGCGGGCGCGCGCGACGATGATGAGATCATCGCGCTCGGCCCGGGCGATCTGGGTCAGGCTGTCGACCTTGGCGGGAGCATCCATGGTGACGACCAGCGCCTTGGCATTGGCGATGCCGCAGCGTCTCAGGAACTCCGGGCGCTCGGCATTTCCGTAATAGACCGGCTTGCCGTCGGCGCGGCGGCGCGCCACCAGATTCGCATCCGAATCGATGGCGATGTAAGGCACGCGATACTCCTCGAGCATGTCGGCGACGAGCTGCCCGACCCGGCCGAAACCGACGATCAGCACCCGCTCGCCGTCATGGACCGGCGGCTCCTCCGCGGCTCCCGGAGGCAAGGGAGTCGCCGCCTCCATGCGCTTGTTCAACCGCCGAGCCCCTGCCGAGATCAAGGGCAGAGCGACCATGCTGACGGCAATGACCAGGGTGGCGTGGCTGGCGATCCCGCGCGGTACGGCGCCGAGTGCGGCTGCAGCACCGAGGGCCACGAATCCGAACTCGCCGCCTGGACCGGTGAGCAGCGCCGTTTCGATGACCGTCGGCCAACGGAGCCCGAAAAGCGGACCGACCAGCATGACGACCGCAGCCTTGACGGCGATCATCCCAAGCACGGCTGCGAACACCAGCACCGGCTGCTGGATCAATGTGGCCGGGTTGATGGTCATGGTGACCGAGATGAAGAAGATGCCGAGGAGCAATCCCTTGAAGGGATCGATCAGGCTCTCCGCCTCGCGGCGGAACTCGGTCTCGGCGATGAGAAGGCCGGCGACAAAGGCGCCGAAGCCCATGGAGAGGCCGGCGGCCTTCGACAGGAGGGCGGTGGCGGCAACGATGAACATGATCGAAGCAAGGAACAGGTCGGCGCCGCCGGCCTCGGCGGCAAGGCGCAGAAAAGGCCGCAAAGCAAAGCGGCCGAGAACCATGATGGCGATCACGGTGATCACCGCCTGGAGCAGCGCCAGCATGATTCCGACAAAGACGTTGTCGGCGCCGCCGCTGCGACCGAGCGAGCCGATGAACAACAGGATGGCGACGAAGGCGAGGTCCTGCAGCAGCAGGATCGAGAAGGTGGCCCGGCCGACCTGGGTGCCGAGGCGCTTGTCGGCCGACAGGAGCTCGACCACGATGGCGGTCGAGGAGAGGGCGAGCGCCAGCCCGACTACCGCGGCATAGGTCGGCTCCATTCCCAGGAGGTAGGCGGCGAGACCCAGGAGCCCGGCCGACAGGACGAGCTGCGCCGAGCCCAGCAGGAAGACCAGGCGGCGCAAGGTGTAGAGCCGCGCCGGCGACAGCTCGAGGCCGATCATGAAGAGCAGCATGACGACACCGAGCTCACCGACAAAGGTGATGCTGGACGTGTCGGAAATCGAGAAGGCGGCCGGCCAGGGCGCGTCGCCGGCGAGGCGACCGATGCCATAGGGGCCGATCAGGATGCCGGCAATGAGGTAGCCGATGACCGGGCTGATCCGCAGGCGGTGGAAGAGCGGAATGACCACGCCTGCGGTGCCGAGCAGCAGCAGGAGATCCTTGTAGAAGACCGGGTTCTCGTGATGCTCCATCACCTTTCGCTTGCCAGCGCCGAGAGCACCCGGATCCAGCTCCTGATGCCCTTGTGAAAGCTCGAAAGATCGTATTTCTCGTTGGGTGAATGAATCGCGTCGTCATCGAGCGCGAAGCCGATCATCAGGCTGTCCATCCCGAGCACTTTCTGGAAGTTGCCGACGATCGGGATCGATCCGCCCGAGCCGAGCAGGACCGGGGCTTTGTGCCACTCGTTCTCGAGCGCCTGGCGGGCGGCGCCGAGGAAGCGGTTGCCCTCGGGGATGTGGACGGCAGGGCTCGCGCCGTGGATCTGGCCGAAGGACACCGATGCGCCTTCGGGAAGGCGCGCATGGACAAAGGCGCGGAAGCTCTCGCGGATGCGGTCCGGATTTTGATCGGCGACGAGCCGGAAGGAAAACTTGGCCGAGGCCTGCGAGGGGATGACGGTCTTGGTGCCGGGCCCGGTATAGCCGCCGATGATGCCGTTGATCTCGGCGGTGGGGCGGGCCCAGATCTGCTCGAGGACGGTGAAGCCCTCCTCGCCTGCCGACCGCTTCAGCCCGACCTTTTCCAGGAACTTTCGCTCGTCGAAGCTCAATGCCGCCCATTGGCGGCGGATCTCGGGGCTGAGATCGCGAACCTCGTCATAGAAACCGGGGAGCGTCACCCTGCCCTCGGCGTCGGTGAGATCGGCGATGATCCGGGCGAGGACCTTGATCGGGTTGATCGCCGGTCCGCCATACATGCCCGAATGGAGATCGATGGACGGGCCGGTGACGGTCACCTCCTCATGCACAAGGCCACGCAGGCGGGTGGTCACGACGGGGGTTGCCTTATCGACCATGCCGGTGTCGCAGACCAGCGCGATATCCGCCTTGAGCTCGCCGCGATGCGCATCGAGGAACGGACCGAGGCTCGGCGAGCCACTCTCCTCCTCGCCTTCGATGAGCACGGTGACCGACACCGGCAGCTCGCCGGCCGCTTCGACATAGGCGCGGCTGGCTTCGACAAAGGTCATCAGTTGGCCCTTGTCGTCCGATGCTCCTCGGGCGTAAATCCTTTCCATACCATCGGAATCAGTGCGTCGCACAGGTTCGAAGGGCGGCGTTTGCCATTTTTCGAGGGGATCAGGCGGCTGAACATCGTAATGGCCGTAAAAAAGCACATGCGGGGCCCCTTTGGGGCCGGCTCGGTGACCAACGACCATCGGGTGTCCCGTCGTGTCGCGCAGCCCACTGTCGAAGCCGAGCGCGGCCAGCTCGGCGACCAGCCACTGCGCCGCCCTGCGGCACTCGGGCGCATGTGCCGGATCGGTCGAGATGCTCGGGATGCGCAGCAGCTCGAACAACCGGTCCAGACTGTGATCGAGGTTGTGGTCGGCTCTGGCGAGCACATCGTCGAGAGTGGCCATCATTCTCCTCTTGCAGCTTTTGACAGAACCGCCACCGGGGACACTGTCACATGGGCTCAGGCGGGCCGGCAAGGGGCGTGCCGGTGAGCGAAGCGTCGTTCCTGCTCTATCGCGACAGCCTGCAAGCCCGGGAGCCGGTCCAGCGGCTCATGCGCCTGTCGCGGATCGGATACCAGCGGTGGCTCGTCTGGCGCAGCCAGATCGACATCTATTTCTTCTGGGAGAAGCGCTGGTTCTTCGTCGCCATGCTGCTCGGCTTCGTGGTCATGAATTTGCCACTGCCGGCGGGGCTGACCCATGAGGGCCAGATCGTGCTTGCCATGTCGCTGGTCGCGACCGTGCTGTTCGTCACCGAGCCGATCCCGCTGCCGACGGTGCCGCTCCTGATCATCGTCGGCGAGATCGTGCTGCTCGGTCTCAACCCGTCGAAAGTGGCGCAGAGCCTGATGACCGATTCGGTGCTGTTCATCATGGGCTCGCTGATGCTGGCGGTCGCCATCGTCAAGCAGAAGCTCGACAAGCGGGTGGCGTGGGCGATCGTGCAGATGACCGGCACCAATGCCTATTGGATCAGCTTCGGCATCACGGCGGTTTGCGGCTTCATCGCTGCCTTCATCGGCGAGCATACGGTGGCGGCGATGATGCTGCCGGTCGGGGTGAGGCTGGTCAGCCTGACCCACAGCGATCCGCGCAAGGTGCACAATCTTGCGGCAGTGATCCTGTTCTCGATCTCCTATGGCTGCTCGATCGCCTCGATCGCGACGCCGTCCGGCGGGGCGCGCAACGCCATCATGATCGGCTATTGGCAGGAGATCTTCTTCTCGCCGGTCGACCCGGCGACGCGGCGCTACCTCATGGATTACCTGACCTGGATCATCTACGCCTTTCCGATGTTCCTGCTCCGGCTGCCGATCGTGACGGCGCTCTTGTTCTGGACCTTCCGGCCGGAATCCTCCGACATGTCGCGGGCGGTGGCGCGGCTGCGCACCCAGGTGATGATGGACGGGCCGCTCAAGCTTTCCGACTGGCTGTCGATCGGCATTTTCCTGCTCACCATCCTGGGCTGGATCTTCCTGTCCGACACGCTCGGGCTCGGCTCGATCGCGCTCATGGGCGTGTGCGCCTTCCTGGTGTTCGGGCTGGTGCGCTGGGAGGAGATCAACCAGGGCGTCAACTGGGGCGTGGTGCTGCTTTATGCTGCGGCAATCTCGCTCGGCGTCGAGATGCAGGCGACCGGCGCGGCGGAGTGGCTGGCCGAGACGGTCATCGAGGTCCTGCGGCCGTTCGGAGCGGCGAGCGGTGCCGGGCTCGAGCTCGCGACCTCGCTCATCACCACCGGCGTGTCGAACACCATGACCGCCGGCGCGGCGGTGGCGGTGCTTGGTCCGGTGGTCCTCAAAACGGCCCATGTCGCCGGGCAGGATCCGATCGTCATCGGCTTCATCACCGCGATCTCGTCGGCATTCGGCTATCTCACCCCGGCGGCCCAGCCGGCATTCACCATCATCTATGCGTCAGGCTATCTCAGAGGCTCGGATTTTCTGAAGATCGGTCATAGAATGATGATCGTTTCTCTGATCCTGCTGTTTGCCGTGGCCCAGCTCTATTGGCCGCTGATCCATTATTGAGGTCGGCATGCTGAACCCGTTCCGGCGGACCACTCTCTCGGCGCGACAGGAGCGCGCCGTCCAGCGGACGCTGCAGCAATTGCGCCAGCAGCGGCGGCAGCGCTTCCGCATCCTCGCCTGCATCGACGGCAGCGAGGAGTCGTTCGTCACGGTCCGGTTCGCGGCGCGGCTGGCGCCGACCAATGACTGCGACATCATCGTGCTCAATGTGCGGCCGGTCGACCAGGGCCTGTGGTCGGGCGGGCTGCAGGTGCGCCTGGCGCGGCAGAACATGCTGGAGGCGGGGTTCGACCTGCCGGGGGCGCGCGAGCTCAAGCAGGCGCTCGAGATCCTCAAGCATGAGGGGCTCGATGTCAGCTCGTGGCAGCGGGAAACCACGCATGAGGATGCCTGGGGCGATCCCCTTGGCGACAACAAGATCGAGTATCGCAGCCCCGAGGGCCGCACCGTGGTGCTCAAGCTCAAGACGGCGCCAGACTCGGCATCGGGCATTCTCGATCAATATGAGCTCGGCCCCTACAATCTCATGATCCTCGGCGAGCCGTCGCGCTGGCGCGGCGAGTTCCATTCGTTCTTCGATGCCGGCGTCGTCCAGCGGGTGGCGGTCCTGGCGCCCTGCTCGGTGATGATCGCGCGGGGGAGCCTCGAGCGGCGCGGCTTCTTCATCTGCACCGACGGGACGGCCCGCTCGATGCAGGCGGTGCGGCGCTCGGCGGTGCTCGCCCATATGGTCAAGGAACCGATCACGCTGTTCTCCGCCGCCCCCGATCTGGCGGGCGCACAGGCGGCGGAGGAAAACGTCAAGAATGCGCGGGCCCTGCTCAAGGCGATGGGGATCAAGGTGGCCGGCATCGAGACCGCCATCGGAGAGCCGGCGGAGCTGATCATCGAACGCGGCTCGAACCACCGGATCATCGTGGTGAGCGACGAGGGCCGGTCGCGGCTGCAACGGGTGTTTCGCGGCTCTATCGCCTATGAGGTGGTCAAGGCGGCGCGGACGAGTGTATTGGATGTGCGGTAAGCACGGGAGCAAGGAATGGCGGAGTACCGGCTTTATTGTTTCGGCGAGTCCGGGAAATTGCTACAAGGCAGCGCTGATGCTGCAGCTTTCACGGTTGGATTGGGAACAGATCCATGTCGATTATTTCGACGGCGAGACCCGATCGGAAGAATACCGCGGCAAGGTGAACGAGATGGCGGAGGCGCCGGTGCTGCTGCATGGACCGGTGAGGCTCTCGCAATCCGGCGTGATCCTCGATTACCTTGCCGAAAGGGGTGGCAAATTCGGGCCGAAAAGCGAGGATGAGCGGCGCGAGATCCTGCGGTGGATCCTGTTCGACAATCACAAATTCACCAGCTATGCGGCGACGCTGCGCTTCATGCTGACCTTCATGAAGACGGGCGAGACGCCGGTGACCGAGTTTCTGAGGACACGGGTCAACGGCGCCTATGGCGTGCTCGACCGCCATCTCGCGAGCGGCGATTTCGTCGTCGGCGGGCGGCCGACGATCGCCGACCTGTCGCTTTGCGGCTATCTGTTCTTCGGCGACGAGCTCGGCGTCGACCCTCTTTCATTCGCGAATATCGGCAAATGGCTCGACCGCATCAGGGCGCTGCCCGACTGGAAGCATCCGTATGAGCTGATGGGGAGGGCGTATAGGAGCGAATAGCGAATAGCGAATAGCGAATAGAAATATCGTGCTCGGTCTCTCTATTCGCTACTCACTATTCGCTATTCGCTCACACTTCCCCCATCGCCTGCAGATACTCCTCGAGATGCTCGACATTCTCGAAGCGCATCCAGCCCTCGGCAGTCTCGGCCTCGACCGTGCCGTCGGACAGGACCCGGGCCACCTTGCCGCGCACCAGCCGCTCCTCGACGACGAAGAGCTGGTCCTCGGTTGCCGGCGACCCTTCTGGCGCCGGCTCGGCCGATGATGCCGCCGCGGTGGGCGGAGTGGCGAGCGGTGCTGCCGGCCCGGCCGGCAACTCAGGCTCGGGTGGATAGGGACGATCGGGAGACGGCGCCTCGCGCTCGACCGCGGCTTGGAGGTCTTCCGGCACGCCGGGGTCGATGGTCGTGGTGATCACCGGCGGGACCGGCTCGCTCTTGCGCGGCGGGGGCTTGTCGGGAAACAGCCCGCCGGGCGACGGCGGCGACTGGCCCGGCCCCAGGCCGGGCGGCCTCGGCGCGCCGCCGGCGGTCGGGCCGCCGCGGGCCGGACGCAGGAAGCCCGGCATGTCGCCGCCGGTCTTGGATTTGCGACGGCCGTAATTGCCCGGCCAACCCTTGTCGCCGGGAGCCGGGGCGAGACTGGGCGATTCGCTCAAGGCGCCGCCGCCCGGACGGGCGCCGATCCCGGCCAAGGCATCGGCGACGGTCAGGAGGGCGGCGGTGACGGTGCCGAGACCCAGCATGATGAAGCCGCCGGTCAGCAGGATCGCGGCGGATTCGAGGTTGAGGCCGATCACCACCTGCCCCGGCGCGTAGAAGCTGCCAAGCCCGACGGCCACGCCGGCGGCAATGAGCAGAATGGCGATGACATACAACAGCGTTCTCATGCTCTAGTCATGAGCGCGTCTCAACCGCAGGTCAAGGAAGCTCGATCTCGCCATCAACCACATGCTCGAGCCCGATCTCCGGGGCGGTGACGACGGCGCGGATCTTGATCCGTCCGGTAACGCCCTGGCTGGTGCGCACATGTTCCTCGATCGCCTGCTGAGCGGTCACGCCGACCTGCTTCAGGAACTTGCGCATCGACATGTTGAAACGATCAGCATCCATGGAGAGGCCTTCCTCAATCGATAGAACTCGCAAATTGAGAGACCGGCGACGTCGTTCGCCTACTCGACGATGATGCGGGGAGCAGGCCGCCGCGCCGCCGCGGCTCCGGAGACAGCATGCCAGACCTTGGCTGCCATGTCGCGATAGATGCCGGAATGAAGCGAGTCGGGGACGGACACCACCACGGGGCGGCCGGAATCGGAGCGTTCGCGAAGCTCCCGGTCGAGCGGCACCTCGCCGAGAAACGGCACGGCGAGCTTCTGGGCTTCCTCGCGGGCGCCGCCATGGCCGAAGATCTCGTGGCGGGTACCGCAGGTGGGGCAGAGGAAATAGCTCATATTCTCGACGATGCCGATCACCGGCACATTGACCTTGCGAAACATCGCAATGCCGCGGCGGGCATCGATCAAGGCGAGGTCCTGGGGGGTGGACACGATCACCGCGCCGGCCAGCGGGGTCTGCTGGGCGAGCGTCAGCTGGGCATCGCCAGTCCCGGGCGGCATGTCGACGACGAGAATGTCGAGCTCGCCCCAGGCGACCTCGCGCAGCATCTGCTGCAGCGCCGACATGACCATCGGGCCGCGCCAGATCATGGCGGTGTTCTCCTCGACCAGAAAGCCCATGGACATGACCTTGACGCCAAAGGCCTCGAGGGGTGCCAGCACCTTCGAGCCGGGCGCGGCGGCCTTCGGACGAGCGGTGACGCCGAGGAGCCGCGGCAGCGAGGGACCGTAAATATCGGCATCGAGCAGGCCGACCCGCAGGCCCTGGCTCGCCAGGCCGAGGGCGAGATTGACCGCGGTCGTCGATTTGCCGACGCCCCCCTTGCCGGAGGCGACGGCGATGATGTGGCGGATGCCCGGGACCGTATTGGGTCCCGTGCGGGGCGCGTGGGGGCGGTGCGCCGGCTGGGGCCGCGGGGGGATACGCGTCTCGGCGGTGAGGGCGACGATGGCGCGGTTCACCCCGGGAAGGCGCGATACCGCCCGCTCGGCGGCCTGGCGCATCGGCTCCAGCTCATGGGCAAGCTTGGGATCGACGGTAATGGCAAACACCACCTGGCCGTTGCGGATGGAAATTTCGGAGATCTGCCGCGAGGTCGACAGATCGCCCTCGATTCCCGGGCCGCTGATGCCTCTAAGCGCCGCGCGCACGGCCTCGGCGGTGAGATTGGCGGACGTTATCGGCTCAGGCATCGACCCTCATTGGCAGTCATTTCGAAGCGGGCCGGCGGCCGCCGAGCTCGGCGGTGATCTCGCCGGCAATGGACAGGATGGCCTGGCCGAGCGCCGGGATCCGCTGATCAGTGATGCGGGCGGTGGGTCCGGACACCGACAGGCCAGCCAGCGGCTGGGCGTGCTCGTCGAAGATGACGCTGGCGACGCAGCGCAGGCCGACGGCATTCTCCTCGTCATCGATGGCGTAGCCACGCTCACGCACCACACCGATCTCGCGCTTGAGCTCGGGCGCGGCGGTGATGGTGCTGCTGGTCTCGCGGCGGAGCTCGAGCGTCTGGATGATCTTGTCGGCAAGCGGGCCGTCGAGATGCGAGAGGATCGCCTTGCCCATGCCGGAGCAATGAACCGGGGCACGACCGCCAGGTCCGGCGATCGCCCGCATCATCTTCTGGCACTCGACCTGGGCAAGGTAGATGACCTCGCCGCGGTCGAGTATGCCGAGATTCACCGTTTCACCCGACTGTTCCATCATGCGCCGCATATAGGGGCGGGCAATTGTGACAATGTCGCGCGAGCGCACGAACACCGAGCCGACCCGGAAAGCCTGGACACCGATGGCCCAGGCGGAGCGCTCATTGTCGAACCGGACGTAGCGTTCGTTCTGGAGCGTGGTCAGCAGGCGGTGGGCGGTGGAATTCGGCAGGCCGACCTCATGGGCCACTTCGCTCAATGACAGGCCCTGAGGATGGTATGACAAGGCATTCAGCAGCTTGAGCGCCCGGCTCAGCGACTGCACCTGCCCCGATGCCCGCAAGAGCTCCTTGCTGGGCACGCGAACTTCCGATTGACGTTCGTGGCTCTCGCCACGGGACCTTTGATTGGGATTCTCGAGCATGCGCAAGGGAGTCCTCGAGTTGTTTCGCCCTGATAAGCCAGGTTGAAGCGTTCCGCAATGCGGTTGGTTATCGCGACACGCGGAAAGGACATTGCAAGGCAAGGCCCCTCCAACCGGCCCTCCTCTCGATCATCAGATCGCTATCGAAAGTGGAAAGTGCAAGAGGGGCAGCGACATCAAGTTTCTGCGATGCTGCCATCCGCCGCCAACCGCAGTTTAACCGATGCTTCACCACGCCGGTAAGCGGCGCGTTAAGTGTCGCGAGCTTACCCTGGGGAGGTCGCCGTCGCAGCTCGGAGGGGTTTGCAATTGACCGGCCAGACTGACAGGGATGCCGGCCAGGAAGCCGCGCTCCTCGCCCTGTTCGTGCGCAACCAGACCAAGGTCGCCCTGGCGCTGCCGGTGCTGGCGGCGCTCTTCGCGCTATCCAACCTGGTCTGGGCCCGCTGGGACGCGGCAGTGATCTGGCTCGCCTGCGCGCTCGGCGCTCAAGGGGTGCAGCTGTCGCTCTGCCGCTATTACGAGAGTTCCGACAACCGGTTGAGCCGACCGGGCGAATGGGTCGGCATGCTCGCTGCATCGGAGCTGCTGTTCGCCTCCTCCTGGTCGCTGCCGCTGTTCCTGTTCTGGAGCCCCGGCAACGAGCTGCAGCATATCTATCTGATTGCGACATTGATGACGGTGGTGGCCATCCGCATCATGATTGCCAACAATTTCCTGCCGGTGGTGCTGGCCGGAACGGGGTTCATCACCGTCACCATCCTGATCCGCTGCCTCACCGTTCATGGCCCGCTCTACGTCGCGCTTGCGGCGATGGCGGTGATGACGGCGGTTTTCTTCATCCAGCTGTCACGTCGGCTCGAGGAGACGGCCCGCGACATCCTCGCCTACCGGTCGCAGCGCGAGAAACTGATCGCCGAGCTCGAGCGGGCGCGCGATCAGGCGGAACGCGACCGCAAGCGAGCCGAAGAGGCGAGCCGGGCCAAGTCGCGGTTCCTCGCTACCATGAGCCACGAGCTCAGGACGCCGCTCAACGCCATCATGGGTTTTTCGGAGATCCTCAGCCATGAGATGATGGGGCCGCATGCGGTCACCGCCTACAAGCACTACTCGGCCGACATCCACAGCTCGGGCCATTACCTGCTGAGCCTGATCGACGACATTCTCGATCTGTCGCGCATCGAGGCAGGCCGCCAGGAGCTTGCCGAGGAGCCGGTCGATCTCGGGGCGGTGGCGAGTGCATGCGCCAAGCTGCTTCGGACCAAGGCGGATGAGCGCAGCCAGGCGCTGTCCTTCGAGATCCCGCGCGATTGCCCGCAGCTGATCGGCGACCGCCGGGCGCTCGGCCAGATCCTGTTCAACCTGGTGTCGAACGCCATCAAATTCACCCCGCCGCATGGGAAGATCGCGGTGAGCGCGGCGCTCGACGACGGCGAGCGGCTGGTCCTTTCGGTGCGAGACTCAGGTCCCGGAATTCCCTCCCACGAGCTCGATGCCGCTCTCGCCGCCTTTGCGCGCGGCTCGCTGGCGACGCGACGGGCGATCGACGGCGCCGGCCTTGGCCTGCCGATCGTCAAGGGACTCGTCAAGCTTCATGAAGGGGAGCTGGCGATCCGCTCGCTCGCCGGCCAGGGAACGATCGCCTCGGCGATCTTCCCGCGACGGCGAGTCCTTACCGGGCCAGCGCTCGGTGGGGCCGATCCGCTGGCGGTCGCCAGCGAAAGCCAGCGCCGGCTGATCGCCCTCACGGCATAAGCTGATCGGGGCCGGCACCATCATTCCGGCCGCTTACCCCGGCCTCGGCAAAGCTTGCCATCCCATTATGAAGATCGAGCGCCGCCTTCACTGTGGCGTAAGCCAGCACCGCACCCGATCCCTCGCCAAGGCGCATGCCGAGATCGAGGAGCGGCGTCTTGTCGAGCTTCGCCAAAAGGCGGCGGTGGGCCGGCTCGGCCGAGCAGTGGCCGGCCAGGCAATGGTCGAGTGCGCCGGGTTGCAGCACCTCAAGAACGGCCGCGGCGGCGGTGACGACATAGCCATCGAGGATCACCGGGATGCGGGCGATGCGGGCGGCGAGAATCGCGCCGGCCATGGCGGCGAGCTCGCGGCCCCCCAGGCGGCGCAGGACCTCCAGCGGATCTCCCAGATGGTCGCGGTGCAAGGCGAGGCCGCGGCGCACCGCCTCGGCCTTGCGCGCCAAGCCCAAGGCATCGACGCCGGTCCCGGGACCGACCCAGTCGGAGGGGTCGCCGCCGAACAGCGCGCAGGACACCGCGGCAGCCACCGTGGTGTTGCCGATGCCCATCTCGCCGAGGCAGAGAAGATCGGTGCCGCCGGCAATCGCCTCCATGCCGAAAATCGCGGTGCCGACGCATTCGGACTCATCGAGCGCCGCGTGACGGGTGAAATCGCGAGTCGGCAGGTCGAGGGCAAGCTCATAGACCTTGAGGCCGACGCCGAAGGTGGTGCAGAGCTGGTTGATCGCGGCCCCGCCGGCCCGGAAGTTTGCCACCATTTGGGCGGTAACGGCCTGCGGATAGGCGGTCACGCCCTGCTCCACCACCCCGTGATTCCCAGCGAACACGGCAGCGAGCGGCCGTTCGATGCGGGGCGGATGACGTCCCTGCCAACCGGCAATGAAAACGGCGATCTCCTCGAGACGCCCGAGCGCGCCGGGCGGCTTGGTGAGCGTCAGGTCGCGTCGCCGGGTGGCGGCGGCCGCCTCCTTGTCGAATTTCGGCAGGTCGGCGAGCAGGCGACGCAGCTCATCGAAGGTGAGGCGGGGATCGGGACCGGTCATCGGGAGCCTTGGCAAGAGCATGATGTTGTTAGGGGCGCAGAACTGGCCTAATAGCGCCTGCCCGACTGCGATGAAAGAGAGGAGCGATGGCGATCTCGACCCGCGAATGGAGTGCCGCACTTGTCGAGAGGGTGGGCGACCTGCAATCGGCGCTCGCCTTCGCGACGCGGCTGCCAATGCCGCTCACCGCTCCCGCGCCGCCGCTGGTCAGGGCGCTCAGGATGCTGCCGCTGGTCGGGGCGATCGTCGGCACCCTCGCCGCGGTGGTCTTTGTGCTGGCCACTGCCATTGGGCTCCAGCCGGCGCTCGCGGCGGTGGTCACCCTGGCCTTTCAGGCGTGGATCACCGGGGCCCTGCATGAGGATGGTCTTGCCGACTTTGCCGATGGCATTGGCGGCGGCAGCAGCCGCGAGCGCAAGCTTGCGATCATGCGCGACAGCCGGGTCGGCACATTCGGCGCGCTGACCCTGCTGTTCGTGGTGCTCGGCAAGGTGCTGGCGCTCGGCGAGGCCGGAACGGCGTCGGACGCGCTCGCCGTCATGGCGCTGATCACCGCCGGCGTGCTCTCGCGCCTCGCGCCGGTGCTGCTCTTGCATCGGTTGCCACCGGCGCGGCTCGAAGGGCTGTCGTACCGCGTCGGCTGTCCCGACAAGGAAACCGCGACCGAGGCCGCCGTTTACGCTCTGGCCATCGCCGGCCTGCTCGGCCTCACGATCGGCGATGCCGGAACGCTGCTCGTCGTCCTGATCGCTGCGGCGATCGGCTATTGGGCGGTCGAGGCGGTGTCGCGGCGCCAGCTCGGCGGCCAGACCGGGGATGCGGCCGGAGCGGCGCAGCAGATCGTCGAGCTCGCCGTTCTCCTTGCCGTTGCCGCGGGAAATCCTTGATACACCTCGTCACGACATGCTCTATGCAGCAGGCGGGGTGCTGGGTTTCCGGAAAAGTGAATGCCGCAAACTGACGCGCGACTGCCGCATTCGGCACTGTTGCGATTCACCGGCACACCCAATATGCGTGAGAGCAGAAAGCTTCGGGTGATGGATTCGCCTTTCATGACTGTTCACAGCCGGATCGATATCGACACGCCCTGCGTCAAAGTCTGCGTGCTGGACCCGGATTCCGGCTATTGCATCGGCTGTGGCAGAACCCGCAGCGAGATCGCCGGCTGGCTCGACATGACCGACGCCTTGCGCCGTGATATCATGGCGGGATTACCGCAACGGGTCGACTCGCTCACCCGTGCCAAGCGCCGTCGCGGCGGGGCGCGGGCGCGGCGCAGCGGCGGCCTCTGAAACAAGCGAACCATGCTTCCCCGACCCCGCAGCGACCTCAAGCCCAACACTTTCGACTATGAATCTCTTCCTCTGGTGAAGCCGACCGGCTTTCGCGAATACGACGCCCGCTGGCTCTATGAGAAAGAGATCAATCTCTATGGCGTGCAGGCGCTCGGCCTCGGCCTTGGAACCTATATCCAGCGGCGGGGCGTCAAGCCGCATATCGTGACCGGGCATGACTACCGGTCCTATTCGATGGCGATCAAGCAGGCGCTCATCGTCGGCCTGATGGCGTCGGGCTGCACCGTCTACGACATCGGGCTGGCGCTGTCGCCGATGGCCTATTTCGCGCAATTCGCCCTCGACGTGCCAGGGGTGGCGATGGTCACGGCATCGCATAACGACAATGGCTGGACCGGGGTGAAGATGGGCTGCGACCGGCCGCTCACCTTCGGCCCGGAGGAGATGGCGGCGCTCAAGGAGATCGTGCTCGGCGGAACCTGGGAGACGCGGCCCGGCGGCGGGCTCGTTCATGTCGGGTCGATCGGCGAGCGCTACCTTGCGGCGCTTGCCCGCGACGGCAGGATCAACCGGCGCCTCAAAGTGGTGGTTGCCTGCGGCAATGGCACGGCGGGCGCGTTTGCGCCGCGGCTGATGAGCGCGATCGGCTGCGAGGTGGTGCCGCTCGATTGCGAGCTCGACTACACCTTCCCGCGCTACAATCCCAATCCCGAAGACCTCAAGATGCTGCATGCCATCGCCGAGAAGGTGCGCGACAGCGGCGCCGATGTCGGCATCGGCTTCGATGGCGATGGCGACCGTTGCGGCGTGGTCGACAATGAAGGCAACGAGATCTTCGCCGACAAGATCGGGGTAATGCTGGCGCGCGATATGTCGAGCCTGCATCCGGGCGCGCGCTTCGTCGCCGATGTCAAATCGACCGGATTGTTCGCGACCGATCCGGTGCTCAAGGCCAATGGCGCGGTGACCGATTATTGGAAAACCGGCCATTCCTATATGAAGCGGCGCACCAATGAGCTCGAGGCGATTGCCGGCTTCGAGAAGTCGGGCCATTTCTTCCTCAGGCCGCCCTTCGGGCTTGGCTATGATGACGGCCTTGCCTCGGCGGTGGCGGTGCTGCGCATGCTCGACCGGGCGGGCGGCAAGTCGCTGGCCGAGCTCTATCGCGCGCTGCCGACCACCTGGGCGTCGCCGACGATGGCGCCGCATTGCCCGGACGAGAAGAAATACGGCGTGGTCGACCGCGTCATTGCACATTTTTCCCAGCTGTTCGAGACGGGCGGCATGCTCGCCGGTCAGAAGATCGCCGGCGTCGTCACCGTCAATGGGATCCGGATCACCCTCGCCGACGGCACCTGGGGGCTGGTGCGGGCGTCATCCAACAAGCCGGAGCTGGTCGTCGTGTGCGAAAGCCCTGTATCGGAAGCGCAGATGCGCGCGATGTTCCACGAGATCGATGCCCATCTGAAGCACTATCCGGAAGTCGGCGACTACAACCAAAAAATCTAGGCCGCTACCTTGATTCTGGTGCAAGATTCGATGGCGCGCAGAATGAGCGCGGCGTCGGCGCTCGGGCGATGCGCTGATTCCGACAGCACCCGGCGGAACTGTCGCCCACCCGGCTCACCATGAAAGATCCCGAGAAGGTGGCGGGTCATGGTCTGAAGCGGAACGCCTAAGGCGAGCCGCTCCTCGACATAGGGGAGATAGCTGAGCAGCGCCACCTCACGCGAAGCCACCGGGTTGGCGCGGCCGAAGATCAGGCGGTCGACATCGGCGAGCAGCCATGGCCGCTCATAGGCGGCACGGCCGATCATCACGCCATCGACATGACGGAGATGGCCGACCGCCTCGTCCAGCGACTGGACGCCGCCATTGAGGATGATGCGGAGATCCGGCCGCGCCTGCTTCAGCCGATAGACGCGGCGATAATCGAGCGGCGGCACGTCGCGATTCTGCTTCGGCGACAGGCCTTTGAGCCAGGCCTTGCGGGCATGGACGATGACGGTTCTGCAACCGGCGGCAGCGATTGCCGCGACGAAGGCCGAGAGCGCCTCCTCGCTGTCCTGATCGTCGATGCCGATGCGGCATTTGACGGTGACCGGCACCGAAACTGCCGACTGCATGGCCTCGACGCATTCGGCGACGCGCCGAGGCTCGGCCATGAGGCAGGCGCCGAATCGCCCGGCATGGACGCGGTTCGACGGACAGCCGCAATTGAGATTGATCTCGCTGTAGCCGAGATCAACGCCGATCCGGGCGGCTTCGGCCAGCTCGTGCGGCGCGCTGCCGCCAAGCTGCAGCGCGACCGGCTGCTCGGCCGGGTCAAAGCCGATCAGCCGCCCGACATTGCCATGAACCACCGCCGCGGCGGTGACCATCTCGGTGTAAAGCAGCGCCTCGCGCGTCAGAATGCGGTGAAAGGCCCGACAATGGCGGTCGGTGCATTCCATCATCGGCGCGACGGAGAAGCGGTGTGGCGGGAGTTCGAGCGGCTGCATGGGCGGGTTTCCTACCACATACGTCCGCTCAATGGACACCTTCTCCCCGCAAAATGTAAGGACGGGGAGAAGGGAGTTCAGTGCGCGTTACTGCGCCGCGAGACCTGCGGCCTTGGCGGCCTCGTCGGCTGCCTTCATGCAGTCGGCCTCGTTGCCGGATTTGAGCGCGGTTCTTGCCGAGTCGAGATGGATCCGCGCCGAGGTCATGTCGATCGAGCCGGTGCTCGGCGTAGCCGCTGTGCTCGTGCTGGTGGACGAACCGGAAGGCTGGGCACCGCCCTGGGTGCCGGGCGATGCATCAACACCGCTCGCCTGGCCGCCGGCAATCGCGCCGGTCGAGCCGGTTCCGGTGGTGGCAGCGCCGCTGGTGGAGCCGGTGGTCGTATCCATCTTGGACGAGCCGGTGTCAGCACCCTGCGTGGCGGTCGAGCCCGATGGGGCAGCACCGGCCTGGGTGCCTGTCGCCGCGTCAACGCCGCTGGGCTGGCCACCCGCCACCGTGCCGGTCGCACCCTCGGCGGTCGTGCCCTTCGTCGTCTGGGCCGCCTGGGCTTGCGGCGTGGCGCCGGTCGCAGCCGTCCCGATGACCTTCTCGATCTGGCTCAGCCTCGCCTGGCAATCGGCAAGTGCCGGGCTCGCGAAAAGCGCGAGCGCGACGACGGCAACCGAATATTTCAGGAGCTTCATTGAGGACCCTCCTTGGGCGTGGTTCTTTGGTCACCGCCTTTCACTGGCGGGGAATACCTATCAACCCTTCGCCCATGACGGGGTTCCGGCACTTTCAGCGGTTTCAGAAAGTCGGGAAATTAGCCCGCATAAAGATCGGCATGCGCCTTTCGCAGGGCAGCCTTCTCGATCTTGCCCATGGCGTTGCGCGGCAGTCCAGGAACGATCAGGACGCGCTTCGGCAGCTTGAACTTGGCGAGCCGGCCATGCAGCGCCGCCAGCACGGTTTTCTCGTCCAATGTCGCGCCCGCCCGCGGCACGACGAGAGCCGTCACGCCCTCGCCAAAATCGGGGTGAGCGATGCCGATGACGGCACATTCGGCAACCTCCGCGATTTCCTCGATGGCGTTCTCGACCTCGCGCGGATAAACGTTCAGCCCGCCGGTGATGATGAGATCCTTGCCGCGGCCGACGATGTGAACATAGGACTGCTCGTCGATCATGCCGAGATCGCCGGTGATGAAGAAGCCGTCGCTGCGGAACTCGGCAGCAGTCTTGTCCGGCTGTTGCCAATAGCCCTTGAAGACGTTCGGTCCCTTGACCTCGATCATGCCGATCTCGCCCTGCGGCAGCGGGCGGCCGGTGGCCGGTTCGCCAATCCTCAAGGCGACGCCGGGAAGCGGAAAGCCGACCGTGCCGGCACGCCTTTCGCCGTCATAGGGATTGGAGGTGATCATGCCGGTCTCGGTCATGCCGTAGCGTTCGAGAATGGCGTGACCGGTGCGGGCGCGCCATTGCGCATGGACCTCGGGCGCGAGCGGCGCGGATCCGGAGATGAAGAGGCGCATACGGGCGGTGAGCGCCGCGGTGAGTCGCGGCGAAGCGAGGAGGCGCGTGTAGAAGGTCGGCACGCCCATCATCACGCTGGCCTCCGGCAAGAGATCGAGCACCTCGTCGACTTCGAAGCGCGGCAGGAACAGCATGCGGCAGCCGGCAAGCAGCGTGATGTTGGTGGCGACGAAGAGCCCATGGGTGTGGAAGATCGGCAGGGCATGGAGCAACGCGTCGGCGGCGGCGAAACGCCAGATCGCCATGAGGGCCTCGGCATTGGACCTGAGGTTCTCATGAGTCAGCATCGCACCCTTGGAGCGACCGGTGGTTCCCGAGGTGTAGAGCAGTGCCGCGAGATCGTCGGCGTTGCGCGGGACGGTGAAGAAGCTTGCGGATGCCGCAAGGCCCTGGTCGGCCAGCGTGCCGGCCGAGGCATCGGGGGTGCGCCAGACGCCCAGGGTCTCGAGCCGGGCCCCTGCCCGCCCGGCGACCGGCCGCAGCTCGGCTTCGGCATCGGGATCGCAGACGAACAGCCGCGGCGCGGCATCCACGAGGAAGGTCTCGACCTCGGCCGGCGTGTAGCCGGTGTTGAGCGGCAGGAAGATGGCGCCGACCCGCAAGGTTGCGAGATAAAGCATCAATGCCTCGATGCTCTTCGGCACCTGGACGGCCACCCGGTCGTCCGGCCTGACGCCGAGCTCGGTCAGGACATTGGCGAAGCGCGCCGACACCGCATCGATATCGCCATAGGTGTAGTGCCGGCCATCGGTGAGCGAGGCGAATTGGCGGTTCGCCGAGTGCCCGCATGCGGCAACGCTGTCGTAGAAATTGGTCATTGCGTTTCGGCCTTGGCCGGCAGCGGCCGGCTGGCGGCAAGCCGACGCACCGAGGGGGCAGCGATCACCTCGCCACGCTCGGCATAGGCCTCGTGATTCCGCTCGATCGAGTCGAGGGCATAGAGATAGTTCACCATCATGCCGGCGGCTTCGGCGAGGCCTTTTCGCGAAGTGTCGCCGAGCCAGTTGAGCCGCTCGAGCCGCGCGCCATTACCGAGATGGAAGCGCGCCACCGGATCGAGCGGCCGGCCGGTCGCCGTCTTGGCGGCAAGGAGGTAGGAAGCGGCAAGTGGCTCGACCACCTTGCGCAGGCCTTCGGCGTGCTCGTGATTCTGCGGCCAGCCCGGCTCGTCCAGCATGGCGGCGGTCTCTTCGGCAAGATTGCCGTCGCGCTTGAGCCAGCGACCGAACCCGGGAATGGGCGACAGGGTGACGAAGGTGTCGAGCTTCGGCAGGTCGCGGCGCAGCTCCTCGACCACCTGCTTGATCAGGAAGTTGCCGAAGGAGATGCCGGCCAGGCCCTGCTGGCAGTTGGAGATCGAGTAGAAGACGGCGGTGCGCGCCGCCGATTGGGGCAGCACCATGCGGTCCTCGTCGAGAAGCGGCGCGATGGCCGACGGCATGGTGGTGGTGAGCGCCACCTCGACGAAGATCAACGGCTCATCGACCAGTGCCGGATGGAAGAAGGCATAACAGCGCCGGTCGGGCGGATCGATGCGCCGCCTCAGGTCGTTCCAGTCGCGGATCTCGTGGACCGCCTCGTAGCGGATGATCTTCTCCAGCACATTGGCCGGGCTCGACCAGTCGATCCGCTGCAGCACCAGGAAGCCGCGGTTGAACCACGAGCCCAGCAAATGAGCGAGATCGCGGTCGAGCCCATGGAGGGCGGGACGGTCGCCCAGCACCGCCAGCAGATCAGCCCGCATGGCAACGAGGGCCGCAGTGCCGCCTGGGGCACGGTTGAGCCGCCGAAACAGCTCCTGCCGGCGCGGCTCGGAGGCGTAATGGATCTCCTGAGCGCTGTCGGCCGATGGCGTGCCGCGCCAGGTTTCGACGGCGGATTGGAGGCGGGCGGTGTCGGGTCCGAAACGGTCCACCAGGGCTGAGAAGAATTTCAGCCGGTCGGCCTCGGACAAAGCCGCATAACGGGCGAGCGCCTCGCTCGCCATGGCGGTGCCCGATGCCTCGCCGCGCCCCGACAGCAGGGCATTCGACAGTTCGATCAGGGCGCCCACCGGATTGCGGCCATCACCGCGCCATTCGCCACGCGACAGAAGCGCCCGACCGCTCTCGGTGATGGACGCCAGAAGATCGGAGAAGAACGAGTTGGCCATTAGAGCCTGTTGTGTTTAGGGCCACCCAGCCTGCGTTGCGTTGCGGCGAGGCGATCCGCCAGAAGTCGCGCGCCGCGCGATGCGGGGACATCGTGCAAGCGCGGCGACACCGCGGGCGCCCGCCGCGGCGCAACCCGGAGGGCCGGGCGCTTTTGCCGCGTGGGTTCGTCGAAGGCCTTGACCGTATTGCCGATACGCCCTTCGGCCTTCTCCTGCCCACGCGGCAAAATCGCCGCGGCGCAGGTGGGTAAACCTAAACACAACATGCTCTATACCTCGACAGCGTGGCAGCGCCGCCTCGATCAGCGCTACCGAGAAGATAATGCTCCAAGCCCGAGAATGCTGCGGGCCTCGGCCGCCGTGGCGGGCCTCGAATCATAGTCGGCACAGAGATTGGCGACCCTTCTGACGAGCTCGGCATTGGATTTGGCAAGCCGGCCGCGATCATAGCGGATATTGTCCTCGAGCCCGGTGCGGCAATGGCCGCCAAGCTCGAGCGTCCAGCGGTTGACCTCGAGCTGGGTGGCGCCGATCCCGGCCGCCGCCCAGGTCGCTTGCGGCATCAGCCGGCGCAGCTCGGACACCTCGAACTCAAGCACCTGGCGGATGGCCGGCATGGCATTCTTGATGCCGAAGACGAACTGGACATGGAGCGGAGGCTCGAGCAGGCCCTCGTCGGCAAGGCGGATCGCCTGATAAAGCATCGACAGGTCGAACACCTCGACCTCCGGCTTGATCCCGAACATTTTCATGCGGCCGGCAAGCTCGGCGATCAGGGTCGGATGGTTCTCATAGATGATGGTCGGGAAGTTGACCGAGCCGGTGGAGAGCGAGGCCATGTCCGGACGAAGCTCAAGCATCAGCCCCCGCTCAGCGCCCTTGCCGGAGCGGCCGCCGGTCGAGAACTGGATGATCATGCCGGGGCAGTGACGGCGCAGCCCCTCCTGCACCCTGGCGAATCTCTCGGGGCTCGAGGTCGGCGTCTGATCGTCGTTGCGGACGTGAATGTGGGCTACCGTCGCACCGGCCTCGAAGGCTTCATGCGTCGATTCGATCTGCTCCTCGGGGGTGATCGGGACGGCCGGGTTGTTTTCCTTGCGTGGGACCGAGCCGGTGATGGCAACCGTGATGATGGTCGGAGCAGTCATGGCCTGTTGAGGTCGCGGTCGAGCATGGCCACCCACGGATAGCGTTGCGCCACCTCCTCGGTATAGCCGAGATTGTTGACAGTGGCACTGCGCGGCATCGCATCGACGGCATCGTAATCCGTGCCGATCAGCCGGTCGGCAATGCCGGTGGCGATGCCGTAATTGCCCTTCTCGGCGTGGAAGTGGTGGAGCGCATGATGGCGGCGCAGCCGCTGCATGAAGGCGAATGGGAAGCGCACCGGCAGATGCGCCGCGCAATGGAAGAACTCGTAGACCAGGAAGGCGATCAGCCCGGCGGCGAGAGTGGCGCAGGCACCCGCCGGTCCGAGGGTGAAATAGCCGAGCGGCAAGGTGAGCGCAAAGACCAGCGGCAGCGTCGTGTAGAGGGCGCCGAACAGAACCGACAGGTCGTTGGGGTTCATATGGTGATCGTAATGCACCCGGCGCCAGAAGGCGGCGGTTTGCGGCTGCTTGTAGAACAGCTGGCTGTGCAGCACGTAGCGGTGAACCAGGAACTCGACCATGGGGTAGATCGCCGCCACCATCAGCGGCGGCAGCAGCAGCTCCTGCCAGCTGGTGGCGAGGTAGATCGCCATGGCCTCGAAGATGATGGCCAGGCCGGAATAGACAGCGACCGAATGATGGCTGGCAAAGGCCAGGAAGAACTCGCCAGGCGTCATGGCCCTCACCTTGCCCCAGGTCGCACCCCAGGCGGCATCGGACAGCAATATGCGCATTTTCCCCGCTCCCTCGAACTGCCGAGCCGCGAAACTAGTGCGGGATGACGCTGAGTTCAACAGGAGGCACTTCGCATCACCCTTGGGCAATTGCAACCTTCTGTAGTGCATTGGTTGCGATTGCCTCTTGCAGACGAGATTGAATGTGGCCATTGTCGAGTCCATGGCAACAGAGAACTTCAAAACCCTTCGCGAGGTCGCCATTGCGATCGATGGGGTGAAGTCCGTCATCGAGGGGATCAAGAGTCAGCTCGCCTTGATGACCCTGGTGTTCGCCGGCTTTGCCGCGGCGTCGGTCGCCGCTTTCGGCTATTTCTTTGTAATTTCGGTGAGCAACACAACGGCGATTGCCCGCCTCGAAGCCGGCCAGGAAGCCCACACGATACGCTTCGACGGGATCGATAAGCGATTCGACGGGATCGATAAGCGATTCGACGGGATCGAAACCGACACAAAGCGAATCGATGGTATCGAGAACCGGCTCGACGGGATCGAAAAGCGTCTCGATCAGATCGTCGGTATCATCCAGCCTCCGAATCAGAAGGGGCAGCGGGAGGGTCGCGCGGCGACCAGCACCGCCGAG
>Ga0075421_100001882_pt1 | contig 24745 bp, 23 predicted proteins | sample SoiMetdeltSBSDD5_FD_75292 | JGI IMG/M metagenome (GOLD analysis project Ga0075421, IMG submission 75292) | Bulk soil microbial communities from a Populus tree surrounding site in Tennessee, USA - Soil MetaG P. deltoides SBSDD5 | ecosystem: Environmental > Terrestrial > Soil > Tree plantation...
GTTTCTGTGGAGAAACATTTGCCTATACCTCTCCCGCAGTAAGTATCGACGCATTCCTTAAAGGGGTGCAAGATCTGCTCCGGGGTAGACCCTACGACTTGCTCCTTCCCATATCTGACCGCACCATATTACCTATCTCACTCCGGCGTGAGGAAGTCAGCCCCTTGTTGAAGGCTCTTTCCCTCCCTCCCCACGAGGCGATTGAGATTGCCCAAGATAAGGAGAAGACTCTGCATCTGGCGCAAAGTCTAGGTGTGCCAGTACCAGCGACCAAGTGCCTTGATGATCTTTCGCAACTTGAAGAGATAGCGGATTCCTGCCTATATCCCATCGTTGTGAAGCCCCGTGCTTCTTACCGAGTGGTAGGAGACCAGGTCATCTCGGGAGGCAGACCGCAGTATGCCTTTAACCGGGAGGAGTTTATAGCGAAGTACAAGGCGGCTCATCAGCTATCCCCTTTCCCCATCGTGCAAGAGTTCGTGCCCGGTGTGGGATTCGGTGTGTTTATGCTGATGAATCAAGGCCAACCCCGGGTACTCTTCGGTCATCAACGGCTCCGGGAGATGTTCCCAACAGGTTCGGGAAGCTCTTATCGGGTGAGTGTCCCCGTGGACCCGCGTATGAGGGAATATACCCTCCGGCTTCTCCAGGCCCTCAACTGGCATGGAGTGGCGATGGTTGAGTTCAAGCAAGACCGCCGGGACGGCATTCCCAAGCTGATGGAAATCAACGGTCGGTTCTGGGGCTCTCTTCCCCTGGCGATCGCCGCTGGTGTGGATTTCCCATATCTTCTCTGCCGTATGATGCTCGAGGGAGATATCGAGGAGGTGGTGACCTACCGGGTAGGAGTAAGGTGTCGCTGGCTGGTGGGAGACCTCGTGCATCTGGGAGAAGTGTTCAAGGGACCACCGCCCGGCTGGCCTGGGCCCTTTCCTAGGCGTGGAGAGACGGTCATAGATTTCTTGCGCCTCCGCGAGAAAGACCTGTATTACGATGACTTTCAGTTCTGCGATGTGAAACCCTTCTTTGCGGAGGTGCTTGACTATGCCTGCAGAAGGCTACCTCGGTTCTGGAGAAAGTAGCATGGATGAGCTGGAAAGCCCTGAAAAGGTGGGTGTACTGCACATTCATTCCACATACTCCTCAGACGGCACCCTGAGCCTTGCTGAATGTCAGCAAGTCTTCAGAAATCGAGGCTATGATTTCATGGCAGTCACAGAACACGGGCAGGATTTCGATGCTGAGAAGATGAAGCGCTTCGTCGAAGACTGCCTGTCGCTTTCCAACCAGGCTTTTTGTGTTGTCCCCGGGCTCGAGCTGGAGTTTTATCGAGATACCAAAAAAACCCATATCCTCGCTATTGGTATAACTGACTTTGTGGCAGATGCCTCGCCTGAGGGGGCCCTCGACCGGGTGCATGATCAAGGTGGCGTGGCTATCCTGGCCCATCCCCGAATAGATCTCCACCAAGAGATCCTCCAGCGTCTTGCAGATCGCTTGGACGGTATCGAGGTTTGGAATACGAAGTACAATGGTCACTTTGCCATCCCACATAACAATCTGACACTGCTGGCGCACTTACGAGAAGCTCATCCACAGCTCCAGGGCTTTGCTGGGATCGATTTTCACTGGCAGAGCCAGTATAAAGATTTGTACGTCGCGTTGCGAGCAGCGGGTTTTCACCAGCAGGCTATAGTCTCTGCGTTGCGTTCCGGTGACTTCAGGATACGTAAGAAGCAGGCAGTCATTGATCCAGGCGGTCAAGTGCTCTCCATGCCGACGGCCGCTGATAGGCTTCTTGGCGCCTTACAGAGCCCCCTAAGGAGGAGTTTTCAGCGAGCTAGAGGTATCTCAAAGTGGCTTGGCCTTCCAGTTCCGACTGCCCTCAAGCGAGGAGTCCGGAGAATAATTTTCTAAGGTCAGCGAGAGAAGAGTTTGTATGCATCTAGACAGAGGTATTTTCATCGTCTCACTCGATTTTGAGCTGCTGTGGGGGTGTTTTGACTCCGGCAAGCATCGCCGCTACATGCAAAAGTACTTTGCAGATCCAGATGAGGCCTACCGTAGAACCAGGCATGTTATCGATCGGTTGCTGACACTCTTCCACCGATATGATATTGCAACTACCTGGGCCACCATCGGTCACCTTTTTCTTGATCACTGTGATGCTCAGGACGGAAGGAAGCATCCTGAGATGCCTAGACCCCAGCATGCATGGTTCAAGGAAGATTGGTATACATGTGACCCAGGTAGCAACTGCAGAGAAGCTCCGCTCTGGTACGGTCGGGACATGGTTGAGAAGATTCTGGCGGCTGAGCCAAAACACGACGTGGGTAGTCATTCCTTTTCACACGTGATCTTCAACGATGCAGGCTGTACAAGAGAAGTCGCTGAGGCGGAGATCATGAAGTGCGTTGAGCTTGCTTCCGCCTTCAATATAAAGATGAAATCGTTTGTCTTTCCGAGGAATGCCCCAGGACATGTGGATCTTCTTCCCAAATACGGTTTTTGTGTTACCCGGGACGAGTTGCCATTCTGGTTCATCAAGTATCGTAGTCGGACGATGCGGCGGCTCTGCCACGTGCTGGATAATCTTCTGGCCATTACACCCACGTGTGGCCTTCCACAGGTATCGCCATCGGGCCCCTGGGTAGTACCGGTTTCCATGTTTTTGCAATCTATGGATGGGCTGCGCAGGTTTATCCCTATCCGCTCAAGAATCAAAAAGGGTATCAGGGGAATTGAACGCGCTATAAGAGAGAAAGCCATTTTTCATTTGACGTTCCATCCCATTAACATGTGTGTGCGATCAGACCAGATGTTTTTAGCCCTGGAAGGGATTCTTGCCCATGTCGCTAGCAGACGGGAGCAAGGCCTCCTGCAGGTGATGACGATGGCAGCCGTGGCCGCATTGTGTGAGAGTCGCAGGGCGAAATCCGCCATTTGACGCTGCGCATGTTCGGGAAAAAAGTCGAAGAGCTGTAGCAGGAACTCGTTGGTAATGTTACCTAGGCATCCAAATCCATCACGGCCATTGAAAGTGGCCCATGTATCTTTAGTGGATCTCGGTATTCAGTTTCTTTGGCCACAATTGCGCGCACTGCAAGCCGACGGTTTTGAAGTGCACGCCTTGTGTGGTAATGGGCCGTTGGTGCCGCGCTTCGAAGCGGCAGGGATTACCGTGCATAACATCGAAGTCGAAAGGAAGATCAGCCCGCTCGCCGATTTAAAACTCTTGTGCAGGCTGGTGGCACTTATGCACCGCGAGCAATACACCATCGTGCACACGCACACTGCGAAATTGGAGTTGATAGGCCAACTGGCGGCACGGCTGGCCGGAGTCCCTATCGTCGTCTACACCAATCATGGTTTGTACTTCCGCAGTTGGCAGCTGCGTCCTTTCCGGCGTTGGTTCCTCGTGCAGATGGCGCGCATGGGTGGGAAGATTTCTGATCACGTCCTGTCGCAAAGCGCCGAGGATATTGCTACAGCTTTGGAGCTTGGGCTCTATCGGTCTGAGCGTCTCAGCTATCTCGGCAACGGTATTGATATCACCCAGTTCAACGCGCACAGATTCGCCCCGGAACAGATACGCACGAAGAAGCGAGAAATCGGCATTCCAGAGCATCATCGGATCGTCGGCATGGTCGGACGCTATGTATGGGAGAAGGGCTACCGGGAGTTCTTCGAGGCTGTAAAGCTGATCGTCGCTGCACATAAGGACGTGTCATTTCTCACGGTTGGTGTTGCTTTAGAGAGCGAGCGCGATCCGGTGGACTTCGGCCTTCTGAAGCAACTCGGAATCGCCGATCGGGTTGTTGTCTTGGAGGCGAGGCGGGATATGCCGGACTTGTATGCCGTAATGGACGTCGTGGTGCTGCCGTCGTACCGTGAAGGATTTCCCCGCACTTTGATGGAGGCGTCAGCAATGGGTAAGCCGACGGTAGCAAGTGATATTCCTGGTTGTCGAGAGGCCGTCATCAATGGACATAACGGATTGCTTGTCCCCCCCCAGGACAGCGTGACCCTCGCACAGCAGATTGAGCGCATGCTCGTCGATCCGGTTTTTGCCACCAAGCTAGGCCACAACGGCCGCGTGTTAGCGGAAGAGCGTTTTGATGAGACGAAAGTGGTAGAGCGCTTACAGGCCTGCTATCGCACCTTGATACGTCAGAGATTTCCCGCCTTTGCACCTGCAATGCTCAATCCCAGTGCATGAGAGCAGTGCGACTTACCTATCGGTACACGCCATGATATGCGCCTACGCGCGGTTATCAGTGTGCCAATATTGTGCACTTTGATTTAGCTACGGAATAAAGATGAAACCACATTCACATCAAATCCTAGTTGTTGCTGCGCATCCCGATGATGAAGTGTTAGGAGCAGGTGGAATGATCGCTCAGCATGTCAGCCGTGGCGAGGCGGTCTATGTTGCCATCCTGGCCGAGGGTGCCAGCGTGCAGTTCCCCGGCGCACCGGAAATGATCGCCGTGAAACAATCCCAAGCTCTCAAAGCTGCTGAGGTGCTGGGTGTGAAAGACGTCTTCTTCGGAAACTTTCCAGATCAGAAGCTCGACGCCCACCCCTTTGCCCAGATCGCCGGCTTCATTGAGGAACTCGTCCGCAAGATCCACCCAAATGTTGTCTATACCCACCACTTTTCGGAACTGAATCGGGATCATCGCGTGGCTTATGAGGCAACGTCAGTGGCCGTACGGCCGTTTTCCTGTCCTTCCCTTGAGCGATTCCTCTGTTTCATGGTCGACACCGTCGCCAATTGGGGGCAAGGCGTGGCGCAGTACAATGTTTTTGCAGACATCAGCGCTACTCTGGAAGCGAAACTACGGGCCATGCAGGCTTATGAAACCGAGGTGCGCGCCTATCCGCATCCCCGCTCACTAGAAGCTCTACGACACATGGCATATCGCAATGGGACCATGGTGGGATTGCCGGCAGCCGAGATGTTTCAGTTGGTTCTGGAAGTGTACAGATGAACAGGAGTGATAATGTACGCCTTGAGCAAACGACTCATGGACATTGGGCTCGCCTCTCTAGTTCTTAGCATTTGTTCACCTTTTCTGCTTCTCACGGCAGTTTGCATCAAGCTAGATTCCCCCGGACCCATCTTGTTCCGCCAGAAGCGCCTCGGCAAGGGTGGCAAATCTTTCACCCTCTACAAGTTTCGCACCATGCAGCACAACGCCCCAGTCGTACGTAACGCGGACGGCTCTCTGTTCGTGGGCGATAAAGACTCCCGGCTTACCCTGGTAGGCCAGTTTCTACGTAACTATACCTTAGATGAGATCCCACAGCTCCTGAATGTACTCAAAGGTGACATGAGCATTGTGGGACCTCGCCCGGATTTGATAGAGCACCTGGAACTCTACGACGACTTCATGAAACGCAAGCTCGAGGTGAAGCCTGGCATGGCGAATCTGGCTGTGGTGCATGGGCGCAATACACTCCCTTGGCGTAAGAGGATCGAACTAGATGTGTACTACATAGACCATCGTTCTTTAAAATTCGATCTGGAGATCTTCCTTAAGGGAGTTGTCCTCGTGGTGCTTCGCAAGGGGGTGTATTCTCCGCTGGACTCTCAAGACATTACCCACACTAACCTACAGGAGTGATAGGAATGCGCAACTGCTTTCTCTCTTTCTCACCACCGCTCATTGCTGACGAAGAGATCGACGAGGTTGTTGATACACTGCGCTCTGATTGGATAACCACCGGTCCCAAAGTGCGGCGCTTCGAGGAAGTATTTGCTGCCTTTGTCGGCGCCTCGGGCGCTCTGGCTTTGAACTCATGTACAGGGGCTCTGCACGTGGCCCTGGCGGCCCTGGGTGTTGGCCCAGGCGATGTCGTCATCACGACGCCTATGACCTTCTGCTCGAGCGTCCACGTCATCGAGCATGTCGGCGCCCGCCCGCTGTTAGTGGATGTGGAGCCAGATACACTCAACATCGATCCGGCGCAGGTCAGGAAAAAAGTGCAAGGGGCTGCAAATGGCCGTGTCAAAGCCATTCTGCCCGTGCACCTGTATGGGCACCCATGCGAAATGCATACCCTGCTCGACATTGCTCAGGACTACGACCTGGCGATTGTTGAAGACGCGGCCCACGCCTTGCCAGCCATATACAAAGATCAGCTGATTGGCTCGGCAGCGTACAATAGGGAGACGTTAGCATCTACAGCGGAGCACGTCCTCACGTGTTTCTCGTTCTATGCCACCAAGAACTTAACGACGGCCGAAGGCGGTATGCTCACCGGTTCCCCGAAACTGCTGGATGATGCACGCATCTGGAGCCTACATGGCATGAGCCGGGATGCCTACAAACGCTACAGCAGCGAAGGCTCATGGTACTACGAAGTTGTCCGGCCAGGGTTCAAGTACAACATGACTGATATCCAGGCGGCCATCGGCCTGCACCAGTTGCGCAAGCTGCCACGATTCCAAGTACGCAGACAGGAGATCGCCCAGCGATACAACGCGGCTTTCTCACAATTCGCGGAGCTCCAGACCCCCACCGTGCGTCCAGAAGTCGAACCTGCCTGGCATCTCTATGTTCTGCGGTTGCATACAGAACGCTTGCAGATCGGTCGTAGTCAGTTTATCGAGGAACTCAAAGCCCGCCACATCGGCACTAGCGTGCATTTTATCCCCATTCATCTGCATCCTTACTACCGAGACAGATACGGCTATAAACCGGATGACTTCCCAGTGGCCTTCCAGGAGTACCAGCGCCTCATATCGCTGCCGCTCTATCCCCGGATGAGCGATCAGGATGTCGAAGACGTCGTTGAGGCGGTGTCTGAGGTGGTCAAGCAGTTCAGAAAGCCGCGCTATGTTTGGCATGCCCCACACGCTAATAGCACGGTGCGCTAAAGCACATCGTTGCCAATTCAACTCATTATCCATTTGAGATTAAATGAGAACAGGACTGTATGTGGGAGACGGCTCGCGGTTGGATGCCGTCGCCCATCGTGTGAAGCCACTGTGACCTAGGTCTTGGCTCATACCCACGTTGCACAAGGCCAAGGTGCCCATGCCACCAGGGCGGCTCCTGCAGTCATTGTGCCTACTACATACTTTCCACGGCTGGCGGTTGCCTCGATTGGGCTGCTGTGGAGTAACGCTTGTGTTCGAGTCGCAAACACTGGGTATCTTTCCCCCAAATTCCTGGGGGTAAGGCATCCCAAGTAGGCACTGAGGAGGGATGGAATAATGTGTAGTCAGTTGTATACACGCCTTTCACACATCGTCCTGAGGTACCGCTGTGTCCTTGTCGTGTGGCTGCACCTGAGTCTGATCGTCCTGGCCGGTTATCTGGCCTTCTGGTTGCGGTTTGACGGCGCCATCCCACAGGGCGCGCTGCTCCTGTGTGCCCGCATACTGCCCTGGTTCGTGGTGGTCCAGGGGCTCACGTTCGTGCCGTTTAGTCTCTATAGAGGACTATGGCGCTATACGAGCGTCTGGGATCTACGTAATATTATCCTGGCTGTAGTCGTTGGTGTAGGGCTCTCCTTTCTACTAACCTATTGGGTCTTCGGGCTGAGGGCTATCCCGCGCTCGATCTTCGCCATTGACGCGCTCCTGCTCATCTGTCTGCTGAGCAACGTTCGGTTGGCCCGACGTCTCGTGCGGACACTGAGCTTACGTAAATTCGGCAAACGCGTGCTGGTTTACGGGGCCGGCGATGCTGGGGAGATGATCGTGCGAGATATGAAAAACAATCCTTTCTATACCTATGAACCTATTGGTTTCGTGGATGATGATCCCCTCAAGGTGGGCAAGCACATTCATGGAGTGCGGGTGCTGGGTACGCGACAGCACCTGCCGCAAATCATGGCCTCGAGGCAGCCTCATGAGGTGCTGGTGGCCATGCCCAGGGTAGAACCAGCGACGATTCGCAGCGTAGTCAAAGCCCTGGAACCGTTCAAAGTGCCTATCACAACGCTGCCCAACATGCAGGATCTCCTGGACGGCAAAGCCAAAATCACGGTGAGCCAGCTCCGCAATCTGGCGGTCAAAGATCTGCTGGATCGTGTCCCTGTGGGGCTGAATCCACAGTTATTACGGCACCTCGTGACCGGTAAATGCGTCATGGTAACTGGTGCTGGGGGGTCTATAGGCTCGGAACTCTGCCGACAGATTATCGCATTGCAACCGCACATGCTTATCCTTTTGGAGCGTTATGAGAATGCCCTCTACTTCATCAACAATGAATTGGCCTGCTACGACGGAGCCGTGGAGGTCCAGGGCATCATTGGCGACGTTACCGATAGCCAGCGGGTGCATGCTATTCTGGGGACATTCCGGCCGCAGATTGTCTTCCACGCTGCTGCCCATAAACACGTGCCTCTTATGGAGGCCAATCCGTGCGAAGCGGTGAAAAACAACGTGCTCGGCACGCGCCTTATGGCCGAAGCGGCAGCGCAGTACGGAACTGAGCGTTTCATCCTCATCTCTAGTGATAAGGCAGTCAATCCCTCCAGCATCATGGGGGCTACAAAGCGCGTGGCGGAGTTACTCGTCCTCCAGATGGCCCAAAAGAGCCAGACGCGTTTCCTGGCCGTACGCTTTGGTAATGTGCTGGGCAGCAATGGCAGCGTAGTGCCGCACTTTCTCGCCCAGATCGAGCAGGGGGGACCAGTGACAGTGACGCATCCGGAAATGCGGCGCTACTTCATGCTCATTCCAGAGGCCGTGCAGCTCGTGCTGCATGCGGCGGCTCTGGGGCAGCGAGGTGCCCTGTATGTGTTGAAGATGGGCGAGCAGATCAAGGTGCTGGATATGGCACGCAATCTGATCCACTTGGCGGGTTTGACGCCAGAAAAAGATATTCCCATTATCTTTGTGGGTTTGCGCCCCGGCGAGAAGCTCTTCGAGGAACTTGTAGGCGTGGACGAAACAGTGCTCCCGTCCGGGGTAGAAGATATCGTGTGTGTGCAGCCACGTGTCCTGCCCGAGGCAGCCTGGCTGACGCAGCAGGTGGCAGCGCTCGAACGGGCAGCGCTGCATGGCGATGCTGCTGCAACGCTGCGGATGCTGCGCACTGTGGTGCCAACGTTTCAGTCCAGCTCTATGTGTTCCGAGATAATGCCTGTGGAGCTCGGCCAGAAGGTGTTTTGAAGGTATTGCTCTGCTACTCTCTATAAGAGTATGAAAGGAAGAGAAACCCCAACGCGGTAGAGTGGCGTCATGGGGGTAGACCGCCTCTCGGAGGGTGTTTGATCCGGAGGAAGCGACGGTCTACCAGATCAGCAGCGAGAATACAAAGTTCCCCTCCCTGACCCCCTATCAAAGTCACATCCGCTAGTCATTACTAGCTGAGCTGATCTCAAAGCACCCTGACGTATTGCCGGACCGGTCAACCTGCACGGTCGGCCCAATACCCATCTTGCCTCCATCTAGTTCATTGCCAGTCGCCTTCACATTGATCATGTAGTTGCGTAAGCGTATGGCCGTTCCCGTATCGTAGATCTTGTTGCCAAGAACGCAGAGATTGTCGAAGCGATCGCCGACGAATATACCCCCCAGGCTGTTGTATGCACCGGCAATATCAGACCGAATAATATTCTCTTTAACCGTGATATCCTGCGTATACAGCAGGGAATGGTTGGCTCGGTTCAACAGGATACCCGCGACAAACGTTCCGGCGCTGCCCGTCTTGCGGCAGGTGTTGTTGGAGATATAGATGCGGGCGGTTTTGTTAGGCAGCGTACCGGTAATGCAGGCGGTGTTAAAGTCGCCCATGATGACATTGTTGCGGATGGTGACGTCGTAGACTTCAAGCGTCTCCGTGCCAACTGACTGTCCATCCGTGCCGAAGAAGATGCCCGATCCAAGTGGATTGATAATCGTGTTGCCCTCGATGAGGATGTCGGAGGAGATGCTGACGGGTAGGCGGTCAACGACTGTAATCGCATTGTTATTGATGTTGTAAAGAGTGTTGTTACGGATGACAACGCGCCTGCCCGGCCGGCCAACCTTGATGCGGCCGCCTTCAGAGAGGTTGTTGTTTTCCACGAGGACATCCTCAGCGTTGAGGATAACAATGTACTGGCGCTGGCGATCGTCGGTTGTATACATCTGGCCTGGCTGCGTGCTGTCGTACACCAGGTTGCCACGCACCGTTACATACTGGACCGGGGCAGTATTGCCCAGTAGCGTAATTACGCTCGCAAAGTTGACGGTCGTGCCGTTGAGGTCAAACCCGCAGTTTTCGATGCTGATGTCCTGCCACGGTTCGCCAGTGACGCCCGAATTGGCCGTGAGCAAGAACAGGTTCCCAGCATTGTTGATGCTCTTGAACACGGTGCGGAGGGGGGTGGCGCATTGGAGATGAAAGCCGTTGAAGATCGCTCGGCCTTTCGAGTAGATGTAGGTGCCCGGCGAGACATAGAGGTGCTTGCCCTGGTTCTTGGCCTCGGTGATCCAGTTGCCGATACACTGGGTGTCATCGACCTGATCCGACCCATCGCAGTAGTCCGCTAAATCCAGGGAGTTTTCCATGGAAAAAGGCGTTCGTGCACCTACGCTGTCCAGTGACGCGGCGGCGTGAACCACTGCCATGGGTAGCAAAAAGCCAATGGAGAATGCTACAAGCACGCTAACCAATACGACAAGACGATGAAACACATGGACTAATCCTGTTGCTGGCATAAGCTTACTACACCTTTCAATACGGGAGCATGCGACAATTCTGATGCCTAGTGATCTGACTTCCAGGCAGGAGAGACGATTAGACCCAAACCTTGCTGAGCCTGGAGCACCGTATCGGCCACGCCGGATAAAAACTTGAATCCTCGAAAGCCTCTTTCCTCTAGTGTTGATGCGCTTTTGCTCCCCACAGAGGCGACTGGGTGGCCGACGCCATGAACGAGCCATCCGTTATAGGTACACAATCCTCGAGTTAAGCAATTACGAAAGAGAGGTAGATTTGGAGCATACGGTTTCGGGACAATCAATCGTCGTAATATCTAAGGATCAGATCTCGTGCGATCTGACTGAAGAGGTGGCTATCCTCGATTTGAAGTACGGAATGTACTACGGTCTCAATACCGTCGGGACCCGGATTTGGAAGCTGATCCAGGAACCGAGGACCGTGCATGAGATTCGCGATGCTCTGCTGGAGGAATATGAGGTGGAGCCGGAGCACTGTGAGTGTGATGTTCTCGCGTTGCTTCATGAACTGGCAAGCAAAGGTCTCATAGAGATTAAAGATGGCACTGTTGCATAAGTATCTACGCCTTCCCGCCACGGATCGACGCCTTTTGGTCAAGTCAGTGTTGTTGCTCGGGGGGGTCAGGCTGGGGTTGTGGCTGCTCCCGTTTCAGACCTTGCGGCGCCTCTTGGCAAGAATGACCTGCGCAACCCCTGCGTTGCATGAGGCAGAGCACGCTTCCATCGAGCGCGTTGCTTGGGCCGTGGCAGTGGCGCGCCGGTATGTGCCAGCAGCTACCTGTCTTACACAGGCCCTGACCGCCCAAGTGCTGTTGGGTCGGCAGGGGCATGCGGCCCACCTCCGTATTGGGGTTGCCCGCAGCGCGGCAGGACAATTCCAGGCCCACGCCTGGGTGGAATATCAGGGGAGGATTGTGATTGGCGGCACAGACGCCCCTTTGCGCTTTACTCCGCTGCCGCCGCTAGAAGGGAAAAGCCTGTGAGTGGGATCGTGGGGATATATTACCCTGACGGTCAGCCGGTGGACCATACGAATGTGGAACGGATGATGGCAAGCCTCGCTCACCGTGGTCCGGACGGCGCGGGTGTGTGGCGTGATGGGCCTATCGGCCTCGGCCACCGGATGTTGTGGACAACGCCTGAGTCCCTGCAGGAGACACTGCCTCTGGTCAGCAAGACCGGTACCCTCGTCCTCACCGCTGACGCTCGCATCGATAATCGGGATGAACTCATCGGCACCCTGGGCCTCGATGACCGCCCACCCGGGGAAATCAGCGACAGCGAGCTGATCCTGGCTGCCTATGAGAAATGGGGGGTATCCTGCCCTGAGAGGCTGCTGGGCGACTTCGCCTTTGCCATCTGGGATGGGCGCAGCCGGAAGCTATTCTGCGCTAGAGATCCGATGGGCGTCAGGTCTTTCTATTACTATCATGCACGTCGAATTTTTGCCTTCGCCTCTGAAATCAAGGCGCTCTTCTGCCTGTCAGACATACCACACCGACTCAACGAGGTGAGAGTGGCAGACTACCTCGTACGGATCTTCGAAGACCAGGCTATTACTTTCTATCAAGGCATCTTTCGCCTGCCGGCGGCCCACAGCCTCATTGTGAGCCGTGAGACGATCCAGATCCAGCCATACTGGGTCCATGATCCCTGGCGCGAAGTGCGGTTGCCTTCAGATGAGGAGTATGCTGAGGCCTTTCGTGAAATTTTTACCGAGGCGGTACGCTGCCGTCTGCGTAGCGCCTTCCCCGTGGGAGCTACATTGAGTGGTGGGCTGGATTCGTCTTCCATAGTGTGCACCGCACGCCAGGTGCTGGCTGGAGAGGGGAACCAGCGATTGCACACTTTTTCGGCTATCTTTCCGGGCTTGCTAACGGAAGACTTGCCTAAGATTGATGAACGCAGTTATGTCAAGACGGTCTTAGCTATGGGCGGGTTGGAACCTCACTATGTGCATGCCGACCGTCTCAGCCCTCTTGCCGAGTTGGACCGGGTGCTCTGGCACGAGGATGAACCCGTCCTTGCCCCGAACTTGTACATGCATTGGGCACTCTATAGCGCCGCGTATCAACAGGGTATCCGCGTCTTCTTAGATGGAATCGACGGCGATACCACGGTATCTCACGGCTTGGATCTCCTGACGGATCTCGCCCGGACAGGCAGGTGGAAGACCCTCGTTACGGAGGCAACTGCGCTCGCGAGGAAATCTCCCTCCTCTTTTTTTACACCTCGGAGAGTCATCTGGCAATTTGGCCTCAGGCCTCTGATCCCCAAATCTGCCATGCAACTCTGGTGGGTGCTGCGCAGACGTCTCACCCAGCCGATATGGACTGTCAACACAGCCATTAATCCAGTGTTTGCCCGACGTGTCGGACTGGCGGAACGCGCGCAGGCTCTGCTCGTGAACAGCTCCACGCCTGCGCGCACCGCTAGAGAGGCACACTGGCAGAGTCTCACCTCTGCTCTCATTCCGTATGTTCTTGAGTTAGCCGATAAGGCTGCTACGGCATTTTCGCTTGAAGCTCGCTACCCCTTCTTTGACCGGCGATTGATGGAGTTTTGCCTGTCTCTACCCCCCGAGCAAAAGCTGCACCAGGGGTGGACTCGATTTGTCATGCGCCGCGCCATGGCCGGTATTCTTCCTCATGAAGTCCAATGGCGCATCAGCAAGGCAAACCTCAGCCCGAACTTCAAGCGTAGATTGCTCGACTACGAACGAGAGACTCTGGATGAGGTGATCCTGAATGAGCCGCAGGTTATCGAAGAATATGTGGATATGCCAGCTTTGCGCGCCGCGTATGCTCGGTATGCATCTCAGCCTATGCATAGCGGGCAAGATGTCCTTACCATCTATGGCGCAGTGATGCTGGCACTGTGGCTGCGTAGGGCAGGCTTAAACGTGGTAAGTTGAGCGCACGGCAATGCATCAGCTTTGCGGAGTTTTGCAGTGTAAAGCTGGATGACTACGGCCTTGGTTACTGAAGATTTTCCTTGACATCTGTTCTGTACTCCGGTAAATAAACACCTTATTAAGAGGAGGATGGCGCTATTACCAGTTGTAATATCGGTGATTTGAGAGCTTCCACTGCGATGTTTCCTTTCCACACCGGAGGGAAAAAGGAAACTAATTGGAAGGAATGATCCTGAAAGGGAGAAGCAGGTTATGGAAACTAGTGCTAATGGGCAGAAGCAACCAAAGCAGGCTTGGACTAGGCCACGGCTGACTAGCTACGGTACTGTGGAGGAGATTACCGCGCAAGACAAGAAAGTGGGGGGTAACGACGGTCTCACTTTTCTGGGTATTCCAATACAGAACAACAGCTAAAATGAGCAAGGGACACTCCCACAGTGTGCCACCTCCTTGTCGATCCTGGGTTCCATTGCAGCCAAAAAGGGGGAAGCAAGTTATGGAAACGAGTACTAATGGGCAGAAGCAACCAAAGCAGGCTTGGACTATGCCACGGCTGACTACCTATGGTACTGTGGAGGAGATTACCGCGCAAGACAAGAGATATGGGTCTTCCGACGGTTTCACTTTTCTGGGTCAGCCAATAACGAACAATAGCTGAAAGGGGCAAGGGGCGTTCCCACCGTGTGCCACCTACCTGCTGATCCTGGGTTCCATCGCAGCCAACGATGGTAGGGATGAACAGGGCATTGCAGTAGGCATCCAGGCACAGATGGACCATGCGCCCCACTGCCTATCGCGCCTGTCCGTAGACATTAATAATACTTCTCTTCCTGCGGGCTGCTTGATAGCTTTACCAATGTCCTAACACATCTAGGCCATGAGAGCGACCGCAGCCTTATTGGCAAATGCAACACCCCCCTCCTGGCAGATTCCATCGACTGGCAATGACAGCAGAGCCACTTCTGGGGCCCCCGAGCATGCCAATTACGTGTGGTTGGTGAGAGCCGTAGCATATGCGGGCCCGTCACTGTGGGGACGCGGGTAGTCCGGATGGCCCACCTGCAGCGGGTGCTGACCCGGAGTACGGCGTGGCGCTGGAGCGTGTTCCAGGGCTGATTCCTTATCTACGAGCCCTGCCAAAAAGTGTCGCGTAATAAGAAAGCGGAGCCGAGGCCTTCCGGTTACCAGCCACGCTCCTTCGGCTTTGTTTTGGAGAGAGGTAAAGGCATGTTCCTCTATGATACTTACAAAAATTCTCCACCTATGGTAAGAGTTTACTTTATTTCTCTCAAGATTCTTCATAGAATGTTCCAGAAACTGTATTCATTATCCATTGCTTGCTTTAATGGTTTTTGGTTAGGAATGCTCAAAAGAGAACACTTTCATTTGATAGATGAGTTGTACTATAATGATACTACAATTTATTACAAAGAAGAGTATAATAAAAATGGCCTTTTTGACTGGGAGCAAAGAGTAATAAACAAACACTTTTGCAACTGTAAGAAGTTGCTGATTATAGGAGTTGGAGGAGGAAGAGAATTTTTGGCGCTACATCAAATGGGGTATGATATCCATGGATTTGAGTGTAATCATAGATTGGTTGAATATGCAAATATTTTTCTAAAAAAAGAAGGTCTTATTCCAAATATACAGATTTCCCCTCGAGATACGTGCCCGGATGGCATGGAAATATACGATGGAATTATTGTCGGATGGAGTACATACATGCTAATTCAGGAAAAACAACGGAGAATTGCTTTTCTGAGGAATATACGAACTCGCACTCAAGAACAGTCCCCGATTCTTCTTTCTTTTTTCTACCGTTCAGATTCTGAACGTCGTTTCAAAGTAGCTTCAAAAATCGGAAATATAACAAGATGGATATTGAGGAGAGATTTTTTGGAAACCGGAGATTATTTAGAGCCTAACTTTGTGCATCATTTTACCAAGGAGGAAATTGCTTCGGAAATGTATGCAGCAGGATTTAAATTAGAGCTATTTTGTACAGATGGTTATGGCTATGCAGTAGGTATGGCATTTTAAGCGGAGAGCATAGAATCTTGAGTGCGAGACTGAAGGACACCCTAGTTCGGCTATCGTATCTCCCGCAGGCTTTGCGTCTAGTCTGGGTGGCAGCTCCAGGCTGGACCCTAGCCTGGGCTATCCTACTGATTATCCAAGGACTGCTACCGGTGGTCCTGGTCTACCTAACCGGGTTGTTGGTAAATAGCCTCGTGGCAGGCATGGGTGCCGGTGGCTCCTGGGAAAGCATTCGGCCCACCCTGATCCTGGCCGCCCTGATGGGCGGGGCTCTGTTATTAACGGAGTTTCTGCAGAGTGCTATCGAATGGGTTCATACCGCCCAATCAGAGTTCATACAAGATCACATCAGCGCCTTAGTCCATGACAAGTCTATTACCGTGGATTTGGCGTTCTATGAATCTCCAGCGTATTACGACCGCCTGTACCGGGCTCGCAGCGACGCCAGCAGTCGTCCGCTGGCTCTGCTGGAAAGCGTTGGCAGCCTGGTACAGAGCACTATAACCCTCCTGGGCATGGCCACCGTGGTAATCCCCTATGGCGTCTGGTTACCTCTGGTCCTGTTGGCGAGTACACTGCCAGCATTCTATATCGTGCTTCGCTTTCATTGGCGTTACCACCAGTGGTGGACACAGACGACCACTGACAGGCGTTGGGTACAGTACTACGATTGGCTGCTTATGTTAGGTGAGACCGCTGCTGAACTACGGCTGTTCAGTCTGGGTTCGTATTTCCAGTCGGCGTATCAAGGGCTGCGCCAACGGCTGCGTACTGAGCGGGTGAGCCTGGCCAAAGACCAAAGCTTAGCTCGCCTGAGTGCTGGCGGTGTTGCGCTCCTGATTTCTGGCCCGGCCATTGCCTGGATGGTTTGGCAGGCCTTGCAGGGATTGATAACCTTAGGCGATCTTGTCCTGTTCTATCAGGCTTTCAATCGGGGGCAGAGCTTGATGCGTACCCTGCTAGGGAATGCGGGGCAAATCTACGCCAATAGCCTTTTTCTGGGGAATCTGTTTGAGTTCCTGAGATTGGAACCACAGGTTGTGGACCTGCCTCATCCGGTTTCAGCCCCATCAGCTATACAAGAGGAGATTCGCTTTCAGCAGATTACCTTTCGCTATCCTGGGAGCGAGCGCGTGGCCCTGCAGGACTTCAACCTCACCATTCCGGCTGGCCAAGTTGCGGCTATCGTTGGCGCCAACGGTGCCGGTAAGAGCACCCTGGTCAAGTTGCTGTGTCGTTTTTATGATCCCGAGGCCGGTCAGATTACCCTGGATGGGATCGATCTACGTGATATGCCTCTCAAGGCCCTCCGATGTCTGATTACCGTGCTGTTTCAGTGGCAAGTTCCCTATCATGCGACGGCCGGTCAGAACATTGCCCTGGGTGATATGCCGTCGGCCCCGAGCGCGACGGAGATTGAAGCTGCTGCGCGCGGCGCTGGGGCCCACGAGGTTATTGCTCGTCTACCCCGCGGATACGATACGCTACTGGGGAAATGGTTTGCTGACGGCACTGAGCTCAGTGGGGGCGAGTGGCAGCGCATCGCCTTGGCCCGGGCATTTCTGCGGCGAGCGCAGCTCGTGGTGCTCGACGAGCCAACCAGCTTCATGGATTCGTGGGCGGAGGCTGAGTGGTTGGACCGCTTTCGTGCACTGGTTCACGGTCGGACTGCTCTGATCATCACGCACCGCTTTACTACGGCTATGCGTGCTGATGTGATTCATGTGATGCATAATGGCCGGATTGTGGAATCTGGTCGCCATGATGACCTGCTGGCCCGAAGCGGTCTTTACGCCCAATCGTGGGCGGCACAAATGCGGCCTAGCCCCAGCCCTGCCAGCTCCCACTCCAGCCTAGGTATTGGAGTGAGTATGCTGCACCTGGATGGCACTACAGCAAGATCCTGAGGAGGAAAAGGCGCGTGGTTTCCTATGTGGCCTATGGCCTGGGTATTCACTCTGTCCTGCCCTTGCCAGAGCTGGTAGCGAAAGAGGTCGTGGTAGATGTAGTCGTTCGTCTGGGGAAGGTGGCTTGCTCCCTGTTGGAAGTAGTTGATGAGAGTCATGCTTTCTGGGCGACTTCGGAGGAGGCGTGCCATTTCTTTCAGGGCATAGGGACGTTTCGCGTCCGGGGCGGATGCGAGATCATTGTCGATCCAGCTCCGGATGCCGACGAGCGGGCCCTTCGCCTCTCTCTCCTAGGACCCGCACTCGCCTTGATACTGCATCAGCGGGGGCGACTCGTCTTGCACGCTAGTGCCGTCGCCATTGCCGGGCGTGCCATTGCCTTTCTCGGGGGCCATGGTTGGGGCAAGTCTACTATCGCTGCGGCCCTCCATGCCCATGGACACGACATGATCACTGATGATGTTACGGCCATCCACATGGGTCCGGGAGCCCCTATGGTGCTCCCGAGCTTCCCGCAGTTTAAACTGTGGCCGAAATCAGCCGCCGCGTTGGGGGAGGTCCCAGAGGCCTTGCCCCTGCTGCACCCTGATGTTGATAAACGTGCCTATCGTGTCACAGAAAGGTTTGTGCGGACGCCCCTCCCCCTCACGCATCTCTACATACTCGAGGAAGGCCAGGACCTGAAGAGTGATATCCTCCAACCCCAGGAGGGCTTGCGAGAACTGCTGCACCACTGGTACGGTGTGCGCTTTGGCAGGCGATTGCTGCAAGTTACTGACGTCGCAACGCATTTCCGCCAGTGTGCCAGCTTGGCCAGCCAGGTCAGTATCCGTCGCTTGCAAAGGCCATTTTGCCTGTCAGCACTCCCAGGGGTGACGCGGTTCGTGGAGGAAGACCTTGCCCGGACTATATAACTGAACTTTGGCAAAGTGGATTGGAAGACATACGTACCTAAGCAATTCTCTACCGGACTTTGCCATCTAGACTGCGATATGGAAAACGACAGGCCCGGCGGCGGGCGCGCTACTCCTTCTAGCGCAGAGGCGAGTTGTGCTATTAATCGCTCCCCATGCCTGGCAAGCCCAGTGGAGTGAGATCATGCCCGAACCAGCTACTCTGGCTCTAGCGGTGCATATCTGCCCTGAAGACGAGTTGCTGCTCTGCTGTGCCCGAACCTGTGTGGATGCCGCAACAGCCAAGCGGATCAGCCGCCTGCTCCGGGCAGATCTCGACTGGGCGTATGTCATGCGGACAGCACTGAGCCACGGTGTGATGCCACTCCTGTACTGGAGCCTGCATACCACCTGCCCGGCAGAGGTTCCTGAGGCCTTTCGGAACGCCCTCCGAGACCGTTTTTATGCCAACGCCGGGCGCAACCTCTGCCTGACCGCTGCCCTGCTCCAGATCTTGCACCTACTCGAAGGGCACGGTATCCCGGCCGTCCCCTGCAAAGGACCCGTCTTGGCCGCTGCCGTCTACGGCAATCTGGCCCTCCGGCAGTTCAGTGACCTGGATATCCTGGTCCACGACCGTGATGTCCTAAAAGCCAAGGACCTCCTCATCTCCCAGGGCTACCGGCCTCTGCGCCGCCGGACCAGCGCAGAGGAAGAGCTCTTACTTCAGTCCCGACACGCCTATATTTTGGTGCGTAATGATGGGATGTTTGCCGTTGATCTGCACTGGAGGTTCGCCGACAGAGCCTTTTTTTCCCCCGTCGATCTCGAGTGCTTATGGGAGCATCTTGAGCCGGTCTCCCTCGCCGGGACAACGGTACACCACTTCGCGCCGGAAGATTTACTCTTAATCCTCTGTGTGAATGGTAGCAAGGATTCTTGGAAGCAGCTCAGGACGATCTGCGACATCGCCGAACTGATCCGCGTGCATCAGGGAATGGCTTGGGAACGGGTCATGGAACAGGCCAGCACATTGGGCAGTGAGCGGGTGCTTTTCCTTGGGCTTCTCCTGGCACGTGATCTGCTAGGAACATACCTTCCGAAGGAGATCTTACAAAGGATACAGGCCAGCTCAGTGGTCAAATCGCTCGCTGCACACGTGCACGAACGGCTTTTCCGCGAGATTGAGGTGGACGGCTGGCCCGCGGAGGTTGAAAGGTTCGTCTTTGGCCTCAGGCTGAGAGAACGCGTGCGGGACAGAGTGTGGTACTGTTTTTGTTACGTGATTCCGACTTCAGCAGATCGGGCACTTCTGCCGTGGCCCGCAGGGCTCTCTTTCCTTCTCTGTCTACTCCGGCCGATACGGCTGACTGTGAAGTATGGACCGCCTATCTTGAACTACATTACGACATTGCTGCGTATCTCCCGTTTAAAGCTATTGAAAGCCCTCCAGGCTTTGAGGCAGATCTCCTGACATAGCTCCCCTGCTCGCGACGCCGGGCTCTATCCCATCCGCCCATGTCATACCACTGGCCCGAAGACACGATCTTTACGCGCCTCGCATTAGACGTTGAGGATCGATGGGGCCAAACATGCGGATGCCGGCTCACCACCTATAGCAAGGTCTAGCAGGTAGGGTCGAGAGTAGTCCTGTCCAGAGGCGCTCTTACGCTGTCAAGAGTTACGTCCGGAGGCCAGTGTCTTAGCACTTGATTCATATTCTGCTTTGCCTTATGCGATCAGGGTGGCAAAGGCAAAGCCTGGACATCCTAAAAGCCGATTGAGCATTATACCCATGAACTGGATACAGGAACTCCCACATAACATTCGTACTTTTGTAGACCAAATGCACGCCTTGCCCGACTTCCCGCGACATCTCGCAAAATTCGCACAAGTCCTGCGTGAGCGCCAGCGCGACAAAAACAAGCTCAGCGAAGAACTCGCCCAACGGGCGTGGGCACTGGCACCACAGGACTATCGCGTGCGGGTGGCCGCCGAGTGGGCGGTGCGTCGGCGTGTCCCACGTTGGCATTTTCTGCTCGTGCGTGACTGGCGACGCAACGCCGTGTATGAGCAAGCCCTGCGCCATTTCGTCACGCCCGACGTGACCGTCCTGGAAATTGGGACTGGCACGGGGATTCTAGCGATGATGGCGGCGCGCGCCGGTGCCAAGCATGTCTATACGTGCGAGATGGAGCCGCTGGTCGCGGAAGCCGCCCGAGAGAACATCGCCAGGAATGGCTTCGCCGACCGTGTCACAGTTATCGCCAAGAAATCGACGAATCTCGTCATCGGCGCGGACCTGCCCAGGTGTGCTGACCTACTGGTGTCGGAGATAGTCGATAACGGCCTGTTGGGAGAATATGTCTTACCAATCCTCGAAGATGCCAAGGCACGGCTCTTGAGGCCCGATGCACGCATTGTACCCGCCCAGATTGCCCTGCGTGGCGCGCTGGTCGGCGGTGCATCATGGACCGAGCAGTGTTACATGGAAGAGGTCTGCGGGCTGGATCTGTCCGCGTTCAACCGTCTGGCACCACCCACCGTGGCACCCCGCATCACCGATCAGACGCTCGACGACGCCTTGAGCGACGAAGTCGATCTGGTCTGCTTCGACTTTCTGGCGCAGTCGCAGTTTCCCAAAGCAAGGACGGTTGTGACGTTGCAGGCGCGGCGTGACGGCATCGCGTATGGCGTGTTGCACTGGCTCTGGCTGGGCTTCTCTGATACGATCCAGTTCGACAACAAGCCACCCCTGCAGTCTGTGTGGAATCCGATCTTGCATGTGTTCTCGCAACCGCTGAGGCTGCGTGTAGGAGACTCAGTGCCATTGACGGTCGCGCATGACCGCACATCTGTCATGATCTGGCCGACTGTCGGTAGCGATAAATCAAACCACACAGCGTAGGCAACGAGTACGAACCAGGTTGCGCGCACAGCAACTATCCCGATGGGAGGTGCGGCTTGTTCGCCTTCTCCGTCGAGTGCCAGGATACCGAGCGCTACATCCTGCAGGATAGCGGGCGGTACGCCCACAGCGCCGAGTACCTGCGCGGGGTAGCCAGCGCGGCTGACTTCGAAGAGGTCAGCCTGACGGACGGGGTGTTACACTTGGAGTGCGGCGAGCCGGTCCAGGGCTATCTCGCCCTCTTCCGAAGCGGCGCATCTAGCACGTGAGACACCGACGGGTGATGCCGTGGGGCCAACCCGCCAAATTGGAGCTCGAAAAGCTCATGGTAGAGCCCCTTACGCTCGAGGATCTCGGCATACGTCCCTGCTTCGGCGTTCCATCGCTTGGCCCGGGGGGACTGGACATTGATGACGCGGACATGGTTCGTCTGTCCATTGCCGCCTTCTGTCTCTAACAGACTAACACTATCGATTAGTAGCCCCCTCGTAGTGCCCTCCTTGCCACACCCCTGTTGTTTGCCTCCCCAGTCGTCCTTTGTTTGTCTCTGACAGTGCCTATCTCCGCCCTCTCCACTCTGCCACCACATCTCCCCTTCTCCCAGCAGAGCGAAGGTGCTATGATTCTCTCATAGTAACCTCGTGCAATCCGACCTTCAAGCTTACATCGGACTGAGCAGCGTACGACGTGATCGTGGGAGCTCTCGCTACGCAATGCCGCACGACACATTGCACGCGTGAACAGAAGGTACAAGTCGAGGGGGACGTATCTCAGCGCAGCTGAGTGATGCGAAGTCCTCACGGAAACCGATCAACCTGCCCTGGAACGTGCCGCTCTCGAGGCTTTTGAGGGTCGTTATGACGATGTGGAATTGGGGCAAAAGGTGGACAGAGCAACTAGCGAGCAGCAAGCATTGGAGCTGAGCATAGTGCACCAAGAGCATTAAGTTTTAAGATTGAAGGGGCGAGTATGGGCTCAACGCCTCCGGGATAGCTCACCGTCGGCAGGATGCATCAGCCTACTGACCGCAATTGCTGGCCGCTAGAGTACGCGCTCACATCTCCTGTGCCATCTTGATATGCTGTACGCCCCACAGCATCACCAGCCACCATGGGCTTTCCAGCGCATATCACTGTGCCCACGGCGGTTTCCTGATAGGAGGACAGCATGAAGACGACCTCTGCCTTGCGGCAGCTCTTACGCCAACCTGGTATCATCGTCGCCCCGGGGGCGTACGATTGCCTTACCGCCAAGCTCATTGAGCGCGAGGGTTTTCCTGTAGTCTACATGACGGGGGCGGGGACGGCGGTGACGCGTGTCGGCAAACCTGACCTGGGGTTCGCCAGTCTCACGGAAATGCTGGCCAACGCCGGTGCGATCGCCTCCACTATCAGGGTGCCGCTCATCGCTGATGCCGACACGGGCTATGGCGGTGCCCTCAATGTCTATCGCACCATCCAGGAATACGAAAAAGCCGGTGTGGCAGCGCTGCACATCGAAGACCAGGCCTTTCCCAAGCGCTGTGGGCACCTCGACGGCAAGGAAGTGGTGCCTCTCGCTGAGATGGTGGTAAAGCTCCACGCCGCCGGCGACGCCCGCACTGACGAGGATTTGGTGATTATTGCGCGTACGGACGCTCTGGCCGTCACAGGTCTCGACGATACCCTGCGGCGCTGTGTAGCATATGCTGAGGCTGGTGCGGATGTACTGTTTGTCGAAGCCCTCCGCACTGAGCAAGAGATCGACCGTGTACGGCGCGAGGTTGACGTGCCGCTGCTCTACAACTTCGTCGAACATGGCAAGTCCCCTCTCATCCCCGTGTCACAGCTCGAAGCGCTGGGTTTTAAGATCGTGATTTTCCCCGGCAGCCTGATGTTGTCCGTGTGCACCCTGGCGCAGCGTATCCTCCGGGAAATTCGTCAGCACGGCACCACCGCCAGCCTCCTTGGGGAGATGGGGAGCGTTGTCGATCTCTTTAATCTGATGGGTATGCAAGAGGCCCTGGCCCTGGATGCGAAGTGGAGCGAGAACCCCGCCGTGCATACATAGACAGCAAGAGTCTTAGCATGCTTAGGACGCCACCCCCCACTGCGCGCGGAGCCGGGCGTGGTTGAGTTGCAGCCATTGCAGCGCAATAATGGGTGCGGCGGACCTGATATTACCTGCCTGGAGCTGGGCGATCGCCTCCGGGAAAGACACCACGGTGACGCGGATATCTTCCGCCTCTTCCTCTAGCCCGCACACCCCTCCGACGCCTACCGCATCGACTTTGCCGCAAAATAAGGAGATGCGCTCAGATGTCCCACCCGGGCTGACGAAGTAATCGCAAATATGCACGAGATCCTGAATGTAGCAGTTGGCCTCTTCGACGGCTTCACGTCGGACCACGTCTTCTGGAGTTTCGTCAAGTTTGTCAATCACACCAGCGACAATTTCGAGCAGCCATGGATCGCCAGGGGATTCTAAGGCGCCAATACGAAACTGTTCGACCAATACTACCGCGTCAAGGACAGGATCGTACGGCAGCACAGCCGCAGCATGCCCCCGCTCAAAGAGTTCACGCGTGAGCTCTCGACTCCAACCACCCCGAAACATCTCATGGCGTAGCCGGTAAAGCTCGATGCGAAAGAAGCCGTTGTAGCACACGGTCTTGTCAAGAATTTGTACGCGCGGATCAGTCATCGTCCCCTCACTGTGTCTTGGCCTTGTGGTCCCATGCTCCCGTTTTTCCTGCCGACAGTATACACCAGCACCGCTGTCGTAAAGCATAGTTGCATCTTGAGCAGGCATGGCGTAGGATTGCAAGCTGCGGTGGGGTCAGCAGAGTGGGCCACACCGCCGTTGATTCTTAGACGGGCTGTAGTATAACAGGAAGCTCGTCAGAGAAGCTTTGGAAGGAGGCTATGACCATGGCAGAATGTGCAGAATGTGGTGCGGAAATCATCACGGAGGCGGAGTTGGAGGAAGGCGAAATCATCGAGTGCGAAGAGTGTGGAGCCGAGCTGGAAGTCATTAGCGAAGATCCTCTTGAGTTCGCACTGGCACCGGAGGAAGAAGAGGACTGGGGAGAATAGGAGTGGGTATGCGCGTGGGGGTGTTGTGCTCTCGCATCCGTATCGAGGAAAAGTTGTTATTTGAGGCGCTGACGGCCCGTGGTGTCGAGTACGAGAAGCTGGACGATCGCATCCTGGTGTTTAATTTGCAGGAGCCCAAGGCGTATCAACAGTATGACGTGATTCTCGAACGCTCGATTAACCACGCGCGAGCCCTCTATGCGCTGCAGATGTTTAACGACTGGGGCATCAAAACAATCAATACGGCCAACGTGGCGCGCATCTGCGGCGACAAATTCCTCACCACCCAGGCGCTCATTAAACATCACGTGCCAGTGCCACG
>Ga0075421_100001883_pt1 | contig 24741 bp, 25 predicted proteins | sample SoiMetdeltSBSDD5_FD_75292 | JGI IMG/M metagenome (GOLD analysis project Ga0075421, IMG submission 75292) | Bulk soil microbial communities from a Populus tree surrounding site in Tennessee, USA - Soil MetaG P. deltoides SBSDD5 | ecosystem: Environmental > Terrestrial > Soil > Tree plantation...
TCGCCTCCGTTGCTGAAGAACTTCCGCCAGGTCGAGGTCCAGCGGGTAATCGATGTCCACGGACTCCTCGAGGCTCATGTGATACGGCACCACCTTCGGGCAGTAGAAGTCTCGGTACCGGCGGAAGGCCGCCGTCCGCATCCACAGCACCACGCCGTTGTGGCGATGGAGCGATGGCAGCTCATGGCGGCTGCGCAGCCATCGCTTGCCCCAGAAGAGCCGGACGTAGCCCTTCACCTCGTGCACGGCCCAGAACGCCACGTGCGGGAACACGGCGACCGACATCACACCGTTCGCGCGCCGCGCGCGCAGGAGGTCGTACGACTCGCGCACGTGGGTCGCGGTCCGGAACGGCGACGTCGGAATGAGCAGACAAAAGCTGTCCACCGGGTCACCGGCCGCCGCCAGCTCGTCGACAATGGTGAGGCACACGTCCACGAGCCGGGCGGAGTCGTCAGCGAGGGCCGCCGCGCGATGATGCACCTCGGCCTCGGCCTTCTGGGCGAGACGCTCGGCCTCTGGATCGTCAGTGGAGACCAGGATTCGATCGAAGATTCCCGCCTCGCGCGCCACCTCCACCGTCCGCGTCAGCAACGGCATGCCGTCGAACATCGCCACGTTCTTGCCCGGGAAGCGCTTGGAGCCACCGCGCGCCGGAATGATGCAGAGGCGGCGTCCCTCGCTGCGCGCGGCGGGGACGGCGAGGCGCAGCAGGCCTTCGGCGCCATCGTGACGGCGGTCGGACGCGCTGAAGCCGGCGCGCTCGAACGCAACGCGCGACGCGACGTTCGAGGCCTTGATCTCTGCCACGAGGCTCCTGAGATCGGGGCGGCGCGGTGTCTGCCGGACGAGCCTCCGGAGGGCGGCCGTCCCGACGCCTCGCCCGCGCCACTCGGGCGCGATGTTCACGCTCACGACTCCCTCGGCGTTCCGCAGATCGACACGAACCATGCCGGCGTCGGTGCCGTCCGCCACGACGATGTACAGCTCACGGTCGTTCCGCTGGAGCGAGTCGCCGAACCACGTCTCGTGCACGGCCCACGGGACTTCCGCCGGGTCCAGGGAGGCGTCGCGCGTGATCGGATCATTTCGCCAGCGCCACACGGCCTCGGCATCGGCCGCCGTCGCGCGCCTCAAGCGCACCGAGCGCGGGGCGTGTCTCATCGGACGTCCTCGGCGTGGATCGGCGACTCGGCCGGAATGCGGCGCGCCGCGCGTCGGCCGAGGAGCGCCGGATACTCGCGCGGAGGCAGGCCGGCGCCGAGGTTACCGCACCGAAGCACCGCGACGTTGGCGGAGGAAAAGACATCGTCCGGGTCGATGTCGCGGAGCGCGAATACGCTGCGGCGGGCAAAGACGCGAAGCTCCTGTTCGACGGGCAGCGGCGCTTTCTCGCCTGTCCCGAGCGCGCGCTCCGTGTTCCGGATCGCCTGGATCATGGCCTTGAGCTCGTGCGGCTCGACGGCGAACCGATGGTCGGGCCCGGGCAGATCGTTGTCCAGCGTGTAGTGCTTCTCGAGGATGTTTGCGCCGAGGGCGATGGCCGCCACCGGCCCCACCATCGGATCGCGCGAATGGTCCGACAGACCGGCCGGCACGTCGAACGTTCGCTTGAGCGTCTGGACCGCGCGCACGTTCAGCGCGTCCAGTGGCGCCGGATAGCTGGCCGTGCACTGCATGAGGATGACGTCCTCGTTGCCGGCGCGTCGCACCTCCTCGACCGTCTCCCGCACCTCATCGAGATGCGCGGTGCCGGTGGAGATGATGAGCGGCTTGCCCTTGCGCGCCAGGTGCCGGACGAGCGGGATGTGCGTCATCTCGTAGGACGCCACCTTGAACGCCGGGACGTCGCCGTCGATGCGATCGGCAGCGTCCTCGTCGAACACCGACGCGAGGAACATCACGCCGCCCGCCCGACAGTGCGCGACCAGCGGCTCGATCCAGTCATACGGCATCTCCATCTCGGCGATGATGTCGTAGATCGAGCGGTCGACCTTCAGGTACTCGCTGCGGCCGGCGCCGCGCGGATAGAGGCGGTCGGCACGAAAGAGCTGGAACTTGACGGCGTCGGCCCCGGCCTCCACCGCCACGTCGACGAGCTGCTTGGCGGTCGCGAGGCTGCCGTTGTGGTTACTGCCCGCTTCCGCGATGCAGAAGCACGGCTCACCGTCACCGACCCGACGCCCGCCGATGCTCACGGTCCTCATCGCTGCTCGATCTCCGCCACGACGCGCTCGACGCCCCGGCCATCGACGAGCGCCTGGCCGCGATCGGCCATCCGCCGGCGCCGGTCGGCGTCGTGCAGCAGGCGCGCCACCGCCGTTTCGACGGCGGCCGGCGTGACCGCCGCGTGCTCGCCAAGGCTCACCGTGATGCCGGCGGCAGCGAGACCCTCGACGTTGCGCCGTTGATTGTCGGCCATGACGATGACCAGTGCGGGGACGCCGAGGCACGCGAGCTCCAGGCACGTACCCCCGCCTCCGCAGATCGCGAGGTCACATCGCTGCATCAACGCCGCCATGTCGGTCGGATCGCGGACGACGCGAAGGCGTCCCCCCGCGGCACTGTCCAGTCGCCCCGCGTCCGCCGCTCCTGGCCCGAGGACGACGACGATGCCGATCCCGTCGCCGAGCCTCGAGAGTCCCTCGACCGCCACCCGGGCCATCGCGCTCGTCTCACCACCGCCGAGGGTGACGAGCACGGTCGGCACGGAGGGCCGCTCGGACGATGCCCCCCCGCGCGACGCGAGAAATTCAGGGCGCAGGAGCGCGAAGCGGGGACCGAGCAGCAGCCGACAGCCGTTGGCGCCGGGATAGAGCCCTTCGCTGGCGTAGATGTTCTGATTCACGAGGATGTCGGCGCCGAGACCGGGACGGCCGAGATCGTCGATGACGACGAGGGTCGCGCCCGTCGCCCGGAGCGCGGCATGGTAGGCGCCGTCGATCTCGTAGTGATCGACGACGATCAGCCGCGCGGCGAGGGAGCGCGCAAGCGAGGCGACCAGCCCGCACTCGTCGTCGGAGGACACCGAAATCTCGTTCTCGAGAAGCCGGATCCCGAACCCCGCATCACGCACCTTGTCGGCGCTCGGCTTCCGGGTCACGAAGTCCACCGACCATCCGCGCGCCTCGAGGCCGGCCGCCACCGCCAGACAGCGGGAGAGGTGACCGAAGCCGATCGACGGCGAGGCATCGACGCGCACGAGGGCGTGGGCGGCTGTCACGGCTCCGCGTCGCCGTCGCCGGTGAGCACGCTGACGTCGTCCAGATGGCCACCGGAGTCTGCGATGCACGCCTTGAGCTCGGCCGGCGACATCCAGGCAGTGTTCGTATCACTGCGGTACTCGAAGTCGGATGGCACGGGCGTCGCGTCACCATTCCGCATCGGGTCCCAGAACGAGTGCTGGGGCTCGATGATGTAACCGGTCGCAAATTCCTTCACGCGAGGCGTCTCGTCGGCGGTGATGAGCTCCTCGTGGACCTTCTCGCCAGGCCGCATCCCGATGATCTCCCACCGGGCGTTGGGGGCAAGCGTGCGGGCCGTGTCGACCAGCCGCATCGACGGGATTTTCGGGACGAAGATCTCGCCGCCGGCCATCCGGGCGATGCAGTCGACGACGAAGCGGACGCCCTGCTCCAGCGTGATCCAGAATCGGCTCATGCGCTCGTCGGTGATGCGGATGACGCCGTTCCGACGCCCTTCGAGGAACAGCGGGATGACGCTGCCGCGGCTGCCCACCACGTTGCCATACCGGACGCAGCTGAACCGCGTTTTCTGTCCCCCCGCGTACGCGTTCGCCTGGACGCACAGCTTCTCGGCCACGAGCTTGGTGGCGCCGTAGAGGTTGACCGGCCGCACCGCCTTGTCGGTGCTGAGGAAGATGACTTTCTCGACACCATTGTCGATGGCGGCGTCGATGACGTTGGCGCCGCCCATGATGTTGGTCTTGACCGCCTCCAGCGGGTTGTACTCGGCGGCCGGCACCTGCTTCAGGGCCGCGGCGTGCACGACGATGTGGACACCCTTCATGGCACGGTAGAGCCGCTCCTTGTCCCGCACGTCGCCGATGAAGAAACGCACGCGGGAGTCGTGGCGCAGACGCTGGGCCATCTCGTGCTGCTTCAGCTCGTCGCGTGAAAAGATCCGTACCGCGTGCGGGTTGTGGTCCTTCAGGGTCGTGTCGGTGAACTGCTGACCGAACGATCCCGTACCTCCGGTGATCAAGATCACCTTGTCGTCGAGATGACTCATGCGCTCCCTCGCCGGCGGACGTTTGCGACTCACCACGCCGTCCGTCCACCATCCATTACGACGTTGAATCCCGTCATGAATGCCGACGCATCGGACACCAGGAACACCACGGCGCCCTTGTACTCGTCACGATTGGCCATGCGACCCAGCGGAATGAGCTGGGCCAGCCGCTTCACGAACCGCTCGTCGTGGCCGTTGTACACCCCGGCCGGCGACAGCGCGTTGACCCGCACGTTGCGGGGCGCCCAGTATGTCGCCAGGTACCTCGTGAGGTTGATGAGCCCCGCCTTCACGGTCGCGTACGAAGCCGGCGTGTTGAACGGCGTCCCCGGATAGTCGCCGCTCGGGGCATAGATCCGGTGATCCGGACTGATCGTGCCGACGTCGGAGGCGATGTTCAGAATCACCCCGCGGCGGCGTCGCGCCATGTCACTGCCGATGGCCTGCGTGCACAGGAAGGCGCCGGTCAGGCTCACGTCGAGGGCGCGGCGCCAGAGCGCCACGTCGTAGTCCTCGAACGGTGCGAAGTACGCGCGGTCGCCGTGCAGGCTCTCGACGGTCATCGCCGCGTTGTTGACGAGAATGTCGACGTCGCCGACGGCGCGTGCCGTCTCGGCGGCCGCGCGTCGGACGGCATCGCGGTCAGTGATGTCCACCTGGACCCCGAGGACCTTCAGCCCGAACCGATCGCGGAAGTGTCCACGCGCGGTGTCCAGGCGGGCGGCGGAGAAGTCCCACAGGACGGGCACACCGTTCGTCTCCACGATCGCCTCGGCATGCTTGACGCCGAGGAGTCCCGCCCCACCCGTGATGACGGCCGCCCGTCCGCCGAGGTCGAACAGCTTTTCGGTGGACGTCGGCTCACGCACGTCGTCACCAGCCACGTGTCTGCCCCCCGTCGGCCACGAGGCACGCGCCCGTCACGAAGCTCGCCCGTTCGGAGCATGCGAACACCGCCAGGTCGGCGATCTCCTCGGGGCGGCCGAACCGGCGCATCGGCACCTCGCGCTCGATATAGGCGTTCGTGCGGACCGCATCGGCGTCGAGCCGGCGCGCCCACGCCCCGCCGGGGGCGAGCACGTTCCCCGGGCTCAGCACGTTCACGCGGACGCCGTCGGCGGCGACGCTCCGCGCGAGGTTCTTGCAGAACGCGAGCAGCGCCGATTTGGCGGCGACGTACGGGAGCGGCGCAGGCACCGCTTCCAGGCCGGCGATCGACGCGATGGCGAGAAACGCGCCGCGCCGGCGCGCTTGCATGCCCGGCACGACCGCCCGGGCCAGCTCGACCGCCGCGAGCAGGTTGATCTCCAGCGCCGCCGACCAGTCACGCTCGGTGGCCTCGAACAGCGCGGGCCACGAGCCGCTGCCGACGTTGGCGACCGCCACATCGAGGCCTCCCCACGCTCGCTCCGCCGCCTCGCACGCGGCGACCACACCTTCCCGACGCGTCATGTCGCCGGCGACGGCGATCGCCCGAGTCGCCGGAGCGTCCGCCTCGATCAGCTGGACGGCCGTCTTCAAATCCGCGGCGCCGCGACCGGTGACGAGAACGCTGGCGCCTTCTCGCGCGAAGCGGCGCGCGATGGCGAGGCCAATGCCGCGCGTGGCGCCGCTCACGATCACCCGGTGGCCGTCGAGCCCGAGATCCATCGGTCTACGCCGCCCGCACCAGCCGCGCGCGCACGAACCCGAGGTACTCCGCCGCGGTGGCCACGTCGTCGACGCCGCGCGCACCCTGGATGATGAGCGGCCCGGCGTAATTCGCGCGCGCCAATGCCGCGAAGCAGCCGTCGAAGTCAGTGTCGCCCGCGCCGAGCCGCACCGTCCCGCCACCCTTGAGCCGATCTTTGACGTGGACGGCGATCACACGGTCTCCGTAGGCGTCGAGCTCGTCGGCGGGCGCGAATCCCAGTGAGGCACTGTTCCCCATGTCGTAGTTCACGCCGAAGACCTCCTCCGACAGGCCCGCGAGCAGACGCTGAAACGGGTCCGGAGGCAGATCGGTCTCGAGGGCGAGCGTGATGCCGGCGCTCGTGAGCGTGGGGAGGCAGCGCATGAGGGCATCCGTGAGGACCGCCTGATCGCGCGGGCGACCGAGCGACGCGGCGTCCACGCAGGGCAGGATGATCGTCCGCACGCCAAGCTGCGCGCTGTTCCGGATGAGGCGCTCCAGCACGTCGAGGGCGCGCTCGCGTGTCGCGGCCTCGGCCCCGTGCAGCGGCGTCGCCATGAACCAATCCGCGCACACCGACTCCACGCGGACGCCGGAACCGTCGATGGCGGCCCGCACGCGGCGCCGCCCCTGCTCGGTCATGAACGGGTGCTGCTCGGCGTCCCCGTCGAAGATGAACTCGATGAGCTCGAATCCCAGCTGCCGCGCCCGCGGAAACTCCACGGGCCACTGCTCGGCAGGGAACGCCTGGATACGCCCGTCGATGGGTGGGAGGAGGCGGCCTTGCATGATGCCGATGGGGACCATCAGCTCACCGTCCAGCCGCCGTCGACGACGATTCCCTGACCCGTGATGTAGCTGCCGGCGTCCGAGGCAAGCAGCAACAGTGCGCCGCGGAGGTCACGGGGATGGCCGACGCGCTTGAGCAGCGTCCGGTCCGCGAGGCGCGACAGGAAGTCATTCGCCGGCTCGACGGCGTTGTCCGAGGCACTCTCGACGTTCGGGAACGCGCCGGGCAGCAGGGCGTTACAGCGGATACCATCGTGACCCCAGAACGCCGCCACGTATCGGGTGAAGGCGATGAGCCCGGCCTTGACGACGGTGTACGTCGGCGGATTGAAATATCGCGTGCCTTCGTAGAGATCCGGGCGGGGTGAGACGATCCCGTACATCGACGCGACGTTGACGATGCTGCCGCCGCCCTTGCGCCGCATCGCCTCTCCGAAGATCTGGGTCGTGCGAACCGCCCAGTAGAGCCCCGACTCGAACGCGCGCTCCCACTGCTCGAACCCGAGGGTCTCGAGACGGCCTTCGGGCGTGTTGAAGCCCGTCCCCGGGCTGAAGTCGAACGCGTTGTTGACGATGACGTCCGGCGGCGACGCGGTCGCGACGTCGCGGCACACGGCGTCGAGCTCCGGCCTGGAATAGAAGTCGACGACGTGGGCCTCGGCCCGCGCGTCCCCGTAACGACGCCGATACGCGGTGCATTGCGTCGCGACCGTCGAGGAGCGACTCAGCAGCACCACGCGACATCCGGCCTCGAGGAACGCCTCGGCCATGTACCGTCCAAAGTAGCCGGCGGCGCCGGTGACGACGACGGTCCTGCCGTCGAGATTGAAGAGCTCGCGGAGGAAGTCCGACATCAGGCCGGCGTCCCGCGCGTCGGTGCCGTCCGGTCGACGATGAGGTCGCAGATCTCTCGCACCGCGCCCTCACCCCCGCGCGCCCTCAGCACGATGGCCGCTGACGCGAGCACCTCCGGATGAGCGTCCGCCACCGCCACCGGGCAGCCGACGTTGCGCAGGCACTCGAGATCGTTCACATCGTTGCCCACGAAGACGACGCGCTCGGGATCGAGCTGCCGATCGGCCAGATGACGGCGGAGCACCGGCCACTTGCCGTCGACGCCCTGGAGGTAGCGCAGGCCGAGCTTTGCGCATCGCGCGCCGACGACGGGATTGCGCTCCTTGGAGATCACGAGCACGTCGAGCCCGAGCTCGCGAAGCCGCTCGAGGCCCAGCCCGTCGCCGCGATTGCACCAGACACCTTCGCGTCCGTCCTCGAGCACGAGGACGCGGTTGTCCGTCATGACGCCGTCGAAATCGAGCGCCAGGAGCGCCGGGCTCACGGGGAGCGAGGAGCGCATGGCGGCCCGCTCGGTCCGGGCGAGAATCCATTCGACAAGCTCCAGATCCTCCGGCGCGTCGACCTGGAACGAGCTCCAGTAGTCCATCGGGTAGACCGTCATGCGACCGCCGAGTCGATTGGCGGACTGGCGCAGCACCGAGGGCTTGAAGACGTAGATCGAGCCGTTCTCTCGGAGCTCCTCGGGATGATCCTGATCGCGCTGCCGCCGACGGTAGTCGTAATTCAGCGACGTGAGCTCGTCGTGCTGGCGGCGCCACAGGAGCCAGCGCGACTCGGTGGCGGAGAACAGCGAGTCGGCCGCCTCCTTCCGCAGCGTCTCGATCGCACCGTCGATGTCCTCGGAGGTCCGTACCGGCGAGGTGCACTGCAGGAAGACCACCAGCTCCGGCTCGTAACCCTCACGCTCTCGGAGCGAGTCGAGCACGTGCACGAGGGCGGCCTCCGAGCTCGCGGTATCGCTGGCGAGCTCGGGCGGTCGCCGCACGACCTCCGCCCCGGCGGCCCGCGCGACGTCGGCGATCGCGTCGTCGTCGGTGGACACCACCGTGCGATCGACGTGCCGCGCGCGCCGCGCGTGCTCGATGGAGTGCGCCACGAGCGCACGACCGCGCAGCGTCCGTAGGTTTTTGCCCGGCAGCCGCTTCGAGCCGCCGCGGGCGGGAATGATGCACAGGACGCTCACGACACTATGCGCAAGGCCGGCGCGCGCCGTCTAGCCGACACGGCGCAGCTTCGCCATCACCGGCCGCTCCGACTCCCAGACGCACTTGATGCCGTCGCCAAGCGCGCGCTCGATGGCACGGATGTCGCGCACCAGTCGTTTGAGTCCGGCCGGCTCGAGGGACGCCGCCTGGTCGCTGCCCCACATCGCACGATCGAGCGTCACGTGACGCTCGACGACGGCCGCCCCCAGAGCCACCGCCGCCAGCGTGGTGGGCAGGCCGACCTCGTGCCCCGAATAGCCGACGGGAGCATCGAACATCCGCTGAAGCGTTTGCAGGGCCCGGAGATTCAGCTCTTCGAGCTTGGCCGGATAGGTGCTGTTGCAGTGGAGCAGGATGAGATCGTCCGCGGCCAGTGTCTCGGCGGCGTGCTGGATCTGTTCGATGGTGCTCATCCCCGTGGACAGGATGATTGGCCGCCGCATCGCCGCGTGGTGGCGCAGAAGAGCGTCGTCGGTCAGCGACGCGGAGGCGATCTTGTAGCACGGGGGCCCGAACTTCTCGATGAAGTCGACCGAGGCCTCGTCCCAGCACGACGCGAACCAGGCGATGCCCTTCGTGCGACAGTAGCGGTCGATCTCCCGGTACGTGTCATGGCCGAACTCCAGCGCCCGCTTCAGGTCACCGTTGGTCGGGCCGAACGGATTCTCACGCGGGCGCGCGAGCTCGTCCGCGGTGTAGACGATGTCCACCGTCCGCTTCTGGAACTTGACGGCGTCGCATCCCGACTCGACGGCGACGTCGATGAGCTGCTTGGCGGTCTCCAGCGACCCGTTGTGGTTGATGCCGATCTCCGCGATCACGTAGCAGGGATGCCCGGGACCGACCATGCGCTCGCCCAGACGCACGACCTTGTTGCCCATGCCTCAGTGGCCCTCCTCGTGACGGCCGAAGACGTGAGATTCGATCAGCTCGCACAGGACGTGACCGATGACGATGTGTGCTTCCTGGATGCGCGCGACGTCGGTGCTCGGTACCCGAATGCAGTGGTCGGCGATGTCGATGGCCCGACCTCCGCTTGCTCCCGTCAGCGCCAGCGTCAGCAGGCCATTTTTTCTGGCCACCTCGAGCGCTCGCACCACGTTGACGGAGGTGCCGCTCGTAGAGATGCCGACGGCGACGTCCCCGGGCCGGCCGAAGGCTTCGACCTGCCGCGCGAAGACGTCGGAGAAGTCGTAGTCGTTGCCGATCGCGGTCAACGAGGAGGTGTTCACGGTGAGCGCCTCGACGGCGAGCGCGCGGCGCTGCTTGATCGTGAAGCCTCCGACGAGCTCGGCGGCGATGTGCTGCGCATCGGCGGCACTGCCGCCGTTGCCGAAGATCAGCATCTTGGCCCCGCGACGATACGCCTCGCACAGCGCCGTGGCCGCCTCGGCGATCGCGGCGAGCATCTCGGGCGAGCGCAGCAGGCGCTCCTTGACGTCGATGCTTTCCCGGAGCCGCTGCCGGATCCGCTCGACGGGCGTCACGTCGGGAGCTCGCATGGGCGTTGGGCTACGGTCCCAGGAACACGAGCTTCGCGCGTGGCACGAGCCGCGCCAGCTCCGTTCGCTGCTTCTCAGGGGTGGTGACGAACGAGGCCACGATGACGCGGTCGAAGCCCCCACTGGCCATGGCCGCCTGGGGCTGAACCGGCATCCCAAGAAACGACTGTCTCCCGTCATCGCCATAGATGGCGACGGGCTCGACGCCCAGCTCTCGGAGGGTCAGATACGCGAGCTCGGCGGCCTCACCGGTCCCGAACAGGGCAATCCGTTCCGATCGTGCCAGCGCATGGTTGCCGAGGGCGGCCCGGAGACGCTCGCGCGCTTGCCGGTACTGAACGAGCGAGAACGTCAGGTACTCATAGGTCAGCCGGCTCTTCTGCGCAAAGCCCTTTGGCGTGACGAGGTACCGCAGCCGATTGCGCGGAATCGTGGTCACCTTGATGTAACCCTTCCGGGCGAGGCGTTTCAGGTAGAGATTGGTAAGGCCAAGAGCGATTCCGAGGGAATCGGCGAGGTCCCGCTGCGTGACGTCATCACGTTCACTGACTTCAGTGAGGATCCTGAGGTGCCGCTGGGACGCCTGATCCACGGTGCGCTCAGGCACGAGCCCTGAACATCGTGTTCATGAATTGAACACGATGCTAATGCAAGCAAGCGCGATGCGTCAAGGACTTTCGGGCTGCCGAGCCGTCGGGGACGGTGAGGTGACGACTACTCGCCGATGACCTGGACCGTGATCTCTCGTTTTCGAGGACCGTCGAACTCCGCGAAGATGATCGACTGAAACCGCCCGAGCGTCAGCTCACGGTCGTTCACCCCCACCGCGATCGATCGCCCCAGCAGCGCGGCGCGCAGATGCGAGTGCGCGTTGCCGCGCTCGCAGTCCGAGTAGCGCGGATCGTCGTGGCGGTAACCGGCGCGCTCGGGAACCAGGCGCTCGACGAGGCCCTTCAAGTCGTCGATGAGGGCGCTCTGGAACTCGTTGATGAAGAGCGCGCAGGTGGTGTGCATCGTGTTGATGAGCGCGATGCCGGCCGATACGGGGAACTGCTGGATGGCCTCGCGAACGGTCTTGGTGATGTCGGTAATCTCGGTGCACCCCTCACTCTGCAGCGTGAACGAGGTGTTGAAGACCTTCATCCCTGTCTCTCTCCCGGGCGCTCACCAAGATTCGCCAGCGGAAATGCCAGCGTAGCCGCGCCAAGACCAACAGTAACCATATAGGCACCGTCACCAAAATGTCAATCATACGGTGCCCCTAACAACCGGCCACCGCGCACTACGCCGTCTTCGGGTCCAGCAGGTCCCGCAGGCCGTCGCCGAGCAAATTGAGACCGAGCACCGCGGTGGCGATGGCGCCGCCCGGAAACAGCGCGAACCACGGATTCATCGACAGGAAATTCTGCGCCTCCTTGAGCATCAGCCCCCACGAGGGATGCGGCGGCTGCGTGCCGAGCCCGAGATAGGCGAGGGCCGCCTCGGCCAGGATCGCCACCGGAAAGCTCGTCGTCGCCTGCACGATGAGCGGGGCCAGCGTGTTGGGCAGGATGTGGCGAAGCAGCAGGCGTCGGTCGGGAGCACCGAGCGCCCGCGCGGCGACGACGAACTCGCGCGCACGGAGCTCGAGGACGCTGCCGCGCGTGAGCCGCGCGAAGGCGGGAACGAAGGCGACGCCGATGGCGATCATGCTGACCACGATGCCCGGGGAGAATACCGCCGTGAACAATAGCGCCGAGAGGATCGCCGGAAACCCCTGCACGGCGTCCACCAGCCGCATGAAGATCTCGTCGAGCCAGCCGCCGAGCCAGCCGCTGAGGAGTCCGAGGAGGACGCCGAGCCCAGCGCCGATGCCGACGGCGATGATCCCGACCGCGATCGACGTTCGGGCGCCCGTCATCACGCGGGAGAGCAGATCGCGCCCGTACTGATCGGTGCCGAAGAGGTGCGAGGCCGAGGGCGCCTGCAGCCGCTCGCCGGCCGCCATGCGCAGCGGATCGACGGGCGTGTACACGAGGCTCAGCGCCGCCGTCGCGACCAGCCCCAGCGTCACCGCGGCGCCGAGCAGGAAAGTGACGTGCCGGCCTCTCATGTCTCGTACCCGATCCGTGGATCGACGAGCACGTACGCGAGATCGACCGCGAAGTTGATGAACACGATGGAGCCGGCCACGAACAGGGTGACGCCCTGCACCACCGGGAGATCGCGCGCGGTGATGGCGCCGAGGGCAAGACGGCCCAGGCCCGGCAGCGCGAAGACCGATTCGAGCACGATCGAGCCGGCCACGAGCTGGCCGAGCTGAAGGCCGATCACGGTGATGATGGGGATGAGCGCGTTGCGCAGCGTGTGCAGCGCGATGACCCGGCCTTCGGACAGTCCCTTGGCGCGCGCGGTGCGCACGAAATCCTCGCGCATGACGTCGAGCACGGCCGAGCGCGTCGCGCGCACGAGCACCGCCGCCTGGAAGAGACCGAGCGCCAGCGCGGGCAGCAGCAGCGACTTCACGCCGGGCCAGACGCCCGAGGTCCAGCCCTCGAAGCCGCCGGAGCGAAACCAGCCGAGGTGCACGGAGAAGAGCAGGATGAGCAAGAGTCCCGACCAGAACGAGGGCACCGCGATGCCGAGCTGGGAGACGACCATCGCCAGATAGTCGGCGGCCCGCCGGTAGCGCGTGGCGGCGTAGATGCCGAGCGGGACGGCAACGGCGATCATGAAGCCGGCGGCGAGCAGCGTCAGGGGGAGCGTGACCGGCAGCCGGCTGGCGATGAGCCGACCGACGGGCACGTCGTACTGGATCGACGTCCCGAGATCGCCGCGCACGGCGCCGGCCAGCCACTCCGCGTATTGCACGACGAGCGGCCGGTCGAGCCCGAGCGAGCGACGCAGCCGGTCGAGCGTCTCCGGATTGCGCTCGACGCCGAGAATCAGCTCGGCGGGATCGCCCGGCAGCACGCGGACCACGACGAAGACGAGCGCCGACACGAAGAGAAGGGTCACCGCGAAGGCGGTGACCCGTCGAATGACGTACCGCTTTATCGCGGCGTCGACCAGCCGACCTCGGACAGGTCCGCCGACGGGATCGGCAGATCCTTCCAGAACCCCGTGAGCCCCTTCTTGGCCGCGACCAGCCGCGGATGGATGAAGAGGAAGACCACCGGCGCGTCCTCCACCAGCATCTTCTGCAATTGCGCGTACTGCTCACGGCGCGTCTTGTCGTCGAGGGTGACCTCGGACTTCTTGAAGAGCTCCTGGAACTTCGGGCTGTCGTACCGATAGTAGTATTTCGGGTTCGCGTAGTTCGCGATGTCCCACGCCTCGGCGTGGCCGATGATGGTCAGGTCGTAGTCGGCTTCCTTCCAGACGCGCGAGAGCCACTGCCCCCACTCGATCTGCTCGATCTTGACCCTCACGCCGACTTTGGCGAGCTGGTCCACGATGACCTCGCCCGCTCGCACCGTGTAGTAGTACTGCGGCGCCACCTTCAGCACGGCCTCGAAGCCGGCCGGGTAGCCGGCTTCGGCGAGGAGCTTCTTCGCCCGGGCCGGGTCATACGGCATGGCGGTGGCGAGGTCGACGAAATAGGGATTCAGCGGGTCGACGTTCGAGCCGATGACGCGGCCCAGGCCGAACATCGCGAGCTTCACGACGTCCGGCTTGTTGATCGCGTGCGTGATGGCGCGCCGGACGCGGACGTCGGTGAACGGCTTGCGGGAGTTGTTCATGGCCATGATGACGTCGTTCGTCGTCTCGCCCACGATGATCTCGAACCGGCCATCCTTCTTGAGGTCGGCCACGTGCTCGGGGCCGAGACCGAAGACCGAGGCATCGATGTCGCCGGCCTTGAGCGCGGCGAGGGCGGCGTTCGGATCGGCGATGAAGCGGAAAATGACCTGGTCGACCTTCGGCAGGCCCTTTGACGTGGTAGTCGGCGGACCGCTTCAGCACGACGCGATCACCGCGCACCCAGTCCGCCACCGTGAACGGCCCGGTGCCGATCGGCGCCGACTTCAGCGTGTCCACCGCTTCGCGCGGATAGATCACCGAGCCCTGGCGCGCGAGGTTCAGCAGGAAGTTCGCGGTGGGCGCCTTGAGCGAGAAGGTGATCGTGTAGTCGTCCTTGACGATGATGTCGCCGATGGCCGCGTAGTACTGCGGGTACGGATGCTTGGTCTCCGGATTCATCGCGCGCTCGATCACGAATTTCACGTCGGCGGCCTTCAGCTCGCGGCCGTTGTGGAACCGCACGCCCTTCTTGAGGAAGAAGGTGTAGTTCCGGTTGTCCGAGGTATGCCAGCGCTCGGCCAGCCACGGCACGATCTTGCCCTGCGCGTCCACCTTCACCAGGCACTCCTGGACGTTGTAGAGCACGACGGCGGCGGTGGCCGACGCCGGCGTGGCGGTGAGGTCGAGTCCGGGTGGCTCGGTCGCGGTCTGCACGACGAGCGCGCGCGGCGTTTGCGCGCCGCTCGAGGCGACCAGCGTCATCAGGGCAAGGACGACGAGCACGAGGACGTTCACGGCACGACGCATCACCGGGCGCCTCCACGCGATACGGTCTTGAAGTAGTCGACGGTGCGGCGCAGTCCCTCGTCGAAGGCGACGCCGGGAACGTAGCCGAGCAGCCGCTGCGCCTTGCCGACGTCAGCCAGCGTGTGCGGGACGTCGCCCGCGCGGGCCGGCGTGTGTCGCCGCTCGATGCGCTTGCCCAGCATGGTCTCCAGGCGCGCGATGATGTCGAGCAAGCTGACGCGGTCGCCGCAGCCGACGTTGAACGCTTCGCCGGCCGCCTTGGGCGCCGTCGCCGCCAGGACGTTGGCGTCGACGACGTTGTCGATGTACGTGAAGTCGCGCGACTGCCGACCGTCGCCGTGCACCTCCACCGGCGCGTCGCGCAGCGCCCAGAGAATGAATTTCGGGATCACGGCGGCGTACTCGGACGCCGGGTCCTGCCGGGGGCCGAAGACGTTGAAGTAGCGCAGGCCGACCGTCTCGACACCGTAGAGTCGCGTCCACACCGCGGCGTACTGCTCGCCGGCCGCCTTCGACACGGCGTAGGGCGAGATCGGCGCCGGCGCCTGATCTTCACGCTTCGGCAACTCCGGATTGTCACCGTAGACCGACGACGACGACGCGTAGACCACGCGGCGCACCCCCGCGCGCTTGGCGGCCTCGAGCACGTGCAGCGTGCCGGCCACGTTGTTGTCGTTGGCGCCCAGCGGATCGGCGACCGACCGCGGCACCGAGCGCATCGCCGCTTGATGAAACACGACCTCCGCGCCCTGCACCACGCGCTCGACGGTGGCCAGCTCGCGGATGTCGCCGCGCACGACCTCGAGCCGCTTGCCCGCCGCCGCCGCGAACGGCAAGTTCGCCGTGTTGCCGCTCGAAAAATTGTCGAGCACGCGCACGGTCGCCTGCGGATGCTCCCTCAGCAACCGCTCGACGACATGCGACCCGATGAATCCCGCTCCGCCCGTCACGACGAATATCTCGCTCACGGCGGCGATTGTATCACCCACATATATAAGGAAGCCCCCGCCCAGCGCCATTCCGGCACACATAGCCTGCGACGGTGGTGCGCCCGTGGCTCGCGACGCGTAGCGTCGTTCGCGGTGGTAGCGTGCAGCGCATGCGCGCGCACCGCGGCGTCCGGCGCACCGAGGCTCGGCGGAGGTGCCCGAGCGCGTGACCGCCGCGGTGCGCGGGTGGCGGGGGCGGGGTCGCGCTCTGCGAAACCGTGCTTTAGGGTACAGCGTCGGCCCCGGCCAACAATCGTTGCTACGCCGGCAGGCGCCACCCATCGTCGATTTGCGTGTTTCGCAGAGCGCGACCCCGCCCCCGCTGCCCGCGCACCGGCGCCGCCAACAACGCCAACAACGCCGACATCGCCGGCGCGGGACGTCAGCGCGCGAGAGTCGCCGCGCCGAGGCCGCGCCCCGCTTGCCGGTACTCCTCGCGCGGCGGCGCAAAAATATCGAGGACGACGCAGCGCGAGTCGAGCGTGCGCCCACCGTGCGGGACGTTGGGTGGCGTCTGCCAGAAATCGCCTTTCTTCACGTGGTGCTCCACCCCGTCCTGGATGCGGATCCACTCGCCCTCGAGGCACACGCCCCACTGCTCGTTTGCGTGCGCGTGCACGGGCGAGACGGAGTGCGGCTCCAGCGTGACCACCGAGAGCATGGCGTGGACGCCGGGGAAGACGCGCGCGGTGACGCCGGACGCCAGCTCGCGCAGAATTCCTCCCTCGTCGAGATTGTGAAAGCACGACGCGTCGCTCATCCGGTTCTCCTTTGCTTCGCAGCGCTCTGTCGCCTCTGTCGTGGCTGGCCCGAGAGAGGAGCGGTGCTCGGCGTTGCCTGTCCTGATCCGACGCTTTACACTATGTCCCGCTGTCCCGTCGTCCTGATTCACGAAGCGCAGGAGGCGTCGTGCGGTTCTTCATCGGGATGCTGGCGCACGAGACGAACACCTTCAGCTCCATCCCGACTGACCGCCGTCAGTTCGAAGCCCACGACCTCCGGTACGGCGGCGAGCTGCTCGAAGCCTACCGCGACACCGGCACCTGTCTCGGCGGCATGATCGCGGCCGCCCAGGCCCTGAACATCGCGCTCGCGCCGTCGCTCGCGGCGACCGCCTCGCCCGCGGGCCGCGTCACCAAGGAATTCTACGCCGAAGCGCGTGACCGCCTGCTCGCCGATCTGAAGACGGCCGGCCCCCTCGACGGCGTGCTCCTCGATCTGCACGGCGCGATGGTGGTCGAAGGCCTCGACGACGGCGAGGGTGATCTGCTGCGCGCCGTGCGGGCCGCCGTCGGCACGCTGCCGATCGCGGTCACGCTCGACTTCCACGCCAACGTCACGCGGGCGATGGTGGAGGCCGCCACGCTCCTGCACGGCTACAAGACCTACCCGCACATCGACATGGACGCGCGCGGGCGCGAGGCGACCGCGCGTCTGCGCGAGGTCGTCGCCGGTCGGCTGCGTCCCACGGTCGCGTTCCGCCAGCCGCCGCTCTTGCCACCGATCGCGGGGCAGCTCACCGCGCGCGGCCCGATGCGGCGTCTGTACGATCTCGCCGACGCGATGGAGCGCCGTCCCCGCGTGATCTCCGTCTCCGTCTTCGCCGGCTTCCCGCTCGCGGATATCCACGACGCCGGGCTCAGCATCTACGTCGCCACCAACGGTGACCAGGCGCTCGCGGACGCGCTCGCCGACGAGCTGGCGGACACGGCGTGGACGCACCGGCGCGAGTTCCTGCACTCGGCCGTGCCGGTGGAGACCGCGGTGGCGCGGGCGCTGGCCGCCTCCGCGCGCCCGGTGGTACTCGCCGACATCGCGGACAACACCGGCGGCGGCGCCGGCGGCGACACGACCGAGATTCTGCGGGAGCTGCTGCGCGTGCGCGCCACCGAGACGACCGTCGCGTGCATCTGCGACCCCGAAGCGGCCGCGGCGTGCGTGGCCGCCGGCGGCGGCGCCGGCGTGACCCTGCCCGTCGGCGGCAAGATCGATCCGGCCCACGGCGCTCCGCTGCTGCTCAGCGGTCGCGTGCGGACGGTGTCGGACGGGCGCTTCGTCTACAAGGGGCCGATGCTCCGGGGACTCGCCGGCAACGTGGGCCCCACGGCCGTGCTCGAGGTGGACGGGGTGAAGATCGTGCTCATCTCGCGCCGCCGGCAGACACTCGATCCCGAGATGATCCGCTTCGTCGGCATCGAGCCCGAGCGAGAGCGCGTGCTCGTGGTGAAGTCGACGATTCACTACCGGGCCGCCTTCGAGCCGCTCGCGCGCGAGATCATCGAGGTCGATGCGCCCGGACTCTCGTCCTCCAATCTCGCGCGCTTCGCGTTCGCGCACGTCCGCCGCCCGATCTTTCCGCTCGACGATATCTGATCTCTCGCGAGGAGAATTGCGGATGCCGTCCACAGCCTTCTACGGGGCCGACTTCAAGGTCTTCGACGAGTCTGGATTCAGGGCGCGGATGAACGGCATCCGCGAGCGCCTCCGGCCGAAGCTCGAGGCGATCGGCCACAGTCTCGCCCAGGGCGTGGGCCGCGCCACCGGCGCCGAGGTCTTCGCCCATGTGGCGAAGCACGCGCGCCGCACGGTGAACCCGCCCGACGACACGTGGGTCGCCTTCGGCCCCAGCGCCCGGGGCTACAAGAAGCATTGCCACTTCAAGGTGGCCGTCTCACGTCACGCCGTGCGCTTCCTCTTCGAGATCGGTCCCGAGCACGAGGACAAGAAGCGCTGGGCGGCTGCCTGGAAGAAGAGCGCGCCGCGGCTGGGGCCCGTGCTGCGCCGGGTCAACGGCCTCGCGTGGTTCAAGAACGAGCACGACGAGGAGCCGGCCTCGCCGCTGGCCGACCTGTCGACGGAGCAGCTCGGAGAGCTGGGCGACGAGCTCACGCGGACGCGTGATGGCCAGCTCGTGCTCGGACGTGTCATCCAGGCAGCCGAGGCCGCGCGCTGGACGGAGGCGCAGTATCGCGATGCGGCGCTGGAGACGTTCCGCGCCCTCGCGCCACTCTATCGGCTGCGGTGACGCCGGCGCCCGCTCGCGCCGTCGTCTTCGACATGGACGGCGTCCTCGTGGACTCCGGCGTGCATCATCGCGATGCGTGGCGCGCCACGTTCCGTGATGTCGGTCTCACCCCGCCGCCGGAATTCTGGCGCGTCACCATCGGCCGCCCGGCCGACGAGGCGGTGGCGCTGCTCGTCGACGGTCTCGATCGCGCCGAGGCGCGGCGGCTCGCCGAGGTGAAGCGACGGCACTACGCGAGCCTGGCCCGTCGCGGGACGATGGCGGTGGCCGGCGTCGGCGATTTCCTCGACGTCCTCGCCCGCCACCACGTCCCGCGCGCGGTGGCCACCTCGGCCACGCGAACCGACCTCGAGCGTACGCTCGTTGAGCTCGGCCTGCGCGCCCGCTTCGACGTCGTCGTCACCGCCGACGACGTCCGCTGGGGCAAGCCGCACCCCGAGGTGTATCTCAAGGCCGCCGCCGGCCTCGGCGTCGCCCCGAGCGCCTGCGTCGTGTTCGAGGACGCCGTGGTCGGCGTCCACGCGGCGCGCGCGGCGGGGATGCGCGTGATCGGCGTGACGTCCGCCCACACCGGTGACGAGCTCGTGCGCGCGGGCGCCGAGCGCGCCATCCCGCACTTCGAGGACGTGCCATGGCCCGTGTGAGCACGCCGGAGTTCTGGGACGACGTCTACGCCCGCGGCGGCGACGGCTGGGAACTCGGGGCGCCGGCCCTACCCCTCGTGGACTTCTTCGCTACCGCGCGCCTGGACGGCCGGCACGTGGCCGTGCCGGGGTCGGGCCGTGGCCACGACGTCCGCTTCCTCGCGAGCCTCGGCTACGACGCCGTCGGCTTCGACTTCTCGGCGGCAGCGCTGGCCGCTGCCCGCGCGCTGGCCGAGCGCGAGGGCTCGGCAGCCCGGTTCGAGGCACGCGACGTCTTCGCGCTCGGGCGCGACCTGCCGCACGCCTTCGATGGCGCCTGGGAGTACACGTGCTTCTGCGCCATCGACCCCGCGCGGCGCCGGGAGTACGTCGACTCGCTCGCGGGGACCATCCGGCCGGGTGGCTGGCTCCTCGGCTGCTTCTTCCCGCTGCGGGGCAATCCCGCGGGTCCGCCGTTCCCCGTGTCGATGGAGGAGGTCCGCCGCCTGCTCCGGCCGGCGTTCCGTATCGAGCGCGCATTCGCGCCACCGCGCTCGGCCCGTGGGCGGCAGGGACGCGAGTGGATGCTGCTCGCGCGCCGCACGGGCGCGTGATATCGTGGCGGCCATTTGAACGGAGCGCTTGCACGTCTTGAAACGTGGGTGGGCTGAAATAGAAGGCCGTGGCGGCGATCTTGAACGGAGCGCTTGCACGTCTTGAAACGTGGGTGGGCTGAAATAGAAGGCCGTGGCGGCGATCTTGAACGGAGCGATTGCACGCCTTGAAGCGCAGGTGGCCTGAGCGAGAAGGGTGCGGCTCCGTTCGAGGAGGAGTTCTTCCATGAAAATGACTCGCATGCTGGTGACGGTCGCGCTCGCACTCATGGTGGCCGGGATCGGCGCCTGGAGCGAGCGCGCGGACGCGCAGGGCCAGACGATCAAGATCGGTGTGCTCTACGATCACTCCGGCCCGTTCTCCGCGGCCGGATCGCTCAACTGCTGGCGCGGCGCCAAGATGATCATCGACTACATCAACGAGCGTGGCGGCGTGCTCGGCAAGTACAAGATCGTGCAAGTCGACGGCGACAGCCAGTCGAAGGCCGAGGTGGCCATCAACGAGGCCGAGCGTCTGCTGAACGTGGAAAAGGTCGACATCCTGGCCGGCATCTACTCGAGCGCGCACGCGGTGCCGCTCGCGGAGAAGGTCGACAAGCAGAAGAAGTTCCTCTGGATCACCACCGCCATCGCGGATGCGGTGCTGAAGGACCGCAATCTCCAGTACACGTTCCGCCCGCAGGCGAACGGCGGGTTGTTCGGTGAGAACTCGGTCAAGTACGTCGCCCACTACGCGCAGGACAAGCTCAAGAAGGCGCCGAAGGACGTGCGCGTCGCGATCATCTACGAGGACGGCCCGTACGGCACCGGTGTCGCCGCCGCCAACGAGGCGGAGGCGAAGAACCAGGGCATGCAGGTCGTCCTGAAGGAAGGCTTCTCGATCCAGGCGCCCGATCTGAGCTCGCTGGTGACGAAGCTGCGCGCCGCGCGCGCCGACGTGCTGTTCCACACCGGCTACGCGCCCGATATCTCGCTGTTCCTTCGACAGGCCAAGGAGCAGGGGCTCCGCGTGAAGATCTACATCGGCCACGGCGCCGGCCACAGTCAGCTCGCGAAGCTCAAGGAGAGCCTGGGGAACGAGGTCGAGGGCTTCCACACGGTGGACCCGCCTGCCTCGCAGCTCATCGACCCCAAGCGCCTCAAGCCGGGCGTGGCCGACCTCACGCAGGAGATGCTGAAGCGGTACAAGACGTTCGAGCCGAACATCGCCCCGGGTGAAGTGGCCCCGCACGTGTCGATGGGCTTCAACAACATGTGGATCCTTCTGAACGACGTGCTGCCCCGCGCGATCCAGAAGCACGGCGGCTTCGGTCCGGACGCGCTCGCCAAGGCGGCGCGCGAGACCGACATCCCGGAGGGCGGCACCATGCAGGGCTACGGCGTGAAGTTCCAGCCGGTCGGTCATCCGATGGCCGGGCAGAACATGCGCGCGATCGCCGCCGTCTTCCAGGTCGTCGACGGCCAGTTCAAGCACGTGTACCCGCCGGTCGTCGCGAGCATGGCGCAGCCGCCGGTTCTCCTTCCTTCGTCGTCTCCGTACTTCGCGCGCTGAAGGCCTCTGGAGGGGGCCGAATCGGCCCCCTCCGCACGATCCATGCTGACGGTCTCGGGCCTGACGAAGCGGTTCGGCGGATTCACTGCGCTCAACGCGGTGTCGTTCGAGGTCCGCGAGGGCGAGATCCTGGGGCTGATCGGACCCAACGGATCCGGCAAGACGACGTGCTTCAACTGCATCTCCGGAGCGCTCGTGCCGACGGCCGGCGCCATCCGGTTTCGCGAGCATGACATCGGGGGACTGACGCCGGACGCCATCTGCCATCGAGGGATCGCGCGGACGTTCCAGATTCCGCGGCCGTTTCGCAAGCTGACGATCCTCGAGAACGTGGCGGTGGCCGCGCACTTCGGGGCGGCGCGACGCTCGACCGAGTCCCAGGCGCGCCAGCGAGCCACGGAGATTCTCGCGCTCGTCGCCCTCCACGCGCCGCCCGATGCCTCGACGGCCTCGCTCGGCGCCGGCGGTCTGAAGAAGCTGGAGCTGGCCCGCGCGCTGGCGACGGGCCCGAAGCTGCTGCTCGCCGACGAGAGCCTGGGGGGGCTCGATCCCGCGGAGATGGCTGGCGCGGCCGACATGCTCCGCCGCATCCGCGGCGAGCTCGGCATCACGATCATCTGGGTCGAGCACATCATGGCCACGCTGATGCGTGTGGTCGACCGTGTGGTCGTGCTCGACCACGGCGAGAAGATCGCCGAGGGCCTGCCGCGCGAGGTCGCCGAGGACCCGCGCGTCGTCGAGGCTTACCTCGGCGAGAAGATGGTCCTCGCCTGATGCTCGAGCTGACGTCGGTCACCGCGGGCTACGGCGCGTTCACGGCCCTCTGGGACGTGAGCCTGCGTGTCGCCACGAGCGAGGCGGTGGCCGTGGTCGGGCCGAACGGCGCCGGCAAGACGACGCTCCTGCGCGTCATCTCCGGCCTCATCGCGCCGCGCGCCGGCACCCTCACCTTCGAGGGGGCACCGATCGGCGGCCGGCCCGCGTACGAGATCGTCGGCCACGGCATCGCCCACGTCCCCGAGGGCCGGCGCATCTTCCCCGCCCTGACCGTCGCCGACAACCTGAAGATGGGCGCCTTCCTGCCGGCCGCGCGCAAGCGCTTCGCCGAGCGCCTCGCGCGCGTCTACGCGCTCTTCCCCGTCCTCGCCGAGCGACAGAAGCAGCGTGCAGGCAGCCTGTCCGGTGGCGAGCAGCAGATGCTCGCCGTCGGGCGCGCGCTGATGTCGGGGCCGAAGCTGATCCTGCTCGACGAGCCCTCGATGGGCCTGGCCCCGGTGATGGTGCTGCGGCTCTTCGATCTCATCCGGCGCGTCCGCGAGGAGGGCTACACCATCCTCGTGGTCGAGCAGAACGTCCGACAGGTGCTGAAGCTCGTGGACCGCGCGTATCTGCTGGAGGTCGGGCGCATCAAGATGGAAGGGCGCGCCGACGCGCTGTCCGAGCAGGACTTCGTGCGCAAGGCGTACGTCGGCCTATGATCGATCCGCTCTTCCTGGCCGAGGCGGCCATCAACGGGCTCCTGCTCGGCGGCGTGCTGGCGCTGCTCGCGCTCGGCCTCAACCTCATCTTCGGCGTTATCGACATCGTCTGGATCGCCTACGTCGACCTCGTGATGATCTGCATGTACGCCGTCTATTTCAGCGTGCAGGTCTACGGCTACCCGATCTGGCTCGGCGGTCTCGCGAGCGTCGCCCTCGGCGCGCTGCTCGGCATCGGCGTCCACCTGCTCATCATCTCGCCCATCCTCAGCAGCGCCCCGGTGAACCAGCTGCTGGCCACCGGCGGCCTGCTGTTCTTTCTCCAGTCGTTCGCGACCTTTCTGTGGACGACCGATCACCGCTCGGTGCGGCTCAGCCTGCCGCGGCTCGAGATCATGGACATGCCGATCTCGGTGGCGCGCCTGATCGCCTTCGTGCTCGCCGTGCTCGTGATGCTCGGGCTTTATCTGTTCCTCACCCGCACGTACATCGGCACCGCCATCCGCGCCGTCTCGCAGGATCGCGAGGCGATGTCGCTGATGGGAGCCAACCCCCAGCGCGTCTACCTGGTAACCTCCGCCGTCGGCGGCGCCATGGCCGGCGTCGCCGCCGCCCTGCTCATCATCCAGTACGCGGTTCATCCCTTCTTCGGCGCTGCCTTCGGACCGATCACGTTCATGATCTGCGTCCTCGGCGGTCTGGGAAACATGGTCGGCGCCTTCGTGGCGTCCTTCGTCATGAGCGAGGTCATCGCCATCAGTGGCGTGATCTGGTCGACCGAGATGGGCTACGTCATCGCCTTCGTGGTCTTCATCGTGATGATCTTCGCCCGCCCCGGCGGCATCCTGGCGAAGCGCTCGTGACGGCCGCCCGGGCGGTCGGCATCCTCGCACTGGCGCTGCTGGTGGCCGGCCCCGTCCTGCCGCTCGGCGTTTCCCGCGAGTATACGATCCACGTGCTCGTGCAGATCTTCATCTGGTCCTTCATCGGTGGCGCCTGGTCGCTCATGGGCCGCTTCGGCCTTACCTCGCTCGGCCACGGCGCCTTCCTCGGGATCGGCGCCTACACGACCACGCTGCTGTGGAACTTCTTCGGCCTCACGCCGTGGCTCGGCACGCTGGTGGCGGTGGCGGTGACCGCGATCTTCGCGGTCGTCGTCGCCTACCCGTGCTCGCGGTTCCAGGTTGTTGGCCACTACTTCGGGCTGGTGACGCTCGCCGTCGGCGAGGTCATCCGCCTGCTCATCGTGGCCGAGCGCGACTGGACCGGCGGCTCGCTGGGCGTCACCGTGAAGCCCGCCGGTGGCGACAGCCTGGTGGCCATCCAGTTCGCCGACAAGCGCGTCTTTTACTACGGCGCCCTCGTGCTGTGGCTGGCCGGCCTCTATATATGGTGGCGCGTCGACCGCTCGATGGCGCGATCGGCCATGGAGGCGATCGGCGAGGACGAGACGGCGGCGGCATCCGTCGGCATTCACGTGACGCGCTTCAAGATCGGCATCACGGTGCTGTCCGCCGTGCTGACCGCCGTCGGCGGCATCGCTTACGCGCAGTACATCTCGTACGTGAATCCCGACACGCTGGCCGGCATCGGGGTGTCCCTGCGCATCGTGTTCGCCGTCGTGCTCGGCGGCATGTACTCGATGCTCGGCGC
>Ga0075421_100001884_pt1 | contig 24736 bp, 26 predicted proteins | sample SoiMetdeltSBSDD5_FD_75292 | JGI IMG/M metagenome (GOLD analysis project Ga0075421, IMG submission 75292) | Bulk soil microbial communities from a Populus tree surrounding site in Tennessee, USA - Soil MetaG P. deltoides SBSDD5 | ecosystem: Environmental > Terrestrial > Soil > Tree plantation...
TGAGGGCTGCTCGATGGGCGGACGCGAGGCGATGATGGTGACGCAACGCTTTCCGACCTATTTCAACGGCGCGGTTTCCGGCGACCCGGCCTTCCGCATCACCAAGGTGGGCGTCTGGGCGGCCTACGAGGGTCAGCAGCTCGCCGCTCTCGCGAGGTCGCGCGGCCTGATCAGCGGGTTCGGCGTACCGTTCGCGAACAATACGTTTACCAATCAGGACCTCCAGCTCGTCTCGAACGCGGTGCTCAGGGCGTGCGATCACCTGGACGGCCTGGTCGACGGCATGGTCAACAACTCCCAGGCTTGCACTACGCCGGTCGTAACGCCGGTCCTAAACGCGCTGCAGTGCGCGGGCGACAAGACGCCCGCCTGCCTCGCCGCCGACCAGATCACCGCCATTACCAACATCTACGCTTCGGGCGCGCCGAACTCGCAGGGCGTGCCGCAATATGCGCCGTGGATGTGGGATGCCGGCATTGCCGGCTGCACTAGCGCGGTGGACTGCAACACGCCGACCGCAACCAACATCAACAACGGCTGGCGCACCTGGAACATCGGCACGTTCAACCCGAACTTCGTGCCGAATGTCAGCAACACCGCCAACGGCGCGTTGAACTTTGCGAGCCTCGGCGGCGGCGCGATTCCGCTGCTCTTCGCCACGCCGCCGATCCTGCCGGCGCCGACCGCGAACGACGGGCTCGCGAACCTGATCATGAACTACGACTTCGACACGCTCGCCGCGAGCATTTTCGGCACCAGCGCGGCGTTTCCGGTTTCGGATACCGAGCTGCTCAATGTCGACGCGACCGACCTCTCTGCGTTCAAGGAGAATGGCGGCAAGCTGATCATCTGGCAGCCGCAGAGCGGCGGGCCGTTCTCACCGCAGGACATGGTCAACTGGTATACCGAGATGAACAGTGCGATGCGCGGCGGCGAGGAGAACTTCACGGCAGCGAAGAGCTTCGCGCGCTTGTTCCTCATGCCGGGCGTCAACCATTGCGGCGGTGGGCCGGGTACCAGCGTCATCGACGCCTTTTCGCCCGTGGTGAATTGGGTCGAAAACGGCGTTGCGCCCGCGAGCATCCTCGGCACGGCGCCGGCAACCACCCCGTGGCCGGGACGCACGCGCCCGTTGTGTCCTTATCCGCAATACGCCCGCTACAAAGGTACCGGCGACGTCAATGTCGCAGCGAGCTTCGAATGCCGCGCGGACACGGCCGACGATGAGGACGAGCAGGACGCTGACTGAGTGGCGGTGACGCGCTCCGCCAGGACCGCGGCACTCGCGCTCGCCAAAGAGCGGCCCGAAATTGGGAGAGTTCGCGCGTCGCGCGAGCTGCGTAGCCGCGGCATCCAGGTATCGCCCTCCGGCGTGCACTCGATCTGGAAGCGAAACGGCCTGGCGACCACCTACCAGCGCCTCGTGCTGCGCGCGCGAAGCGCCGACGCCAAGGCGTCCGCGCTGTCGGATACCCAGCACGCCCTGCTCAAGCGCAGGAAGATCAGCCGCCGCGCGCTCGGCCATCCGCGGCGGCAGAACCTGATCGAGGTGGCGGCGCGCGTGTTCAACGCCAAGGGTTACGACGCCGCTTCGCTGCGGGAGATCGGCCAAGCCGCGGGAATTCTCGCCGGCTCCATGTACCACCATTTCCGCTCGAAGGAGGACCTCTTCGCCACGGTCCATGCCGAAGGCTTTCGGCAGATGAACGCTGTCGTCGACCGGGCGCTCGAGGGCGTTGCCGAGCCGTGGAAGCGGCTCGAGGCGGCGATCGCGGCTCATCTCGCGGAGCTCGTCAGGCATACCGACGTGCCGGGAGTCACCAGCGCGAGCCTATTCCATCCCGCGCCGCCGGCACTGGAGCGAAGACTCAACCGGGAGCGCAACGCCTACGAGGACCGCTTCCGGGAACTGATCGCCGCGCTGCCGCTTCCCGCCGACGTGGACCGGAGCCTGATGCGGCTGACGCTGCTCGGCGCGATGAACTGGACGCGGCTCTGGTATCGGCCGGGGCGCAAGACGCCCGCGCAGATCGCCCATCACCTCGTGCATAAGGTGCTGCGCCAGCGCCTGGGCTAAGCCGCTCGTTAGAATCCGAGTCGAGATCAGCGCGCAAGGAGGTCCCATGCAGACTCGTCGCACGTTTCTCGGCGCGGCCGCGCTCGGCTTGCTCGGCGGCGCGCTTCCCCGCACGCTCCGCGCGCAAAGCCCCGACACGGCGCGGATCCTCGTCGGGTTCCCGCCGGGCGGGACGACCGACGTGATGGCGCGCAAGGTCGCGGACAAGCTGCGCAGCGGCTATGCGCGCGTCGTGATCGTCGAGAACCGCCCAGGGGCGGGCGGGCAGCTGGGGGTTGTGGCACTGAAGGACTCGCCCGCCGACGGTAGCGCAATGCTGCTCACGCCGTCGTCCATGCTCACCATCTATCCGCACACGTACCGCTCGCTGCAGTACAAGCTGGACGATGTGGCACCGGTGTCGCTCGCGATGTACACGCACCATGTGCTGTCGGTCGGCCCCGCGGTGCCCGACGGAGTCAAGACGCTGAAGGATTTCTTTGCCTGGGCGAAGTCCAATCCGGACAAGGCGGCCTACGGCAGCCCGGGTGCGGGCTCGATGCCGCACCTCATCGGCGTGCTGGTCGCCAAGGCGAGCGGCACCGAGCTGCGCCACGTGGCCTACCGCGGCAGCGCGCCCGGGATCCAGGATCTGCTCGGCGGCCAGATCGCCTCGTTCTTCGGCCCGGTGGGCGATGTGCTGGCGCACTCCAAAGCCGGGAAGGTGCGCGTGCTCGGTTCCTCCGGGAAGCAGCGCGACGCCTTCCTGTCCGACGTGCCCACGCTCGGCGAGCAGGGAATCGCGATGGGGCTGCGCGAGTGGTACGCGTTCTTCATGCCGGCGCGCACCGCCGCCGACACGCTGCAACGCGCCGCGGCCGCGCTCGAGCAGGCGATTCGGCAGCCCGACATGGTCGAATTCGGCAAGCAGTTCGGCCTCGAGGTCCAGGCTTCGACGCCGCGCGCGCTCGCCGACCTGCTCAAAGCCGACGCCGCCGAGTGGAGCGGACTCGCCAAGCAGACGGGCTTTACCGCCGACTCTTGAAGACTCGCAGCGTTCGGCTGGCCGAGCCCGCGGTCGTCGTCGAGCGTTGCGCCGACGGCGCCGTCGTCCTGCGTTCGCCGCACGCGCTCGGCCCGTATCCGGCGAAGCTCACCGAGCGCCTGGAGCGCTGGGCTCGTGTTGCGCCCGATCGTATTCTTCTTGCCCAGCGCGCCGGCGACTCCTGGCGCACCGTTACCTATCGAGACGCGCTTGCCAAGGCGCGGCGCGTTGGCGCAGCCCTGCTCGCGAAGGGATTGAGCGCCGAGCGTCCGTTAGTCGTGCTCTCCGGCAACGATCTCGAGCACGCGCTGCTCCATCTTGGCGCGCTTTACGCCGGTATCCCGTACGCGCCGGTCTCGCCTGCCTACTCGCTGCTGTCGACCGATTTCGCCAAGCTGCGCTCCATCTTCGCGCTGCTCACGCCAGGCCTGGTATTTATTGCTCAGAAAGAACCATTCCGGAAAGCGCTCGACGCTGCGGCGCGCGGCGTCGAGGTGATCGATACGCTTCCCGAGGCAGAGCCCGGCGCGGCGCTCGAGCGCGCGCACGCTGCGGTCGGCCCGGACACCATTGCCAAGTTCCTGTTCACGTCCGGCTCGACCGGCGTGCCGAAAGCGGTGATCAACACCCAGCGCATGTGGTGCGCGAACCAGGCGATGATCGCGAGCCAGTTCGTGTTCTTCGGCGACGAGCCGCCGGTCATCGTCGACTGGGCGCCTTGGCACCACACGGCGGCCGGCAACCACGACTTCGGACTGGTCATTTATAACGGCGGCTCGTACTACATCGACGAAGGCAAGCCGCTGCCGGGCGCGATCGAGACCACGGTGCGCAACCTGCGCGAAATCGCACCGACCTGGTATTTCAATGTACCAAGGGGCTACGAGGCGTTGCTTCCCTACTTGCGCGCCGACGCGGCCTTGCGAGCCAATTTCTTCTCCAGGCTAAAGCTACTCTGGTTCGCCGGGGCCGCCATCGCCCAGCACGTGTTCGACGAGATCAAGGCGCTGGCGCGCGAGACCACCGGCGAGGACATCCTGTTCCTCACCGGCCTCGGCTCGACCGAGACCGCGCCGTATACCATGGGCCGGATGTGGGAGACCGACGACGCGACGAACATGGGGCTGCCGCCGCCAGGGGTCGAGATCAAGCTCGTGCCGCTGGAGGGGAAGTACGAGGCGCGAGTCAAGGGACCGCACATCACGCCCGGGTACTGGCGCCAGCCCGAGCTCACGCGCCAGGCGTTCGACGAGGAGGGCTATTACCGCCTCGGCGACAGCTTCGTCTTCGCCGATGGCGATCCTGCGAAGGGGCTCCTTTTCCGCGGCCGGCTCGCTGAAGATTTCAAGCTGTCCACCGGCACCTGGGTGAACGTCGGCCCGCTGCGCGCGCGCCTCATCGAGCATTTCGCGCCGCTCGCGCGCGACGTGGTGATCGCCGGCGAGGGAAGGGCCGAGCTCGGCGCGCTGATTTTCCCGGCCGGGGATGCCGGCCCGGCGCAGTTCCTGGACAAGCTTCGCTCATTTCCCGGCACCGGAAGCTCGAACCGCGTAGCGCTGGCGATCGTGCTGGAAGAGCCGCCGTCGCTCGACGCAGGCGAGATGACCGACAAAGGGTCGATCAACCAGCGCGCAGTGCTCAAGCGCCGCGCGGAGTTGGTGCGCGAGCTCTACTCCGACTCCGCAAAAGTGCTGCGCGCATGAACGTCAAGGATCTGCTTGCCATCGACGTCCATACGCACGCGTGGAAGTCTGCGCTCGCGGTCGATGACAAGCTCACCGCGTCGCAGGAGGCGATGGGGCGCTACTTCCGCTACCAGCCGCAGCACCAGACGGTGACGGAGATGGCGCAGATGTACCGCAAGCTCAAGATGGGGTTCGTCGTTTTCACCGTGGACAGTCCCCGGGAACCCAGGAAAATCACCAACGAGGAGATCGCCGAGCTCGCGCACAAGGAGAGCGACGTTGCGATTCCGTTCGCGAGCATCAACCCGCATCGTGGGCCCGAGGGCGTGAAGGCCGCGAAGCGCCTCATCACCGAGTACAGGGTAAGAGGCTTCAAGTTCCATCCCTCGGTGCAGGAATTCTTCCCCAACGACCGCATGGCGTATCCGCTGTACGAGGTGATCGCCGAGGCGAAGCTGCCTGCGCTCTTCCACACCGGCCAGACCGGAATCGGCGCGCGCACCCCCGGCGGCGGCGGCATCCGGCTGAAGTATTCCAATCCCCTTTACCTCGATGACGTGGCGGCCGATTTTCCGGACATGCCGATCATCCTCGCCCACCCGTCCTTCCCCTGGCAGGAAGAGGCGCTTTCGGTGGCGACGCACAAGCCCCAGGTCTACATCGACCTTTCCGGCTGGTCGCCGAAATACTTTCCTCCGATCCTGGTGCAATACGCCAATACGCTCCTCAAGGACCGGATCCTGTTCGGCTCGGATTACCCGGTGATCACACCGGAGAAGTGGATCGAGGAGTTCGACAAGCTGCCGATCAAGCCCGAGGTGCGTCCGCTGATCATGAAAGAGAACGCTCGGCGATTGCTGGGGCTCTAGCGAGCAGCGATTCCACGGCGAGCGCGACGGCGTCGGGCGCTTCCTCCATCAGGAAGTGGCCGCAGTCGAGCGCCTGGCCGTGAACGTCCGTGGCCCAACGTCGCCAGACCGCGAGCGGCTCGAAGAAACGTCCGGCGATATCGTGCTCGCTCCAGAGCGCGAGCACGGGGCATCGGATGCGCCGGCGCGCCGCGCGATCGGCGCGCTCGTGCTCGAGGTCGATGCCGGCCGCCGCGCGATACTCATCGCAGATCGCCCCGCGCACGCTGGCCGAGCGGAAGGCGCGAAGGTATTCCGCCCGCGCCTCGTCGGTGATCACCCCTGGCGCGCCCGCCCAGGCGTCGAGGATGTGATTCACGTAGGCGTAGGGGGCCGCGCCGAGCAGGGTCTCGGGGTATGGCGCCGGCTGCGCGAGGAGAAACCAGTTCGCCATCTCGAGCGCCAACGGGTGCGACATGGCCTCGGCGACCTCGAGCGTCGGCACGATATCGAGCACGCCAAGATGCGTCACCGCATCCGGGTAGTCGAGCGCCATGCGATAGGCCACGCGGGCGCCGCGATCGTGGCCGATCAGCGCGAAGCGCGGAAAGCCGAGCTCGCGCATGAACTCGACCAGCGCGCGGCCCAGGCGCCGCTTGCTGCCGCGCTCGCTCGGGTCGCGCACGACGGGTGGCTGCGAGTCGCCGTAGCCCGGCAGGTCGGCGGCGATCGCCGTGAAGCGCCGCGCGAGCCGGGGCGCGACCCTGTGCCACGCCACGTGCGTCTCGGGAAAACCGTGAAGCAGGAGCACGGGATGTCCCGTGCCTGCGCGTACGTACGTGATGCCTTCGGCGGAGGTCGCCCTCTTGAAGTTCGGGAACATGCCGCGGAGCCGCAAGAGCCGTGCCGAACTCGCATTGCGAAATGGCATCAAAATATGCGTTATGCCTGTGCGACAGGAAATCAGCGAAGGCCTTGTTCCGGTGAAGGTCTATACCGGCGAAATCGAGCCGGCGGCACGCGCGCAGCTCGTGAACGTGTCGAAGTTGCCGATCGTGCACCACCACGTCGCGGCGATGCCCGACGTCCATCTGGGCATCGGCGCGACCGTCGGTTCGGTGATTCCGACGAAGAAGGCCATCATCCCCGCCGCGGTCGGCGTCGATATCGGCTGCGGCATGATGGCGACGCGAACCTCGCTCACGGCGAAGGAGCTGGACGAGACTTCGCTCAAGAAGGTCTTCGGGCAGATTAGCCGCGACGTCCCTGTGGGCTTCGGCCACCATTCCGATCGGGACGCCCGCACCGATGCCGCGAAGGGATTTCAAAGAGAGCTGCGGAAAATCCTCGACCAGCATCCCGGGATCGAAAAGCGCGTCGGCCGCAACTCGAGCTGGGTGCACCAGCTCGGCACGCTCGGCGGCGGCAACCACTTCATCGAGGTTTGCCTGGACGAGTCCGACCGCGTCTGGGCGATGCTGCACTCGGGCAGCCGCGGCATTGGCAACGCGATCGGCAGCTACTTTATCGAGCTCGCGAAGCGGGACGCGGAGAAGAGCCAGCTCATCCTGCCCGATCGCGACCTCGCCTATTTCCCGGAAGGCGCGCGGCATTTCGACGACTACGTGGCGGCGGTCGGCTGGGCGCAGGACTACGCGCGCACCAACCGCGACGAGATGATGGACCTCGTGCTCGGCGCCATGCGCCGGCACCTGCCTTCGTTCGAGGTGACGGACGCGGCGGTCAACTGCCATCACAACTATGTCGAGCGCGAAACGCACTACGGCGAGCGCGTCTGGGTCACGCGCAAGGGCGCGATCCGCGCCGGCGCTGGCGAGCTCGGCATCATCCCGGGAAGCATGGGCGCGCGCAGCTACATCGTGCGCGGCAAGGGCTCGGCCGACAGCTTCCATTCGTGCGCGCACGGCGCCGGCCGCAAGATGAGCCGCAACGCCGCCCAGAAGTGCTTCACAATCAAGGACCTCGAGACCCAGACCGAGGGCGTCATCTGCCGCAAGGACAAAGGGGTAATTGACGAGATCCCGGGCGCCTACAAGAGCATCGACGAGGTGATGGCGAACCAAACGGACCTCGTGGACGTGGTCCACACCTTGAAGCAAGTCCTCTGTGTGAAAGGCTGAGATGAAACGAAGAGACCTCCTGGCCGCGGGCCTGCTGCTGCCGCTCGAGTCGCTGGCGCAGACCTGCGGCGTGATCACGCCGCGCCAGACCGAAGGGCCGTTTTTCAAGACCGATTCGCCGAAGCGGATCTCGTTGCTGGAAGCGGAAAGCAGGGGCCCGCGTTTCCTTGTGACGGGTACGGTGCTCTCGGCCCAATGCAAGCCGGTGCCCAACGCGCTGCTCGACTTCTGGCATTCGGACGAGGAGGGCGCCTACGACAACCGCGGCTTTCGCTACCGCGGCCATCAGTTCGCCGACGCGCAGGGCCGCTTCCGGCTCGAGACCATCGTGCCCGCCGAGTACCCGGGCCGCACGCGGCACATCCACGTGAAGGTGCAGGCGCCCGGCAAGCGCATCCTCACCACGCAGCTCTACTTCCCGGGCGACCCGGGCAACCCGCGCGACGGCCTCTACCGGCGCGAGCTCGAGATGAAGAAGGGGAAGGGAGAAGAAGCCAGCTTCGACTTCGTCGTCGAAGCCTAGGAATTCGGGGACGGAGCCCTAACTCCACGGCTAGCGCAGCTTTCGGAGTTAGGGCTCCGTCCCCGAATTCCTAACGCCGGCCGTCGTACCAGGAGTAGCACGCGTCGCGGTCGCGCAGCGTGCGGCCGCCGAGCACGAGCGTCTTCAGCATGAAGCGGAAGTACTCGCCCTTGGTGTAGAGCCGCGCTTTGCGGTCGCTGGTGCGCAGCGGATGGCGGTCGAGGATCACCACGCCGCGTCCTTCGCGTCGCGCGAGGCGCTTCAGGCGGCGGAAGAGGTCGATCTCTTCGCCGGCGTACAGCTCCTGGCTGAAGCCGCCGAGGCTGCGGAAGGCGCGCGCCTCGCAGAAGATGAACGCGCCCGCGCCCCAGCGTGCCGCCCTGCTGAGGGCGTTCCACGACGCAATCGCGAAGCGCACGCCGAGGTCGGCGCTTTCCAGCGTCACGGTGGCGCCTCCGCCGAGGCAAGTCCCCCTTTGGATTTCAACAAGGGCATCCGCAAACAGTTCCATGCTGGGATACGAATCGGCGTCGACGAAGAGCAGCCACTCGCCGCTTGCCTGCGCCGCGCCCGTGTTGCGCGCGCGGGCGATCTGGTTCACAGGCTCGAACACCACCTGCGCGCCAGCGGCGCGCGCGACCTCGGCGGTGCGATCGGTCGAGTTGTTGTCGCACACGATCAGCTCGGATGCCCAGCCGGCGGCGTCGAACGCGCGCAGGGCCGCGCGCGTCGCGGCGAGCGAGCCCGCGAGCAATCGCTCCTCGTTGAACGCCGGCACCACGACCGAAATCTTCACGCCAGCGCTTTCTCGTAGTGATAGCGCGTGAGTCCGGCGCCCACCGACTTGTGCGACGGCGCTGCGGCCGCTTCTTCGCGCATCAGACGGTAGCCGCTCGACTCGTAAAGCCGCCGAGCCGCGGCTTGCAGCTGCGAGGTGCTGAGCACAATCCGGTGATAGCCGGCTTCGCGGCAAAAGGCTTCGGCGTGTGCGAGCAGCGCGCGCCCGGTGCCTTTGCGGCGCTGCGAGCTTGCCACCGCCATGCGCCTGAGCTCGCCCGCGCCGCCGGCGTGCCGCTCGACGCCGACCATGCCGACGACGCGTTCTTCCCCGGCAACCCAGAAGCCCTGGCCGTCGCGGCCGAAGTAATACTCTTCGACCCGGCCGAGCTCCTCGCCGATGGCGTGGTCGATGTAGGACTGGAATTGCGCGCCTAGCTCCGGCGGTGCAAGCTCCCACATCGACTCGCGAAACAGCTCGATTACCGCCGCCCGGTCGGTCGGGCGGTAACGCCGGATCTTCACATCGCCTGCTTGGCGTGCTTCTTCACCGCCGTGAGGTCCATCGACCAGGGCAGTGCCGAGTCGCACCACACCTGCGCTTTCGGCGGGAGCTGCGCGCGCTGGCGCACGCCGCCGAGACGCAGGTTGAAGACTTGAGGATCGCTAACGGCCGACGCCCACAGACGCGCGCCGCAGTCCGGGCAGAAAGCTTGCGCGCGGCGGTTGCCGCTCGCAGCGGTTTTCACGTAGATCTTGGGCTCGCCGCGCAGCTTGAACCCGTCTTTCGCCACCGGGATGTACGCGACGTAGGGGGAGCCGGAAAGGGTCTGGCAGTCGGCGCAGTGGCACAGCCCGGCCTTCTCCGGGTCGGCCTCCGCCTCGTAGCTCACCCTGCCGCAATGGCAACCGCCTTCGATCCGCATGCGTTTTCCTCCGGGGAAGCACTCCGCCCCGGGATCTTCCCACGGATTGTCAGGCTTCCAAGCGGCTTTCGAGGCGGACGAAGGCGAATGGCGCGATGACGTGGAGCGCGATCAGGACGAACGCCAGCATCGGCACCACGGCCCACAGCATGGCGAGCGGCAGGACGACGAACAGCAGCGCCAGCAGCCACGGCACCGGCGGCGCGGCGCCGAGATCGATGCCAGCCTTGTGCAGCCGGGTCGTGACCGGGCCGTGCGCCGCGGACTTGCCGTGCAGGGCCTTCGCGAGCGCGCGTCCTTCGAGCCAGGCCGCGAACACGTAGCCCTGGACGAACGCGCTGCCCGCGAGGACGATCGGGACCAAGAAGATCGCGAGCAGCACGAAGAACGAACGCGTGCCGCCCAGATAAAGGACGGTCGCCGCGGCGCAGGCCATGCTAGTGACCAGGATCAGGATGGCGATCGGCGCAATGAGCGCCGTGCGCTGGCGCACGTAAGTACGGAACCCGGGCACTTGCTGGTAGCGGCGCACAAGGGTCGCCGCCTCGTTCACCGGCTCGAGGAGCAGGGATTGCGCGATCTGTGCCTTGTCCACGGGCTTCAGCATACGGAAGACCGGGCGGAAAGCGCGGGAATATTACCGGTTACGGCACCTGATCGAGCCGCGTGGCCACCGGTTTGCCCTGCAACACCTCGATTCCGCACAGGCGGCCCTGGTCGTCCGTGTCAACGTTCACGCCGAGCTCGTCGTAGAGCGAAAGGCGCTCGACGCGCATCATGTCCACCGGCGCAGCGCTCAACTGCAAATACGTGGTGTCGGAAAAGTCGTCGTAGGTCCAGCGCGCGAGCGTCGCGGCGCCGAGCTGCTTGACCAGGTCGCCGCGCCCGAGCGCGACGAGCGCGCCTTCCAGATCGGCCACCAGCTCGGGCAGCGCCTCGGCAAGCTTCAAAGGTAGCGCCCGATCGCGGCGCGGGCGCGCTCGACGTACTGCGGTTTCTCGCCCACCGGGGCGACATAGTGAAGCACGGCGTCCGCGGCCTTCCAGCCGGCGAGGCGCGCGATCACCCATGCGGCGAGATAGTGCGAGGCAAGGCAGCCGCCGGCCGTGGCGACGTTGCCGTGCGCGACGAACGGCTGCTCGAGCACCTTGACGCCCGCTTCCTCGACCCAGGGCCTAGTCTTGGTGTCGGTGCACGCCGGCACGTCGGCGAGCAGTCCAAGCTTCGCCAGCACCAGCGCTCCCGAGCACTGCGCCGCGATGACCTGGCGCTTCGGATCGAGCCGCAGCTCGGCCATGATCTCGGGCGTGCGCACCAGCTCGCGCGTGCCCACGCCGCTGCCCACGATCACCGCATCAGCCTCGCGCGCGAAGCCAAGCGGTGCCTGCGAATGCACCACGACCCCGTTCATCGAAGCGACTTTCTCCGAAGGACACACGATCAGTGCCTTCAGCTCCGGCTGCTTCACGCGGTTGATCATCGCCGCCGCGATGAACGAATCGAGCTCGTTGAAGCCTTCGAAAGTAAGGACCGCGATCCGCATGCTGGCGCGCTTCGATTGCGCGCAGCTATCTTAGCGTCTGGGTGCGGCTACGTCAGGCGGCGCGGCGCTCTCTTAGCAGGGGCTCGATTTCGCGCGCGACGCGCGCAGGGGCGAAGAGCTCGCCCTGGCAGATGCGGCAGCCGGCCTCGGAGAGGAACGCGCGCTGCTCCTCGCTCTCGACGCCCTTGACCACCACTTCGAACTCGAGGCCGCGGGCGAGCGCGATCAGGGCGCGCGCGAGGCCCGAGCGCTCGCTGTCGTGCGGCACGCCGGCGATCAGGCTGCGGTCGACGCATACCGCGCTCGCACGCAGGCGCTGCAGCAGGGGCAGCGACGCATAGCCGGTGCCGAAGTCGTCGACCGAGAGGCGCGCGCCACTCGCGGTGATCTCGGCAAGGGTCTGGCCGATCGGCTCGGAGAGCTGGCGCACGCAGGTCTCGGGCACCTCGACAAGCAGCGACGCGGCGGGTAGGCCGCTCGCCTTGAGCGCGTCGCGCACCTGGGTGGCGACGCCGCCGCTGCGCAGCTGTCGCGCGCTCATGTTGACCACGACCGAGAACGGGTGGATGCCGGCCTCGATCCAGCGCCGCCCCTGCAGGCAGGCCTCGCGCAGGATCCAGCCGCCGAGGCGCGCGAGGGTGCCGGTATCGTCGGCGAGCGGCAGGAAGGCCTCGGGCGTGAGCACGCCGTGCTTCGGATGGCGCCAGCGCAGCAGCGCCTCGGCGCCGACGGCCTTGCCGGTGGCGATGTCGATGCGGGGCTGGTAGACGAGAAAGAGCTCGCCGCGCTCGACCCCGGCGCGCAGGTCCTCGGCGAGCTCGACCGCGGCCGCGGCGTCGTCGTTGAGCACGCCGGAGAAGAACTGGTAGCGGTTGCGGCCGAGCTCCTTGGCGCGGTACATCGCATGGTCGGCGAGCCGCAGCAACGTGTTCGCTTCGTCGCCGTCCTGCGGCACGCAGGCGATGCCGATGCTCGCGCCCGAAAGCACTTCGTGCGCGCCGATGCGATAGGGCTTGCCGAGCTCGTGCAGCAGCTTCTGCGCCACGGCGGCCGCCTCGCGCGGCTCGGCAATGTCCTGCAGCAGCACGCAGAACTCGTCGCCGCCGATGCGCGCGACGAAGTCGTCGCCGCGCACGCTCGCCTTGAGGCGTGCCGCCATGAGCTTAAGCAGGTCGTCGCCGACCTCGTGACCGAGGCCGTCGTTGACCTGCTTGAAGTAATCCATGTCGAGGAACAGGAATGCCGCGGTCTTGTCGTGACGCCGGGCGTGCGCCACCGCCTCGCGCGCGCGCTCGGCGAACATGGCGCGGTTCGGCAGGCCGGTAAGCGTGTCGTGGTGCGCGAGGAACTCGAGGCGGCGCGCGTCGTTCTCGAGCTGCCGCGCGGCGAGCTGCAGGTCCTCCTGCGCGCGCTTGAGCGCGGTGACGTCGTTGCCGAGCATGTAGAAGCCGATGACCTCGCCTTCGGCGCCGAGGTGCGGAACGCAGGAGATCTGCAGCGCGCGCGTCTTACCCCCGCCCGCGGTGGTGAACTCGAACTCGACGCTTTCGCCTGCCATGCAGCGCTCGATCTCGGGCCGCATGCGCTCGTAGGCCTTCTCGCCGAACACCTCGGCCACGGTGCGGCCTTCCATGCGCTCCTGCGCGATGCCGAACCACGCGTCGTAGGTGCGGTTGCTGAAGCGGTAGCGCTGGTCGCGGTCGAGGTAGGAGATGAGCGCCGGAACATTGTTCGCGACGAGACGCAGCCGCTCTTCGCTCTCGCGCAACGCCGCTTCCGCCGCCGCCGTGCGCTGCACCGAGCGGCGTGTCATCAGCACGGCCGCGGCGAGGAGCAGCGCCGCGCCCGCGACGAGCGTGTGCAGGATGATTTCCCTCGGCATCTCGCCCTGTCCGGCGAACCAGATCTGCAGGCCGAGGAAGATTTCCGAGCCCGCAGTAAGGACAAGCAGCACCGCGCCGACGATGATCAGGAGCGGCGCGAGAAGGGGCGGGCGGGGCATCGCGCAATCATGGGCTGCGCCGCCATGGGGGACAACGCCTGAGGTCCCGCATTGATTGTCGCTGAAACCTTTAATGTGACGTCGCTCTTATTCGACGTCGTGCCCGCAACCCTTATAATGCGCGCCCTATGACTTACGTCGTCACCGAAGACTGCATCAAGTGCAAGCACATGGACTGCGTCGAGGTCTGCCCCGTGGACTGCTTCTACGAGGGCGAGAACATGCTGGTGATCCATCCCGACGAGTGCATCGACTGCGGCGTCTGCGAGCCCGAGTGCCCGCCCAAGGCGATCCTGCCCGACTCCGATGGCAAGGCGGAGAAGTGGCTCAAGCTCAACGCCGACTTCTCCGTGAAGTGGCCGAACATCACCCGCAAGGGCACCCCGCCGCCGGACGCCGACGCCTGGAAGGAAGTGCCCGGCAAGTTCGACAAGTACTTTTCCCCGGAACCCGGCAAGGGAGAGTAGTTGAAGTTGACGCCTGAGGAGCAGGCGATTCTGGCCGGCTCCAGCGGCGAGCCCGCTCGCCGCGCGCTCGAGTACCAGATCGAGGTCGGTCGCTTCTGGGGCGCGAAGCGCCTCGTGCCCGTCACCAACGTCCACATGATGGGCGACATCGAGGTGATGGGCGACGCCGGTCTCGACTACCTCAAAGGACAGGCCGGAATGGGCGCGCGCAGCGCCGTCCCGGTCACCACGAACGCCCGTTGCATCGACTTCGCGCGCTGCGAGGCGCTGGGCCAGGATCCGTCGGAAGTGGCGAAGGAGCGCGAGCTCATCCAGTGCCTGCGCCGCATGGATGTCGTCACCACCGACACCTGCATCAACTACCAGACGGTGTATCAGCCGCACCTCGGCGAGCACGTCGCCTGGGGCGACACCGGCACCGTGATCTACGCCAACTCGGTGTTCGGCGCGCGCTCGAACTTCGAATCCGGGCCCGCCGCGCTCGCCGCGGCGCTCACCGGCCGCACGCCCGAATACGGCTTCCATCTGAAGGAACATCGCCTCGGCTCGTTCACGGTCGAACTGACCGCGAAGCTCGACGACCTTGCCGACTGGGGCGCGGTCGGCAAGATCGTCGGCGAAGCGCACCAGGACTATTTCGCCGTGCCCGTGTTTCACGGCTCCCGCCGGCCGCCCTCGGCGGACGAGCTCAAGCACCTCGGCGCGGCTCTCGCGAGCTACGGCTCGATGGGCATGTTCCACTTCGTCGGCGTGACGCCCGAGGCGCCCTCGATCGAAGCGGCACTGGGACGCCAGGCGCCGCGCGAGCGCCTGCGCGTCGACGACGCCGACATCGCCGCGGTCTACGGCAGCTACCGCCTCGGGGATGGCGACGCGCGGCTGGTGGTGTTCTCGGGGCCGCAGCAGTCGCTGCTGGAGATGAAGCGGCTTGCGCAGCTCTTCGACGGCAGAAAAGTGAAGGCCGGCTCGAGCTGCTTCGTCACCACCAACGGCGCGGTGCTCGCGCAGTCGCGCACGCTCGGCTATGCCGCGGCGCTCGAGGACGCGGGCGTGACCATCCTCGAAGGGGTTTGCTTCTACATCCTGCAGAACCTCTCGGCGATGCGTCAGGCCAACCGCTGGAGCAACATGGTGTCGAACTCGGCGAAGATCGTGAACATCATCGGCGCGCACCGCTTCAACACCATCCTGCGGCGCACCGCCGATTGCGTGGAGATCGCGTGCAGCGGCGTATTGAAGTAAGGCAGGCATTCGGCCCGCTGGTGGAAGGCGAGGCGCTGGTGTCGGAAGAGGGCTTCTCGCCCCGTTACGACCTCGACCGCTGGACCGGCGTGATTACCAAGCCCGGCCACAAGCTCGAAGGCCTGAGCATCGTCGACAAGATCTGCTTTTTCCCGAGTGCCAAGGGCGGCATCGCCGCCGGCTGGGCGTTCTATGACATCAAGTGGAAGAAAATCGCGCCCAAAGCGTTTGTATTCGGTGTGACCAACCCGGTGATGGTCCAGGGCGCGGTGTTCGCCGGCATCCCGATCACCGCTGGATGGACACCGCATCCGCGCGAGGTGGTGAAGACCGGCGACCGGGTACGCGTGGACCCGGCGCGCAAGATCATCGAGGTCTTATGAGAAGCGCTCTTCTTGTGATTACAGTACTCCTCGCCGCCTGTGCGAGCTTTGAGGGCAGGCCGCTGGTGGCCGGCCAGTCGACCGCGGCCGAGGTCGAGGCGGTGATGGGGCGTGCGGCCGACAAGCGTCCCGGCGCCGGCGGCGAGACCGTCTACTACTTTCCGCGCCTGCCGTGGGGCTACGCGACCTACGCGGCGCGCATCGCGTCCGACGGAAAGCTGGTCGCCCTCGAGCAACGGCTCACGCGCGAAAACATCGAGAAGCTCAAGGTGGGCGTGACGCGCGGCGACGAGGTGCTGGACCTGCTCGGGCCGCCGTACGAGCCGATGAAGCAGGCGCGCACCGGCAGCGTGATCTGGACCTATCCGATGCGGGTACACGATGCGCCGACCCCCAAGTGGTTCCTCGCCACGATCGGGCCCGACGGGGTGCTGCGCGAGGCCTACCTGATGGACGACCCGAACTACGTGCGCGGCAGCGGGCGCGCCACGCCGCCCTAGGGCAGCTTGAGACGCCTTGTTCTCGTCCTGCTCGTCGCCGGCTGCGCAAGCTACGACGGCAGGGGACTTGTGCCCGGACATTCGACCGCGGCGGAAGTGGAAGCGGTGATGGGACCAGCCGCCGACAAGCGCCGCGCTGCGGGGGGCGAGACGGTCTACTACTATCCGCGCCTTCCCTTCGGCCATGCCACCTATGCGGCGCGCATCGGGTCCGACGGAAAGCTGATCGCGCTGGAGCAGCGCCTCACGCCCGAGAACATGGAGAAACTCAAGCCCGGCGCGACGCGCGCCGAGGAAGTCCTGGACCTCCTCGGGCCGCCGTACAGGCCGATGAAGCAGCGGACGAGCGGCGACGAAATCTGGACCTATCCGCTGCTCATCCCCGGCTTCCCGTTGCCGCGCTGGTTCCTCGCCCACATTTCCCCGGACGGCATCCTGCGCGAAAAGAACATGATCGACGATCCGACCCGGGGACGGGGCGCAACGCGCTAGAGCAGCTTGCGCAGCTCGGTCTTCAGTACCTTGCCGTAATTGTTCTTCGGCAGCGCCTCGACGAAGCGGTAATCGCGGGGTCGCTTGAAGCGGGCGATGTTGTCCAGGCAGAGGGAATCGAGCTCGTCGGTTCTCAAATCCGACTTCTTGACTACGAAAGCCACAACCTCTTCGCCCCACTCCGGATGCGGTCGTCCCACGACCGAGCATTCCGCGACCGCGGGATGCCGCAGCAGCACCTCCTCGATCTCGCGCGGGTAGATGTTGGCGCCGCCCGAGATGATCATGTCCTTCGAGCGATCCTTGATCGTCAGGAAGCCCTCGGCGTCCAGGCTGCCGAGGTCGCCGGTATGCAGCCAGCCGCCACGCAGCGCTTTCGCGGTTGCCTCCGGATCTTTCCAGTAGCCCGCCATCACGCAGTCCGAGCGCGTCACGATCTCGCCGATTTCGCCGGTGGGGACATCGCGCTCCTTGTCATCCACCACGCGCACTTCGACGCCGGTGCGCGCGAACCCGCAGGACTCCAGATGGAGCTTCCGCTCGTGCAGCGATTGCGGCAAGCCGGTGATCGTCATGGGCGCTTCGCCCTGGCCGAAGAGCTGGTAGAGGCGGGGGCCGAAGAGCTCGATCGCGCGCAACGAGTCCGCGACGTACATCGGCGCTCCGCCGTAGGTGATGGTCTTCAGGTTACGGGGCATGCGCGCGGCCGGGCTCGCGAGGAGCCGCACGATCATGGTCGGCGCGGCGAAGAACGACAGGTTCGGCCAGTGCTCCAGGAGCTCGAAGATCTCGCTGGCCTCGAAGTGCCCGCTCTCGGGCATCACGTTCACCCCGCCGGCGGCGAAGTGCGGCAGGCCGTACAGGCCCGAGCCGTGCGAAAGCGGCGCGGCGTGCAGCGCGCCGTCCTGCGGCCCGAGCTTGTCGATGTCGGCGAAGTAGGCGTGCGTCTGGAACAGCATGTTCCGGTGCGTCAACATCGCTCCCTTCGGTACGCCGGTCGTGCCGCTCGTGTAGAAGAGCCAGGCGATCTCGTCCGGTTTGGTCTGCGCCGGCGCGCCCGGCTCGGCGAGGAGCGAGTCGATGTCCCGCAGAGGAATGCTGCCGGGCACCGCGCCCTGGAGGTCGGGCGTCGCGAAGCACGCCTTCGCGCCCGAGTTCTCTAGGATGTAGGCGAATTCCTTCGCATGCAGCTTGGCGTTCATCGGCACCGCGGTCAGGCCGGCGTGCCAGCAGGCGAAGAGGATCTCGTAGTACTCCGGGCAGTTCTTCATCGCGAGGGCGACGCGCTCGCCCCGCCCGAGGTTCAGCTTCTGGCCTAATCCGGCGGCGAGGCGGGCGACGCGCTCCGCCATCTGGCGGTAGGACCGAACGGCCCTTCGGCCGGTCGCGAGCGCGGGCCGCTCAGGCAGCCAGCGGGCGCTGCGTAGAAGCAGATGAGCCAGATTCATGCAGGGAGAAGAGGGTTCTCGCGTTGCGCGCCGTCTCGGCCGCGACCTCCTCGGCGGGCCGGCCGAGCGCGCGCGCGACGGTCTTCAGGATGTGCGGCAGGAACGCAGGCTCGTTGCGCCGCGCCTTGGGCTGCGGCTTCAAGTCGCGCGGCGTCAGATAGGGCGCGTCCGTCTCGAGCAAAAGCCGGTCGGCGGGAATCTCCTTCACCAGCTCGAGCAGATGCTTGCCGCGGCGCTCGTCGCAGATCCAGCCGGTGATGCCGATGTAGAGCCCGAGGTCCAGGTACGCGCGCAATTCGTCCCGCATCCCGGTAAAGCAGTGCGCCACAGCCCGGCTCACGCCGTGGCTTTTCAGGATCTGCGAGAAACGGGGATGCGCGTCGCGCGAGTGCAGGAAAAGCGGCTTGCGCAGCGACAGGCCGAGCTCGAGCTGCGCCACGCAGCACTTCTCCTGGTCCGGGTGCGGCGAGTAGTTGCGGTTGAAGTCCAGGCCGCATTCGCCGATCGCCACGCAGTGCGCATCTTCAGCCAGAGACTTCAGGTGCTCAATGGTCTGTGGGCTGAAATCCTTCGCGTGGTGAGGATGAACGCCCGCGGTGAATGGAAGCCCGAGCGACGCCGCTTCCCGGCTTTCATCGACGGTGGTGCCGGTGACGATGATCGTCTCCACCCCCGCCTGCCGCGCGCGCGCGAGCACCGCGTCGAGGTCTTCGCGAAACGCGCTGTGCGTGAGGTTCGCGCCGATGTCCACGAGTCGCATGCGCCCGCAGTATAGCGAGCCATAACGAGGCCGATACAAAGCGTTGCGCGTCTGAAAACCGGCGGAAACGCTTGGCGCCTAAGCTGCGCGCTCCCCAAAACCACGGAGCTTCTCATGCATCACCCAGCATTCGCCGCATTGATCTTCTCCCTTCTGCTCGCCGCCGCGGCGCAAGTGCGCGCGGACGAGGTCGTGCGCTGGAACCGCGTAATGACCGACGTCTCCGCCGCGGCGGACACCGACCCCCTGACCGAATCGCGCGCGTTCGCGATCGTCCATGCCGCAATGCACGACGCCCTGAACGCGATCGAGCGGCGCTACGAGCCCTACCGCGCGGAGACCGCGGCCGCGCCGGGCGCTTCGCCCGAGGCCGCGATCGCGGGAGCGGCGCACGCGTCGCTCGTCGCGCTAATGCCCGAGCTGAAGCCCGCCTTCGACCAGGCGCTCGCGGACACGCTGGAGCGCGTGAGCGATCGGCGCGCCGCTTTCGCCGGGCTCGAGACCGGGCGCAAGGCCGCGGCCGTGGTGCTCGCGGCACGCCGCGACGACGGCGCGAGCCGCAAGGTCGTGCATGTCGCCGGCAAGAAACCCGGCGAGTACCGCCCGACGCCGCCGGACTTTACGCCGGGAGCATTCGCACAGTGGGGCGCCATCCGGCCGTTCGTGCTCAAGTCGAGCGCGCAATTTCGCCCCGTGCCGCCGCTCGCACCCAGCAGCAAGCGCGCGCGAATTGAGGCCGACGAAGTGCGTGCCATCGGCGGCAAGGACTCGTCGACGCGCAACGCCGAGCAGAGCGAGATCGCCCGCTTCTGGTACGAGCACTCGACCCAGGGCTGGAACCGCGTCGCGCGCGAAGTCGCCGTGGCGCAGAACCTCGACGCCTGGGAAAGCGCGCGCCTGCTCGCGCTGGTGAATTTCGCCATGGCCGACGGCTTCATCGGCGGCTTCGAAGCGAAGTACCACTTCAACTACTGGCGTCCCGCCACGGCGATCCGGGAGACGAGCGACGCTTCCTGGCTGCCCTATCTCGGTACGCCGCCGGTGCCGGACTATCCGTCGACGCACACCGTTCTCGGCGCGGCCGCGGCCGCGGTGCTCGCGCGCTTCTTCGGCACCGATCACGTCGCCTTCTCGATGACGAGCGGTGCGCCCTACGGCGGCATCACGCGGCGCTTCTGGAGCTTCTCCGAGGCGGCGCAGGAAAACGGCGCTTCGCGCATCCTGGCGGGCATCCACTTCGCCACGGCGGTTCGCGCCGGCTACACGCAGGGCGAGCAGATCGGCGCGTGGACCTACGAGCGCTCGCTGCGCCCGGTGCGGCAGGACTAGTCGAACAGCTCCTGCGCGAGGCGGCCGACCTCGCGCAGGGCACGCTCGTGCTTGTCGGCCCAGGCCTGGCCCACGCTCACGCGCATGCAGTTGCGGTAGCGCTGCGAGGCCGAGAACATCGGCCCCGGCGCGATGGTGATGCCGCGCTCGAGCAGCCTTTCGAAAAGCTGCACGGAATCAACCTGTTTTGGAAATTCAACCCAAACGATATATGCGCCCGAAGGTCGCGTCACGCGCGTGCCGCGCGGGAAGGATTCCGCGATCACGCCGCGCGCGCCGTCGACCTGGGCCTCGAAGCGGCGCCTGAGCTGGCGCAGCGAGCGCTCGTAGCCGCCCGACTCGAGCAGCTCGGCGACCGCCAGCTCGATCAGCTCGTTCTGCCCGCCGCTCGACATGAATTTCAGCATGCGCACGCTGTCGCGCCAGCGCCCGGGCTCGATCCAGCCGACCTTCAGGCCGGGGGCGAGCGTCTTGGAGAACGAGCTGCACAGCATCACGTTGCCGCCGCGGTCGAAGGCTTTCGCCGGCCGCGGCGCTGACGAATCGAAATGCAGCTCGGCGTAGATGTGGTCCTCGATCAGCGGCACGTTCTTCGCCGCGAGCAGCTCCACCAGGCGCTTTTTCGCCGCGTCCGACATCGAGGCGCCGATCGGGTTGGAGACGTTCGGCATCACGAGCACCGCCTTGACCGGGTGCTCGGCGAGCGCAAGCTCGAGTGCCTCGAGCGAGATGCCATTGCGTGGGTGCGTCGGGATCTCGAGCGCGCGCAAGCCAAGGCTTTGCAGGATCTGCAGGAAGCCGTAATAGGTCGGCGATTCCAGCGCCACCAGGTCGCCCGGCTTGGTGCACGCCCGCAGCGCGAGGTTGATCGCCTCCATGCAGCCGGTGGTGGTGACGATGTCGCGATGGTCGGTGCGGCAGCCCCACTCGAGCGCCCGGCGCGCGATCGCGCGGCGCAGCCGCTCGGTGCCCGGCGGCAGGCCGTAGCGGCCGAGCGCGGTGCGGTCGCGGCGGGCAGCGGAGGACAGCACGCGCCGCACGCGCTCGAGCTGGAACAGCTCCGGCGACGCGCACGCGGAGCCGAAGGTGATGAAGCTCGGGTCGCTGGCATGCGCGAGCACCGCGTCGGCCAGGTCGTTGACCTCGACGTTCAGCGCGCGCTTGGGCGGACGCGACGGGTCGGGCTCCTGCACCGCGGCGCTCAAGCGGCGCACGTAGTAGCCCGACTGCGGCCGCGCCTCGATCACCCCGATGTCCTCCAGGCGCTGGTAGGCCTGCAGCACGGTCGAGACGCTGACGCGCTGCTGGTTGGAAAGCCGGCGCACGGAGGGCACGCGGTCGCCCGCGCGCAGCGTGCCGGCGCGGATCAGCTCGTGGATCTGGTCGGCGAGCTGGTGATAGAGCGGCGTGGTGTCCAGCATGAAGCCATCCTCGCAAGCCCGCTGTACCGCGACCAGACACAGTTGGCGGCGGCGCAGGGCATAACAGTCTGTCGGAACGCGGATTGTTAGGGGCACAGTTTACGGGACGTGAAGCTGTTGCGGCGCGCCGCGCCGTCCTACGCTGGTGCCATGGTGCTGCGACTGAACAACAGCGACTTCCTGAGGTTGCGCGGCGCGCGCGGCGTCGCGATCGAGGTCGTCGACGGCCGGGTCTGGATTACCGAGGACGGGCGCGAGGCCGACAGCTTTCTCGCACGGGGCGGACGCTACCTCGTGGGCGGCGACGGGCTTGTGCTGGTCGAGGCGGAAGCAAATGACACGGATCTTCGACTGGTTGCTTAGGGCGTACGCCCGCCGCCAAACCCGGATCGAGCTTTACGCGCTCAGCGACCGCATGCTGCGCGACATCGGGCTGCGGCGGGACGAGATCGACTTGGCGCTCCGAGAAATTAGTCTTGGTACCTCCCGCGTTGCAGCTCGCAGGCGTTTCGGTTGACGCCCATGCCCGAGTAATCGAGATGGCCGTCGACGTTCTCGTGCTTGTACTTCGCGAGGGCGTCGGCACAGACGATGGCGCGCTCCTCGAGGTCTCCACCGCAATGGAAGCTGGCCGCGTCATTGGGGTTGCCTGAACCGTTGTAGATCGCGGTCTGCGGGTAGGGGCAGAGCGGGCGCGCCCGGATTACGCCACTGATAGTGGTCTGCGCGAGGATCTGGTCAGGCGCGACTCCGTTCTCCACCCAGTTCACCAGGGCGCCAAAGAGGTTTTGCGGCTGCGGCGCGCCGGTGCCGCCTCCACAGTGCGCCACGCCCGGCGCGCGGAACAGGCGATAGAAGCTTTGCAGGTCCCCGAAGTCGGGTCCCGCGCCTGCGCCCTTACCGCGACGCGATGCCATCTGACGATAGTAGTGGATCACCCCGCGCGGCATGATCAGCTGGTCGTTCGCGCCGACGAACGTGAGCAGCTTGCCGCCGTTACGCCGGAACACGTCGAGGTCGCCGAAGGTATCGGTGACGTCGGCGATGTTGCGCGAGCCCTCCTGCGCGACCTCCGGATACTCGTCCACCGAAACTTCGCGCCAGTCGAAGTTACGGTCGTGCATGTCCCAGTGAAACTGCGTGACGCCGAGTGCAAACGGATTTGTGCCGTTCAACCCGGTTAGCGCGGTTCCCCGGTCGAGGCCGAACCACACCTTATTGCCGAGTGCGTTCCTAGGCCCGTCCCAGATCCGGTCGATCGCGTCCGCCTCGGCGATCGTCAAGCAGTTCGTCGCCGGCGCGGTCGGCTGGCCGCAGACGTTCGCGTGGGCGCTGAAGGTGCACGTGCGCGGGTCTTCGATCAGGCCGTCGACCACGCCGTCGGCGGCGTCACACGCTGCGACCGCCGAGGTCGTAGCCTGATTCAGCTTGGCTGCGGCGATCGGCCCGCCCACGAGCTCGCGCATCACGATCTGGCCCCACATCTGCGCCGTCTGAAACCGGGTCCAGTAGATCGCCGGCGCATTGGCCAGGATCCCGTCGAGCTCGGTGCCGAGCTCCTGTGCCAGCACGTAGCCTTGCCGCCCGCCCGTCGAGCAGCCGTTCCAGTAGTTGTAGGCGGGCTTCATTTCGTAATAGGCGCTGGCGACGGCCTTCGAGAACAGGACCTGCTGTTTCATCCCGTTGCGGATGAAGTCGTTGATGAACTGCAGGTTGTAGGTGCCGTCTTCGTTGACGCCCGGTTCGCAGTTGCCGCCGCTGTGGCCGGTGTCGTTGCCCGATCCGACGTAGCCGGCATTGACCGGTCCGGTCACTCCGAGGCTTCCGGAGCAGCCGCCGCCGCCGATGCCTTGCGTCCTGCCATTCCAGGCGCCCTGCACGCCGCCCGCGCCGCCATCGGCCGCGTTCAGCGGCAAACCGACGCGGATGTTGATGTTCTGATCGGGGTTCTCGCCGTACAGGATGTTCACCTGGCAATGGGCAACGTTGGGCCCGCCCGCCGAAATGATCTGGCTGTTGACCGACTTGACGCGTGGATTGCCGGCCAATCCGTGGGCCGGGTCGACGGCAAGCTCGGCGCAGCTCACGGCTGCATGGGCCGCGGGCGCGAGCAAGACCGAAACGGCAAGGCTACAAGCTGACAGGAATGTGCAACGCATGAGAGTTTCCTCCGATAGGGTGGCTATCGCCTCCAAGGCGCGATTGCAACGGTGCTGGTTTGCAGCCGGGCGCACCTCCGATTGTTTGGGCACCAAACTATTCTTGCGCTAAAAGGCTAGTCCTCGTGCCGCTGGCAGTCAACCGCAACTTTTCTGGACTCGCATGAACTCTAGTGCAGCGAACTTCAGCTCAATCCGCGGTTCGCACGCGAAGTGCGCGCCGGTATTCAGGCTTTCTTGAGCGAGTCGTGCTCGCCGAGCCGCGGCTCGTGCAGGTTCGGCCGGGCGGTTTCATCGCGGAAGCGGATCGGCGGCGCGAGGTGCCGGCGTCCTAGCTCGTCCTCGAGCAGCTTGTGGCGCGCGGCTTCGAGCGCTTCGGGCAGGGTGTTCACCGGCGCGTAGCAGACGTCGAGCGGCGCGAGGAACGTCAGGTTCTCGTCGAGGGTCTTCGCCCGAAACGCCCCTTCCAGGAAATCCATGACCGGTTTTTGGTGCGGCCCCGGACGCTCGCACAGGGGCGCGAGCTCAAGCCGGCCGAGCGCGCCGAGCAGGTTGCGCACGAATTTCATCTCCTGCCCGCCGAGCGCGAGGTGGCGTCCGTCGGCGGTCTCATAAAGCCGGTAAAAGGCCGAGCCGCCCGTGGTGCGCTCGTGGCGCGCGACCGGCTGGCGGTTCTCGGCAAGTGTCGGTCCGAGGATATTGGCGGTGCCGGCGAGCATCGAGTCGTACATCGCGAGGTCGAGGTAGTCGCCCTTGCCGGTGCGCTGGCGCGCGAGCAGGGCCATGAGAATTCCGGCAAGCCCGTTCAGCGCGCAAAGCAGATCGGCGAGCGGCAGGCCGGGAATTGTCGGCTTGCCGTCCTCCCCGAGCGTCACGCTGAGTACGCCGCTGAGCGCTTCCACCGCCAGGTCGTGCGCCGGCCGGTCGCGGTACGCGCCCTGCTGGCCGAACGCGCTGATCGAGCAGTAGACGATGCGCGGGTTGCGCGC
>Ga0075421_100001885_pt1 | contig 24731 bp, 18 predicted proteins | sample SoiMetdeltSBSDD5_FD_75292 | JGI IMG/M metagenome (GOLD analysis project Ga0075421, IMG submission 75292) | Bulk soil microbial communities from a Populus tree surrounding site in Tennessee, USA - Soil MetaG P. deltoides SBSDD5 | ecosystem: Environmental > Terrestrial > Soil > Tree plantation...
CAGCTCGGCGGCGCACCAGGCGGCGTAGTAGGCGGCCGACTTGGCCGACTCGACCTCGAGCAGCATGTCGGCGCACTTGTGCTTGATGGCCTGGAACGAGCCGATGGGCCGGCCGAACTGGACCCGGTCCTTGGCGTACTGGACCGCCATCTCCAGGACCTTCTGGGCGCCCCCGACCTGCTCGGCGGCGAGGCCCACGGCGGCGAGGTCGAGGACCCGGTTGAGCACGTCCCAGCCGCCGCCGTCGGTGCCGATGAGGGTGGCGGGCACGCCGCTGAGCTCGAGCTTCGCCTGCTTGCGGGTCTGGTCCATGGTCGACAGCGCGGTGCGGGTGAGGCCCTCGGCGTCGCCGTCGACCTTGAACAGCGAGATGCCGCTGTCGGTCTTGGCGGCCACGATGATGAGGTTGGCGACGTGGCCGTCGATGACGAACATCTTCGTGCCGTCGATGGTCCAGCCGTCGCTCGCCTTGGTGGCGGTGGCCTCGATGCCGCTCTCGTCCCACTTCCCGTTGGGCTCGGTGAAGGCGACGGTGGCGATGGTCTCGCCGCTCGCGATGCCCGGGAGCAACTCCTTCTTCGCCGCCTCGTCACCGGAGTGGACGATCGTGTTGGTGGCGAGCACCACGGTCGAGAAGTAGGGGGCGCACAGCAGGGCCCGGCCCATCTCCTCGAGCACGACGGTCAGCTCGACGTAGGTGAAGCCCTGGCCGCCGTACTCCTCCGGGATGGTGAGCGACTGCAGGCCCAGCTCGTTCGCCATCTGCGCCCAGACCGCGGGGTCGTAGCCGTCGGTGGTGTCCATCTGCGCCCGGACTTCCGACTCGGGCGACTTGGCCTCGAGGAACTGCCGGGTGATCCGCCGGAGCTCCTCCTGCTCTTCGGAGAAGGCGAAGTTCATGGGCGGGACGTTACGGGCGGCGGGGTCCACTTACCACTCAGCGTGTGTACACGCGTGCTACACCTTCCGCATGGAACCCCGACAGCAGGTGGGCATCCGCGAGCTGCGCAACAACGTGGCGGCGGTCGTGCGGCGGGCCGCAGCGGGCGAGCGGATCGTCGTCACCGTCGACGGCGTGGCCACCGCCCAGCTGGGGCCGTTGTCGCCGTCCGGGTCGCTCACGCTGGACGACCTGATCGCCGCCGGGCTGGCGTTGCCGCCGGCTCGGGCCGACCGGCCGGCGCCGGTCGACGTCGAGGACGTGCCGGTCGACATCCGGCCCGACCGGGTGCTCGACGAGCTGCGGGGATCATGACCCTCTTCCTCGACACCTCGGCGCTGGTGCGGCGCTACATCCACGGGCCCGGGCACGACCTGGTGGTGTCGGCGATGGCGGCCGACGACGTGTGGTGCGCCTCGGCGCTGGCCCGGGCCGAGGCGCTGCAGGCGCTGCACCGGCTGGCGGCCACGCCGAGCCAGCACGACCGGCTGTGGAGCCGCCTGCGCGACGACTGGGACGCCTTCGTCGTCATCCCGGTCGACGACCGGTGCCTGGCCCGGTCGGTCGAGCTGGGGGCGGCGTTCGGGCTGCGGACGGTCGACGCCCTGCACCTCGCCGCCGCCGACCGGCTGCCTCGACCGGCCGGGTACGCCACCTTCGACCGCCGGCAGATCCCCGCCGCCGCGGCCCTCGGCTTTCACGTCCACTCCCCCGTCGAGGCCTGACCGGCGAGGGCATGGCCGTCACGGCGGAGGCCACTCGGTAGCCTCCGCCTCGGCGGGCCATCCCAAGGAAGCCACGTGCCCGAGATCCCGCCCGACGAGCCCGACCTGCCGGGCCTCCCCGACCCGGCCGACCGGCCAGCCGACGATCCCGACACCGAACCCGAGCCCCCGCTCACCCCCGCCGCCTCGGAGCCGACGGAAGCCCCCGCGACCCCGGAGCCTGAACCGCCGGCCGCTCCCGAGGAACCCACGACCCCCGAGACCGCCGCCACCGAGGCGCCCGCCGCTGCGCCCGAGGAACCCACGACCCCCGGGACCGCCGCCACCGACGTCCCGGCCACGACGCCCGAACCGCCCGCCGCTCCCGAGGAACCCACGCCGACGACGCCCGTGGCACCCACGCCCGGGACACCCGCCGACGCCGAACCGCCCGCCGCTGCGCCCGAGCCGGCGACACCGCCCGCCGCCGCCGCACCGGATGCCCCGGCTGGAGACGCCCCCGAGACGCCTGCCGCCGCTGCCGCCGAGCAGCCAGGAGCGCCAGGGCGGACCCCACCCCCGCCGCCTGCGCCCGAGGCATCTGCGGGCGGCGACAGGTCCGCCACACCGCCGTTGCTGGTCGGAGGGGCCGGGGCTGCAGGGGCTGGTGGGGCCGGTGAGGGGGACGTCCCGCCGGCACCGCCCGAGGCCGGGGACGATGGCACCGGGGGCAGGGGCGGGAAGGGGATCCTCGTCGCCATCGGGGCGCTCGTCGGGATCATCGTCATCGGGGGGCTGGCCTGGTACCTGCTCAGCGACGACGACAGCGGCCCCGGCCCGGAGGATGCGGTCCGCGACTACTTCGACGCCCTGAACGACAGCGACTGCAGCCGCCTCGTCGGCCTGGTCGAGGAGAAGACCTGGTCCCAGGGCGGCGCGGTCAGCCGCAAGGAGGCCGTCGACCAGTGCCAGGAGGAGCTCGACGCCTCCGACGACTTCACCGCCGAGCTCGACAAGGTCAAGGTCGTCGACGAGGACGACGACAAGGCGACGGTCTCGGTCAAGATCACCGTCAACGAGCAGAGCGACACGGTTCGGCTCGACCTCGTCAAGGAGGACGGCGACTGGAAGCTGGCGAACCTCTGACCGGCAGCTGAGCCAGGAGGCCGCCATGGGCAAGAGGGGCCAGTAGGACTAGCCTCAGGTTCTTTGCTTGGGAAAATCTTCGTCTAACGCTGAGGAAAACCTGTGTCGCAGTACCCCCCTGGCCCCCCGCCCCCCAACCCGGAGGGTCAGCCGCCCCCCGGCAGTCCCCCTCCCGGCTGGGGGCAACCGCCTCCCGGCCCACCCCCCGGCCAGCCGCCCTACCCGGGGCAGCCGTCAGGCCCGGGCGGCCCGCCCCCCGGCTACCCGCCGGGCCCGGGCGGTCCCCCGTCGGGCCCCGGCTTCGGCCAGCCCTACCCGCCGGCCATGCCGCCCAGCAGCGGCGGCGGCGGCAACGGCATCAAGATCGTCATCGGCGTCGCCGTGCTGGCCGTCCTCGCCGTCGGGGCGTTCCTCGTCCTCGGCGGTGGCGACAGCGGCGGCTCGGGCCCCGAGCAGGCGGTCAAGGACTTCTTCAACGCCGCCGCCAAGGGCGACTGCGACGGGATGATCGACGGCATCGCCGGCTCGTCGTTCGCGGGCGTCAGCAAGGAGAGCGCACTCCAGGAGTGCAAGGACGCCATCGACAACGGCGAGGAGATCTTCGAAGCCGAGGACGCCAGCCTCGACTCGGTGAAGCTCAAGGAAGAGAACGGCGACCGGGCCACCGTCACGGTGAAGTCGACCACCGACGGCAAGCAGTCGACCGACGACATCCAGCTCGTCAAGGAAGACGGCGAGTGGAAGATCGACTTCGCCGCCCTGGTCGGCGGCACCGGCAGCGTCGACACGGGTGACGACACCGGTGACGACGACGATCCGACCGACACCACGTTCATCGACCCGACGGACACCAGCGTCGACCTCGGCGACTTCGACCTGCCCGAGGAGTGCCAAGACCCGACCGCGCCGGACTTCGACTACGAGGCCTGCGCCGAGGCGCTCGGTGCCGGCGGCGGCTGACATCACCAGCAGTCATTGATCGCCGCGTAGCGATCGACGATCGGCCCGGGGCGCAGTTCCCCGGGCCGGTTCGCGCCCGCGAACAACCAGCTTGCAGCCGCAAGTAACGTCCAGCCGCTGGACATCCGCCTGGGGAGGGCGATCGATGAGGGTGCTGCAAGGGTTCGTCGCTGCTGCTGCGAGCGCGGCCGTCATCACGATCACGGTCCTGCCGGTCGAGCCGGCCGGCGCCGACCAGGTGCGCGACGACCAATGGCACCTCGACGCCCTGAACATCGAGGAAGCCCACGAGATCAGCCAGGGCGAGGGCGTCACCGTGGCGGTGCTGGACTCCGGGGTCGACGCCGATCACCCCGACCTCAGCGGCAACGTCCTCCCCGGCATCGACATCACCAAGGAAGCCGCCGAGAACGGCTGGAGGGACACCGACGGCCACGGCACGGCCATGGCTGGGCTCATCGCCGCCCACGGCCACGGTACGGGCGGCGGGTCGGGGGCCCTGGGCATCGCCCCCAAGGCCAAGATCCTGCCGATCCGCAACCTGCTCAAGAACGAGAGCCTGTTCGACCCGAACTGGGACGTCACCGATCCGAAGAACGTCGACGCCATCGACGAAGGGGACGCTGTCCGCTACGCCATCGAGCACGGCGCCAAGATCATCAGCATCTCGGAGTACATCACCATCGAAGGCAGCGCCCTCAAGGAGGCCCGCGAGAAGGGGGTCCTGATCTTCGCCGCCAGCGGCAACCTGTCCCAGGGCGACCGGGGCGTCATCTCGCCGGCCAACTACAACTGGGTCGCCGCGGTGGGCGGTTCCGACCAGAGCGGCAACTACTGGGACGGCGCGGTGGGCGGCCCCGAGGTCGAGCTCGCCGCACCCGGCCCCAAGGTGACGAGCACCGCGCCCGGCGGCGGGTACCGCACCGGCAGCGGCACCAGCGACAGCACCGCCATCGCCTCCGGGGTCGCCGCCCTGATCTGGTCGAAGTTCCCCGACCTGACGGCCGAAGAGGTGCTCTACCGCATGGAGGCGACGGCGGTCGACAAGGGATCCCCCGGCCGCGACGAGCAGACCGGCTTCGGCGTCATCGACCCCGTCGCCGCGCTGACCGAGGACCTCCCTCCGCTGCCGCCGGTCGACACCAGCCCCACCCCCACGACCACCACCACGACGCCCCAGAACAAGGCCGGCGACGGCGCCGCGCCCGCGGTGACCGGCGGCGATGACGACGGCGGAGGCTCGTCGCCCTTCGTGGTCGTGGCCGCTGTCGCCGGCATCGCTGCGCTGGTGACCGCCCTCGTGGTGGTGTCGAACCGCAAGTCGGCCGGCGAGCAGGCCTCGAAGAGCAAAGCGCCGCTGGCGGTCGTCGGTGTGCTGGTCGTGGTGGCCCTGGGCGCGGGCGGGTTCGCGCTAGCCGGCTCGGGCGACGACGGCGGAGGCGGGGGCGGCGGCGGGTTCGACGGCCCCTACCCCGAGACGCCCGAAGACCTCGTCCACACATACCTCGACGCCGTGAAGGCCAAGGACTGCGGCGCCGCCCTCGACCTGATGACCCAGACGAGCCGGTCGGCCTACGGCTCGCTCGACGACAAGGCTGCCGAGGCCAAGTGCCAGACGGACGCGTCGGGCCTGCTGGGCGGGGGCACGAGCATCGCCGACCTCAAGACCGAGTGGGAAGGCTCCAAGGACGCCGGCGTCCAGGTGAACCTGGCGATGGCCGACGGCAAGCAGCAGCAGATCGTCATCGGCCTCGCCAAGACCGACGGCAAGTGGCAGGTCGACCTGTACCCGCCCGAGGGCTACGAGAACGTGGGCTTCCTCGTCGTGACAACCACGTCGTCGACCACCCCGCCGATCACCGTCGACACCAACGTCTACATCGCCAAGGAGAACAACACGCCGCCGTCATGCCTGAAGGCCAAGACCGCGGCGGACTTCGCCCAGTGCTACGGCGACATGGCCAGATATATGTTCTACGGGTGACCGACGACGCGATAACGACCCTGCACCTCGAGGACACCGGGTGGGAGATCCACAAGGTCGTCGTCGGGCCGGTCGACAACAACGTGTTCGTGCTGCGCTGCCGCGAGACCGGCGACGCGCTGCTGATCGACGCGGCCAACGAGCACGACAAGCTCCTCGACCTCTGCCGCAGCCTGGGCGTGCGGTCGGTCATCGAGACCCACGGCCACTGGGACCACATCCAGGCCGTGCCCCAGCTGCGGGACGCCGGCTACCAGGTGCACGTCACCGCCGAGGACGCCGAGATGCTGCCGTCCTACGACCAGCTCATCGAGGACGACAGCGTCATCACCGTCGGCCGGCTGCGGCTGCGGACCATCCTGACGCCCGGCCACACCCCGGGCTCGATCTGCTTCGCGCTCGAGGGCTCGCCGATCCTGTTCAGCGGTGACACCCTCTTCCCCGGCGGCCCTGGCGCCACCCACTTCCCGGGCGGCGACTTCCCGACGATCATCCGGTCGATCGAGGACCGGCTGCTCACGCTGCCGGCCGAGACCCTGGTGCTGCCCGGCCACGGCGACGACACCACCATCGGCACGGAGCGGCCCCACCTCCAGGAGTGGATCGACCGCGGATGGTAGAGCCGCTGCGCTACGACCTCCGCCCGGTCGACGACACCCCGCGGCACACCGAGGACCTGCCGGCGACCCCGCTGCGGGACCGGAACATCCCGGCGACCGCGTGGGTCGAGGCGCCTGCCTCGCTGCTCGGGCTGGGTGACGACCTGCCCGACACCCCGGTCGCCGACTACAAGCGGCGCATCGGGCCGTGGCTGCTGTGGCGGGCCGGGCCGGCCAGCGGCGCCGACGCCCGCTACTGGGCGGGGCGCTCGGACGACCCTGCCACCGCCCACACCTTCCGCCTCTTCCCCGACGGCAACGGCGAGGGGACCGGGCCCAGTGGCGCCCGCCACAGCCGCTTCCGCACGTGGAAGGAAGACCTCCGAGATCACCGGTGATTCCGCCGAGAATCCGGGTGATCGACATTTCTCCTATCCGCGTAGTGCGAATAGACTGCCGGGCATGCCCGAGGCTGTGACAGAGCCGTCCACGCCGGCACTCTTCACCATCGAAGACCTGCACGTCCGTGCTGCTGGGACCGACATCGAGATCCTGCGGGGTGTCGATCTCACCATCGGCGCAGGCGAGATCCACGCGCTCATGGGACCCAACGGGTCCGGCAAGTCGACGCTGGCCAACGCCCTGCTCGCCAGCCCCGAGTACGAGGTCACGCAGGGCCGCATCCTGTTCCGCGGCGAGGACGTCACCCATTGGGACACCGACGTCCTCGGCAAGGCCGGCCTCTTCCTCGCCTTCCAGTACCCGCAGGCCATCCAGGGCGTGTCGGTCATCAACTTCCTGCGCCAGGCCCTGTCGGCCCGCAAGGGCATCGACCTCTCGGTGCTGGAGCTGCGGTTGGCCATCATGGAGTGGATGGAGCGCCTCGACATGGACCCGGCGTTCGCCGACCGGTACCTGAACGAGGGCTTCTCCGGCGGCGAGAAGAAGCGCAACGAGATCCTGCAGATGGCCATCCTCGAGCCCGAGGTGGCCGTCCTCGACGAGACCGACTCCGGCCTCGACATCGACGCCCTCAAGGTCGTCGCCCAGGGCGTCGAGGAGGTCCGCAAGGACCGGCCGGACCTCGGCATCCTGGCCATCACGCACTACCAGCGGCTGCTCGACTACCTGCAGCCCGACCGGGTGCACATCCTGATCGAGGGCCGCATCGTGGCGTCGGGCGGGCCGGAGCTGTCCACCCGGCTGGAGAAGGAGGGCTACGAGGCATGGCGCTGAGCGACACGCCTGACGTGGCGCCCGGGACCCCTGGGACCGACGTGGTCGACCTCGACGTCGCGACCATCCGCAAGCGCTTCCCCATCCTCGACACCCAGTCGCACGGGCGCCGGCTGGTGTACCTCGACTCGGCGTCGTCGTCGCAGAAGCCGACCGCAGTGCTCGACGCGATGACCCGCTACTACGAGACCACCCACGCCAACGTGCACCGGGGGGTCTACGCCATCGCCGAGGAGGCCACCCGCCTCTACGAGCAGGCCCGGGCCAAGGTCGCCCGCTTCATCGGCGCCCCCTCGACCGAGGGCGTCGTGTTCACGAAGAACGTCACCGAGGCCATCAACCTGGTGGCCCACAGCTGGGGCCGGGCCAACCTGGCCGCCGGCGACGCCGTGCTGCTCACCGAGATGGAGCACCACGCCAACCTGGTGCCGTGGCTCATGCTGGCCGAGGAGCGGGGCATCGAGCTGCGCTACCTGCCGGTCACCGACGACTACCAGCTCGACCTGTCCGAACTGGAGCGGCTGGTCGACGGCGTGAAGCTCGTGTCGGTCACCGCCATGTCGAACGTGCTCGGGACGCTGACGCCGATCGAGCGGCTGGCCTCGGCGGCGCACGCCGCAGGCGCGCTGCTGCTGGTCGACGGCGCCCAGTACGTGCCCCACCTGCCCACCGACGTGCAGGCGCTGGGCGTGGACTTCTTCGGCTTCACGGGCCACAAGATGCTGGGCCCCACCGGGATCGGCGTGCTGTGGGCCCGGCCGGAGCTGCTCGAGGCCATGCCCGCCTTCCTGGGTGGCGGCGAGATGATCCGTGACGTCCGCCTCGATGGCTGGACCCCCAACGACATCCCGTGGAAGTTCGAGGCCGGCACCCCGCCCATCGCCGAGGCCGTGGGCCTGGCGGCGGCCATCGACGAGCTCAGCGCCCTGGGCCTGGAGAACGTGCGGGCGCACGAGGTGTCGCTCACCGGCTACGCGCTGCGGACGCTGACCGAGCGGTTCGGCGACGACCTCGTCATCCACGGGCCCTCCGAGCCGTCGCAGCGGGGTGGCGTGCTGTCGATGGTGCTCGGCGACATCCACGCCCACGACGTGTCGCAGGTGCTCGACCAGCACGGCGTGTGCGTGCGGGCGGGGCATCATTGCGCCAAGCCGCTGATGCGCCGCCTCGGCGTCAGCGCCACCGCCCGGGCGTCGTTCTACGTCTACAACGACCGCGACGACGTCGACGCGCTGGCCGACGCGCTCGAAGCGACGCGAGACTTCTTCGCTCACTGATCGGGAAGGAACCCCATCCGTCATGCCCGGCCTCGAAGACCTCTACCGCGAGATCATCCTCGACCACTATCGGAACCCCCGGAACCGGGGCGAGCTGCCCGTGCCGCCCAACACGCGGGTCGAGGGGTTCAACCCGCTGTGCGGCGACGAGATCGTGGTGTTCCTCGACGTCGAGGACGACGTCGTCAAAGACGTGCGGATCGGCGGGCAGGGCTGCTCGATCAGCCAGTCGTCCGCGTCGATGATGTCGGCCGCGGTCAAGGGCAAGACCCTCGACGAGGTGCGGGCGCTGTCCCGGGCGTTCAAGGCGATGATGTCGATCCACGAGCGGTCGATCGACGACGGGTCGGATGGCGCCGACGGCGACGGCAGCGACCTGGAGATCGACCCTGAGGTGAAGCTCGGCGACCTCGAGGCCCTCCGCGGCGTCGTCAAGTTCCCCGTGCGCATCAAGTGCGCCACCCTCTCCTGGAACACCCTCCTCCAAGGCCTCGACGAATCCCCCACCGCGTAACCGGGCACGCTTTCGTCCCCCCACCAGTCACTTTGGGTGACAGGAAGATCGACTGGGAGTCGGCGCCCACGACGAGGGGGAGATCATGCGCAGGATTGGGAGTGCCGCGGTCGCCGCGGTGCTGAGCGTGGCGCTGGCCGGCTGCTGGTTCCAGCCCGGCAACGGGGCCGGGCGGAGCTACTCGAACGACGAGACGACGATCACCGCCGCCAACGTGAGCGGCCTCGACGTGCTGTGGGACGCCGACCTGGCCGGCAACCGCAGCCCGGTGTCGGTGAACGGCACCATCTACACCAGCAACGGGACCAAGGTCTTCGCCCTGAACGCCACCACCGGGGCGGTGAAGTGGCAGGCCGGCCCGTTCCTCATCGAGGGCAGCGAGGACATCTTCGTCACCTTCGGCGAGCTGCTGTACGTCGACGGCGAGGTGGTCGCGTCCGCCGCGACCGGCTTCGCCAGCTTCGACAGCGGAGGCGTCTACCGGTTCAACGCCCAGACCGGGGCCAGCACGTTCGTGAACCGAGGCACCGGCAGCAGCTACAACGTCGCCGAGGTCGGGGGCGAGGTGGCCGAGCGGTGGACGGACGTCGTCGGCAGCTCGGGCTTCGGGGTCACCGGCATCAAGTGGGCGTTCGAGCCGATGGTCATCCACTCCGGGGGCGGCAGCGGTCCCCAGCCGGGCGGCTTCGCCTTCGTCGGCGACCGCATCCTCTGGTCGTACGGCAACCTCGCCACCGGCTACAGCGCGGCGTGCCCGACGAACCCGTGGGCGAACGCCGGTTGCGGGCCCGACTGGCAGACCGACCTCGGGGCCAAGCCCATCGGCCCGGCCCGCATCGACGACACCACCGCGGTCTACGCCGACGCCGGCGGCACCGTGTCGGTGCTCGACGCCACGACAGGCGCCATCGAGTGGACCGGTGAGACCGGCAGCGTCGTCACCACCCGCCCGGCGGTGGACGGCGACACCATCCTCGTCGGCACCTTCGACGGCCGGGTGGTGGCCTTCCCCGCCGACGGCTGCGGGGCCGCCACCTGCGCCCCGCTGTGGGACGTGGCTGTCGGCGACGTGCCCAACCGCTCGCTGGTGATCGGCGGCGAGGTGGCGTACGCCACCACCAACAACGGGAACCTCGTGGCCTTCGCCTCGGGCGGCTGCGGCGCCGCGACCTGCCCGGTGCTGAAGACGATCGCGGCCAACGCCATCACCGGCGACAGCATCGTCGTCGACGCCGGCCGAGTGCTTGTGCCCACCGGCGGCGGCCACCTCGTCGCCTACGGCCTGCCCGGCTAGGGCATCGAGGACCAAGGGATCGCCGGCGGCCGGACCATCGCCTGGGGCCTACCCACCGGGACCTGAGCGGCCTCGGGTTCCGGAACCCAGGCGACCGGCCGTCGGCTGCATCGTCAGGTCGTCTCGCCCAGGGCGGTGTTCACCGCAGCAGCCAGCTCGAAGCACTGCTCGGTGATGCCGCCCTGGTCGTGGCTGACGATGTCGATGATCACCTTGTTCCAGGCGTTCGACCAGTTGGGGTGGTGGTTCAGGCGCTCGGCCGCGAAGGCGACCAGCGTCATGAAGCCGAAGGCCTCCACGAAGTTGCGGAAGACCACCTCCCGATGGAGCTTGCCTTCGACGACCCCCCAGCCCGGCACCTCGGGCAGGCGGACGTCGACTTCCTCGGGAGCGAGACGCGTCATGCCTCATTGTTACCCTGCGTTCCTACGACGCATGACTGGGGGGCGGCGACATGGCTCGCAGGCTGACGACTGCTCTGGGTGTTCTGGCCTTGGTGGTGCCGCTGAGCGGCTGCTGGCTGCAACCGGGCGTCAACGCCGCCCGCTCCAGCTGGAACCCGGGTGAGCAGCAGCTCACGGCGGCCACCGTGGGCGGCGTGACCGAGCTGTGGACGGTGCAACCGGCGCCCGGCTCCGCGATCAACTCCCCGGTGAGCTTCGACGGCGGCGTCTTCGTGACGTCCCAGTCAGGCCGAGTCGCTCGTCTCGACGCCAGCACCGGGGCGACCCATTGGGCGCTGCCCATCAGCCTCGACTTCGCCGGTGCGCCGATCTGGCACCAGGGCCACCTGCTCGTTCCCGCGCCGCTCGTCGACGGCGGCACGGTGCTGGTGCTCGATCCCGCCACCGGAGATCCCACCGACTTCCTCCGCCACGCCAACATCAGGGAGATCGCCACCGCCGGCGGCCAAGTCGCCTTCCTGTCGGTCTTCTCCGTGCACCCGTTCACCGGGACATACCGGGTGACCTGGAAGTACACCCCGACCTACTTCGCCGGCGGCTCCGGCCCGAGCCGGAGCTTCGCCATCGTCGGCGACCGCATCCAATGGCCGCTGAACACGCTGGCCCGGGGCTACTCCTCGGCGTGCCCGCCGCAGCCGCCCGAGTCGGGGCTCGACGGTTGCGCACCCGACTGGACCACCGACCTCGGTGGCGTCGCCTCGTCGCCGGCCGGGTTGGGCGATAGCCAGGTGGTCTACGGGGACTCCAGCGGGACCGTGTCCGTGCTCGACACCGCCTCCGGCGCCGTCCGGTGGACCGCCGAGACGGGAGGATCGATCGAGCAGGCCCCTGCGGTCACCAACGACGGCATCTTCGTCGCGACGAACAACTTCCCGGCCAGCGATCGCCGCGTCGTGGCAGTGCCCGCCGCGGGGTGTGGCACATCGAGTTGCACCCCGTCGTGGACCGGGATCCTTACGGACGCCGCCACCGCCGCTCCTGTGGTCGCCGGGGATGTGGTCTACGTGACGGTCGGCAGTGACGTGCTGGCCTTCCCGGCGGGTGGCTGTGGGACTGCGACGTGTGCGCCGCTGGCCCAGGTCAGTGCCGGCGCCCGGATCACGGGCGGGCCGATCGTCGACGACGGGCGACTGGTCGTCGGGACCGAGGACGGCCACGTCGTCGCCTTCGGGCTGACCTAGTACGGCACTGTTCATCCAGTACCGTTACGGCCAGACGCTCACCAGCGCCAACGTCGACGACCTGACCACGCTGTGGTCCCGGGGCAGCGTCCGCTGGTCACGGTCGCTCGACCACATGTTCGAGGGCAGCTTCCGCCTGGTCGGCGACCCGACCTACAACGACGGCAAGGTCGTCATCCCCGTCCACGACGCGTTCGACGACCCCGGCCACTTCGGCCAGATCTACACGCTCGACGGTGCCACCGGAGCGACGGTGGACCGCACCGTCAGCGAGAACACCATGTACGGGGCGGTCGCCAAGGCCGGCGGCACGCTGGCGATCAGCTCGGCCACCATCACCGGGGCCCCGAAGGTCACGTGGAAGTACACCGCGGTGTCGCCCGGGGCGTTCGACAGCATCTGGGTCCACCGGTTCGCCCTCAGCGGCTACCGGCTCCTGTGGTCGAACGGCACGTCGGCCCAGGGCTTCAGCACGGTCTGCCCACCCGTGACCGGAGGTTGCGGGCCCGACTGGACCACCGACCTCGGCGGCGCCATGAACGGCCGCCCCGGCGGATCCGGCCCGGCCGCGGTCGGCGACGACCAGGTCGTCTACGCCGACACCACCGGCACGGTGTCCGTGCTCGACGTCGCCACCGGGGCGATCGCCTGGCGGGCGGAGCTCGGGGCGGCCGTCAACACGAGCCCCGCGGTCACCGACTCGACCATCTTCGTCACCACCGCCGACAACCGCCTCGTCGCCCTGCCCGCGGGAGAGTGCGGCGCGGCGACGTGCGGCCCGCTGTGGCAGGCCTCGCTCGGCGCCACCCTCACCGGCCCGACCGTCGGCGGCGACGTGGTGTACGTCGGCACCTCCGCCGGCGACGTCAAGGCATTCGCCGCCGCCGGCTGCGGCTCTGCGACCTGCGGGGTGCTGCGCACCGTCCACGTCGGCACGTCGGTGGCCAGCAGCCCGGTGGTCGACGGCGGTCGCGTGCTGGTCATGGCGACCACCGGGGCGGCCGACCCGGCCGGACGCCTGGTGGCCCTGGGGCTGCCCGCCGGCTGAGGCCGTCGGATCCCCCCGGGGGTAGGGTCCGGTGAGCATCGCCTGCACCGAACGAACTGCACCCGGGGGATCCACATGGCACTCGACCAGGCCGAGCTGGTCCAGCTCCTGACGGCCGCCGTCGGCGAGCCCAACGTGCTCGCCGGCGACGACGTCAAGGAGGAGTACACCCACGACGAGACCCTGACCGCGGTGCCACAAGCACCCGCGGCCGTCGTGCTCCCGGCGACCACCGACGAGGTCGCTGCCGTGCTGCGCCTGGCCGACGAGCACGGCATCCCGGTCACCGCCCGGGGGGCGGGCACCGGGCTGTCGGGCGCCGCGATCCCCCAGGCCGACGGCCTGCTGGTGGCGTTCGACCGGATGAACCACGTCGTCGAGATCGACAAGGAGAACTACGTCGCCGTGGTCGAGCCGGGCGTGCAGCTCGACCAGCTCGACGCCGTCCTGGCCCCGCTCGGGCTCGTCTACCCGGTGTTCCCCGGCGAGTACAGCGCCAGCCTCGGCGGCAACGTCAACACCAACGCCGGCGGCATGCGGGCTGTGAAGTACGGCGTGACCCGCAACCACGTCATCGGCCTGGAGGCCGTGCTGCCGTCGGGCGAGGTCATCACCACCGGCGGCAAGGTCGCCAAGGTCTCGACCGGCTACGACCTGACCCAGCTGATCGTCGGCTCCGAGGGCACGCTGGCGCTGGTCACCAAGGCGTACCTGCGCCTCTACCCCCGGCCCGCCCACGGGGCGACCGTGCTGGCGCCCTTCTCGTCACTGGACGAGGTCACCTCGGCGGTGCCCCAGGTGGTCGCGAGCGGGGTCGGGCCGCTGATCCTGGAGTACATCGACATGCTCACGCTGGCGGCCATGTCGTCCCACCTGGGCCTGGAGCTCGGCATCCCCGACGAGGTGCGGGAGTCGGCACTGGCCTACCTGGTCGTCGGGCTGGAGAACACCCACGCCGACCGGCTGGAGGAGGACACCCAGACCGTCGCCGAGCTGATGGCCTCGCTCGGGGCGATCGACGTGTACGTGCTGCCCCCGGCCGCCGCCACCTCGCTCATCGAGGCCCGGGAGAAGGCGTTCTGGGTGGCCAAGGCCAACGGCGCCGACGACATCATCGACGTCGTCGTGCCCCGCGCCACCATGCCGCAGTTCATGCAGCAGGTCGGCGAGATCGCCTCCGCCAACGGGGCGTGGATCAGCGGCTGCGGCCACGCCGGCGACGGCAACATCCACATGGCGGTGTTCCAGAAGGACGAGTCGGCGCGGCACAAGGTGCTGACCGAGCTGTTCCGGGCGGGCATGGCGCTCGGCGGGGCGATCTCCGGCGAGCACGGCCTCGGCACCGCCAAGAAGAGCTACTTCCTCGAGCTGGAGGACCCGGCCAAGGTCGCCCTGCTGCGGCGGGTCAAGGCCGCGTTCGACCCGAACGGCATCCTCAACCCCGGCAAGATCTTCTGACCAGGAGCAAGGACCACCCATGACCGGCATGAACGGCGCCCAAGCCCTGATCCGCACCCTGGTGGCCAGCGGAGTCGACACCTGCTTCGCCAACCCCGGCACGTCCGAGATGCACTTCGTCGCCGCCCTCGACAGCGTGCCCGAGATGCGGGGCGTTCTCGCCCTGTTCGAGGGCGTCGCCACCGGTGCCGCCGACGGCTACGCCCGCATGGCCGACCGCCCGGCCGCCACGCTGCTGCACCTCGGCCCCGGCCTGGGCAACGGCCTCGCCAACCTGCACAACGCCCGCAAGGGGCGTGTGCCGGTGGTCAACGTCGTCGGCGACCACGCCACCTACCACAAGCAGTACGACGCCCAACTGGAGTCGGACATCGTCACCGTGGCCCGGAACGTGTCGTCGTGGATCCGGACCTCGGCGTCGCCCGGCGACGTCGGCCAGGACGCCGCCGACTGCGTGACCGCGGCGGCCGGGCCGCCCGGGGGCGTCGCCACGCTCATCCTCCCGGCCGACACGTCGTGGTCCGACGGCGGCGAGGTGGGCACGCCCGCGCCTGCGCCCACCCGGGCGCCGGTCGACGGCGAGGTCGTCGACACCGTCGCCAAGGCACTGCGCTCGGGGGAGCCCGCGGCCCTGCTCCTGGGCGGCGCCGCGCTGCGGGGCCCGGCGCTGATCGCCGCCAGCCGGGCGGCCAACGCCGCCGGCGCCAAGCTGCTGAGCGAGACGTTCCCGACCCGCACCGAGCGGGGCGCCGGGCTGCCGGCGGTCGAGCGGATCGCCTACCTCGCCGAGTTCGCCACGATGCAGCTGGCCGGGCTGCGCCACCTGGTGATCGTCGACAGCAAGGCCCCGGTCAGCTTCTTCGCCTACCCCGGCAAGCCCAGCTACCTGGTGCCCGACGACTGCGAGGTGCACGTCCTCGCCGAGGGCCACCACGACGTGGCCGGCGCCCTCGACGCCCTCGCCGAGGCGCTGGGTGCCCCGGCCGACGGCGCCACGCTCTCGCCCGCCGAGCGACCCGACCTGCCCACCGGTCCGCTGACCGCCGAGGCCATCGCCCAGGCCGTCGGGGCCCTGCTGCCCGAGGGCGCCATCGTGTCGGACGAGGCCAACACGTCCGGCCTGTCGATCCCGGGCCACACCGTGGGCGCACCCCAGCACGACTGGCTGTGCCTCACCGGCGGCGCCATCGGCCAGGGCATGCCGGTGGCCACGGGCGCGGCGGTGGCGTGCCCCGACCGCAAGGTGGTCAGCCTGGAGGCCGACGGCAGCGCGCTCTACACCATCCAGGCGCTGTGGACCCAGGCCCGGGAAGGCCTCGACGTGGTCACGGTCCTCTACAACAACCGCTCCTACGCCATCCTCAACATGGAGCTGAACCGTGTCGGCGCCGAGGCGCCCGGCCCCAAGGCCAAGTCGCTGCTCGACCTGTCCGACCCGGACCTCGACTTCGTCTCGATCGCCCAGGGCCTCGGCGTCCCCGCCACCCGCGCCACCACCGCCGAAGACCTCTCCACCCAGCTCCAGTCCGCCTTCGCCACCCCGGGCCCCCACCTCATCGAAGCCCACGTCCAGCGCGTGTTGTAGCGCCGCTACCACCGGGGCAGCGCGGCCTACCCGGAGTACCTGGTCGCAGCGCTCAGAACCCTCCTGGAAGCCCCGCCGCCGGCCGAAACCGACTGGTTCCACCGGCGGCCCTGACCTCCGGGTGGCCACGCCGCGCGGCGAGAAGGTAGGCGGGGGCGGGTTGGGGCGCGTACTCTCGGGTTTTGGCTGGCGGAGACGACTGGTGCCCGATGTCCTGACCTTCCTCCTGATTGAACTCGACTCGGAGGACCGCCACTCGCAGAGCGTGCTGCCCGGCGATGTGGTCACCGAGGCGGTTCGGGCTGCCGGCGGAACGATCACTCCAGCGGTCGAAGCACCACCCAGCGTGGTGACCGCGGTGTTCAACCTGGCCAGCGGGGGCGCCCTGGCCGCCGTCGAGGTGGCCCGCACGCTGGGGCGGCCGCCCCGGATGGCGTTGTGCACCGGCGAGGCCGACGCCCCGGGCTCGGCGCTCGGCAGCGGCCCCCGGGCCCGCGCCGCCCAGCTCCTGCGCCTCGCCCACCCCCAGCAGATCCTGGTCACGGCGTCGACCGCGGTCATGGCCAGCCCCGCGCTCCCCCGCCAGGCGGAGCTGGTCGACCGGGGCGTCCGGGCGCTCGACACCACCCGCCCGCCCGAGCGGATCTACGAGCTGCGCCCCGGCTCCGGAGTGGCCGGGAGCACAGACGACGAGCGCGCCAGCTCCAACCTCGAGTGGGCCCGCCGGGCCGCCCACGGCCCGGTCCTCGGCCGGGAGGAGCCCCTCGCCGCCCTGGAGGAGGCCTGGAAGGCGACGCTCCACGGCGAGCGCCGCATGGTCCTGCTCTCCGGCGAGGGCGGCATCGGCAAGACCACCGTCGCGGCCGAGCTGGCCCTGCGCCTCCACGCCGAGGGCGCCCTCGTCCTCTACGGCCGCTGGGACCAGGAGGCCCTCGCCCCCTACCAGGCCATGCGCGAGGCCCTCGGCTCCTACGCCTCCACCTGCCCCACCCCCCGCCTCCGGGCCGACCTCGAAGGCTGGGGCGACGAGCTCTCCCGCCTGCTGCCCGACGTCGGCGCCCGGATCGGCGGCGTCCGCTCGCCGCTGCGGGGCGATCCCGAGGGCGAGCGGCTGCGCCTGTTCGAGGCCATCGAGCACTGGCTCGACCTGCTCGCCCGGCGGCGCGGCCTGCTGCTGGTCCTCGACGACTCCCACTGGGCCGAGCGTTCGTCGTGGCTGCTGCTCGACCACCTGCGCCACTCCCCCGGTACCGCGCCCCGCATGATCCTGGTGACGGTGCGGGAGGGCGAGGCCCTCGACGCCCTGCAGGCCGAGCACGGCTGGGACGACCCGAGGGCCGAGGGTGGCGTCGAGCACGTCCGCCTCGGCGGCCTCGACCAGGCGGTCGTCGCCCAGCTCGTCGAGCAGACCACCGGCCACCCCCTGGCCCCGGTGGACGACGAGCTGGTCGCCTGGCTCACCACCGGCACCGCCGGCAACCCGCTGTTCGTCCAGGAGGTCCTGCGTAGCGTCGCCGGCAAGCGCGACGCCGGCTCGGCGCTACGGGCGGCCCGGGACGCGCTCCCCGGCCGCCTCGCCGACGTCGTCCGCTGGCGCCTCGCCCAGCTGCCCGCCCAGACCGCCTCGCTGCTGGCCGACGCCGCCGTCATCGGCCGGGCCTTCGACCTCGACCTCCTGGCCAGCGCCACCGCCACACCCCCGATCGCCCTGCAGACCCCGCTGGAGCACGGCGTCCGCTCCGGGCTGCTGCAGACCCGCCAGCCCCAGGGCCACTACGCCTTCACCCACGACGTCGTCCGCCGGGCCCTGCAGGAGACCCGCGAGGCCGACGACAGCACGGCGCTGCACCGGCGCATCGCCACCGCCCTCGCCAACCGGGCGCTGGAGGGCGGCGACGTCGCCGCCGCCGAGGTCGCCCACCACCACCTGCTCGGCGCCGACCACCAGACCATCGGCGCCGCGGTCCGCTGGGCCCGCAACGCGGCCGAGGCCGCCCGGCGCGAGACCGCCTTCGAGACCGCCGTGAGCCTGCTCACCCGGGCCATCGAGGCCCACGACCGCTTCCACGGCATCGCCCAGGTCCTGGCCCTCCCCGAGGCGACCAGGATCACCGACCCCCGCGTCGACGACGAGGTCGCCCTCGCCTGCGAGCTGCGCCTCGAGCTGGCCGACGCCCACGACCGCGCCGGCGAGTTCACCGCAAGGGACCAGCGCCACCGGGAAGCTGCGGAGCTGGCCCGCCGCCTCGACAGCACCGACCTGTTCGTGCGGGCCGCGCTGGGCTACGGCGGCCGCCTGCCCGTGGGCACCCTGGCCAACCCGACTGCCCGAGGCCTCCTGGAGGACGCCCTGGAGCGCCTCCCGACCGAGGACGGCCGCTCCCGGGCCATCGCCCTCTCCCGGCTGGCCCAGGTCCGCTTCCAGGACGCCACCCACGCCGAGCGCCAGGTCCTCTGCGAGGAAGCCGAAACCATCGCCCGCCGCCTGGACAACCCCGTGGTGCTCGCCACGGTGTTGATCGCCCGCTGCCTCACCCTCGACGGCCCCGACGACACCGAACAGCAGCTGCGGGTCGGGGCCGAGGTGACGGACATCGGCCAGCGGATCGCCGACCCCGACGTCACGCTCCAGGGCGCCCGCATCCGGATCCCTGCGCTGTTCGTCGTCGGCGAGCACGACCAGGCCCGCAAGCTGGCGGCCGACGTCGCCGAGCTGGCCCAAGAGGTCCGCCACCACGACCACATCCGCCTGGCGATGATGTGGGACATCCTGTGGAAGGGCCTGGAGGGGCCCTACGACGAGGCCGAGGCGGCGGCCACGTTCCTCCAGCGCCAACTGGACAAGGCCGGTCACCCGCAGGCCTCGGTCATCCACTTCGGCCAGACCTTCGCTCCCCGCTGGCTCCACGGCCACCTCGACCTGGCCCAGCCGGAGCTCGACAGCCTGGGCGGGATGGACTCGGGCCTCGACGTGCTCTGGGCGATGGGCGTCTGGATCCAGGCGTCGACCGGTCGCGAAGGCGACGCGCTGCGCCACCTCCGGGCCCGTGACCCTGCCGAGTTCGTCGCCAACGCGCCCCGGGACGTCACCTGGTGGGCCACGATGACCGGGGCTGCGGTCACGGCGTCGTGCGGCGACCGGGCGTGGGCCGAGGCGCTGAGCGAGACGTTGCGGCCGTTCAGCGGCCGCAACTGCGTGGCGGCCTACACGGGGTGCTTCGGTGCCGTCGACCACCACCTCGGCACGCTGGCGGCGACGCTGGGTAGGTACGACGAGGCCGTGGACCTGCTGGAACAGGCGCTCGACCGCCACCGGAAGCTGGGGGCCGCCGGGTTCGTCGCCCTGTCCGCCCGGTGGCTGGCCAGGGCCTTGGGCCTGCGGGGTGCCGACGGCGACGCCGCCAGGGCTGCGGACTACAACGCGGAGGGCGAGCAGCTGGCGTCGCGCCTCGGCTTGGCCGACTTGCCCCGGACGGTCGAGGACGGCACCGGCCCGGCCTAGCGCCCCCAGTCATCAGCGGTTGAAGCGGTCGAGGTGATCCCCGATGACCGGGAAGACGTCGACGGCGGCGTCGCGGCCGATGAGCGTGTCGAGGTGGGCGTAGCCCGGGATGACCACCCGCTCGTAGAGCGACGGGTCGTTGTTGGCCTGCAGCCACCGCAATGTCCGCAGGCTGCCCTCGGGGTGGAAGATGGCGTTGCGCTCACCGTGCAGCAGGAGCAGCGGCAACCGCATGCGCTCGGGATGTGAGAGGTACACGTCGGCGCCGCTGGCGTCGACCGCCGCCCGGCGCTGCACGATCTCCGCGATGTGGTCCATGGCGGCCAGGTCGGCGACCCCGAACAACCGGTCCATCAGCTCGTGGGTGGCGTCGTTGAGCTGCTCGTGACGGTGGGTGCTGCCAAAGATGGCGTTGACCCAGCGGCAGATCGACTTGCCGCAGCGCTCGTCGTGGTTCAACGGGACGGCCCGCAGCGCCAGGTCGAGCGCCGTGTTGACGACGGTCGTGCCCCGGAGCGGGCTCACGGTCTTGAAGCCGAGCTTGTCGAGGATGCCGCCGACGTCGACCGCCATCTTGACCTGGTTGAGCATCGACGTGACCGGGTGCAACGTCACATGCAGGCTCACGGCGGACCGCACGCCCTGGAGCCCGGCGGCCTGGGCCATGAGGTAGGTCACGGAGCCGAAGCAGTGGGCCACCACCTGCACCGAGCCGGCATCGGTCATCCGCAGCACCTCGGCCACCGCCGCCGGCCAGTCGCGGGTGGCGATGTCGTCCAAGGTGCAGTCCCGGCTCGCCGAGGGCAGGTCGATCCCCGAGCGGTAGTCGAAGAGCCAGACGTCGTAGCCCTTGGCGACGAGGTACTCGACCAGGTTGGTCTCGACGGTCGACACCAGGAACGACGTCGCCGACATGCCGAAGCCCGGCGCCAGCAGCACGGGGCCTCGTCGGCCGCCTTCGAAGCGGGTCAGGCGCAACCAGGCGTCGTCGCCCAGGTCGTTGCCCTCGTGCCACCTCCCCGCGCCGTCGCACCACCGCGGCTCGGGCTGGGGCAGCCGCAGCTTGCGGTAGCCGTCGCCGGTCAGGGCCAGGGGCTGGGGGGCGGCCGGCGGGAACTCGGCGACATCGTCGAGCGGGCCGCCGTACACCTTGAGCAGCGACCGCAGGAAGCGGGCGTCGAACCGCGCCAGCCAGCGCAGCCGGGCGAGCCGCCCTTCGACCCCGGTGACCTTCATGCTCGTGAGCTGGCGGGCGAAGTCGCCCGGGCCCAGCCGCATGATGCCGGCGGCCACCAGCCGGCGGTCGAGGTCCTCGGAGGTGATCGTCACGTAGAGCGTGGTGGTGTCCGACCACGCGTCGAGCCCGGCCCGGTCGTGCAGCACCTTGGTTCCCTCGAAGCGGAACCGCTGGCCGTCCTCGGCGACGAGGCTCATCGTGTAGCGCATCAGCCACGAGTCGACGTGGGTCGGGTCCTCGCAGAAGAGCTGGAAGCGGCCGTCGACCACGAGCAACCGGTGGGGCGACAGCAGCGGGGCGACCACGGTGCCGGCCAGGCTGCCGGGCTGGGCAGGGTCGTCGAGCAGCTCTTGCAGGTCGTCGATGCCGACGGTGAGCACGAACTCGATGGTGGTGCCGTCGTCCCGGCCTCGTCCCGCGCCGGCAGTGCAGGCCGCCAGCCGGTCCTCCCTGTCGGCCAGCGGCGTGTCGACCGCCACCGGCCCGAGGTGGCCGCGCATCCGCTCGGTGAACCGCAGCCCCGCAGGGGACGGGGCTGCGGTCTCCTTCGCCCCGGGGGTAGGGCGAGGCCGAGCGGCCAACCGGGGAGGCACCGCGGCACCGCCGCGCTTGCCGTTGCGGTGCTCCGGCCGGTCGAGCAGTTGGGCCGTGGACGCCACCGGCGTCAGGGGCTCCAGGCCCGTGGGGCCCGAAGGCCCAGGGCCCGTGGGGTGTGAGCGGGGGTTGAGGAAGGGCGCCAGCTCGTCGATCCACGAGTCGGGTGGGCGGCTGTCGGCCTCGGCCAGAAGGGCTACCAGCGCGGGCGGCTCGTCGGCCACCAGATCGTCGACCATCAGCTCGGCGGCCCGCTCCGCCAGCGCCGAGATCGTGAGCAGCGGGTTGACCGCCAGCGGCCGGGGAACGATGGCGCCGTCGACGACCGCGAGGCCCTCGTGCACCGTGTCACCGGTGCCGGTGAACACCCGGCCCCGATGGTCGACCACACCCGTGGCGCCGTCGTCGGCCATGGCGCAGCCGCCCAGCGGGTGCACGGTGATGACCGAGTCGTGGAACGCCGGGGACGAGAAGGGGTTGCGCACCAGCTCCGCACCGATCGCCGCGCTGGCCCGCCGCAGCAGGTCATCGCCGCGGTCGTAGACGGCCTGGTCGCCGGCGCAGGCCCACTCGACCTCGACGGCACCCGCAGCGCCGGCCCCGCCCTCACCAGGTCGGTATGTCAGCCTCCCCTCGCCCCGGTCGTCGCCCATGACCAGGTAGGTGAGGGTGCGCTCCAGCGCCCCGGACGACCTGCGGAGGCGCCGCAGCACCCGCCGGGGGAAGCTGAGCGCGCCGCCGGGCTCGTCGGCCTCGGCGGCCATGGCGAAGGCCGCCGGCAGCAGGTTGCGAAGGGAGCCCGGCACGACGCCTTCCTCGACGATGAGCTCGCCATCGCCGTCGGGCACGCGGATCATGCCGGTGATGCACGGGCCGACTGCGGTCTCGGGCGCGGGGGGACGGCGCCCGAGACCGAGGCCGCGCACGGGGGCGTCGGCGTCGTAGGCGAACGCCAGGGCGTCGCCGTTGCCGCTGAAGCCGTGGCCCAACCGGGGGGAGACGGGCAGGCCGGCCGCACGCGAACGGAAGAGGATCTCGGTGGAACCCAGCGAGCCGGCGGCGAGGACCACCGCGTCGGCATGGATGAAGAGCGACGGGGCGCCGCCGAAGCGGCCCCGCTGGTCGGCGGTCGACTCGAAGGCCACGGTCCAGGCGCCGCTCGCCGACTCGGCGGCCGGCAGGACGGTGCGGACCTCGGCCTCGGTGAAGATCTGAGCGCCGTGGGCCACCGCCAGGGGGAGGTAGTTGGTGGTGACGGTGTTCTTGGCGCCGTAGTTGCAGCCGGTGACGCAGTCGCCGCACAGCTGGCAGCCGCGCTCGTCACTGCCGTCGGGGGCGCCGAAGGTGACCGCCACCGGCGTCGGCTCGACGTGGCCACCGATCGCCGCCGCGGCCTTGCTGAGCGCCGCGAGCTTGGGGAGGCGGGGCCACGCCTCGGGGTAGTGGGTGACGCCCAGCATCTGCTCGGCGCGGGCCAGGTACGGGTCGAGGACGTCGCTGCCCTGGCCGCGCAACTCCATGGGCCAGCGGGCGTCGTCGAACACCCAGGCCGGCGGGCGCAGCGCGACCCCGGCGTTGATCAGCGACGTGCCACCGAGGCCGCAGCCGACGAGCACGCTGACGTCGTGGCCGGCGCGAAGGTCGAACAGGCCGCTGCGGGCGCCGTGGCGGCGACCCCGCTTGCGCCACTGCAGTTGGCGCAGCGCGCCCCACAGCGAGCGCGGGAAGTCGCCGGGCAGCAGCTCCCGACCGCGTTCGAGGATGCAGACCGAGCGACCCGCGGCCGCGAGTCGGGCCGCGACGATGGCACCGCCATAGCCCGAACCCACGACGACGACGTCATAGCGATCGGCCAGGCGGTCGAGCGTCGAGGACAGGCGCCGCACGGGCGCAGGCTGGCGGACGCGCGGCCTGCGGTCAAATGATCGCGGCACGCGTCGACCGGCGTTGGCCTCGATGCTCTGGGATGTCTCGTCCACCGGTCCTCCTCTCCCCAGATACAGCGAGTGGGCCGGCCCCGCCGCAGGCCGACCCACAACGCATCGCGGCACCTGGGTATCGGTCCCCACTCCGCCACGAAAGGAGACCACCGCTGAACACCCAGGACATTTCCGCTGAGGAAGATGGTGCCTCACCCCGCGCAAAGATTCCGCAACGGCTTTTGCAGGAGCGACCCCGCTGCGGCGTTGGGGGACGTGAAGGGGGTCACAACACGTTGCTCGTCGTCGCGCTCCCGCTGCCACACTGAGTCACGTGGGGTTCGAGATCACGCTCGCGGGCGACGTGACCATCGGTCGAAGCGAGCCCGCCGCGCAGCGAAGGCGGCTGCGGTCGGGGCAGGCTCGTGTCGCCTTCGCGCTGCTCACCCTGGAGCGTCAGCGCGGGGTCACCCGCGATGCCTTGGCCGAGGCGGTGTGGCCCGACGGGCTGCCGGCCACCTGGGAGTCGGCGCTGCGCACGGTCGTCAGCCGCGTGCGCGCCTTCGTGGCCCCCGACGTGTCCCCCAACGGTGACGGCGACCCGTTGGTGGCAGTCGGGGGCCGCTATCTCCTGCACCTGCCCGAGGACGTGGTGGTCGACGTCGAGCAGGCCGAGGACGAGGTCCGGCAGGCCCAGCAGGCGCTGGCAGCCGGCGACGCGGCTGCGGCTCGCGAGCGCGCCGCAGCGGCGGCCGAGCGGCTGCGGGCCCAGTTCCTGCCCGACCAGGACGGCGACTGGGTCACCAACCGGCGGGAGCACCTCGCAGCGCTCATGGTGACGGCGTTGGAGCTGCTCAGCCAGGCGGCGTCGGTGCTCGGCGACCACAACCTGGCGCTGATGGCGGCCAACGACGCGGTCGGCCGGGCGCCGCTGCGGGAGAGCGCCCATCGGTGCCGCATGGCCGCCCACGCCGCGGCCGGCAACCGGGGCGAGGCGCTCCGGGCCTACCAGCAGCTGCGCACGATGCTGGCCGAGGAGCTGGGCGTCGATCCCGCCCCCGAGACCGAGACCGCCTACCTGTCGCTGCT
>Ga0075421_100001886_pt1 | contig 24723 bp, 19 predicted proteins | sample SoiMetdeltSBSDD5_FD_75292 | JGI IMG/M metagenome (GOLD analysis project Ga0075421, IMG submission 75292) | Bulk soil microbial communities from a Populus tree surrounding site in Tennessee, USA - Soil MetaG P. deltoides SBSDD5 | ecosystem: Environmental > Terrestrial > Soil > Tree plantation...
GAACCCCTCACCCGTTCGAGAAAGCACCGGTGGACCGGCTCACGCGCTCGTTGGTCGAGTTCTTCGCGTAGGGGGTCAGAACAAGGGGTCAGAATGCGTTGTGACTCTGACCCCAATGAGCGCGATGCATACGCGGGAGGCTGGCTCTGGAACCCACTAATCGGCCATCTTGAACGTCTCGCCCACCAGCCACCTGAGGAGCACGCGAGCGATGACTTCGACGATTCCGGATTCCGCGCCCGACGTCCTGCGCTATCCGACCGGCCGCTTTCAGCGCCCCGCCAGTCTCGACGCGCAAGCGCGCGCACGGGCCATTGAGACGATCGTCGCGACGCCCGCGCGGCTGCGCGAGGCCGTGCGCGGCCTAACGAGTGAACAGCTCGAAACCCCGTACCGGCCAGGCGGATGGACGGTGCGGCAGGTCGTGCACCATGTCCCGGACAGTCACATGAACGCGTTCATCCGGTTCAAGTTGGCGCTCACCGAGGACGTGCCCACCATCAAGCCCTACGAGGAGTCGGAATGGGCCAAGCTGGCCGATACACGCGTGCCCATCGAGACGTCGCTGACCCTGCTCGACGCCGTTCACGAACGCTGGGTCGCGATTCTCCGCGCCATGACGCCGGCTGATTTCGACCGCGAGCTCATCCATCCCGAAACGGGACGGCAGCGATTGGACCAGGTGCTCGCGTTGTACGAGTGGCATGGGCCCCACCACACCGCCCACATCACCTCACTCCGGGAGCGCATGGGCTGGTGAGCGCGCTGGTTACGCGCCAGGAGTGGTTCTCGCGTCGATTCACGTTCGACCTCGAGCCATGGGCGTATCCGAATCTCGTGGAGCGCCTACGAGGAACGCCGGCGCGCCTCGAGGAACGCCTGCGCGGGCTCGACGCCGAGACCCTAACGACTCGACTCGACGAGCGCTGGTCGATCCAGGAGAACGCCGGTCACCTGTTCGACCTCGAGGCGCTCTGGAGCGCCCGGCTGGACGACTTCGAGGCTGGCGCCGATCGGCTGCGCACCGCGGACCTCGGTAACCGCGCGACGGACGACGCGAATCACAACGCGAAGCCCATCGGCGGCGTGCTTGCGCGTTTCCGCAGCGCGCGTGAGGCCATGGTGCGGCGCCTCGACGCGTACGACGAGACGTTCATCACGCGCACGGCACTGCATCCGCGGCTGAATCAGCCGATGCGGGTGATCGACCACGTGCTGTTCGTGGCGGAGCACGACGACCACCACCTCGCAACGATCACCGCGTTGCTGACGCGCCTCGGGGCGCAGCGGTAGGCGGCCGCGCCAACCCTATCGGTTGGCGCGGCGAAGGACCGCCGAGTCGACGACGAAGTGGAAGGGTTGCTGCACGAGCTGCCGCACCCGTTTGCCGTTCAACACCGCGGGGGCGTAGGCCCAGTCGGGCAGCGCACGCTGCACGGCCTGCGTGAACTTCGGGTTCGTGGATGAGATGACGCCGAACGTGTCGAGCTCGACGCGTCCGAGCGTGTCGACGACGAACTCCGCAAGCACCTGTCCCGGAACGCCCGTGACCAGCAGCTGCTCCGGATACAGCGGTTGTGGTCGCGAGAGACTGTCGGACCGCGCCGGCACGTCCACCTGGTCAGCCGTATAGACCTTGAGCGACGCCACAAGGTCAGCGAGCTCCGTCGCCGTCACCGCTTTTTTCGGCTTCTTCGGTCGCCGCTCGCCTTCGCGCGACCACACGACGATCACGCCGCATGATCCCAGGCCGCGCGATCCCATGAATTGCGGCGGCACCTGCGAGATTCCGGTGTAGACCTCGATCCCTTCGATCGACTGCGGCGACAGAAAGTCCAGGTCGAACTCAGCCGTCGGTAGTGGCGCGCCATCCAGCCAGACGAGGGGCCAGCACGACCCGCCGGCGCCGCGGAATCGTACGGCGTTCCGGATGAGGCGCGTGGACTGAACCTGCACGCCGGGCAACCGCCGGAAGATGTCGGTGAGCTGCGACGGGTTATCTCGCTCGAGCCGCTCGCGCGAAACGAAATGGCCAATGCCGAGGTCGCGTCGCTGATAGAACCCCGCCATGCGACCCGTGTAGTTCGTACCGCCCTTCACGACGATCGGCGCGAGCCGCTGCGGGATCGCGATCAACGTCACGAGCGACGCGGCCGGGACACGCTGGTCGACCATGACGTCGAGAAGAACCGGCTGATAGCCAAGGCGCCTGACGCGGACCGTGGCGGGACCGCCGCGGACCGCCACGAAGCGGATCTCGCCGCGCTCGTCGGTGACGCCACGAATCGTCGTGCCTTCCACCATGAGCTCGGCGCCCGAGATCGAGCGGCCGAGCGAGTCGCGCACGCTGATCGCGATGGTGCCTGGCGGCAAAGGGTCCTGTGCCCCCGCGCGCGACGGCGACGTCGCCGCGACGGCAACGGACAGAACGATGGCAAAGCGTGCCGAGCACGCCGTGCGAGAGCGAGCGAAGAGCACGGTGACCTCCCGAGCGCGTCCTACGCGCACCACGACGCACGCCTCGTCGCGTGCGCCAGCGAGCGCAGCCCCGCGCATGCCGGACGTCCTATTGTAGTGGCGGTGCAAGGCGCGCGCGAGGGACAGCGACCGCGCACCGACGAATACCGGGGCACGTCGCATTAGTCTGGGACGAACCGTGGCGCACGAGCACTCATACCTCGCGCCAAGCAGGCGTCGCACACGCCATCCTTGAATGGGGTGTTATCTTCCGGCGCGCCACGCCGGTCGGCTGGACCCGCTGCTGGCGCCGATGCAAGCAGTCGGGTCCCCGCTCGGATGCCACCCGTCAACCCATCAGCCGTCGAGTGCACCGTCACGCCCTGGTCGCTATCTGCATGCTGGCGGCCGTGCGCGCCCACGCGCAGACCGCGGACCCGCGCGCCGACCGCGATCCGCCGAGCCTCGACCTCGCCATCAACAACGTCGGGCTGAGTATTGGGAACTCGCGGCGGCTGACCGGAGTCAGGCTCAACTGGCGGGATGCAGGCGTCATTCGCGTTGAGGGTGTGAACGTCACGCTGTGGGCCCCGGGACAGAACCCGCGGGCGACCGTCGGCGGACTCGCCGTCGGGCTCGTTGCGCCGGGCGCCGCAAACCTGAACGGCATCGCGATCGGCGGCCTCGCCGTTCGCGCCGAGCGGCGCCTAACGGGGCTCGCTGTGGGCGGCGGTGCGGTGCTCTCGCACGGGAGCATCGCCGGCATCGCTGTCGGTGGCTTCGCCGTCGTGGGCGACAGCAACGTGTCGGGGATCAACGCGGGAACCCTCGCCGTCATGTCGCGTGCGCAGCTCACGGGACTCAACGTCGCGGGGGCCTCGATCATCGCGTCCGGTGGTGCGCGCGGGATCCAGGTCGGCGGGCTCGCGGCCGTCGTACAACGACGACTTATCGGGATTACCGTCGGCGGGCTGGCCGTCGTCAGCGAAGGCCCGGCCTCGGGGCTGATGGTATCGGGCCTCGGCGTTGCGGCTCGCGGCGACATGACAGGCATGGGCGTGGGCGGCCTCGTGGCGTTTTCGTCCGGGCGCATGCGCGGAATACACCTCGGCGGACTCGCGGCGGTGGCCGAGGGTGGCGCGACTGGTGTGACCGTCGGTGGCCTCGGCGTCGTGTCGTCGGGCGGCGTGGGAGGCCTGACCCTCAGTGCTGGCCCCGTGATGGCGGGCCGGGACGTGACGGGTGCCACGGTCGGGGGACTCGGGATCGTCGCCGATGGCGACGTGCGATGGGTGGCCCTCACGGCCGGCACGCTGAGGGGAACGGGCGACGCGACCGGCGCCCTCATGGGGCTGTATCGTGTGCGGAGTCCGCGAGTCACTGGCGTCGCGGTGTCTGCGCTCCAGGTGAGGGCCGCGGAGCTCCGAGGGATTGCCGTCGCGGCGCATAACGACGTCGCGCGCCAGCGCGGCGTGGTGATCGGCATTTACAACGACGCCCGGCAGCTCAACGGGGTTCAGCTCGGCGTTCTGAACCGCGCTCGCAACAACCCCGGCTGGGCACGGCTGCTCCCCCTGGTGAATGCGCGGTTCGGCGACTAGTGGTTCGCGCGGCAGATGTTGATAGCAGGCGAACCGGCGCGTATGGCCAGATTTGGCCACGCGGTGTAGATGTACTCTGGCACCGCGATGGGTGTGGCCAAATGTGGCCATGGGCCGCCTCTCGCCTGCTATCAACATCTCACAAACGCCCCACTAGCGAATAGTCGGAACGCCAGTCGAACGACTGGCGCACCTACACTCCCTCCGCGTCCAAGCCATGCCGTTTCGTGGTCGCTCCTTCGCCCCGGCAGCGCTTTCCTGCCTAACGCTGGCAGCCGCCGGCTGTATCCAGCAGTCCATGAAGCTGACGAAGGACGACTCGCCCGTCGTCCTCGCGCGTCAGGACGTCACGGCGCAGAACCCGGCGTTACCCGGGACCTTCCGCGTCCGGACGCTCGTGTACGGCAGCGGCACGGACAAGCACCGGCGCGCATTCCGTGACTCGGTCACGCTGAAGACGAAGACCGTGGACGGCTCGCCGTTCGTCTCGTCGACCCCCGAGATCGCGAAGAGCCGAAAGAAGTATTGGGGGTTCGACTATAAGCACCTGCCCATCAACGGTCGCGTGTGGTACCCGGAGGGCGACGGGCCCTTCCCGCTCGTGCTCGTGGTGCACGGCAACCACAACATGAAGGACTTCTCGGACCCGGGATACGCCTACCTCGGCGAGCTCCTCGCGTCGCGCGGATTCATCCTCGTGTCGGTGGACGAGAACTTCATCAATGGGAATCTGCGCGGTGAGAACGACGGACGCGGATGGCTTCTGCTGGAACACCTGAGGCGATGGCGCTCGTGGAACGACTCGACGGGGAGCCCGTTCCATCGGAAGGTAGACATGCGGAACATCGCGCTCATGGGGCATTCGCGCGGGGGTGAAGCGGTGGCGGTCGCCGCGGCGTTCAACCGGCTCGCGTACTACCCGGACGACGCAACGGTGAAGTTCGACTTCAACTTCGACATCAAGTCACTCGTCGCCATCGCGCCGATCGACGGACAATACCAGCCCGCAGGAAAGCCGACGCCAGTTCAGAACGTCAACTACCTCGTATTCCACGGCTCACACGACGGCGATGTCTCGGCGTTCTCCGGACTGCGTCAGTACCAGCGCATCAAGTTCACCGACGGCCAGCCGTGGTTCAAATCGGCGGTGTACGTTTACCGCGCAAATCATGGGCAGTGGAACACGGTGTGGCAGAACAAGGACAACGGCCCGCGCAGCGGACGGTGGCTCGAGCTCGATGCGTTGATGCCGATGGAGGAGCAGCTTCAGTTCGGCAAGGTGTACATCGGTGGATTTCTCGAGGCCACGTTGAAGGGCAAGAAGGAATACCTCCCGATGTTCCGCGACCACCGCACGATCGGCCGCTGGCTCCCGAAGACGATGTACCTGGCACGATTCGAGGAGAGCGGATTCAAGGCCGCCGCGAGCTTCGATGAGGATGTGGATGTCACGAGCGGGTCGGTGAGCGGCGTGACGATTACCGGCGATAGCCTCTCGGGCTGGAAGGAAGCGCCCGTACCGGTTCGCTGGCGCAACTCGGACGTGGGCACGAACGCCGTGTGGCTCGGCTGGAACAACAAGCCGGCGGGCAAGGACACCACCACGCCGCGATCTCCGGCGTCGTACTCCATCGCCATCAGCGACTCGTTGCGTTCGGCGTGGAACGTCGGTGCGGGCTCGTCGATCGTGCTGTCGCTCGCGACGACGACGGCGACCCCGGGCCCGAGGAAGACTCAACCCGATACGACGAAGAAAGCCGACTCGTCAGGCACCCGCGGGAAGCCGGCGGCGAAGCCGGCCGGTGGCAAGAAGCCACCCGAGAAGAAACCCGCGGCGGACACGACGCCGCCGGATCTCTCCGTGGAGCTGGTGGACGCGTCAGGCGGGACCGCGCGCATCCCGCTGAGCCGGTTCGGTGCCGTGCGACGTCCGCTCGACATCACCGTGTACCGGCGCAAGGGACGCGACAAGAGCTCGTTCGCGAACATGTACGAGCTGGTGCTGCAGACCTACGTGATGCCTGTCGCGGACTTCAGCAAGGCGTCTTCGGCGTTCGACGCATCGCGAGTGCGCTCGGTGCGACTTGTGTTCGACCGGACGCGAGTTGGCCAGGTGGTCGTAGACGACATCGGGTTCTCGACAATGGACCCGGCGTATCTAGTCAGCCGCGATTAACGTTTGCTGGCAGCCCCTACCTGATTCGCAGTCCGACGCGATGGCCGCTCCCGTCGCCCTGGTATGGCTCGAACGCGTAATCGACCGTCACGCGGTCGAAGGTGAATGACGCGCCCATCGTGATCGGGAGCTCCGCGTCGGCTTCGGGGACGCGCGCGCCAAGCCGCCCAGCGATGATCACGCCGTCGATCGGCATGTAGGAGAACTCGCCGCCGCCCGCCAGCGAGACCCGCCCACCGCGCCGCACCGAGAGTGCCGCGCTCGCCGCGAAATCCACCGGCCCCACCGGCAGCCCGCCGCCCGCAAAGCCGAGCGTCGCGCGCGTGGGGAGCACGGCCGACGTGCCCAGCACATTCGGGTTTGTCCCGAGATTCTGGACCGACAACCCGACCGAAACGGGGCCAATCTCCTTCGCGGCGCCAACGTCCGCGAGCAAAACACCGTCCCGGCCGTTCGCCACGCGGTCTTGCGCGACCTTGGCGGCGACGCCCCATCGAATCCCCTTGAAGGGAATCATGAGGCCCATCGTCGCCACGAGGCTGGACGCGTGGAACGGGCCACCCGCCATCAACTGTTCCCCGTTAGGCGCGAGACTGGGATAGCTCGGCGCCGCGACATGATAGTCCACGAGCTGTGCCCCGATCCCGACACCGGCCGGGCCGAACGCGTAGGCGCTCGCGAACGCGCCCGCGAACGCCTCCGATCCATACCGCTCCACTGAAGCGGCGAGGAGGTTGCGCCCGCCAGCATTGGCCGGGTTGTAGAAGACGGCCTCCGCCTCACGAACGGCCACGTACGCGTTTCCGAAACCGATGGCCCGCGTGCTCGCCGGAAGCTGGAGGACGAGCGGGCCATACCCACCTGCCTGTGCTGCGCCCGTCACGGGAAGACACACGAACGCTGCGAGAGCCGCGATGCGGGCGCGCATTCTGATCGGGATCGAGGAATGTGACGCGCGGTCGTTGCGACGGCCGCGGATAGCGACGGCGAAGCTAGTGCCGCGGCGCGACTCGGCCAAGTGGGTGGCGAGCGCCTCCGCCGCATCTTCCGCGCACCGCGTATCGGCTGCAACGTTGCGCCGCCCGCCGTCCGCCGTCACGCCCGTTCGAGCATTCCATTGGCACCCCCGTCAACGCCCGATCTCGATCCCCCGTCCCCGACGCCGCCGTACGACCTTGGCGCGTGGCGCGCGCAGATCCCGTTGCTCGCGCACGCCATCCCCATGAACAACTGCTCGCAAGCACCGCAGTGCAACGCGACGCGGCTCGCCGCGGAGGCGTATCTGGAATCGTGGGGACGCGACGGCATGGACTGGGACACCTGGATAGCCGAGATCGAGCGCGCCCGGGAATCGTTCGCGCGGCTCATCAACGCCGAAGTGGACGAGGTGGCCGTCACGACATCGGTGTCCCACGCCGTGAGCGCGCTCGCGAGTGCCCTCGACCTGAGCGGCACTCGGCGCCGTGTGCTCGCCAGTGGCGCCGAGTTCCCAACGGTGGGGCACGTCTGGCTCGCGCAGCGGGCGCGGGGCGCCGAGGTCGACTGGGTGCCGCTCGACGCGAACGGAATGATCCCGACCGCGGCGTACGAATCGCGCATTGATGCGCGGACCGCCGTTGTATCCGCGACCCACGGGTACTTCGCCAATGGTTTCAAGCAGGACGTCGCGGAGATCGCGCGGCTGGCACACGATCGCGGCGCCCTCGTGTTCGTCGACGCGTACCAGACGCTGGGGACCGAGCCCATCGACGTGAAAGCGCTCGATGTAGACGCACTGGCCGGGGGAAGCCTCAAGTACCTCATGGGGACGGCCGGCATCGCGTTCCTGTACGTGCGCCGGCCGCTCGCCGAGTCTCTTCGGCCGACGGTTACCGGCTGGTTCGGACGCGTCAACCCGTTCGCGTTCGACCCGACCCGACTCGACTGGGCGGTCGGGGCCCGGCGGTTCGACGCCGGCACGCCTCCGATCATCAACGCGTACATCGCGCGCGCGGGGCTCGAGGTGATTCACGCGGTCGGTCCCGCCGCGATCGGTGAATGGATCCGCGTGCTCTCACGGCGGCTTCTCGATGGCGGCGCGGAGCGCGGGCTGGAACTGTATGGGACGACCGACGTCGCACGGAAGGCGCCGACGACGGCGTTCCGCGTTCGAGGCGACGCCGCCGAGGCGGAGCGCCGGCTGCGTGCGCACGGCGTGATCGCCTCGGCACGTGGGGACGTCATCCGCCTCGCTCCGCATTTCTATTCCTCACTCGAGGACGTCGATCGGTCGCTCGACTCGCTCGCCTACATCGTGCACCACGAGACCGTCGGAGCGTGACCGGTACATCGTTAGGCTCGCCACCACTCGGTCCGCCGGAAGGATCGGGCGCGACCGACCCGACGCGCACGGCGCGCGAGACGTTCGCGTCCCGATTCGGCGCCATCATCACGATGGTCGGGGTCGCGCTTGGCCTCGGGAACGTGTGGCGCTTCCCTTACATGGTCGGCCGCTACGGTGGCGCGGCGTTCGTGCTGTTCTACGTGTTGGTCGTCCTCGTGATCGGCGTGCCCGGCCTCATGGCCGAGTGGGCGCTGGGCAGACACACGCGGCGCGGAACCGTCGGTGCCTTTGCACGTGCGGGGCTACCAGGAGGCCGATTCGCTGGCTGGTTCTTCTTCGTGATCGTCATCGCGGCGACGGCGTACTACACGAACGTGATTGGCTGGGTGCTCTATTACGCCGTTGGGGAGGTGGCACGCGCAGCTGGTGCCGCGCTCGATGCGTCGCACGTCCTTCCGCCAGACACCGGGATCTCGACGCGTTCGCTCGGCCTCCAGATGATGTGCACGGCCGCGGTGACACTTTCGTGTGTCGTCGTGCTGTTGCGAGGGCTGCGAAGCGGCATCGAGCGCGCGAGCCGCGTGGTCATTCCCCTGCTCTGCGTGATCCTCGTCGTGCTCATTGTCCGTTCACTCACGCTGCCTAACGCCTGGACCGGCGTCGAGTGGTACATCCTCAAGTTCGAGATGGCTGACCTCACGCCGCGCGTGATGATGGCGGCGATCGGTCATACCGTGTTTTCGCTGTCCCTCGGCGGCACGTTCATGGTGGTGTACGGCTCGTATCTCACCGATCGTGACAGCCTCGCGGCGAACGCGGGGTGGACGACGTTCGGCGACACGTTCTCAGGGTTGCTCGCCGGCCTCGCGATCTTCCCGGCCGTGTTCGCGCTCGGCCTCGAGCCGAACAGCGGGCCGGGACTCATCTTCGCCACCCTTCCGAAGGTGTTCGCAGCGATTCCAGTCGGCTGGGTCTTCGGCGTGCTCTTCTTCGTGGGGTTGCTGGGAGCGGGATATCTCTCCGGCCTCGCGGCATTCGAGGTGCTCGTTGCCGGCCTCACCGACAACACCGCGTTGAGCAGACGCCAGGCTGTCTGGCTGGTTGCCGCGGTGGTCTTCGTGGTCGCGATTCCGCCGATGCTCAATAACGCGGTCTTCATTCCATGGGACCTGACGTTCGGTTCGGGGATGCAGACCCTCGGCGCGCTCGTGGCCGCGGTGACGGTCGGCTGGGCGATGGACCGGAGCGAGGCGATCCGCGCGCTCTCCGCGGGTGGCGATCGGCCGGTGCCACAGTGGCTCTATCTGTGGATTCGATGGGTGATTCCCGGCGCGCTCCTCATGGTCGGCGTGTGGTGGCTGCTCACCGAGGCGCTCCGGACGGTCCGCGGCGTCTGAGCGAACGGATCAGAGTCCTAGCGCATCGTCCTCTCGCGTCCGGCTCCGAGTCACGGAGGACGCTCCAGCGAGCGATCCGGTTGTAGGGGGTGGAAACAACGATCGAACGGAAACAGCTGGAAGAGGCCGGATACCGCTGAACGGCGAACAGCAGGACAGGATGGACGGGATGGAACAGGATGACGGCCCGCAGGGCCGACCTCTTGCGCCGGACGCATGAAAGGGGGAACGGCCGCTCGGGACGTCACTCGCCCGACAGGTCGTTCCCCTCATCGATTAGCTCGTTGCGCGAGGAGACGTCAGCGCCGAGCCGTCACCGCGTACATTCTGTCCATCCCGTCCATCCTGTCATCCCGTTTCCGTTCGATCGTTGTACCCATCCCTCACAACTGTAAGGAGCCGCCGAAGCGTCTCTCCACCTTCCAACTATTCAGCTCTCAGCACAGCAGCTGGCGGTACGCGACCAGCGCGTCGAGCCGGAACCCAGCTCGCCGCCACACTGACAACGCCCAGCAGGGCGAGAATTGCGGCGTACGTCCAGGGGTCGGTTGCGGAGACGCCGAACAGGAACGGGGTCAGCAGCCGCGTGGCCGCAACAGCGCCAACCAGTCCAACTGCGACACCGACGATCACCCCTGCGAGCGTCTGCCCAACGATCAATCCTGAAACTGACCGCCCCGTCGCACCTAACGCCATCCGGATCCCGACCTCGCGCGTCCGGCGACTCACCGCCCGCGACGTCACGCCGTACATCCCAACGGCGGCGAGCACCGCGGCGAGCGCACCGAAGAGACCGATCAGGAACGTGCGATAGCGTTCCTGAGCGAACGATCGCTTGAGCAGGTCGGGCATCGCGTCGAGGGTGGTGACCGGGACGCGGCTGTCGACCTCCGCAAGAGCCGTACGAATGACCGGGGCCATCCCATTCGGCTCTCCGCGCGTGCGGACGAGGAAGGACATGCCTTGACTCACCTGGCCGAACGGCGCGTAGACCGTCGGCTCATCGTTCGCGGCCAGCGTGCGGTACTTGATGTCCGCGACGATACCGACAACCGTACGCCACTCGCCGCGATATCGGACCCGCTTCCCGATCGGCGACGAGTCCGGCCAGTCCCGGCGCGCCATCGACTCGCTCACGATGGCGACGAACGGGCCGCCGTCACGGTCCTGGTCCGTGAATGCTCTGCCGGCACGGAGCGGGATGCCTAACGTCGTGAAGTAGTTCGGCATGATGACCCGCTGCTGCGCTTCCCGACGCCGTGCGTCAGCGGTGGCGCCCAGCCCTTCGATCTCGACCGACGTGCTGCTGTTGCTGCTGCTGAACGGTGGGGTAGTGCCGGCGGTCGCGGCATCCACGCCGGGCAGTGCGGCGAGTCGGGCCAGCGCGCGCCGGTAGTAGTCGGCTCGTGTCGCTTCGTCGCTCGCGATCCGTCGCGGAAGCGCAAATCGAACCAGCAGTAACCCCTCGGTGCGGAATCCCGGATCGACCGCCGTCAACCGAGTGAAGCTCCGTGAGAGCAGTCCCGCGCCGACGAGGAGTACGACGGACAGTGCGAGCTGTAGCGCGACGAATGCTCGCTGCAGGCGCCCGCGCCCGCGAGCGCTTTGCCCGGCCCCGGCGCGAACGAGCGACGCCGGCCCCGATCGGGAGAGCGTCAGCGCAGGGGCAAGGCCGAAGAGCAGTCCGGTCATCATCGCCGCAACAAGCGCAACGGCGAGCACGCGAAGGTCCGTACGCACGTCCGCGAGACCGGGAATCCGTGGCGGAGCCATCGCCACGAGAATCCGCGTTCCACCGTACGCGAGCAGGGTGCCGAGCAGCGCACCCGCGCCGGCGAGCGTGAGACTCTCGGTCAGGAGCTGCCGAACGAGACGTCTCCGGTCAGCGCCAAGCGCGACCCGCGTCGCCATTTCCTGCTCGCGCGTGGCAGCCTCGCCCAGCAGCAACGTCGCGACGTTGACGCATGCAATGAGTAGCAGCAGTGCCACCGCGGCGAGCAGGACGAAGAGTGGCTTGCGGACGTCGCGCGTCTCCTCGATCTGAAAGCCCGTGACGCGCGCGCCGCTGGGCTCCTTCCGATCGCTGCCGGCGTTCATGATGCGCGCGGTTTCGAGCGCCGCCTGCTCAGCGGTTACGCCGGCCTTGAGTCGCGCGATCGCGAGGTAGTTGTGGTTGCCGCGCTGTGCATTCTCCGCCGAGTCCTGCGCGGCCGGTGCCCAGAATGGTGGCGCGGGCGCAGACGTGCGTTGTAGTGCAAGCCCGGGTGGCAGAACGCCAATGATCTCGTGCGGCTTGTCCTCGAAGCGCACCATCTTGCCGATGACGCCCGAGTCCCCGCCGAAGCGGGTAAGCCACGCCTCGTGACTCAGCATTGTGACGGCCGGTCCGCCGGGCTGGTCTTCCCCTGGCAGGAACGTGCGTCCCAACGCGGGACGTGCCCGCAGCACGGACAGGAGTGACGGACTCGCCCGCACGACGCCTACCTGTTCGGGCGCATCCCCGTCGGACACAATGGTCTGCACCGTGGAGTAGATCGCGACCTCGTCGAACGAGGTTTGCTGCGCGCGCCAATCGCGGTACTCCGGAACCGAAAGGGTGATCTTGTCCCATGACGCCGCCAGGATCGGTTCGCTGCGCCACTCCGGATACGTCTGGTAGACGGCGACTAACCTCCCCGGCTCAGGGAAGGGGAGTGGACGGAAGAGCACGCCGTCCACGACGCTGAAGATCGACGTCGCGGCGCCGATCCCCAGCGCCAGCGTCGTCACCGCGACCGCAAAGAAACCTCGGCGACGGCCGAGCGTACGGAGCGCGAACCGTAAGTCAGCGATGAGCGCGGACATTCGTCCTCTCGGGTGCAGGATGGCGACCACGATTCGACAGCCAGGCCCCACGGAACGTTGTACGCATTTCCAACTCGGTTATGACTGCTTCCGATATCGTCGTTGACAGCCTAACGAAGTCGTTCCACATCTCGGAGCGACGCGCCGGTGCCCTCGGCGCGGCGGTCGGGCTGTTCCAGCGGCGCCGGCGGACCATCCAGGCGCTCAAGGGAATCAGCTTCAGGCTGGCCGACGGAGAACTCCTCGGGCTCATTGGCCCGAATGGAGCCGGAAAGTCGACGACGATCAAGATCCTGTGCGGCATCCTCGAGCCGACGGCGGGACACTGCCAGGTCGGCGGGCTCGTGCCGTGGCGGGAGCGCATCCGCCACGTGGCCCGCATCGGGGCCGTATTTGGCCAGCGTACGCAGTTGTGGTGGGATCTGCCGGTGATCGAGAGCTTCGAGCTGCTGCGCGACATCTATCGTGTCCCGCCGGACCGGTACCGAACGACGATCGGCGCGTTGATCGCGATGCTGGATATCGAGCGCCTGCTCGACACGCCCGTGCGCCAGCTCTCGCTCGGTCAGCGGATGCGGTGTGAGATCGCGGCGGCCCTGCTACATGAGCCGCGCGTGCTGTTCCTGGATGAGCCGACGATCGGCCTCGATGCCGTCGCGAAGCTCGCAGTGCGCGACTTCGTGAAGACCCTGAATCGGGAGCGCGGCGTGACGGTTATCCTCACGACGCACGACATGCACGACGTGGAAGCGCTCGCGGAGCGGGTGATCGTGATTGGGAATGGGTCGATTCTGGCCGACGGGAGCTTGTCCGCGCTGCGGCGTGGGGCGCTCGCGGAGCGACGCCTGCTCGTGCACTTCGCGCATGACGTTGAGCGGACGGAAATCCCCGGTGCGACCATTCGCCGATGGGAGGGGAAGGGGGAGGGGGAGGGGCGTTCGGCAGAGCTCTCGTTCGACCCGCGCGTGACGTCCGCGCACGGACTCATTGCGTACATCACGTCGAAATTCGACGTCGAGGATGTCCATCTGGATGAGCCGCCGATCGAGGAAGTGATCGCGCGCTTCTACGCGCTCCACGCCATCGACGGCTGAGATGACCACGGCGATTCGTCCGTATCAGGCCGTCTTCCGGGCCCGCTTCAACCTGTTGCTGCAATACCGCGCCGCGGCACTCGCGGGGTTCGGGACGCAGTGTTGGTGGGGCGCGATCAAGATCATGGTGCTGGCCGCGTTCTTCCGCGGTGCTGGGTCGACGCCGATGACGCTGAAGCAGGCCATCGATTACATCTGGCTCGCGCAGGCGCTCTTGACGCTGCTGCCGTGGTCCGTGGACCCCGACGTCGCCCGCATGGTGCGGAGCGGCGACGTCGGGTACGACCGACTCCGCCCGCTGGACACCTACGGCTTCTGGTACGCGAGAGCGGTTGCGCGGCGGACGGCAACGCCTCTCCTCCGCGCAATCCCGATGGTGCTGACGGCTGGGGTCGTTCTTCCAGTGTTAGGCGCGTCGGACTGGGCGCTTTCGCCGCCAGCTGGCTGGAACGCCGCGCTGCTGTTCACGGTCTCGCTCGTGCTCGTCGTGGCGCTCGCCGCCGCCGTCGCGACGTTGATGGAAATCATTACGGTGGCGGCGCTCTCAGAGCGCGGTGTGAACATGATCATGGGCGGCGTCATCATTGTGTTCTCCGGGAACCTCGTCCCGCTTCCGCTGCTGCCCGACTGGCTGCAGCCGTTTCTTCAGCTCCAGCCTCTTGCCGGGCTGCTCGACACGCCGCTCCGGATCTACAGCGCGCATTTGGTGGGCGCGGCCGCAGTGACGGCGCTCGTGCGTCAGGTGCTCTGGGTGCTCGTGCTGGTGGGAATTGGACGAGTAGCGATGGCGCGCGTGATGGCACGGCTTCAGGCCCAGGGCGGGTGACGTGAACGCGCTCCGCCTGTATGGACGCTACGTCGCCGTATCGTGGCGCGCACAGATGCAATACCCTGGCGCGTTCATCGCCACGTCCATCGGCGCGTTCGGGGCGACGGTCGTGGATTTCATCGCGATCTGGGCGCTCTTCGCGCGCTTTCGACAGATCGAGGGATGGCGGTTTCACGAGATCGCGCTGTTCTACGGAGTCGTGAGTGTCGCGTTCGCGGTCGCCGATGCGTTGACGCGAGGGTTCGACATCTTCGGCCCGCAGTTCGTGAAGACGGGAGACTTCGATCGCCTGCTGGTGCGGCCGCGGTCGACGGTGCTGCAGCTTATGGGTTACGAGCTGCGGGCCACGCGTATCGGCCGACTCGCCCAGGGCATGATTGCCTGGGGGGTCGGCATGCACTTCTCCGGCATCGACTGGACGTGGAACGCCTGGGCGACGTTGCTCTTCGCCGTGGCGGGCGGTGCCGCTCTCTTCTGCGGGATTCTCGTGTTGCAGGCGACGCTCGCGTTCTGGACGGTGGAGAGCCTCGAGATCGCGAACACGCTCACGTACGGCGGCGTCGAAGCCGCGCAATACCCGCTGGACGTCTACGCGCGCTGGTTCCGGAACTTCCTGATCTTCGTGGTGCCGTTAGGCTGCGTGACGTATTTCCCAGTCGCGGCAGCGCTGGGCCGTGCGGATCGCACGGGCCTACCAGAGTGGCTGTTGCCACTCACGCCCGTGTTCGGGTTCCTCTTTCTTGCGGTTGCGCTGCGTGTGTGGCGCTTCGGCGTGCGGCGCTACACCTCGACGGGAAGCTGACCTCTCGAATGTCAGAGCACGTCCGCGGATTGGTCGTGGCGCTTTGCGCCGCGCTGATGGCGTGCACCACACGCGCCCGCGAGCCAGCTCCGATCCGCGGGCTGTCGGTGTCGTGGTCGGCGGCAGACTGTGCAACCGCTGCTGTCGACGTCGACCGCGATATCCTGGACGATCGCTGCGAGCTCGCCCTCGCGCAGGCCTTCGCGCCGAAGCTGGTCGTCGACCGACGTGACTGCCTGTGGCGTGAGGACGTATCGCCGCCACGGCTTGCGGGCGGGTACCTGTTTGCGGCGCAGCCCACGGCAGCCGGCGTTCGCATCGCGTTCCTTCCGGCGTACTACCGGGACTGCGGATGGTCGGGACTCTCGTGCGCGCTGCGCGCGGGGTCCTGCGGGGCCCACGCTGGCGACTCGGAATTCATCGCACTCGACGTCGCACCGGTCGCACCGGGGCGTTGGGAGACGATTGGCGTGTTTCTATCCGCGCACTGCTTCGGACGTTCCGATGGAAGGTGTCGCTGGTATCGCGACGACGACCTCGTCGACTTCGATTGGGCGGACGATGTGCCGCGCGGTGCGCCGCAGGTATGGGTGGCTCGTGGGAAGCACGGTCATTATCCGTCGCGCGCGTCGTGCGATCGCGGGCACTGGTTCTACGACAGCTGTGATCGGAACCGTACCGTCGTCCGCTTCCCCGTCGTGTCCGAAAGGCAGAACGTGGGAAGTCGACAGGCCTCGCTGACTGGGCAGGGAGGCTGCCTGACGAGTGGGAATCTGCCCCTCGGGTCGGCCGGGACGAGTCCAGGCGCACGAGAGTGTTTCTGGGATCCGACCAAGCCATTCTGGGGCTGGCAAGGAGATCGTCGAGGCGCTCCACCGGCCTCGTACGCACGCTACCTCACCTCGATCGCCGCATTCAACTAGCGGCTCGCAGTTGCGATGGGTCGGAACGACGATCAAGGCCGAAGGATCTTGAAACAGCCGGATACTGCCTGGCCTGTAGGTGTCATCTCGATGGCGCGACGAACCAGAAGACAAGAGGAACGGCCGCTCGGCGAGTAACATCGCGAGCGGCCGTCCTCAGTCAATCGGCTTGTTGCGCGAGCGACCGTCAGTGCAAGGCCGGATCCGGCTTTTTCCAGCTGTTTCCGTTCCAATCGTTGTTCCCACCGGGCTCGCGCGACGAACGGTCCCGCGGGTCCATCACGTCCACTTGAGATCCTGCTTCGACAGCGGCAGCGAGCGAACGCGCTTGCCCGTCGCAGCGTAGATCGCCGAGCAGAGCGCTGGGGGGACTGGCGGGAGCGCAGGCTCGCCAAGACCCGTCGGCACGTTGTCCGTGATCTTGAAGTGCACCTCGACCGGCGGCGCCTGCCGCATGCGCAGCAGTGGGAACGTGTTGAAGTTGGCCTGGACCGCGCCCCCGTTCTCGATCGTGATCTCCTGGCCCAACGCCTCCGAGATTCCGTCGATCACGGAGCCCTGCACCTGGTTCTCGGCGTTGAGCGGGTTGATGATCTGGCTCCCGACGTCCCCGGCGACCCAGACCTTGTCCACCTTGACCGTACCATCACGCGCGACGGTGGCCTGGACGACCTCCGCGAAGTAGCCGCGATGGCTCCAGTGGAAGGCGACGCCCATCCCCGTACCCTTGGGCAGGGTCTTGCCCCACCCAGACTTCTCGCGCACCAGCTCGAGCACGCCGCGCATGCGGGCAGCCTCGAAGCCCGGAGGCGCGCCCGCGGGCCCGGGATCCTGCGCGATCGGAGTGTTCGTGAGAATGTCGAGTCGGAACTGAAGCGGATCCTTGCCTGCCGCAGCCGCAAGCTCATCGATGAACGACTGCGTCGCGAACGCGATGCCGTTGCTGCCCGGGGCTCGTAACGCACCCGTGGGCACACCTAACGCCATGACCGACGTCTCGAGGGCAAAGTTCGGGATGAACCGGGCAGGGAACTCCACCGGGCTGATGCCGGCACTCGCCGCGAACGGAATCGGCTGCGGGCCCTGGCCCTGCCCCTGAGCGGGCGGCGGAGACGCCATGCGCTCCGGATCGCCGAACGACACGAAGTGATTCTTCCACGCGATCAGCTTGCCGCTCGCGTCGAGCGCGCCCTTCAGGTAGTGGTAACCAGCCGGTCGGTAGAAGTCGTGCTGTATATCGTCTTCACGCGTCCACACCAGCTTCACTGGTACGCCGACTTCCTTCGCGATCCACGCGGCTTCGACCATGTAGTCGTTGTTGAGCCGCCGCCCGAACCCGCCACCGGCGCGGATCAGGTTGATCGTGATGTCGGTGTCCTTGATGCCTAACGTCTGGGCACACATCCCGCGGCCGTTCTCCGGCGTCTGCGTCGGCGACCAGATCTCGAGCTTGCCGTCCTTGAAGCTCGCCGTGGTGTTCTGCGGCTCGAGCGGAGCGTGCGCGAGGAACGGATAGAAGTACTCCGCCTCGACAACTTTCGGCGCACCACGGACCGCTGCCTCGACATCGCCATCCTTTCGCAGCGTACGCTGCGGCGTCTTCTTGGACAGGTCGGCCGCCTGGCGCGCGATACTCGCGCTGCTCTGCGCCGACGTCGGGTGCTCTTCCCACGTGACCTTCAGCTTCGACCGAGCCGATTGCGCCGCCCACCACGTGTCAGCCACGATCGCGACGCCGCCGAGGAGTCCGTTGAGCTGCGTGCCACCGGGCACGACGAACGCGTGCTTCACGCCCGGTTGCTGCTTGATCTCGTCGAGGTTCGCGGTCTTCACCTTCGCGGCAAACACCGGAGCCTTCGCGAACACCGCGTAGAGCATTCCCGGCATGGTGACGTCAATGCCATAGAGCGGCTTCCCGGTGACGATCGTCCGGTTGTCGACGCCGGGCACACCCTTGCCGATGATCGTGAAATCCTTCGGCTCCTTGAGCTTCACGGTCTCGAGATTCGGCGCAGCGACAGTCGCCGCCTTCGTCGTGAGCTCGCCGTACCCGAGCCGCCGGTTGCTCGCGCGGTGGATCACGGTCCCAGCGCTCGTCTCGATCTCCGACTCGGGGACGTTCCACGTCTGCGCCGCCGCCGTAACGAGCATTGCGCGCGCGGCCGCCCCGACTCGGCGCATTGGCAGCCAGTTCATCGGCGTAGCCGTGCTGCCCCCGGCGAACTGGCGTGGCTGATAGTTCACCGTGTCGAGCTTGCCCTGCTCGACGCGCACCTTCGACCAATCGGCGTCGAGCTCGTCGGCGATCAGCATGGGCAACATCGTCTTCACGCCCTGCCCGATCTCCGGGTTCTTCGCGATGATCGTGATGATGCCGTCCGGCGTGATCCGGATGTACGCGTTCGGTATGAAGTCCGCGACCGGCCGCGACGCGGCACCGAGGGCCGAGCCGGCGTTCGCGAACGGCTCGATGTACGTCGCCAGCAGCACTCCGCCACCCGCGAGGGCGCTCACGCGCAGGAACTGGCGGCGATCCAGAGGAGTCTTGGTTTCCATGGCGGCTCTCCTCAGCGGGTCGTGTCGGCGTCATTGCCCGAACGGCCCGAGCGATTGCCCGCTCCACCGTCCGTCGCCGTCGCGGCGGCCGCCTTGTGGATGGCCTCGCGGATGCGCAGGTACGTCCCGCATCGGCAGATGTTGCCGTTCATTGCGGTGTCGATCTGAGCGTCGGTCGGGTTCGGCGTACGCTTGAGCAGCGCCGCAGCCGCCATGATCTGTCCGGCCTGGCAGTAGCCGCACTGTGGCACGTCGATCGCCTCCCAGGCGCGCTGCACCGGGTGCGTGCCGTCGGCCGACAGGCCCTCGATGGTGGTCACCTCCGTGCCCCCGACGCGCGACATCGGCCGCTGGCACGACCGCGTGGGCGTGCCGTTCACGTGAACCGTGCATGCGCCGCACTGGCCAATGCCGCACCCGTACTTCGCCCCCTTGAGGTCGAGTACGTCGCGCAGCACCCAGAGCAGCGGCATGTCGGGCGCGACATCCACCGTGGTGGATTTTCCGTTGACCTTGAACGTGAACGTCATGTTCCCGATCGCTCCTGATCGCGGTGAAACCGACTCTCCATCCGCAGCCTATTTCCTCACGTACTTCTTCAACGCACGAGGGCTGACTTCCGCTCCGTAGATGTTCCCTGCGGCATCGACCGCCACCCCCTCCGCTGAGCTCGTGCTCGGCGGATTCTCGGCCGGGTCCGGGATGAACGCCGTGACGGTCCCATCCTTGGCGCTTCCGATCCGGATCCCGCGCTTCCAGTCCTTGCGAGTCGGGGCCACGGAGCCCGACTCGGAGTCGGCCACGTAGATCCGGTCCTGGCGGTCGATGAAAATGCCGCTGGGGCGGCTGAACTGGTACCAGGTCTGGAGCAGCTTGCCACTCTGATCGAAGATCTTGATCCGATCGTTCCCGCGGTCACCCACGAACAGACGGCCCTGCGAGTCCATCGCGAGCGCATGCGGCTGGTCGAGGTCGTCTGGACCCTTCCCCCACTGCCCCCAGGTGGCGATGAGCTTGCCGTCCTTCGAAAACTTCCGGATCCGGGCGATCGCGTTCTCGGAAGAGGAGTGGCCCTCGGAGACATAGATCTCCCCGTTAGGCGCGATCAGTACGTCGTTCGGCTGCCACAACCCACTGCTGTCCCGAGCGCCGCCCGCCTTCCCGAGCGTCATGAGCAGCTTGCCGTCCGGCGCAAACTTGAAGACCTGGTGGCCCTTGTCCCCCGGCGCCTGGGCGCCGCGAAGCGTGCAAGCGCAGTCCGTGACCCAGACGTTCCCTTCGCGGTCGACGTCGATGCCGTGCGGCGACAGGATCAACCCCGCACCGAAGGCCCGTGTGGCCGTGCCGTTCGCGTCGAACAGATAAACGGACGGGAGATTCGACCCCAGGCAGTTGTTCACTCCGCACCGCTCGGCGACCCAGATCCCCCGGCCGTCGGGCGCGATTGCGACTGCACTGGTCGACCCCCAGGCCCGTCCATCGGGCAGCTTCGCCCACCCCTCGACGGTCTGGTAAGGATTGGGGCGATCGTTGACGGGCGATGTGTTGCCCTGCGCCGCCACGTCGACGGCGCTGCCAGTTCCGGCGATGACAACTGTGGAGGCCGCAGCAATGAGCGACCTGACGCGACGTGCTGGTAGCATCGATTAACGCTCCCGCGCGGAGAATCGCTTGAATCAACCCCCGTGCCAACGGCCGAGGCAAGACCGGCAGGTCAAGAGATCGTAAGGCAGGATGACAACGTTCTCACTCAGCCCTCAGCCCTCAGCACTCAGCCTCAGCACTCAGCCCTCAGCCCGAGCAGCCGCCAACGAGCCAAATGCGAAGTGGTCTGGGTGCCCCTCAATACCAAGCAACCATCCATTGGCGTCTGCTGTCCGACACCGTATATAACGCGACCTTATGTCGATCTCGCCTCGGCAGCTTCCTCCGCTTTCCCACCTCCAGTTCCTCGCCCTCGGCGTGCTGCTGACCGGCGACGAGCCGGGCCGCGTCATTCGCGACGTCGTGGCTTCATACGGCGTGCGACGAACGGGAGCCGCGTTCTATCAGCTCATGGCGCGCCTCGAGCGCGATGGGCTGATCGAGGGCTGGTATGAGCCGATCGTCGTCGGCGATCAGGCGGTTCGCGAGCGACGGTACCGCATCACCGCAGCCGGCTCGCGCGCTTGGCGCCAGACACGGTCGTTCTACGAAACGGTCGCCGCCGCGGCCGCCGAGCGGCGATTGTCCAATGCCTGATCGACGCCTGGGACGCCTGCTCGGCGCGCTCGTTCCATCGCACATTGCCGCCGACGCCTTCGAGCCGGCATGGGAAGACCTTCGATTCGCGTACCTGACTCGGCGAGCGGCCGCCAGCTCGGGTCTCGAGCGTGTCGGCCTGCTCGCCGGTTACACCGTCTTCGCACTGCTGCTGTTACTGGATTGCTGGCGTCTCGCCATGGGCGACTTGTTCCGGCGCCGAGAGCCAAGGCCGGCGCTCGCCCATCCGCTGACCACCGAACCGAAACAGACGGAGCGCTTCGCCATGTTCCTCTATCTCGTTCGCCACGCGTTTCGCCAACTCGTTCGCGAGCCCGCGTTCACGGTGGCTGCGTTGCTCACGCTGGCGCTCGGTGTTGGGGCGAACGTCGCCGTCTTCGCCGTCGTGGAGGCGGTGCTGCTGCGGCCGTTACCGTACGCGAACGCCGAGGACCTCGTCATCCTCAACCATCGCGATCAGCGCACGGGGATCACGAAGGAGTACATCGCGATCGGTGACTACGTCGATCTCGTGGCACAGCAGACCGCGTTCGAGGGGCTCGCGGGGTACGGGCGGGGACAGACGACGGTCGCGGAGGGGGACGAGCCCTACCGGCTGAACATCCTCGGGGCGGCGCCCGGGCTCCTGGACATCCTGCGCGTTCGTCCGGTGGCTGGTCGCCTGCTGCAGCCCGAGGATTCGCGTGAGGGTGCGTCGCCCGTGATGATGCTCGGGTACAAGACGTGGCAGGAACGGTTCGGCGGCGATCCGTCGGTGGTCGGACGGACGATCCGGCTCGAGCAATCGGAGCGTCAGGTCGTCGGCGTGGCGCCTCCGGGCTTCACCTTCCCGCCTAACGCCACGACCGATGCCGTCATCCCGCTGACGTACCCGACGGTGGCCCCGCCGAACCGACGGGCCGGATGGTCGTTGGCCCTCGGCCGACTGAAACCCGGTCGCACGCTGGAGGATGCGGCGAGGAACCTGACGATGCTTTCGCGTCAAATGGAGAAGGACTTCCCGCAGAGCAACCTCGCGTCGGAGTACTACCCGCTCGACTTGCGTACCGCGCTCGCCGGAAACACGAAGCCGGCGCTGATGCTGCTGTTCGCCGCGGTCGGCGTCGTGTTGCTCATCGCATGCGCGAACGTCGCGAACCTTTTGCTTGCGCGGTCGCTCGGCCGACGGCGCGAGATGTCGGTCCGGCTCGCGCTCGGTGCCGGCGGGGCGCGACTCGCCGCCCAGCTGCTCACAGAGAGCCTCGTGCTGGCGCTTGTCGCGAGCGTGGCGGGAGTGCTCATGGCGTATTGGGGTGCGCAGGCCCTCGTGGCGCTGCTGCCGCAGTCCGGAAACGTTCCGGGGCTCGATGCCGTTCGCATCAACGGCAACGTACTCGGATTCACGCTCGGCATCGTCGTGCTGACGACGCTGGTGTTCGGGCTCGTGGCGGCGCTCACCGTTCGCTCGCAAAAGGCCGTTGCCGTCCTCAACACGGCACGCGGATCGAGCATGAGTGCGCGAGCGCGGCGAGCGACGTCGATGCTCGTTGTGGCCGAGGTGGCGCTCGCGATCGTGCTGCTAGTTGGTGCCGGCCTCATTCTGCGCAGTTTCGCGAGCTTGCTCGCCGTGGATCCCGGCTTCCGCACGGCGAACGTCCTGACGATGAACCTCAGGTTGCCTGGGAATCGTTATGCGGACCGTGCCGCGCGAGACGGGTTCTATCAACGCGCGTTTGCGGAGATCCGAGCGGTGCCCGGCGTGCGGGAGGTTGGTGCGGCGGTCGTCACGCCGCTCACGGGGAACAACTGGACGTCGGCGTTCGAGCGTCCGGAACACCCGGTCCCACCGGGCGAACGTCCGCCTGAGGTTGGGTGGCAGGTCGCATCGAACGGTTACTTCAAGGCGCTGCAAATTCCGCTGGTGTCGGGCCGGCTCTTCGACGAGCGAGACACGCCGCAGGCGCCACCGGTCGTGATCATCAGCGAAGCGATTCAGCAGCAGTACTTCCCTAACGAGAGCGCCGTTGGAAAACGCGTGCGACAAGGGAATCAGACCGCCGAGATCGTGGGTGTCGTCGGCAACATTCGTCGCGCCGGCCTGCGCGACGTCCCGCGCGCCGACATGTACTTCCCGTTCGAGACCAACCAGCCGGGGCAGATCTCGCTATTCGTTCGGACGTCGTCCGAGCCCGAGCGTTCGCTCCAAGCGGTGCAAGCGGCCATCAAACGCGTGGAGCAGTACGCAACCGTCGAGGACGCCCAGACACTCGCACATGTCGCGAGTGAATCGGAGCGGGTGACTCGGGTCGTCCTCTGGCTGCTCGGCGTGTTTGCCCTGACGTCGCTCGCGCTCGCGGCTGTCGGCATCTACGGTGTGATGTCGTATGCCGTGCGGCAGCGCACGCGCGAGATCGGGACGCGTATCGCGCTCGGTGCGACGCGCCGCAATATCCTCTGGCTCGTGCTGCAGCAGGGCGCGACGATCGCCGCGGTCGGCACGGTTGTCGGTCTGGCGACTGGCCTCGGTGCGACGCGATTCCTGTCGTCGATCCTCTTCGGCGTCTCGAAGACCGATCCACTCACGCTCGGCGGCGCGGTGGTCGTACTGGTCGTCACGATCATGCTCGCGTGCTACGTACCGGCGAGGCGCGCGGCGTCTGTCGATCCGGCGAAGACACTTGCGGATCAGTAATTGGGGTCAGAGTCGAAGAACATCGTTTTCCCGCGCGCCGCGGGAAAACGATGTTCTTCGACTCTGACCCCAATCTCTCAGCTAGCGCGTGGCTTGGGCGAGCGCGGCCTCGACCTCGTTAGGGCCGTCGACCGTGAACCGGAGGTCGCGCAGCAAACCGTCGTCCAGGCGGTAGATCCAGGCGTGCACGGTCAGGCTCTGGCTGCGCGCCCATGCGTCCTGCACGATCGTCGTCTCGCAGACGTTGAGCGCCTGCTCGAGCACGTTCAGCTCGCACAGCCGATCTGCGCGATCTTCCGCCGACAGATGCTCCAACTGGATGGCGTGCTTCTGGCGCACGTCCTGGACATGGCGGAGCCAGTTGTCGATCAGACCGAGTTTCGCACCGTCCAGCGCCGCGCGCACGCCGCCGCACCCATAGTGGCCGCAAACGATGATGTCGTTCACGCGGAGGACATCCACCGCGTACTGGAGCACCGAGAGGCAATTGAGGTCGGTGTGCACGACGACGTTCGCGACGTTGCGATGTACGAAGAGGTCGCCCGGCGGCAGATCCACGATCTCGTTCGCGGGTACGCGGCTGTCGGAGCAGCCGATCCACAAATAGGCCGGTGCCTGCTGCGCGACGAGACGCGAAAAGAAGTCAGGGTCCGTGCGTGCACGCTCGGCCGCCCATCGCCGATTGTTCGCGAAGAGGTCGGACAGTTTGCGCAAAGGCCGCGTCTCCGGGTCGAGTTCGCCGAGCACGGGCGCTCGGTGGCCGGGAATCTAACGGCCACCCCCGGGGG
>Ga0075421_100001888_pt1 | contig 24718 bp, 30 predicted proteins | sample SoiMetdeltSBSDD5_FD_75292 | JGI IMG/M metagenome (GOLD analysis project Ga0075421, IMG submission 75292) | Bulk soil microbial communities from a Populus tree surrounding site in Tennessee, USA - Soil MetaG P. deltoides SBSDD5 | ecosystem: Environmental > Terrestrial > Soil > Tree plantation...
GCACCCAGCTGGTCAGACTTGTCAGCGTGGACCCGCGATCAAAGCCCGGCGTGGTATCACGTGTCCGGCGTCCACCGAGATCAGCTCGAAGAGCTTGTGCGCATGGCCGGGATTCGCGACGAAGATCTCGCTCATTTTCGAGATCCGGTAGGCCAGTCACGAGTCAAGAACTTCTCCGGGCTGACCAGCATCATCCTCTCTCTGCCGACCGTTGCCGAGGTCGGATTCCCGGCAGTGTCGAAGACTCAAGTTCTCGTCATAGTCTTTGAGACAGGGTTGTTGACCGCCACTCGGGATCCATTTGATCTACCACAGAGCATTCTGTCGGTCGCGGCGCATAGTGCCGTCGCAAATACTAGCTTCCCGGCTCAAACAAGCTATAGCATCCTCGCACTCGTACGCGATCGGAGTGCGGTCGTCGCGCATCGCCACGAGGAGGAGATACTTCGCCTCGAAGAGGGCCGCGCTAACGAAGGCGGGACCGGGTTCCTCAATCAGGCATTCCGGCTGCAACGCGAGATGTCTGCAGCGACAGCTGACGTGTGGCGTCTCAAAGAGATTGTTCGCAAGCTCGCTGATGGGAAAGTGCAACTGCAAGGGGCAGATGCGAAGAACGAGCCGTTTCTCGATAGCCTGCTCAGCAGTATTGATGCGCTTCACGACAAGTTCGTCGAGTTGAAAGAGTCGCTGACGTCTCTCATCGAGCTTCACATGAACGTCACGTCCTTCGAGATGAATAAGTTCATGAAGTTGCTCGCGATCGTTGGATTCCTCGGGCTAATCCCCTCCGTCGCTGGCGGCCTGCTCGGAATGAACGTCGAAGGCAACCCGTGGTCGGTGACTCTTGGGCAGGTGGCGTTCGGAATCGGCATGGGGATGGCGATCTCGCTGTACGTCTTCGCCATCAAGGGTTGGCTCCGATAGGGTCCAGCCGCCAAAAGAAAGGCGTCGAGGGATAGCCAACTGGCGCTACTCGTGTCGCTACGGTGCCGGCTGCAGGGTGGGCCAACGGTGCAGGGACTCTTGAACCCTTGAATCGGCCGGGACAAATAGTCCGGTTCGGAGGGGGTTTATCGATTCTTCAGCCCCACCTCGACCCGACGGTTCTTCTCACGGCCTTCTTCGGTGTCGTTCGAGGCAACCGGCTTTCGGCTCCCGAATCCGGTGACGGTATCGGGTGTGATTCCATATTGAGATAGCTCGCGACACCGGCCGCACAGTCGTTCGACAGCGCCAGGTTGAAGGCGTCCGCCCCCTCGGCTCTGCGCAAAACCGAACAGCAACAGTTCGCGGCTGCGGAATTCCGTCATCGATCGGAACATCCGCGACGCGAAATTGAAGTTGAACCCACACGATCCGATGCTCCACAAACTCCGGCGTGTGTCGAAATTCCGCCGGACTCCAGAAGCGATCTTGACGCGCCGGAAACGCCAACCCATGGCCGAGACCTTAGACGAGAGCTTGAGGAACTGTCAATTTGGGGGCGGGCCGAGTCGATCGTCATTTTCGCAGCACTTCGTCCAACTTCTGTTCGATACGATCCAACCTGGCTGCGAGTTCGACACTGTCTGACTGCTGTTCATGCTCGAAGAAGAAGCTAGCCACCGTTGCTGTGAACACGCCAATCACGCCAATGCCGGTGAACATCAGGATCACTGCGATGAGCCGCCCTTCTGCCGTGACCGGAGAGACATCCCCATAGCCCACGGTGGTAGCGGTGACAATTGCCCACCACAGCGCATCGCCATAGCTGGTGATCGCCCGATTCTCGTCGCCTTCGACGACATAAATGCCAGCCGCACCCAACAGCACCGTCGCGATAGCAACCAACCCGACGTAGTGAAAGCGCCGCTTGCCAAAGTGCCGCTTCCCAAGCCTGAGGGCCATCGCGATCACACCGAACGCCCGGAACAGACGCAACACGCGCAAAGCGCGGAGCGTTCGAATGCCCTGCATCGAGTCGGGAACGCCGATTGGTGGCGTAACGGCGATCAGGACGACATCGAACCACGCTCGTCGGGGGAAGGATCGGCAGCCGTCCGAAATCCAGCGGACGACGAACTCGAGGACAAAGGCCAGCCAGATAACCCAGTTCAGGACGAGAGCGGCCGTCCGGATTTCCGGCGTGGGGGCCCGCCTCTCCAGGACAAGCGCGGGGATCACCAGAATCGCCAAGGCCGCCATCAACCATTCGAAGGCACGAGGAATCCGACCGACGTTGTTCATGCCGCGGATTCTGTGCGGCCTCGTAAGGCGGTGCAAGACCATTGACGGATAACGACGCGAGGGGCTATCCGGAGGGGCAACACAGAAGGGTCAGCTGCGAACGTCACGACTCCGTGTTCATTCGGCGCCGATTTCATCGAAGTGAGATCTCCAGAATCGGGTGCAGCTCCAGGCAACTGCGTGAGCGTCCCGTCTGACCGTGATTGAAATCGTAGAAGCCGACCCCACGGACTCGCACGGTGGCGCCGACTAGAGTTGATGGGGACCTGCCGCCCAACAGCGAGACGAATCCGTTTCTGGCCGTCTCCAGGGCGCCTCGATGGGGCGACCGAATCGCCCCTTGGCAAGCGATGTCCGCCACTTCCGTCACGATGGTGGAGTTACTGTCGGCGGGATCGGCAAGTGCCACGTGGTAGTCGCGGTCGTCCTCGAGCCTGACGAACGTCACACGCCCGGTGACCTCATAGACCTCAAACTCCTCCGCGAATGCTCTGCCACTCGGCAGGCCCGAGCAGCGCGCCGACCGTTCGTTCAAGGCTCGGATCGTCGTCTGCTGGACACGACTCAGGTCCACTCGGGTGGCGTCCGGGTCCGAGAGGGTCTTGACCGGCCACCGCTCGACACCACACGCTAATCCGGGCATGGGGCCAGTCGGGTCGTTCGTAGTTTCGACAACGACGCCGAGAGTTCCGGTGCGTGATCCAAAGGTGGCCCGGATCTCAGCGGAGCCGCCGCCCAGGGCCGTCACCAAGCCGACGCTCGACACAACTGCGACCGTGACATTTGACGACTGCCACGCTGCCTCGGTCGTGACGCTCCGACTCGAGCCGTTCGCCATGATCGCGGTGGCAGACAGCTGGACACTCTCTCCAGCCTTGAGCGGAGACAACCATCCGCTCACCACCACGTCCGAAACGGTAGCCGGAGGGGCCGTTGGGGCCGTCGGCGGGTCCGAGCCGCCGCAAGCCGCGCTGAGCACAAGCACGCTCAGCACCAGCCGCCGGCCCGCCAGTGTCAACGCCTTCCGGGCGCCACCGACATCGACAGCCACGCCGCCGGGTCTGGCGCGGTCAGACCATTGCACAGAACGCCTGGGCACACCCAGCACTTCACCCCTCCGTGCGTCGAACAGGTTCCCGAGCGATTCTGCGAGCAACTATAGGCGCCGTCACTGCAGACGGCCGTCACCGGCGGCGTCCCATTTCCGATGCACGTGGCGTTCGCCGGGATGCTGGATGCTGCGCAGGTCGACCCGCTTCCCGATCCACCACCGCCGCCACCACTACCGCCGCCGCCGGTGGACGTGCGCTTCATCGATATGTCGGCGGTAGCGCTGCCGCCAACCACGGTCACCGTGCGCTCCGCGAGATCGAATCCGCTAGCCGTCGCGCGCAACGTGTGATTCCCGCTCGCCACACCCGTGATCGAGTAACGACCAGAGGAATCTGACGTGGCCGAGAAGGCCGTGTCTTTCACGACGATGGTGGCGCCGCCGACCACGGTCGTTGTGCCCTCCTCTCGAACCACGCCAGTCAGCGCCTGCGCCGGCGGTGGGGGCGAAGCAACGCTGACACCGGCGGTTCCGGTCATGTTTTGGTAGGTAGCACGGATCTCCGCTTGACCGGCTGCGACAGCCGTCACAAGGCCACTGCTGGTGACCGTTGCGATGCCGGTGTTCGACGACTGCCAGGTGGCTTGCGAGGTTACGGCTTGAGTCGTCCCGTTGGACAGCGCTGCTGTTGCCGTGAACTGAGCGGTCTGACCCGGGGTGGGAGTGCCGCCCGGTCCTACGACCGTTACCCCGGTGACCGTGGGCGTCGCCGGAGGCGTCGGGGTGGTCGGTGTGGAGCTGCCACCTCCGTCACTACCGCAACTCGAAACGACCAACGTACACGCCACCAGCGCGACTAATACTCGAACTTTCTTGCTCATTCTTGGTTCCTCAACCCCCGCACGGGGTCACCGATTACGGGGCAACAGTCAACTCAGAAGGGATCTGCGCCGAATCAGGCGCTGCATCAGGCGCAGCCAGGCGCGCTCATGGGAGACGCCGATGTCGAGCGCTGGTTTCGATTGGACTGACGGAGGCGTCGAAATTCCCAGGGGGCGGTCGGGCTCCCCTGCCCCCACAACCCACGCTTTGCCGTCCGTGCGGACTGCTCCCCTTCCGCCAGGATCGGATCTCGAGAGTACTTGGTGAAATGCCAAGCCAGACCGGCACGGACCAATGCCACGCTCACGTCCTGCCCGCCCACCGAGATCCTCGCGACGAGCCGGCCATATCGGTCGACGTCCCGCACATCGACCGTGACCTCTTTGCCGAAGGTCAGGTCAGAGGTGAACTGCTTCGCCCGTGCGCTGAAGTCCTGACCCTTTTCGGGACAGTCGATGCCCTCCAGCCGCACGCGAACGGAACGGCCATCACGGAGGACCGAGATCGTGTCCCCATCGGCCACCCCGACGACGTTCCCCGTGAAACGCTCCTGAGCGTCAGCCGGAAGGCTCCAAAGGAGGAACGCCACGACCGCCAGGCGGAGCATCACCGGGCGTGCTGCCAGCAATAGCTAGTTCCGGCTTGCGCGTTCCGAGAACACTGCGTGCCCTTTTTGGTAATCGCTTGGCAGCGGGTCGAGCGTGGCGCTGGGGCCGCCTCTGCTGGAGTAGAGGGGCGCTCTACGGCTGGCGCCGTCTCACGGGGGCCGGCAGCGGCAGGCTGCTGCGGAGTGGCAGCGCCAGGGACCGGCGGCCGACAATTCGCACACGGCCCATACCGAGCCGCCGCCTCCGCAAGGGACATCTCAATTTTGCTGCTCCGCAGCGAGTTGCACGACTCCCGGTGGTATTTCGTGCCTGTCCGCGTAACGTAGACCTTCTCGGTCTGCGCGAACGCCGCACCAATGCCGACAATAAACAGAACTGCCGCAAGAACAAGTCGCCGCTGCGCGCCTTGAAGCATGTCGAACTCCGACTGATTGTGGGGAAAGCCATTTCAATTGTGAGGCCTACACTACAGTTCGTCAAATACCGACTGATCTGGTTGATTTCGATCACAATTAGTCGAGACTTGGAAACCGCTGCGAGGGTGGGATGGGATCTCCCGCGAGCGGATCTGACCTAGCGGGCACATTTTTCTGGTCGGTTCGGACTGAACGTCAGAGGCGATCCAGCCGAGTGAGTCCCCAACTGTGGTAAGATAGGGCGTTCCTGCGCCTCCCTCCCCATCGCGCAGGCTCCGAACAAACAAGAACCAGGACAAACAGATCTCAGCTAGCCGCCACATTTGCAATTGTGGTGGGCCTCGTCGTTTCGCGAGACCAGGCCAGCCAGGTCGCGGGCAGCGCTACTCGTTGTCGCCCCGTGCCATGCGCACCACCACCTGAGCCCATGATCGCACCATTCGCGGGAGCGACACTGACTCGGCTCGTGGTCACCTGACTCTAGAGATAGCTGTCTATGGTTACTACACTTCCGCACATGAATGAAGACATTCTAGATATTCGGCTTCTCCCGGCCTGGTCGCCATCTCACATTACGGACGACTTAGGAGCAGCTCTTGCTCGTGCGGATTTCATGCAAGCAGGTGTGGCGTACTGGACAGTCAATCCAAGCATCTTCGGCCAGCCGCTCGCAGCCGCTCTCAGACGCGACGACGGATTCCTCTGTGTTGACCTCCATCCGCCAACCGACGTTGATGCTCTAGCCGCCCTCGTAACGATGGGCGCGCGGGTCTTCGTGTACTACGAGGACATTCCGACGTACGCGGATGATGGGCGACCAGAACCGCCGTGCCTTGTTCACACCAAAATGCTTTTATTTGTGAACACGGATCGCACAGGGGAGCTGTGGGTCGGGAGCCATAACTGGACGAACCGGGCGCTCCTAGGCCTGAATGTCGAGGCTTCTCTAGTTGTCCGGTTGAGAGACTCTTCTCCGCTATTCATTTCGGCGAGCGAGTACCTTCACCGCATCAGGAGTGTCGCCGAGCCATTCGATCCGGCACGGATTCAGTTTTACAAGGACACTCAGCGCAGAATGAAAAATGGCTTCAACCCGGTGATCGAACTTGAGGCTGAGGACGCAGCGCATCTGGTACGTTCGTCGGCGACGATCTTTGGTACCGACACCAGAGACCTCAAATCCATTGGATCGATTCGACGCGACATTCATTTGCTAGCACATGACTCTGCCACCGGTGAGGAATTTCTGTACGCTGCAACCGTCGTTCAGGCAGGCCTTCTATCCGCTGTGTCTCCGGCTGCGCGCGGACTGTCATTCTCGCCCAGACGGTATGCAGTTCGGTATCGACGGCGCTTAGCGCAATTGAAGTCGGAAGGCCCTGTTCCCCAAACGGTTGTGGATAATTTCGATTACTTCGTGAACCTTCAGATCGGTCTCCGTGAGACTACACGTGTGGCTGTCTACCCACCGAGCCGAAGCGTGGCCTGGGATGAAGACATGAGCGACGGCGTTAGTCCGCTCTTGGGGCGACTGGATCCCGCGGCGATGAAACGATTGTTCCGAGACAGAGAACCCAAAGTTCGACGCCCAGTCATCGTAGAGGAACAGCCGCAACCTAGCTCCCTCAAGGAGAGGCGACAACTGCCGGAGTACCCACTTGTCAGCAAACGCCTGCTATTGCCTCATAATCTGGATGGCGGATGAGTGCCGATGTTGCACGGGATTCCGCGCAGCCAGATGACCCAGTCCAGGATGAGCACAGCGGTCCGGATTTCCGGCGTAGGGCTCGCCTCTCCGAGCGCCGGGATGACCGAATCGCCAAGGCCGCCATTAGCCATTCGAAAGTACGAGGGATCGACCAACACTGTTTCATGCCGCGGATTCTGTGCGGCTCCTGGGGCGGCGCAAGACCTTTGACGGATAACGACGGGAGAACCGTCGGAGCCGTGCCCGAGCGAGGTTGCGTTGCCGCACTCTCCTAGTTCCCGCCCACCTACCTCACGACCTCCGAGGAATGCAGCAATGTATCTTTATTGATGAGCTTTCGGTAAAATGCCGCCGTTCGTCCGTCAAAGGGAGCGAGGCCCTATGCTGCGTATCGCTGCCACGTCGCTGGCGGCTCTCTGGATCACTGTCCTCAGCGCCGGAGGCGAGCAGTCGGAAAAGACCATGACCGCCCACTTTATCGAAGTGGGCCAGGGCCATGCCTCCCTTCTCGAGTTCCCATGCGGCGCCATGCTGGTTGACGCAGGAGCAGCGAGTGCCGCTGACGATCGGCTCGTCGAGTACTTGGATGACTTCTTCGCTGAGCGATCGGACCTGCACAAGACCCTGGACCTGGTCCTCATCACCCACAACCATCTCGATCACACCCAAGCGTTGATGAAGGTCGCATCCAGATTCCAAATCAAGAAATTCATCGACAACGGCTGGACCAAGGGCAGCGGAGCCCCTCAGACCAACGCGCTGAAGCAACAGGTCAAGGCCAAGAAGCTCAAGACTCAAGTGCGATCGGTCAGTGACAAGCAGATCACTGCCCTTCCCGCCAAGACGGGCCTGACAAACGACTTCATCGACCCGTTCGACTGCGCGGACATCGATCCGGTGGTCCGGGTGCTCAGTGGCTCGATGGACACCAACCCCGGGTGGTCCGCCGCTGACTTCAAGGACGCGAATAATCACTCACTGATGACCCGCGTGGATTTTGGAGACGGGTCGATTCTCTTCCTGGGCGACGCGGAGGTGCCGGCGACAGATCTGCTGCTGGACTACTACAACGGGGCAGATGCTAACATTCTCGACGTCGATGTGCTGCAAGTCAGCCACCATGGATCGAACAATGGCACCAGTCCGCAGCTCGTTGCCGCGGTGACGCCCAAGGTGGCGATCGTTCCTGTGGGCCATTGGAGCGATGGTCGGAAACCGCCACGTCAATTCTCAACGTTTGCCTATGGCCACCCTAATCTGCTCACATTGCAGGCGCTGGATGCGGTCATGGATCGCGAGCGCGGCGAAGCTCTCGAGGTCATGGCCGGAACGTCGGCGAAGCATTTCAAGAAGGCGATCGTCTCGAAGGCGATCTACGCCACCGATTGGGACGGGACGATTAGGGTGAGGGTCGGCTCTGATGGAAGCCTGAGGGTCACTCGCGCCCACGCACACTAACGTTTGCCATTTCTCAATGCGATGCCGTCCCCCTTTACGGCTCACGAGTGCTTCATTTTCCTACAAGGTGTTGGGGGTGCAAGAGAATTGCGTTGACCGCGACTCCCGTTCGTGCGTCAATGGTTTGCCCACGTCGGGTCGTGCAAGTTCTCGTTCGCTCTTAAGGAGAACTCCACGATGCACGGCCGACCGCCCCGCCTCTCTCAACGCCTCGCCGTCTGGAAACTCGCGATCTTCGAGATCGGGCTGTTTGTTTGGTTCGTGATCAGCTATGGCGAGTTCTTGCTAACGAAACTCTGGAAGATCATCGGCCCGTTTCTCCGTTGAGAAGGTGCTTCACCCTCGCCCTCCGCAGGAACTCCGGCGGACTCGTCGTCACGCCATCCACTCACCGCTGAACCTGCTGGACCGTGAGCGAATGGAGGGTTGAGGCTCACTTGGGCAGACGCACAACGAAGTCCGGCACCGGTGGCGCGAAGCCGGCGGTCACTGCATACAGCGAATTACCGAATTCAGCGAGTGTCGTAGGGACCTTCGTCGCCGGATTGGAAGCGAATGGCTCGGTAATATACCGAGTGATGAAACCTGAGAAATGGTCGGGCGCCAACTCGATAACCGCGACGCGATTCAGGAAATTCTGCGAGACGTACAGCGTCTGCCCGTCGAGCAGCATTCCATCCGTTGTGCAAACGTCGCCTCCGCCGGCCTCGTCACCTCCTGAGATAGCGATCGGAACGACGGTATCGGTCGCGGTATCCAAGCGGTACAGTCGACCTTCGCTCATGTGCACAATGATCAGGTGTCCGCCATCAGGAGCGGCGGCGATGCCGTTTCCTCTTGCCGGCGGGCCAACCGTGCAGGGCCCGGGTGTACCGAAATTGCTGGGGAGCGGGAGGTAGTCGGCTACGGCTCCAGGAGCACCGGCCTGGCTGAGCGGAACCCGGTACAAGAACGGCCGCACTGAGTCTGTGAAGTACGCCCCATGCTGGGTCAGCGCGACATCGTTGATGCCTGCGGTGCCCGGAGGCTGGAATTGCCAGAAGGAGATCTCGCTGCCAGTGGACGCATCATAGGCGGTTCCCCGACCACTGCCTCCGCCCGCGACAAACAGCAGATTGCTGCCCGGGTCATGCTTCATTCCAAGGGCCGGTCTGCCGGTTGGCGGGACCAGTTGCGAAAGGGTACCCGTGCGGAGGTCGCCGACGAGAATCTGCCCAAGAGTGAGTCCCGTCAACGAACCGGCGTAGAACGTGTGGCCGTTCCCGACTGCGATTCCCTCAGGCCCAAAACCAACGGGCAGGGGTATGAGGTCGGGATATACGGACGATTGGCTCAGCGCCGGCGGCCCAGAGATAAAGAACACGAGCGCCAATACCACTGGCAGGGAATGTCGAGAGCTCATCGTCCACCTCCCTCGCAGATTGCGTGTACGCTGACATGGGTGATCAGACTTCAGCGAAGCAGCACTTTACGCCGTTGTGACGCTTGAGTCCGAGATTTCGTCTGAACGGCTGACCTTGCCCAATTGCAGGCGACGTGGTCGACCACGTAAGTTCGCGCACCCTGGTTGGGGTCGGCGTGACGTAGCCCATCCCCGATTACTTCGATCGCGAGTTTTAGCGAAGGGCTATCTAAGACCCAGCATCTGCCTCGCCCTCGCCCTCCGCAGGAACTCCGCCGGACTGGTCTCACTCCGTTCACCCAGCGCTGGCGCTGTTGAACTGTCGGGGAGTGGTGAGTTGAGGGTTCCCCGCACCGCGATCTCGAGCGGAGTCCCCGTCCCCAGCCCCTCTATCCATCCATCCTTCTTCCGGCGGACACCTCGGCGAGGCCGGAGAGGATCTTTGGATCGAGCGGCTCTGGGTTCGCGGCCGCACGGTCAGCTGCGAATCGGAGGAGCGCGCACGATCCTCGATCTGCAGCAACGGTTCTTCGATTCTCGGCGGCCGAACCTGCGCGACCTTCGTCAGCTGCTGCCGCATGGGGGCGGGATCGTAGCACGCGGTGATGCGCCGAACTCGATCACGTTCATCACGGCATGCCCATTGAATTGCATTCGGGGCGTTACGTCCTCCCGGGCCTAACCGACTACCCATGAAGCCGACCGGCGACCGTGATCGGCTGGTCTTTTGCGTCTGCCAGTCGTGTCGGACCAGTGGAGCATTCGCTGTCAGCTCGAAGGATTCGTGAGTTTTCAATGAATGACTGTTATACGCTCAGCGACTCGATAGGTAGTTGATGCGCGACACGTTCAGCGGGGCGCCTCCTGTCCGCCGGGTGAATGCCTCACCGACGTGTGCGATCGCGTCCTGAGATGCGTCGTGATCGCGGAGCGTCGCCCAGAGGTCGAGCAGCGCCTCAGCCTCATCTCCCCCGTGGCCCATCGCCAGCACATGATCGTTATGCTGCTCGGCCTCGTACAGGACGGCGTGTGTCTCGAGGCCGAGCTCATGCGGCATTAGCCATTCGAGCGTGAGGCGGGCGGCGGTAGCGTCATCGCGGCGCCATTATCGAGTACGACGTAACGAAGATTTCCAGCGCTCGCATCAGAGCCCAGGTCCGAGGTGCGGAACGAGTTCATAGCGGAGCTGCCAGAGGTGATTTTGCAAGTACTGGCACGGGGAGAGGGGGGAGAGGAAAGTGACGGCGGATTCCATCGCAACGGCTCAATCATCAGTGTACGAGCAGGTGAGGCTTCTCTAACCCTCTGACCCCGGGGGGGGGTTCAGCGCAACCGATTCAGAATCGACACTGCCGACTACATGCAGCGGCTGCAACAGGGCTGGCGACGATTCGGCTGGGCGATGTTCCGGCCGGCGTGCCCGTCCTGTCGGATGTGCCAATCGCTGCGGGTGCCCGTGGCCACGTTCCGTCCCAGTGCGAGCCAGCGACGGACGTGGAAGCGAAATTCCGGAGAGGTCACCGTGCGAGTCGGTGCTCCTGTTCTTTCGCGGGACCGGCTGGACCTTTGGACCAGGTTCCATCGTCATGGGCATGAGAAGAAGGGCTGGCCAGCAGAAGCGGGGGACGATCCCGGCATCTTGCTCCAAAACCCGTTCCCTACCGAGGAGTGGACCTACTACGTTGGGAGCCGGCTGGTCGCCGTGGCCTATGTGGATGCCCTGCCCGAGGCCCTCTCCGCCATCTACTGCTACTACGACCCAACCGAGGGAGCCCGTTCGCTGGGGACGTTCAACATCTTGGCGCTCCTCGCCGCTGGCCGCGAGCGGGGGCTCCGGCACGTCTACCTCGGTTACTACGTAGCGGGTTGTCGATCGATGGAGTACAAGCGGAAGTTTCGCCCGAACGAAGTGCTTCGGCCCAATGGAACATGGTTCGACACGGGATGTTCGTCCGCCTTGCCTTCGCCGCCGCCAGAGCTTGCTGGTCCGCCCTGTTCTGACTGGCCGGCGACGGAATAGCCACCGAATGGACCGTCACGTCGCCGCCAGCCAGGGCGCCGAGCCAAGCGGCGACGGTGAAGTGGTGAAATCTGGGCTTCCTACCCTCTGTGCCAAGAGAATGAAAACTGCAATCCGTGTATTTCATTTTCCAAGTAAGAAAAGCTGGCACCCTCTCATCAGATTCACCATTTCACCGGATCGAGAATGCCGTGCGTGCACTGCGAGGCTGTGAGCACCCTCCCGCATGACAAAGTGGCGCACGATCACGACTGTCACTGATATTGGCCTACGAATTCACTTCTGAAACTGACGTGCCCGCGCCTCGCGCACCGTCGACGGGTCGACGCTCTGTATTTAGCGAGTCTCGAGGGCCGTTGCGTTCATGCCACGGCCGGCTCAGCGCGATCTTCGACGCCCCTCCTGGACCCCGACCTCAACAGTTCGAAGGACCATCGCAAGCGACGCTTTCGGTTCGCGCTTCGTTGTTAGGATGCTGTGAGAGCTGCGCTAGAATCCGAGCCAGCAGGATTTTCCGTCAGATTCTGCTGGCCAGCGTCGCACACATCTCGTGGGGGCGGTCGGAGAAAACCGTGGCTCTATCCAACGGGCAGGCTCTCGGCCATTACCGACTTCTCGATCGGATTGGCCAAGGAGGCATGGGCCAAGTTTTTCGCGCCGAAGACACGCGACTACAGCGCCTCGTCGCAATAAAAATCCTGCACTCGCACACAAGCGGCGATACCTGGCGACGGCTGCTGCGCGAAGCACGCGCCGCGGCTGCATTGAGCCACCCTTCAATCGTTACCATCTACTCTGTCGAAGAAGCCGAGAACCAGTGCTTCATTGTGATGGAGCTGCTCGAGGGAGCCACGCTCGCAGACCGGCTGGAGAGAGGGCCGCTGGACGTGTCCGAGCTCCGCACAATCGGAGCACAGGTTGCCGATGCGCTTGACGCGGCGCACGCGGCGGGGATTGTGCATCAGGACGTCACGCCTCGAAACATCTTGCTGACGGCGGACGGGCGCGCGAAACTCGGCGACTTTGGACTTTCACGCTTAGTCGACCTGCGAAGCGTCTCCCAAGACAGCACCAGAACCAATCTCGAAGGCGCCGGCACGCTGTACTACATGTCTCCAGAACAGGCGCGAAGCGAACCGTCCACGGCTAGATCGGATCTGTTCTCCCTTGGCGCCGTGCTCTATCACGCGGCGACTGGAAGGCGACCGTTTGGAGGCACAAGCACTTTTGCGGTGTTGGATGCGATCGTGACCCACACGCCCGCGCCTCCGAGTGCTTTTAGACAAGACCTTTCGACCGCCTTCGATGCGCTGCTTGCCCGCATGATGGCGAAACGGGTTGAGGACCGCACCCTCGACGCGAGCGAGGCCGCCGCAGCATTGCGCAACATAGGTGCCAGTTCCGTCCCAAGTGGCGCAGGGACCGTGGACGTGCATGGTGACACACGCCGTGGCAAGCCGCCGTTTGTTGGCCGTGCGCGTGAACTGGCGCAGTTGTCAGCAGGCTTCTCGCGCGCGGCTGCCGGCGCGGGAACCACCGTCGTGGTCACGGGCGACGCAGGCATGGGCAAGACGGCGTTACTTGATACATTCCTCCACGCGCGCGACACGCTTGCCGCGAATGCAATCGTATGCCGCGGCCAATCTGTTGAGCACAGCGGCGTGGGTGAAGCGTACTTTCCGGTGATCGACGCGCTGACGCCGATGGTCGTATCTCCCGGCTATGGGCTGTACGAGTTCGTTCGTACTCTTGCGCCAAGCTGGCGATCCCAGTTTCCGGGAGCATATTCGAATCAAGATGTCGCGTCATCGCCGCCGACACCCGGGCGACTCGCACGCGAGCTGGGCGATGTGTTATCTGCGGCGGCTCGATCCCGCCCACTAATAATGATTTTGGAGGATGTTCACTGGGCCGACCCGTCCACGATCGAGCTGGTGCGCCACCTCGCCCATCGTGCCACACGCGCCGCTTTCCTGATTATTGCCACTTGTCGGGCGGAGGAGACAGCCGCACCGCTTTCCCCAATCACACAGGCTTTTGCGGAACTCGAAGCACGTGGTATCTGCGACATCATTGCACTCAATCGACTGGACGAAGCTACGGTCCATGAATACCTCGAGCGGCGATTTGGGCCAGGAGAAGTCTGGCGGCCGCTTGCATCGCTCCTGTTCAAGGCGACAGAGGGACACCCCCTGTTCGTCGTGAGCCTCGTGCAGCTCTTTATACAGCGGGGCGACCTGCAGGAAACCGGGAACAGATGGCAGTTGACGACGCCAATCGACCGACTGCGGGTCGTTATACCCCGGACCGTCGAAGCGGTCATTCGACGAAAACTCGCGGCGCTCGAGGAATCGGATCGCCATCTGTTGCAGTACGCCAGCATAGAAGGTCAGGAATTCTCGACTGCGGTCTTGAGCGCGCTCACCGGTGGCGACGCGGCCACACTTGAGGAACGTCTGGAGGCCCTGGCGAAAGGGCCGAGGATCGTTACTACGGTCGGTCCGGAACGGTATGTTGATGCCACATGGGGAGCGCGATACCAGTTCGCGCACGCGCTCTATCACAATCTCGTCTACGACGATGTGGCTCCGAGTCGCCGTGCCGACTTTCACCGGCAGGTTGGTGAGCGTCTGGTGGTCCTCCACCGAGGACGGACGACGGCGATTGCCGCACAGCTGGCACGACACTTCAAGGAAGGTCGCGACTGGAGCCGGGCCTTTGACTATTACATTCACGCTGGCGACAACTCGATGATGATGTCCGCGGCACTCGAAGCCGAAGGGCACTACGGTCAAGCCGTCGGACTCGTGAGTGCCGAAGGTACAGACATCGAGCCCAGGCGAATCGCCATCGCGTACTACAAGCGCGCGCTCACCCGAGTCTCTCTCAATGACTTTTCCCAGGCGATAGCCGACAACCGCGAAGCGCTAATTGCCGCTTCAAAGGCCGGTGAAGAAGACCTGATGTTCAAAGCTCGGATTGCGATAGCTTATGCACACGGATTCGCCGGTCAAGTCGATGATGTGATCAAGGCCTGCGCAGATCTTGAGAAGCACGCGGAGCCGCTGCCAGGCGGGTGGAAGCGTCTCAGTTATCTGATACTTGAGCTGCAGTTAAAATTGAGCCAGGGCGATCTGGATCAGGCCGCGCTTGCCGGCGACACCGCAATCGCACTCGCACGCTCGCTCAGCGACCTTCATCGACTTCGGAGCAGCCTTTGCGTGCGCGGAAGGATTCACTACCACCGCGCTGAATATGATTCGGCGTTAACACAGCTTCGCGAGGTCTGCAACAGTCTTGGAGCTGAGACACGTCGGCAGGCGGATCCCAGACCACGATATGTCCACTTTAGCGGAGTTCAATTTCTCGGACCCACGCTCGCGGATCTCGGCCGCATTTCGGAGGCATTCTCACTGCTCCGGTCAGAGCTGGAGATAGCCCGCGCTGACGGCTATGAGTTCTGGGTGCCGATACTGCTGAACGCGATTGGCTGGCTGTATGGTGAGATTGGCGAGCTCGATGCCGCCCTGTCTCACGCTGAAGAGGCCTCCGAGGACACAGTCGGCCAGAACATCGAAATCAGGGTCGAGTCACTACTGCATATGGCGACGGCTTGCTCGCGCCTCGGTCATTCGGATCGTGCCGCCAGGCTGCTGGGTGACGCTGACAAGCTTATGAAGCAGGGCATCCCATTTGAGTGGTTATGGCGCATTGCTCTTGGCATTGTTGCGGCGGAACACGCGCTAACCTTTGGAGTGCCGGATGTCGCCAGCGATCATGCTCGCGAAGCCGCTGAACTAGCGCGCCGGTCCGGGGTGTGGAAACAAGTCGCCATTGCCGAGCGCTTGCTGGCCGACGCTGCGGCGGCAGATGGCGACTGGGCGCAGGCGGGAGCGCATGTTCAGGAGGCGCTTGACCTTCTTCGTTTGCATCCGGTTCCACTTGTCTCCTGGAAAGTCCACGCGACGGCCGCTCGGATTCATCAGCAGCGTGGTCAGCATGCGGAGGCGGCGGCGGCGCTCGACCGAGCGCGGCGCGAAGTACATCAGCTGACGGACCGGATTCGCGAAGAGGAGCTCAAGTTGACGTTCCTCAAGTTGCGTGATGTACACGAGATTCTTGGTGCCGCTGGGTTGCAATGACGAAGCCTGAGTGATCAAAGCCTCCAACCTGAGCCTTCAGGCCGCGCGACTTAGATCGCAAGGCAGCAGTCTCACGAACAACCTCTTCCCGCGTTCCGAAGCATTGAAACGGTGCATTGACCCGGATAGCGTGGCCAGGGCCACGCTCCTCCGTCCCTGTTCTCGCGGTTGGACAGACAGATCACCGCAATAGCGATGGCCCGACTCCAGCGACTCGAAAAAGAGGGGCGGCGCAGCTGAGGGCGTGGCTAGGGAAGTTGCCGGCCAGGGCGGCAGCGGTAGTCCAAAAGGTTGCTGGTGCGGATGGAGCCTCCTCCCTGCCCCTTCAACCGGCCGCCGGCGCAGCGCATGATGATCGGCGTACGCTCTGGTGTGTTGCGCGGCCGACGACTACCAGCTACGTTGCGGCGCTGTCAGTTAGTACCCTCTTTACACTTCTGCTGCTCGAAGTCCGCCTTGATATCAATATCGACATTTAAGGCGCCCCACGCGTACGAACCTAGCCATCCTGCGGCAGACGCGTACGCTGCGGCGCCAAGCAAGTTGGCCGCGGAGTGTGGTCCCCGCCACTGGGATGCGAAAACGGCTGCTGGGACGAGCAACCACGCGCCAATCGTTAGACCGTAAACCAGCTTTTCCGCCGTCCTCTTCCCCTGCCCGCCGGGTTGTGTCGGCCTGGCAAAAAACTGACCGGGTGTTTCTATGCCGAAGGCAGCCTTTTCGAGGTCCGCTGCCCTAGCGATCAGCCACATACAGATTTGGATATTCCGCCTCTCCCAGATCCAGAGGGCGAGCGTGACGGCCGCCGCGAAGAGGCTCAGCAAGGCGACGACGGGTGTGAACTTAATGGTGTCCTTCAGTAGCGTCGCAGCAATGCCTGCAATCGATACCAGCGGAACGAGTGCGAGCAGTTTGAAACTGATGTCATCGGTGACGTGAATATGTTGACAGAGCCCTTGCCAGCGCGGATCGAGGTCACCGTTTTTTGAAGTTGGCGTTGAAGGCGGTTCCATCGGAGTACCTCCTCCTCGAGACCGATTGCAAGTGAGGCTACGCTCGTTTCAGGTCCGGTCTAACCGTGACCGAGATGATAGCGTGCGGGCCGTGGGATTCCCCTCGAGAAGTTGCCCCGTGTTTAGTAACCGTCAAGGACTGGCTTAGTGGCACAACTCAAGCCGGGGCGACGGAATACAGCGCTTCTCCTGACGGGCAGACCCTTCTACGGGCTCGAGGGCAGGTCTTCATATAGACCTGAACGTGCGGAGTGCGCAAACCGTGGACTCGGGGTTGGCTATGGCTCAGCTGGCACAACTGAGCCCGCCTCACCCACGGCCCCTCCGTCTCCCGGAGTGAAACAGCCTTGAACGTAGACGGTTTGCCTTGAGTGAACATGTTAAGTTCGTCCGTCTAATCCGTTTGGACAATTCCAAACGGAGCAACCATGATCCCGAAGTCGCAGATCGACCAGACGGTCGAACGCTTCCAGATCCGCACGCCCGAGCGCCAGGAATCCGAGGCCAAACTCACCACTGGCTCTCCCTTGACCGCCAACGACCCCGCCCGTGTCGAGCAGCGTCTCGCGCGAATCATGGCGGTTGAGGGGCGAGAGTTGCGCCTGTGCACGTCGACCCGTTTGTCGACCTGCATCCCGATCGCAAGCCTCGCAGCATCTACTCGTCGCCGAACATCTTCGAGGCGGAAGAACTGATCCGCTGTACCCACTAAAAGACCCGCCGCACAACGGAGAGTAGTGATGAATCTGAGGTAACAGCCATGGCTCTGACCGGTTCCGTAGGCAAGGGTGGCGTCAATATGGCTGGCGATGTTCGCACAATTCAGCATGCCCTAAACATTGTGCGAGAGCAGGAACGCCTATCCCCCATCTCAGTAGACGGCGTCGCAGGACCACAAACCGCAGCCGCCATTTTACATTTTCAACAACTACATACCCGGCTCGCCGACGGTCGCATCGATCCGCACGGTCCGACATTTCGAGAATTGGAGAGAATAGTAAGCCCCGTCGCGGAAGCAAAAGTCAGCGTTGAGATGACAAGAGTCATGGACCGCCTGACCTCGGAGCTTCAGTCACGTGCGTTGCCTGTCAGTCCTCGTCTCCAGTCCGTTCTGGATCAGCTGAACGCTGCGATGCGCACCTTGCGAGTTGGCCCCTCCGCACCAATCGTTGAGCCAGCGATTTTCTTTCCTCAGCGTCGGCCGGCTTCTCTTCAGTTCGCGGTCGCGCCGGCGGCGGCGGCGCCCGCGGCGGCTGCCGCGGCGGCTGAGGCTGCCTTACTCGCGTTACTCGCTTTAATTGCACTCCTCTTAATCATTCAGCTGGCGCCAGCCATGGGACGGGCCCTGGAGGACTTGGCGAGGCAAATCCAGCTTTTGATGTCGAAGTTGGTTGACGAGGTCAAGGATGCGATCAGCGGTATTGAAGATTTGGTGAGAAGGAATTCAAGAGCGGGAATGCTATGTTCGGCGCAGCTCATTCTTTTCCGTCAACTGTCAAAGCAGCTTCTCGACCTGCTGGTTGCGCCTCGGCCTGGCGACGAACTCGGAAGAGCGCGCCGGGTGAAGGACATTGCAGATCTGTTTCAGAAGTGGCAACAGGCACTTAGCGAATTGCTCGCCTGCCTCGTTGCCAATGGTGCCGTCTGAGTGCCGCTCGCTATGAGCTGGCCGATATTCTCACGAATTCGCCTCGTCCCTCACTCACCAGCAGCTCTACGACCGCGCCTGGACGACCCCACTCGACGCCCTGGCCAAGGAGCTCGGGATCTCCGGCCGAGGTCTCGGAAAGCTCTGCGAGCGCCACGACATCCCAGTTCCGCCACGTGGATAGTGGGCGAAGAAGGCAGCCGGACACCGAGTCAAGCAGACCACGTTGCCGCCTGCTCCGCCCGGCACTGCTACGACGTTCAGGTTCAAGCAGCCCCAGCCCGACAAGCTGGCAACCGAGACGATGCCCGAGACTCACCCGCTCATTCTGTACGAGCGCGAAGATGAGAACCGGGTCGAAGTGCCAGAAGAACTGCCGCTCACCGACCCGTTGGTTCTCAAGACGCAGCGGCTGCTGGACCATTGGAAACGCGCCATCGGCCGCCTGATTCCAACTAGAAAATGAAAGTGCCTCTTTGCACCTGGAAGCGCCGATCCGTCTCGAACCATCGTACTTTGTCCCGCGCGATCACGTAGACGTAAACTTTCTGGTTTGGCTGGCCGTAGCTGAATCCCACAGAATTCCACACGAAGAGTTGACCAGGTGTCGCATGCACTAAATATAGCCCGTCGCTCTGCATTAGTGCCGCTGCCTCGCCGGCTTCCGTGGAGAGGTGGAGGCGAATCCGGGAGAGCATCCTGTCGGGATACCGCAGCTCGAGATTCGCATCGTAGCTGCCAAAGTGCTTGGCGACCGAGACTGCCCAGGCTCCGACGATGACCGCGACGAGCACGAATCCGAGCCTGCCGTGTGGGCCCGATAACGACGTTATACTGGTGCGGCGGCGCAAGGAATCGACTCCGTTCAGCAGCGCGACAATTACGAGTAAGCCGAACGGAATGAACTTGAGCAGCGTGTGACGATACTCGATCAGGAGGTTCGCGCCCCAAACGTGCGGGTAGAAGAAAGCGTAGTGCGAACCGATGGGGATGAAGAAATACACCACACCGAGGAGAACGTTCCACCACCGCGGCATCGTCAGGATCGCCCAGATCAAGATCAGGAAAAACACCACGTTCTCGACGACGAACCAGCTGTTGAGAAGATAGTCCTGGGGCGACATCTCGACCGCGGCGAGCCGCACGCCGAACGTATCGAAGTAGTAGAACGCCTGCAGCCAGCCGAGCACGTATGCCACGGCGGTGAGTACCCCCAGCGTCGACAACACGGTTTCGAGTTTCAGTCCCATCGGCGTCGTTGCAGCCCGCGGCCGGCGGCAGAGAGCAACAGCTTCGCCGACCAGCGGAGCGGATTATACCGTGTGCTACATCGTCCCCCGCTCCTTCCCACCTCCCGTGGGCCATCATCTACGGTAGCCTGACTGACAATCCTAATAAATCAGGGTGCGGCCGTGGGCCGATGGCTCGGACCGGGCATCCGCAACCGGTGCGAACTCGGGACGACAAACGGTTCTCGCAGCGGTAGGGAGTGTGTTCAGCGCTGTTGATTAGCAGGTGGGCAATAGCGCTCAGGAGGGCCTTGCCTCACATCTGATGCAAACTCACTTGATGGATTCTTCCGGGCCGCAGACGGCGCGATTGCCCCAGGAACACGGTTGTAACGACGGGTGGGTGTGCGAAGTCCATCCGACACTCGGATGGCCGCACGACGACTGCGGGGGTCCCGGTGTGCCCTCTCCCATTTGTCAGCCGGAAGAGGGCCCGCCACGGCTGCCGGACGACTGGGAATCCATCATCAGCACCGAAGATGCCAAGTGAGACGCACTCACCGCGCCGTGCGGGCGGCCACATTCAAATCGGGCCGCCGTTTGCTTTCCTCTCTGGACGGACGTACCATCGCGACTCCGGGCAAACCCAATGACACAGAGTAGCGGTCCTCGGCGAATCGCGCCCACGGATGCTCCTGCGGATGCGATCGAGCGCGTCTTGCCACGAAAGAGGCTGCAACTCGTGGCCGGTGACGTCGTCGTCGCGCGGGAGCGTGTTCCACGGGTCAACCCGAATCCCATGTCCCGCGTACCGCAATGGCACTACCGGGTATCCATCCATGCCGAACCCGCGTGCGAGAGACGAGTATTTCACGGCTTTATGCACGCCGCCGCGGCCGCCGATCAACTCGCCGCGGAACTGAGAAGCCGCGCCATGTTCGTCGAAGACGGGATACTCTCTCTCCTGGCAGACTACCGTCCTCAGCCATAACGACTGTCGCAATCGAGATCAGAACTGCTGGATCCTGCCGCAAGAGGCCAACCAGCGCGATACCATCCCTGTGTTCAGCGCACGCGGCTCGGAGATAAACGCATGGACGACGAAGCCGAGGCGCTGCTGGACCTGTGGACGACGCTGACGGATCACCACGAGGCACCAGATGCGGTCGCCTACGTGGCCGACGCGTACTTGAGGCGCGCGGGTCGACAGCCTCAGCGAGAGCCCTAAGCCGCGGTCCACAAATCGGGGAGCAATGCGGCCTGCTCGCCGCGCTACACGCTACTTTGTTGAAGGCCGGCGTCTTACGCGCCGCAGCGTGATCCGCCCACGCAGCGCGCTGCGCACCAGCGAGGCGCCGCTCACTGCAACGACGACACATGCAGCCGCGACCAGAATTGCGGGCACCAGCGACGCATCGTGATATGCGCGGTGGAGCTCGGCCGCTGCGAGCAGGAGTCCGAGGGCGAGCACGCCGACGCCAAAGGCGCCTACCAGCAGACGCATCGCCGGCGTCAGCCTTTGCTCAGTCACAGGCACCAATACTGTTCGTGGCCCTTGCCGCGCCAACCACTATTTCCGATTTCCCTTCCTCGCCTGCACGCGCCAGTTATCAAAGACCGCGTCCGTCTGATACGAGAACAACCCTGCGGCTCCGGGGACCGTCAACGCATCGTCGAAGTCGCCCGCCGAGAACATCACCACCCCATCGACCGACACCGACAGCGTGTCGCCGGACACGCCGAGGCTCAATTCGTAGGACTGATTCAACTGCGCCGGAAAGGCGACGCCTGCCAGCAGATGGTAGTACGCCCCTTCGTACAAGAGGCCGGACAGCAGAGAGTCGGCCTCGGTCGGGTTCGGACTGACCTTGTACAGCGCCAGGGATCGCGACGGATCACCGGCGCCGACCGCGCGCGAGTCCAGCGTGGCGTAGTAGTAGTTGGCGCGGTCCGCGAATCGCGTGATCACTCCCGCAGATGCCCACCCCGCCGTGAGGCGGACCGTCGCGGACACGTCATAGTCCGCCACACCGATCGGGGTGGTCGCCACGTAGTCGACGCGCCCCCCCATGCCGATGCCGTGCAAGGCCCCGCTCTGGACCGCCCATTCGCCCGCCACTGTCGCCGCGCCATCCAGGCTGCCGTCGTCGAAGGTCTCCTGAAACAAGTAGGGGCCAGCGGCGAAGGCAACCACGGGAATCGCGGCGAGTACGGCCGCGAGTGGCCACGGCGCAATCTTGACGACACAGGTCACGCTCGATCCTCCTCGGGTCCGTCCGCTCTGCGGATCCCAGCTGAGCAGTAACCTAGTCGCTTACGGCGCGGAATGCAAGGGTGACCGGGTTGGGCCCCGCGGGCGGCGTCGAGCCATACACGATGGTTAGCAGGTGACAGCATGGGCAATCACGGCGCGGCCGCGGCAACTGACCAAGCTCGAACAGCAGGACAAGCAGCGCTTCGAACTCGAATGGGTGCTCCCGCTGAAGCCAGGACTCTCAACGCACGTCATGCTCTACGACCTTGAGAGGCACCCCGCCGGAGGCTGTGGCCGGCGGACACGGCCCGGATGAAGCCGATGCGCTGCTGGACCTGTGGACGAGCCTCCCCGGTGGCAGCGCGTCATCCGAGGCGACCGCGATCGTGGCCGAGGCGTATGAGGGGCGCACGGGTCGCCAACCTGGGTAGACGGACGAGAGCCCGGAGGCCTGAAACAATCCCTTCCGGAATTACAGCCGGTTTCGTAATGGAATTCGCGGATGCAGTCGGTGGACATTCAGGCCCGAGACTCTCGTAGGTCTGTGAACAAAAAATCACATTCTTAACGGCGGATCGGATGAACCCCTTCAACCAAGGCTTGCATTGACTTTTTGCCCGAGATCCAGTCGTGAACAATGATGGGCAAAGAACAGCGAAGCCGACGACGGATTCGCCTACGCGGCACGTCGGACGGTAGCGTCACGGCGAGGTCATCGCCAGAGAACCTATGAACCCGCTGCGATGAGGGCTACCAAAAGAAAACCGGAATCATGAGCCGGCCCTCGACGGGTTTTCCGAGCTCTGTGGCAGGTTTGAATTTGAATTGCCGTACCGATGCCACGGCGGCTTCGTCGAAAAGCGGCGCGCTTTCCACTACAGTTAATCTCTTCAAATTCCCAGAGGAGTCGACGATCGCTTCCAACACAACAGTTCCCGTCGCACCCGCGCTTTTAGCAGCTTCCGGATATAGGCTCCACTCGAGAAACGACCACAGGAGCCCCGACGCCATAGCGCCAATAGCGATCCAACTCCTCCTTACGAGCTTCGTAGGCTTTACGGCGGCCCTCCGCATCTCTTTCACTGTCCCGATAGGCCTTGACGCTCGCCTCTGCGTACGGAGGTAATTCCGCCGGTCCGCGCGTGATGATCCAGCGGCCGTCGGCGCCGCTCGTCCCGAGCCAGAACGTGAGTGTCACGCTGCCCTTCCTAGCAAGCGCCCCGATCCGCGGTCTGCAGAACTGCGTCACGTCGATTCTGACGGCGGCTCGCGACGCCTTCACCGGCCACACTTTCAGTCCCCATACGATGTAATCGCACCGCTCGTTGTCCTTGCGCAACGCCTCGATCCGCTTCCGATCAAGGTCGGGTGCATCCGGGAAGATCGCCCGCAGTGCCTTAAAGTCCTTCGCCCGATACGCCGCGTAGTAGGCCTCGATCACTTCTCGTGCCGCCGACTCGCTGACCGGCGCGGTCGGCGCGACAGTCGTCGCCGGGATCTCCCGGCCAGCAGGCTTTTCTTGCCCGGTCCCTGAGGGAAATGCGCGCTCGATCACAAGCACGGTCTCGGCCTTCGGTGCGGCACCCTCACCCAGATACCCGATGCTGATCGACGCGAGAACGACAGCGAGTGAAAACATGCGTTCTCCAGACAGACAATTCCTGGTTATACCGACCGTTCGCCGGACCTGGTTTCAATACCCGCTGGGGGTCTGTCCCCGATCGGCTCATTCCGCTGCGGGGCGAAGGACAGTTGCAGGGAGAGCCCTGCGCCTCTCCGAGGCCGGTCACGTTCAAGGGCAAGAGGTCAGACAACCAGTATTGAGCGCTAATACCAGGTGAAACCCGAACCGGGAGCGTACTCGTCGAACGCTTGCGGATCCTCCCGGATTGCATCGACCGAGAGTCGGCACGTATCCAGCTCCCCGTCCAGTCTTGTCAGCTCTTTCCAAATCAGCAAGAACGCCCGGCTCTGCGCCTCGCGTGGCTCGGCCGCCTCGACGAAGCGCGTCGTGAAGAAGCCGGATGTCATTGAAACGGTCCCGTCCTCTCGCTCGATACGAATCCTGCATTCGACGCCCTCCACACGAACGACGTACTTGGGCATCTCGCGGCTACCTCGTCCGTGGGATCACGTAATTCATCGGCGTCGAGCGCCCGGTAGCCTCCCCAACAGGCACCGATGGTGCCGGAACCAGTATCGGCCGACGTGCGTTCAGCGGACAAACCTCGCGCGGGATTATAGCGGTCGACAGAGCTACGATCGGCCCATCCTCCCCCGCTCTCGCCACCGCCCCGTGGCAGTCACCGACGGGAGCGTGAGAGAAAAAGTCAATAAAAATGGGGTGCGGCTCTGGACCGATCTGGTTCGAGACGCGCGACGTATCCCGTCCGGGAATCACTCCGGCGGGTGTTTTGCTGGAAGCATCGACGGCGGTCAAGGTTTGCGGCAGTTAGCGTCTCGGTTTCGAATTCAGCAGGATAATCATCGGAGATGCTGTCGGTTCCCCAAGGACGATGTTCATCAGGAAACGCCCGTCCGGGGCAACGGTGTACTCAAAACGAGGAGGCTGGGCGCGGCCTCCACCGAAAAGCCGGGTGGAGAACAGGGGAACAGGCAGACCCACCTGAAGGGTCGGACCCTGCATGGTCATCGGTGCGG
>Ga0075421_100001890_pt1 | contig 24716 bp, 17 predicted proteins | sample SoiMetdeltSBSDD5_FD_75292 | JGI IMG/M metagenome (GOLD analysis project Ga0075421, IMG submission 75292) | Bulk soil microbial communities from a Populus tree surrounding site in Tennessee, USA - Soil MetaG P. deltoides SBSDD5 | ecosystem: Environmental > Terrestrial > Soil > Tree plantation...
CCCGCGGTGAATCCTTCTGGCGCGAACCCGGGGCGCACCGAGCTCCGTGGAGGATCGAAGCTGATGTCGGGATAGACAGGCGAGTCCGCACCCCACATGTTGCGTCTGGCGCGCAGGAACACCAGGCCGTTCGATGCACCCCAGCGTTCCTTGGAAAAGGTCCCGACGAGATCGTTGTTGTAGATCACCACCTCGCCCGAGCTCGCGACGTCTACCACCTTGTCGGACCGCATGCCCGCAGCCAGATTCTGCTCGTCGAGCATCGCGCTCAGATAGCTGTTGCGGATTGTGACGAACGTTCGCGTCGACTTGAGGGCGCTGCACTCCTTCGAACCGGTGATGCGGATGTTGTTGATGAGCAGCCTCGAATCGAGACGCCCCTCGATGTACATCTGGTGCCGCAGATTGCTTTGCCAGCCCATCTGCGAGCCGTGGAAATTCCAGAACCAGTAGCGCCAGCTGCCTTCCGGGTTGGGTGAGCCGGGCGGTGCCTTGAAGCCGTTTGCGTCGCGCGTCGAGTCGTGCTGATAGACCTGGGTGACGTAGAGGTTGACTTCGCGATCCTCGAGATTGAGGCTCGTGTTCACGGTCGTGTCGTTGAGCTCCAGGTTCTTGAGATAGCCCGTTTCGAGTCCGTCGAGGTTCAGGTTGTCGTGCGCGAGCACGGGCCGGGTCCCGGGTTCGCCTATGACGTAGAGGTTCAGCAAGCCGCGCTGCAGGTAGAAGTCCTCGGAGTACGTCCCTGGCGTCACGATCAGAACGTTCGGCGATTCGTATGGTGCGTCGCCGCGCAGCTTCCGCTGCATGTCGTTCCACGACATAGCATCCGAGTCATGACCGATGCCCGGGAAGCGCTGCGCCGCGCCGACCCCCCATGCGATCGTGGGCTTGAGCACCCGGACGCGGAACTCCTGCGAGCTCGCCGACTCGGACGGTGCTTCCAGTCGAACGCGCGCGGTCGCCGTGCCGTCGCCGCTTCCGTCGTAGCTCAGGATCCCGGTGGAGGAGTCGTAGGTTACGCCGTCGACGCTGCCGTCGATGACCTCGAGTCGGGTCGCGACGCGCGGTTTCCAGCCACTCTGGTTGCGCAGGTCCCCGGGCGTCCAGCGGTTCCGCGTGTCGAGGTGGAAGATGCCGAGATGCTCGGTTTCGCGATAGCCGCGCACGAACACGATCTCGGGAACTTCCGCGAAGCGGAATGGGCCGCCCGCGGACGGCATGTCCGGTGGGCGAACCGGCGGCGGCGTCTCGGGGTCCGGTTCCGGCTGCGTCGGCGTGGTGGTGCCCGCCGCGTCCACGCGGATGGTGAACGGGCGCAGCGTCCTGCGCGCCGCCCCATCGGAGACCGAGATCGTTACCCTGGCGAAGCGGCCGACGTTGCTGCTGCGGGGAACTCCGGAAACCCGGCCGTTACTCGCGTCGAAGCTCAGCCACTCGGGCAGGTTCGACACTCTGAAGGTGAGCGGCTGGCCGTCCGGGTCGGTCGCCCGCGGCGTGAACTGGTAGCGCTCGCCGGTCTTGACCTGGGTCCTCGGCGTGCCGCTGATGGTGGGCGGGTTGTTCTGGGTTGAGTCGAGACCGAAGGAGAAGGAATCGTTGTCGTCTTTGCACGCACTCAGCGTCACAAGCAAGACGCCAAGTGCGAGCGCCCTGAGGCCGGTCATCAACTGCATCGTTCTGTCCTTCTTCATGGTCCAACCCCAGCCCGCGCGTTACGCGGCGCGAGCTGCGTGGCGCATCGATGGCAGTTGAGTCGTGTGCCGGTGCGGACCGGCGGACAGGGACGGCGCGTTGCGCGGGGAAAGCGGCCCTGCGCTCCGGCAACCCCGCTATCGCCTGCGCAGTGCGCAGGGACCGGAGGCTTTGCGTCCCCGTCTTACGACGGGTTTGCCCTTGGTGCGTCGTGTTGAAGTATTGACAGATCGGGCGCGGTCGGCTGAGACGTAACTCTCAGCCTTAATTCGCCGGCATTATTGTCAAAGCAGCAGCTCGAGCGGCGGCGGATGACTCAGGAATCCGAGCGGGCTCGCGGTGTAGCCGTACGCGCCTGATTGAAACACCGCGATCAGATCGCCTTCGCGCGCCTGATCGAGCTCCATGCGATCGGCCAGCAGGTCGAGCGGCGTGCATAGCGGTCCGACCACCGAAACGGTCTCGCGCGTTCCCGCGCCGATGCGGTTCGCGACCAGCACCGGATAATTCTTGCGCAGCACCTGCCCGAAGTTTCCCGATGCCGCGAGATGGTGATGCAGGCCACCGTCGGTGACCAGGAACACATGTCCGCGCGAAATCTTGCGGTCCAGCACGCGACACACGTAGACGCCGGCTTCACCCACCAGGAAGCGCCCGAGCTCGAGCACGATATGCGCCTCCGGCAGTGCCGTCCGGATCCGCGGCGCAAGCTCGCGCAGGTTTGCGCCGATGGGCTCGAGGTCGAGCAGCTTTTCACCGGGAAAGTAGGGGATGCCGAACCCTCCGCCGAGGTTGAGCAGCCGCACCGGACCGGGCGCGCTGCGCGCGAGCTCGATGGCGAGCGCGGCGGATTTCTGCTGCGCCTCGACCAGGACCTCGGGTCGCAGGTTCTGAGATCCGCTGAAGATGTGAAAGCCCCAGAATTCCAGCGGCAGGCCGACGAGTTCCTCGAGCAGGGCGGGGACCGCCTCGGCGTCGACGCCGAACTGCTTTGGCCCGCCGGCCATCTTCATTCCCGATGACTTCAACTCGAAGTCGGGATTGACGCGGACTGCGACCCGGGGGCGTGTTCCCGTCTGCCGCGCGAGCTGGGCGAGCCGACGCATCTCGAGCGGCGATTCCATGTTGACGACGATGCCGGCCGCGACCGCACGCTCGAGCTCGGCCACGGTCTTGCCGGGTCCCGCAAAGCTGATCTCGGCGCGATCGACAGCGGTGCCGAGCGCGACGTCAAGCTCGCGCGCGGATGCGACGTCCAGACCGTCGACCAGAGTCGCAAAGTGGCTCACGATGCCGGGCAGCGGATTGGCCTTGATCGCGTAGTGCAGTCCCACGGAGTCCGGCAGCGCCGCGCGGAGCAGCGCAACCTTGCGGGTCATGACCGATCGATCGTAGAGGTAGAACGGCGTGCGCCCTGCCTCCGCCGCGATCGCAGAAATGAGTTTTCCACCTGCGACGAGCTCGCCGTTGCGTGCCTCGTACCAGGGCAGCGGCGGATGCTGCGAGAAGGCGGCGAGCGTCATGCCGGCCCGCCAAAGCAGTCGCGCACGCGCAGGGCGAGCGCCGGCCGGTCGAACTTGCCGTTGGGGTTGCGCGGCAGTTCGGACAGCCACTCGACACGATGGGGCACCATGTAGGTCGGCATGCGTGCGCGGCAATGGACCAGCAGACCCTCGCTGTCGGCCGTAGCGGCCCCGTCCGGCGGCGACGCGATGAGGACGATGCCCTCCCCGAGCGCAGGGTGCGGCGCGGCGACGGCGACGGCGTCGCCTACCAGGCCAGAGGCATAGACGATCTCCTCGACCTCGGTCGGGCTCACGCGATACCCCGACGTCTTGATCATCTCGTCGCGGCGACCGACGAAGTACAGAAAGCCTTCGGCGTCGCGGCGAACGGTGTCTCCCGACCACACCGCCATCTCGGTGAGCGGCAGCTCGCCGCGCTGTGCCGGCACGGGCCGGAAGCGCTCCGCCGTCTTGGCCAGATCGTTCCAGTACCCCAGACCGACGAGCGCGCCGCGTTGCACCAGCTCGCCGGGCTCGTCCGGATCGCATGGCGTGCCATCGGGCCGCACGACCATGATCTCCGCATTCGGGATCGCCTTGCCCATCGAGTCCGGCCGGCGGTCGATCTCCTCCGGCGGCAGATACGTGCCGCGGAAGGCCTCGGTGAGGCCGTACATGAGGAACGGTCGCGTTCGTGGCAGCGCGGCGCGCAGCTTGTCCAGCGTCGCACGCGGCATGCGGCCACCCGAGTTTGTAATGTAGCGCAGGTGGTCGTCGATGCCGGGGGGCCACTGCAGATCGGCGAGCTGGATCCATAGCGGGGGCACCGCGGCGAGACCCGTGATGCGATCCTTGCGCACCGCCGCGATCACGTCTTTCGCGAACAGGTGATCGATCAGCGACACGCTCGCGCCGACCAGGAACGCGGTGGTGAGCTGGCTGAACCCGTAGTCGAAGCTGAACGGCAGCACCGCGAGCAGCCGATCGTCGGCCGTGTTGCCGAGGTACTCCGCGACGCTCGTCGCACCGCTCACCATGTTGCGGTGTGACAGCACGACGCCCTTCGGTCGGCCGGTGCTGCCGGAGGTGTACAGGATTGCGGCGACATCGATGTCGATGACACGGTGCACAGCGCACGATCCGGACGCGAGCAGCTCCGGCCACGCGAGCTGCGCGAGATCCGCGCGCACCGGCACACCCGGCTCGTCACCGACGACCACGACGATGCGGACCGCCGGCGAGGCTGCGATCTCGTCGGCGACATCCGCGAGACGATCTACGCTCGTGATCAGGACCGCCGCCGCCGAGTCCCGCAGGATGTGCCCGACCTGGGCGCCCTTGAGCAGCGGGTTGACCGGCACGAAGACGCCGCCCGCGAGCCCGGCGGCGAAGCAGGCGACGACGGTCTCGAATCGCTTGTTCAGATAGATGGCGACCCGGTCCTGCTTTCGGAGCCCGGCGGCGCAGAGCCCGTGCGCCGCCGCTTCGATCGCGCTCGCGAGCTCCGAGTAGGTGAGCGCAGCGTCCCGGTGACGCAAGGCGATCCACTCCGGCGCAATCCCGGCGGAACGCAGGGGTAGGTCTGGTAGCAGTCCTGTCATGCAGAGTTTTCCGTGCCCCGAGCTACAACCGCGTAGTCTAGCGGCCGGAATGGCGGCAAAAAGGTGAAGTGCTTGGCACGGGCCGATCGAGCGGCCCTTCAGCCCGGCGGGACCTCGGCATACAGCCGCTCGAGCGTCGTGCGTACGGCCTCGAACTCGGCCGGTGTGACACCGGGCCGGGCCTGGGTATCGAACTTCTGGACGATGTCGCGCCGCTCGTGAAGCGGCGTGCCCGTTCGTTCCCGATACCATGCGCCGAGGCCGTCGAGCACGGCCTGTGGCTCCAGGCAGAGGCCCTCGTAGGTCACGAACATGAAGCGCTCGGTGCCGATCAGGGTCTGGTCTTCGCGGATGTCTCGCTCGAGCTCGACGACCTGCGCGCAGACCTGTTCGATCGGCGACAGGTGACGGATCCGCTCGTAGGCCCGCGGCCTCGCCGAGAGCCAGCTCGCCTCGTCGCCGAGGAAGCGTCGCCGGCCTGCGAGGATCGACTGCGCGGTCATCTCCGGCGAGCGCCGCAGGTAGACGAACAGCGCCTCCGGGAATGCCGCAGCAAGCGCGCGCAGACGGGGCGCATGGCGCTGCCATTTGCTCACGAACGGGGCGTGCCGCGCCTGCTGCAGCCGATCGAGCGTCGCGCGCATCTCCGCCACCGCAACCGGATCGACACTCGCAGGATCGATATAGTCCTCGGACTCGGACAGCCATCGGTTCCACAGGCGCCAGCCCTGGTTCGGCCCGCGCCAACCACGCGTCGCGCCAAACGTGCTCGCGAAATCGCGCGGCGGGCTCTGCCCACCGAACCACGCCGACACGGCGCCGACCGTCACAGGGCTCAGCGGGAATGCCGCCATCAGGTTCGAGAAGTAGGCCAGCCTGAAGCGCTGCAGCAGCAGCTGGTAGAGGAGAGTGGAGCCGGACCGCGGCAGCGAGATCACGAAGATGGGAGAGTGCTCGAGCCGCGCCGGCGGTGCGAGGCGGCGGCGTTCAAGCCTGGCCAGGGCGTCGGCCAGCACGCTGCGGGCGTCGGAAATCATGGGGCGGTCACGCTCAAGGCATCCTCCGGCGCCGGATGTTTGTGACGGTACGCAAGATCTTGTGCGGGCGATAGTCTAGTCTTGCGACACGGGCCGCCCGTTCTGCGCTCCGCCACCGTACGACATGAAGACCGCACTGCTCAGGACCTGCAGCCGACTCGGGATCTCGCGCATCGCGCGCGGGCTCACCGGGCACGGCGTGCGCGTACTCGCATACCACGGTTTCTGCGACCGCGACGAGGCGAGTTTCCAGCCGATGCTGTTCATGCGGGCGCAGACGTTTCGCGCCCGGATGCTGCGACTCCTCGAGTCTGGATATCGCGTCGTGGCCCTGGCCGACGCCATCGAGCGGCTCGAGGCGCGCGACATCGAGCCCGGTCTCGCGGTGCTGACCATCGATGATGGCTGGCATGGAATCCACGAGCATGCCTGGCCGGTGCTGCGCGAGCTCGGCCTGCCCGCAACCGTGTACGTCTCGAGCTACTACGCGGAATCTCAGCTTCCGGTTGTCAATGTGCTGATGCGCTACCTCGTCTGGCGATCGCCGCTCTCGCGGCTCGATCTCGACGGGATCGCAACCCGCTTCGACGGCGGATACGAACTCCCGGACCGGGCCGCGAGAAACCGGCTTGCCGACCTCCTTTCCCGGCACGCAGACGAAGAGCTGTCGGCGGCCGAGCGGCTCGGCTTCATCCAGTCGGTCGCTGCACGGCTCGCGGTGGACGCCGGGACCGTGCTCGCGCGCCGGACGTTTCACCTGATGTCGGCGCAGCAGCTTGGCGAGCTCGCAGCCGGCGGCGCGTCGCTCGAGCTCCACACGCACCGGCATCGGTTTCCGCCGGACGATCGCGCCGCCTGCACCGACGAGATCGATCGCAACCGCGGCTTTCTTGCCGCGATCACCGGCGGCACTGCACGCCACTTCTGCTATCCGAGCGGCGAGTTCCGTCCGCATCAGAAGGCGTGGCTGCGCGAGCTGGGGGTGGCAAGCGCGACCACCACGCGCCACGGGCTCAGCTATCCGGGCATGGATACGATGGAGCTGCCGCGGTTCCTCGACTCGGATGCGCATGCGCCGGAGCTCTTCGACGCGGCACTCGCCGGCCTCCTGGCCGTATTGCGCGAGCCGGCGGCGACCTTGCGTCGCTCTCTCGCCGCCTGACGACGAGGAAGCGGCGACGCTCAGCGACCACGCCGCAGCGACTCCGCCAGAAAGGTTCGCCACTGGCGGAAGTACAACTCCCAGTCGCCGGGGAACCTGAGATCGTCCCGTACGCTGGGGTGCAGAAAGAGGGCCACGAACGACAGGACCGCGCCGCAGCGTTCGACCGGAGTGAGCCGCGCATCGCGAAGCTTCGACAGCATGTGACCCCAGTCGGTGGGCAGCGTCCAGCGGCTCGTCAGTCCGGTCGCGCCGCGCGCGGGCGGACCGCTGCGGCCGTCGAGGTGATACTCGACCAGGCGACGCGGATAGTCCGCTCCGGCGTATAGGTCGAGATGCAGCGCCGCCCAGAATCGCGAGTTGATCTCGATGAACTCGAAAGCGTCGCTCCGTGGATCCCACTTGTACTCGAGCATCGCGATTCCCTGCCAGCCGAGATGACGCACGCGTGCCAGGGCATCGTCACGCATCGCGTCGTGCCACCACGAGCGGCGAAGCCCGCTCGTGCCGCCGGTGTGCGGATTGTCGTGCAGCGACAGCATCATCGATTCGAGCACGGGCTCGCCGTCGATGACCAGCAGGTTGACGCCGGCCTGCTGGCGCGCACGGGAATGCCCCTGGACCAGCACGCGGTCGTGGGAGCGCTGTGCCTCGACAACCGCGTGGAGGGCCGCGTCGATGGTGTCCGCGCGGCGCACCAGGCCTCGCGCGGCGCCACGCGCGTGAGCGGCATCGGACTTCACCCAATACGGCGCTTCGAGCAGCTCCAGGTCCGCGGCAACGGGCGTCCGCCCTGTGTCATAGACGACCGACGGAGGCAGGTTGCGCCGCACGGCGGCGCCGTCCGGAGCTCCGGCGAAGCTCGCGAGCACGTCGCACTTCGACAGGCAGCAATAGACGACGGCGGGCTCGGGGAGCAGTGGCAGCCAGCCGCGGAACTCCTCGATACGGGTGCGGAGCGCAATGAGCAGCGCCTCCGTCGGAATAAGCGCACGGATCCCGTGAGTGACCAGGTACCGATGCAGCCAGTCGGGGAATTCCGGAGCATCGTACGACGGCGCCTGAACCGGGTGACGGTTGTAGCGCGAGTGCAGGCCGAGCGCCTGCGGTTGGCTCGAATAGCCGTGTGTCACGTAGCCCGCTCGCCCGAGGGAGCGCAGCACCGCCAGCATGCCGAGCGCGTGCACATCCGCCACGAGCACCGGCGCCTGCCGCCGCGACGCGGCATCGCGATCCACCTCCGCAGTCACGACGCGGACCCGCCGCAGGATCGGAAGGCGCCGGGCAGAGCGCGGCTCGAGCGCGGGCGCTCGCGTGCTGCGAGCTGATCGGCGTACTCGAAGATCGGTATCAGCTCCGGCGGACGCGGAGCTTCGTCCGCGAGGGCGTAGCGCGCCGACGACACCGGCTCGCGCAGCCGAAAGTCGAGCGCCGCCGCCTCCGCGAACGCATGCAGCGGTGCGATCAGGTTGTCACGGATCTCACCCGCTCCTCGCACGTACTCGCCGGCCGCGCCGCCGAACACGTTGCCGATCACAAGCGCCGGCGCCGAGGAGTGGTTGTAGATGAACACCGGTCGCGGACGCCTGCTGACAAGCGTATTCGACACCACCTGCAGCCGGCCCTCGGGCGGGCGTCCCTTGTCCTCCGCCCCGTAGCTCAGGATGGTCGCGTTCGGGCTCGCCGCGTCCTGCACGATCAGGTTACCGATGACCGTCACGTCCGTGCTGCGCGGGAAGTCGAGCTCGTAGCTCGCCGGGCCGGGCGGCACGTCGACGAGCCGGTTGTAGGCGATGAGGTTGCGCTTGGCGCGGCTCTTGAGCAGGTGTCCGGTGCGGGCACCATGGGAGCTCGAGAACCGCATCTCGAAGCTCGCGATCCCACCGATGTAGAGATTGTGAGCCTTGCCATCGGAGTGACCGTTGCGCGCGAATTCGCTGTACTCGATCGTGATCTCCTGGTCGGGATCGTTGTCGGAGAGCAGCCCCATGTCGTTGTCGTGGAAATAGCCGGCGCGCAGCGTGAGCCGTCGACCCTGCGCGCGGATGCCGGCGCCGTTCCCGGCGGCAAGTCTCGCGCCGGAGAACTCGAGGTTCTCGACGATCACCTCGTCGCCGTTGATCACCCAGATGGCCTTGCCCTGCGCCAGCGTGTCGCCAGCCAACAGCCGCGGGCGACCATCGACGCCACGGATCAGCAGGCGGCGCTGCGGCCAGACCGCCCGGCTGTCCGGAAAGTCCGCGGCATCGATCAGGATGGCGTCGCCGTCGCGCGCGACTCGGGCGGCCTCCGCCGGCGTTGCGATCTTCCGGCCGGGCCCGACCTCGAGCACACGACGACCGGCGGTGACCGCGGCCGGTTCGAAGCCACTCGGCTCTTCGGCCAGGGCTGCGCAGGGTTCCTGCGACCACGCCGCGGCCGGCAGCGCGATGGCCAGCCCGGCCAGCAACGCACGCGTCACCGGCTAGTCCTTGAAATCATCCGGCGACACACCGTGGCGGGTGAGCAGCTTGTAGAAGTCCGTGCGATTGCGTTTGGCGAGACGCGCCGCCTGTGAAACGTTGCCCTTGGTGATCTGGAGCAGCTGCGTAAGGTAGCCGCGCGTGAACTCGTCACGCGCCTCGTCAAAAGACGGCATCCGCGTCGTCTGTCCCATCGCCTGTTTGACGAGCTCCGGAGAAATGACGGCTCCAACGGCAAGCGAGGCGACCTCTCTCACGACCTGGCGCAACTCGCGGACGTTGCCCGGCCAGCTGGCGGCAGCGAGGACTTCCAGCGCCTGCGGCGACATGCTGCGGCGCGCCTGGCCGGTCTCCGCGGCGATCTCGTCCAGGAACCGTGCAGTCAGGAGCGGAATGTCCTCGCGTCGCTTCGAGAGCTGAGGCAGGTCGAAATGCAGACCGTTCAACCTGTCGAAGAGTCCTTCGGAAAACTGCTGCGCGGCGACGAGCTCGTCGAGGCGGCGTTCGCTGGTTACGATGACGCGCACGCCACCCGGCGTCGTCCGACCGCCCGTTTCGGTCGGCGTCGGTGCGGGCAGCGTCTGCGCGAGCTCGCGCTGCAGCATTTCGGGGAGCGCGTCGACGTTGCGCAGGAAGACCGTGCCCCCCTCGGCCGCCCGCAGTGCGGCATTCAGGCGTTCCTGCCCGGTCTCCGCGGCGAGCAGCCCGCAGTCCATCGCGATGAACGGCCCGTCGCGTCGGGGGCTGAACATGTGTATCGCGCGTGCCAGCGGTTCCTTGCCGGTACCGGACTCGCCCGTGAGCAACACCGATGTATCGGCGTTCGCGACCATACGTGCGCGTGCCAGCAGGTCTGTGAGCTGGGAGTTGCGCGTCACGAACTCCGTCTGCCACTCCTCGCTCGCGTCGATGAACCCGGAGGTGCGCAGCGCCCGCCGCACCTCCGCCAGCAGGTGATCTTTTTCGAGTGGCTTGGTGAGAAACGCGAACGCGCCCGACTGCGTGGCGCGCACGGCGTCGGGGATCGTGCCGTGCGCGGTCAGGAGGATGACGCTCAGGCCCGGCCAGCGCTTCTGCAGCTCCTTCAGCAGGCCGATGCCATCCATTTCCGCCATACGCAGATCGGAGATCACCAGATCCGGCCGGAAGAGCGCCGCCGAATCGAGCGCCCCCACTGCGCTCGCTACCGGCTCGACCTCATACTTCTCCGACCGCAGCCGGATGGTGAGCAGACGCAGCAGACCCGGATCGTCATCCACCACGAGGATGCGCGCCGCGCGATGCTTCCGGGCCGCCGTCATGGCGAGGTCCCGTCGGGCGGCGGGGTCGCGACGCCGTCCCGCTCCATCAGCGTCTTCTCGATGTCCGCGATCGCGTCGAGTTTCTGCTGAATCGTGTCGCGCTCCCGGCGCACCCGCGCGAGATCCGCGGCCATCGCATTCATGCGCGACTCGGCCTCGGCCTCGGCGGCGCGCAACCGGGCCTCGCCGTCGAGGCGCGCGCGCGCCAGGTCGGCGTACTGTGAAACCCTGGCGGTGAACTCACGCTGGAAGGCGCTGGCGAGACGCAGCTCGTCGGGCGAGAGCTGTTCGGGCGCCGCGAGCAGTGTGCTGAGCAGCCGACTGGCCTCGACCGGGTTGCTGTCGTCATGCCCCGGCGTGCCGAGCACCAGCGCATATCGCAGCGTGTTGGTCGGTGTTGGGGCCTGCTGCCAGGCGGTCCGGGCGGTAAGCAGCGTCGCCTGCTGCCGGGCTGGATCGCCGGCGGCCATGCCGTCGAGGGCCTCGAGGTAGCTCGCGGCCGGTAGGCCGAAACTCGGGGCGGGAGGCGACTCGGGAGCCGGGCCTGGGGCGCGCTCGGCGGTCTGACAGGCCGCAATCAGGACTGCGGTCGCCAGGATCGCGGAGCGCGTGGCCCGGACTGGCCACGGATGGGGCGCGCGTGAGCTCATGCGGCCGTATCGTACCGTGGCCGCGGGCGCGTGGAGCCCGCACAAAAGAAAGCGGCGATCTTTCGATCGCCGCCAGCTTTCGGATTAACTCGTAGGACGAGTTGCTACGAGCGCTTATGCCTTCCGGCGGCGGGCAGTCACGCCCATGCCAAGGAGGCCAAGACCCAGCAGCGCAAGCGTACCCGGCTCCGGAATGAAGGCCAGCTGCCCCGTATATGCGCTGGTGCCGCTACCGTTGGTCGTGCCGGTCACGCGGATGATGTACCGACCTGCCGCCAGGTTGCCCGTCATGATTTCCCAACGGCGGTTGGAGCTGTCCGCGCTTGCGAGCAAGGCGCCGAGCACGACCGACGAGCAGCTGCTGCCCGTGCAGGTGCTGCCGCCATCCGCATAGAGATCGCCGTGGAAACCGGCGATGCTCGTGAACGCCGTGAAATCTGCCGAGATGGAGCCATGCCCATCCGGGTTGATGTCAAACACCCAGAAGTCCTCGAACGGCGTGAGGTTGCCGTTGGCAATGCCGACATCGGAGTGCTGGAACGTGCCGAAGTCCAAGGCCAGTGGGTTATACAGGCCGAGATGCGTGCCAGCAGCGGCATCGTCGTACTCGCAACCCGTGCAGACGAGGCCCGCCTGCGCGGCCTGGCTGCCTAGAGCCAAAGCGCCAGTCGCCACAACGCCCGCCAGTAAATTCTTGATTTTCATGTTGTCCTGCTCCTCGTCCTCGCCCGATATTTAGTCTCGCCCCTTCCAGGGACGCAGCCTAATCAAAGCAACATGCATGCCAATGGATTAAATATCCGCACAAACAGTCACTTAGCTCTTGTGTAATTGCTGCAACATGCTGCCGGTGTAAGGCTTTTCGACGTCCCCGACTCCGTGCGGCACATGCGGCTCCGCCGGCTGTAGGGGGAGGACTACACGGATGTGGGCCCCAGAAAGGCCATCCTCGACGAACTCGATGCGGCCGCCGTGGGCCGCGACGAAATCATGCACCACCGACAGGCCGATTCCAGTTCCTCGCACATACCCCGTCTGAGGAGTATCCGCCTGGTAAAACGGCTCGAAAACGCGCGGCCGGTCCGCCACCGGGATCCCGGGCCCGGTGTCAGCGACCTCCAAGTGCCACCAGCCGGGCTCGGCGAGACCGGCCTGGACGAGGACCGTGCCCCCTGCCGGCGCGAACTTGATGGCGTTGGAAAGCAGGTTCTCCACGATCAGGCGCAGCTTCGCGCGGTCGGCACGAACGACAAGCCCGGCAACCTCGAACCGGAGCGTGAGCCGCTTTGCGCTGATCGAGAGCTGGTGGCTGTCGAGCACCGATCGGGCCAGCGGCTCGAGTCCGACATCGCCCAGTGACAGGGCTCGCGACTGTACCTGCCAAGCGCTGTAGGAGAGCAGGTTCTCGATCAGACGCTGCAGGTTGAGGCTGTTCTCGCGCAGGATGGCTGCGACCTCGGTCTGCCCCTGTGTGAGCGGGCCGACCGAGCCGTCGAGCAGAAGCTCCGTGCCTTCGCGTACGTTGGCGAGCGGCGTCTTGAGCTCGTGCGACATGTGCCGCAGGAACCGCTCGCGCTCTTCGCTGACCTCGAGCAGCCGCTGGCGCAGCCACTCGATCTGGCGCCCGAGGGCTTCGAGATCGGTCGTGCCCTTCACCTGGATCGGGTCGGCGAGCTCCCCGTGCCCGAGCTTGCGTATCGCCTCGTCGATGTCACGGATCGGCCGCCCGAGCAGCAGGGTGAACACGAAGGCTAGCCCTAAGCTGATCGGCACGAGTGCCGCCGACTGCCAAAGCAGCTGCGTGCGAGCGCGCTCGGTATCCTCCTGGAGCCGGATCAGCTCGCGGTCGATCTGCCGGCTCGCGAGCACCGACAGCTGGCCCCCGATCTGCGCCAGCGCACCGAAGTTGCGCAGCGCCGCTGCGATCTCGAAACGGTCTTCGGAGCTGAGCCCGCTCGCCACTGCCGCCGTTTGGCGGCGTAACTCCGCGATCAAACCCGGGCGGGCGCCGTCGCCCGGCAAGGTCTCGAGCGCATTGAGCACGGTTTCCATGCGCCGCCGGTTCTCATCGAACACGTCCAGGAGCTCGGAGCGGCCGAGGAGCTGATACAGGCGCGCGCTACGCTCCATCGCCGCGACCTGCCGCACGATCGCCTGCGTGTATCGTGTGGCCTCGACGCCGTGAAGTACCAATCGCGAGCTCGACGCGGACAGTCGTGTGATGTTGAGCGCTGCGCTGACGACACCCGCCAGCAGCGGCATCGACACGAGCGCAAATCCGAGCAGGATGAGGCCACTCAGCGATCGCGGTCGTGGGGATCTCACGACCTCATTCTAACGGCGACACTGCTCCCGACCTGTCGGCCAAATTGACATCGCATCGGGCCGGTAACGGAGCCGGTGCCGTTGCCCGCCGCGATCCAGGCAGATCCCGCGCGCCGCCAAGCGGTTGAAATTACTTAATATGGCCGGGGTCCGCGGTCAAACGGTCGCGCGCCGGCGTGCTCGATGGCACGAGGCTTGCTCACGGTTCTCGGCCTTTGGGGACTCGTCCGCCGGGCTGACCACAGCACGGCAAGTTCGGGGTTGGCAGCAGGACGGAAGCGATGAGATTCGGATTCAGAAAGGGTTGGTGGCTCGCGGGCATCGGTGCCGCGCAACCGGGTGTCGTGCTCGCCGCAACGGGAAACGGCGCAGTCACGCTGGCCGAGCCCGGTACGCTGGTCTTGCTCGGACTCGGGTTGCTCGTCATCGCTGGCGTACGTCACTGGCGGAATCGCGGTGACCGCAAGCTCGATGACGACGAAGGGGCGTCCTCGCAATCGGCTATCGGCTTCAACTCTCGGCGAGTGCCGCCAGCTGTTCGCGAAGATCGAGCACGTGTCGCTCCCAGTAGCGCGGCTCCTCGAACCACGGAAATGCGCGCGGAAACGCCGGATCGTCCCAGCGACGGGCAAGCCACGCCGCATAGTTGATCTGCCGCAGGCTGCGCAGCGACTCGATCAGCCGCACGCCGCGCCAGTCGAAGTCGGCGAACTCCGTGTAGCCGTCAACGTAGTCGTTGAGCTGCGCGGCCGTCTCCTCCTGCGCGCCGGACAGGAGCATCCAGAGATCCTGCACCGCCGGGCCGGTCAGACAGTCGTCGAGATCGACGAAGTGCGGGCCATCCGTCCACAACACATTGCCAGGATGACAGTCGCCATGCAGCCGAAGCAGCGCGATATCGGCAAGCTCCGCGAATCGACGCTCGATCCCGGTGAGCAGGTCCGTCGTCAGGCTGACGTACGCCTCGCTGATGTGCGCCGGTATCCAGTCGTTGTGGACCAGGTAACGGGCGGAGTCGCGACCGAGCGTGCGCCAGTCGAGGATCCCTCGGTGGCGGAATGCGCGTTGCGCGCCGATCAGGTGAATGCGACCGAGAAAGCGACCCATCCGCACCCGGTCCTCGCGCGTTGCGAGCTCGGGCCAGCGTCCCCCACGGCGCGGATAGATCGCGTAGCGAAAACCGCCCGTGTCGAAGAGCGTCTGCCGATCATGCGCGAGCGGCGCGACGACCGGGATCTCGGCCGCGGCAAGCTCCGCGGCGAACTCGTGCTCCTCGAGGATGGCTGCGGTGCTCCAGCGGTCCGGTCGGTAGAACTTCACCACCAGGGGCTCGGCGTCTTCGACGCCGACCTGGTACACGCGGTTCTCGTAGCTGTTGAGCGCGAGCAACCGTCCGTCGCCGATCGCGCCGATGGCCTCGACCGAGCCGATGACCCGGTCCGGGGTCAGCCGCGAATAGGGGTGCGCACTCCTTGCCGTCACGCGGCGCAAGGTAACGGGACCGGACACAAGTCTCAATCCCGCCGATTGGCCGACTGCTAGCATCGCTCCCATGCAATCCGTCCTCGTCACCGGGGGCGCCGGATACATCGGCAGCCACGTGGTGCGTCAGCTCACCGAGCGCAGCGAGCGCGTGGTCGTGCTCGACAACCTCTGCACGGGGTATCGCAGCGCCGTGCTCAACGCACCACTGGTCGTGGGCGACACAGGCGATCGCGCGCTCGTCGATCGCGTGCTGGCGGAACACCGTGTAGAGACGGTGATGCACTTCGCGGCGCACACGATCGTGCCGGAGTCCGTTGCGGACCCGCTCAAGTACTACCGCAACAATACCTGCGCAACTCGTAACCTGCTTGAATGCTGCGACCGCGCTGGCGTGCGACAGCTGGTGTTTTCCTCGACGGCGGCGGTCTACGGCACGCCCGCCGACGGTCGGGCGGCCGAGGACACCGCGACCCAGCCGATCAATCCGTACGGCCTATCCAAGCTCATGAGCGAGTGGATGCTGCGCGATCTTGCGCAGACATCCCGGCTGCGTTACGTCGCGCTCCGCTATTTCAACGTCGCAGGCTGCGACCCGGGTTGTCGGATCGGGCACTCGGCACCGGGGTCGACGCTGCTCGTCAAGATCGCCTGCCAGGCCGCGGTCGGCCTGCGCCCCGAGGTGGCGATCTTCGGCACTGATTATCCGACACCCGACGGCACCGGCGTGCGCGACTACATACATGTCGAGGACCTCGCCGATGCGCATCTCCGCGCACTCGACTATCTGCGCGACGGCGGGCCGACTACGACGCTCAACTGCGGCTACGGCCACGGCCACTCGGTGCGCGAAGTGCTGCGGATGGTCGAGCGGGTGCACGGCGCGCCGCTCCGGATCCGAGAGGCGCCGCGACGCGCCGGGGATCCGGCGATGCTGATCGCGCAAGCGCCGCGTGTGCGTCGCGCTCTCAACTGGGCGCCGCGGTACGACGATCTCGAAACCATCGTGCGCACGCAACTCGAGTGGGAACGACGCCTGCAGCGGGAACCGGTCCTGCAGAAGAACTGAGGAAGGGTGAGCTGCGCCCCATGGTATCCTGCGCCATCCGGCAGATCCGCACCCGAGCCCGTGAGCAACAACAGGTCTCGTCTCTCTGATCAAGTCAGCAGACGTCGGATCGCAAAGCAGCGGCGCATTCTGGGCGTCGCGGTGTCATCGGATTTACCTTGCGAGAATGGAGTCATGGCCATGCGCCACCGAATCGTGATCCGCCTCGCGATACCCGTGCTGCTCGCGGCCATCGCCGGCTGTGGAGGAGGGGACGACAATCCGAGCCGGTCGACCAAGCCTGCCGCGCGATCGGCCGATGCCGCTGCGGAGGCGACGAGTCAGGCCTCATCGGCGCGGGACGCGCGACGTCCGGCGAACGCGATCACAACCGCTGCGGCAGGCGCGGCGGTGGATCTGCAGTACGAGATCATCCCGCGACCGGAGCAGGGTCAGCCGTTCACTATCCAGCTCGCATTCGTGCCGCAGACGCCAGCGAACTCGATCGAGGCGCAGCTGAGCGCGACACCCGGATTGCGGATCACCAGCGCCGAGACGGTACAGTTCGCCGACGTGCTGGCCGGCGAGCGCTACACGACCGACGTCCTGGTGGTCGGCGACACGCCGGGTCTCTACTATGTGGGTGTCGTCGCCCGGATGGCGACGCAGGTTCAGACCGACGCGCGCACATTCTCGGTGCCGGTCGTCGTCGGCACACCGCCCGACGCCACCCAAGCGCAACCCACGCCGGACGCATCCGGCTCGGCAGAAGTTACACCGCCGGCCCAGGACACGGGTGGCCGCTGACCACTCCGCGGTTATGTCAATTTTCACTGCATTGGCGAGAATTTAGGGCAGAATCCTCACCAGATCTGTTCGCGCTGCAAGGGAAGCGAAAGCGGACAGGCAACGAAATCGCAAACGGGAGCCAGCAACAACATGGATAGCATCGTCAGCGCCGCAGGGCGCAAATCGGTGTCACGCAACAAGAACCTACGTATTTTCGCGCTGGCGGCACTGGCCGCCGCGCTCACCGGCTGCGGCGGTGGTGGTGGGGGCGGTGACGGTGGTGGTGGCAACCCTCCTCCGGATCCGACCGGGTCGATCGCCGCGACAGTGGTCGATCAGTTCGGCGCGCCGATCAACGGCGTGACGATCACGGCGGGGTCGCGCACGGCCACCACGGGGTCCGCCGGGACGGCCACCGTGACACAGGTACCGACCGGATCGGTCACTGTCTCGGCAAGCGCCGAGGGGCTCGTTCCTCCGGCCGACCAGACCGTGACCGTGAATGAGGATGCGACCACGGATGTTGAGTTCACGATGCAGCGTGTCGTCGAGGCGGCCGGCGGAATCATCAGGGCAGTTGTGGAAGACCCGCTGAGCAGCGACGGGACCAGCTTCACATTCCGTATCGGCGTCATCGTCGTCGACGACGATTTCAACCCCGTGCCCGGCCTGACCGCGTCGGCGTTTACACTTGCGAACTGTACTCCCATCGAACCCGAAAACCCGGAGCGTCCCAACTGCGTGCGTCACGGCAGCCCCGGTAACGACTCCGCCTACACGGTGGCAAACGCGACGCCCGCCGAGTTCCAGGAGATAACCGACCCCCCGGGGCCTGTGCCATACGCTGCAGGACTCTTGTTCGATTCCAGCGCGTCGATCGCAGACTCCGATCCTACCGACGCGCGGGTATTTGCCACCAAGGAGTACCTGAACGACGTGGCGGCCCCTGACGTTGTGATGCTGGCCGCGTTCGCTGACCAGGAGGCGCGGCAATTGCCCAATGAGGGCGTGAACTTCTTCCCCTGCGATCCCTGCACGCCATCGTTCACGAGCGACGGAAACAGCCTGTTCGCGTCGCTGGACGAGCTCGCGACATTAGAGGGCGGCGGCACGCCGCTGTACGACTCGCTGGCGACAAGTGACGGGCTCACGGGCATGGTCATCAGCGTGGATGACGAAGCCCCGGCCACGCCGGCCAACCTGCGCAAGGCGGTGGTCCTGTTCTCGGACGGCCAGGACATCTATTGCGCCGAGCCGCCGGGGTCCTTCCAGTTTTGCACGGACCGTCGCGTTGAGGTCGTGAACGAGGCCGAGAGTCGCGGGATCGATATCTTTACGATCGGGCTACAGTCGGAGAACATAGATTCGCTAGCAATGGCGGAGCTCGCGCTGCGCAACGGCGGCGCGTACCTGTTTGCCGAGCGCCCGACCCAGCTCCTCTCGATCTTCGGCATCCTCGATCGCCTGCTCGCCGACAACATGCCCAGCTACGAGATGGTGTTTACCGTCAATGCCGCAGCAGGCACCTTCAGAGTCCCCCCTCCCGCGGAGGGTCCTCCTCGCGCTTTGATCGGCGAGCTCAGCGTAAACACGGGAGCGGCGAGCTTCACGTTGCCACTGGTGGTTCAGATTCAACCGCCCTGAGCGGCGCCATATGGAGACTGTACGCGAGGCCCCGCACGCGGGGCCTCGTTCTTTGCGGGGCTGCCGCGTATACTCCGCGGCCCTTTTCACCGCCCGGTGATCGCGTGAGCCTCGATCCGACGACGCAGCTGCGCAACATCGCGATCATTGCGCACGTCGATCACGGCAAGACAACCCTGGTCGACCAGCTGCTGCGACAGTCCGGAACCTTCGATTCGCGCAAGGCGCTCGTCGACCGGGTGATGGACTCGAATGCGATCGAACGCGAGCGTGGGATCACCATCCTCGCCAAGAACACCGCGATCCGCTGGCGTGACTACCGGATCAACATCGTAGACACGCCGGGTCACGCGGATTTCGGCGGCGAGGTCGAGCGCGTATTGTCGATGGTGGACTCCGTCCTGCTGCTGGTGGATGCGGTCGACGGTCCGATGCCGCAGACGCGCTTCGTGACCCAGAAGGCGTTTGTGCACGGCCTGCGGCCGATCGTCGTGATCAACAAGATCGACCGGCCGGAAGCGCGCCCCAACTGGGTGCTCGACCAGACCTTCGATCTGTTCGATCGGCTGGGCGCGACCGAAGCACAGCTCGACTTTCCGGTGGTCTACACGTCTGCTCTGCAGGGCTTCGCCTCGTACGACCCTGCGCACCGCGGCGGCGACATGAACGCGCTCTTCGAGGCCATCGTGCGTCACTGTCCGCCACCCGCGGTGGACCAGGAGGGGCCGCTCCAGCTCCAGGTGTCGCAGCTCGATTATTCGAGCTATGTCGGAGCGATCGGGATCGGTCGGATAAAGCGCGGCATCATCCGGCGGAATATGCCGGTCGCGATCGTCGATCGCGCGGGCATGGTACGCCAGGAGCGCGTTATCCAGGTGCTGGGCTTCCTCGGACTCGATCGCATCGAGGTCGAGGAAGCGGCGGCCGGCGACATCGTGGCCTTCGCCGGCATCGAGCATCCGGCAATCTCGGATACGCTCTGCGACCCGTCGCGCCCGGAACCGCTCCCGCCGCTGGTCGTCGACGAGCCGACGATCAGCATGACCTTCGAGGTGAACAACTCGCCCTTTGCGGGGCGCGAAGGCCGGTTCCTCACCAGCCGGCAGATCCGCGAGCGGCTCCTGCGCGAGGCGCTCACTAACGTCGCGCTCCGCGTAGAGGAAACCGAGGATCCCGACAAGTTCAAGGTTTATGGACGCGGCGAGCTGCACCTGGGTGTGCTGCTCGAGAACATGCGGCGCGAGGGTTACGAGATCGCGGTGTCGCGCCCGCGGGTCGTCACGAAGCTGATCGACGGCGTGCTCTCCGAGCCGTATGAGATCCTGGCGGTCGACGTCGAGGACTCGAGCCAGGGGGCCGTGATGACCGCGCTCGGCACGCGCGGCGGCCAGCTCACCGGGATGCAGCCGGATGGCAAGGGCCGCGTACGGCTCGACTACGTGATCCCGGCGCGGGGCCTGATCGGCTTTCAGACGGAGTTCCGAACGCTGACCTCCGGCATGGGCCTGCTGTTCCATGTCTTCGACCATTTCGCACCCGTGCTCGACCGGCCGATCGCCGAGCGGCAGAACGGCGTGATGATCGCGAACGCTCAGGGCACGGTGCTCGCCTACGCGCTTTTCAACCTGCAGGAGCGCGGGCGGCTGATGGTCGCGCACGGCGACGAGGTCTACGAGGGGCAGATCGTCGGCATCCACAGCCGTGAGAATGATCTCGTCGTCAACCCGCTCAAGGCGAAGAAGCTCACCAACATCCGCGCCGCCGGCCGCGACGAGAACATCATCCTGTCGAGCCCGGTGCGCATGACTCTCGAGCAGGCGATGGAGTTCATCGACGACGACGAGCTCGTCGAGGTGACTCCGGAATCCATTCGGCTGCGAAAGCGTGCACTCCGGGAGCACGAGCGGCGCCGCTCGGCGCGTCTCGAGGAGGCTTAGGGGACAGTCCCCTTCGGGGACAGTCCCTAGGCCGTGCGCCGGATCGTGTCCGGCTCGCGCGCGATCAGCGTCTCCAGCGCCTCGACTGGTTGCGGCATGGCGATGTGGTGGCCCTGCGCGTAGTCGATGCCGATGTCGGCGAGCCTGGTCAGCACCTCGGCCGAGTCGACGCGTTCGGCGATCGTGCGGACTCCCATGGTCTGACCGATCTGCGCGATGGCTTCGACAAGCCCGCGATCGACGCGGTCGTGCGCCACGTTGTGCATGAACTGGCCGTCGATCTTCAGGAAGTCGACCGGCAGGTTCTTGAGGAAAATGAACGACGAGAGCCCGCTGCCGAAGTCATCGAGCGAGAACCGGCACCCACGCTCACGCAGCGAGCGGACGAAGTGCTTGGCATTGGCGAGGCTGCTCATCGCTGCTGCCTCGGTCATCTCGAAGCACAGGGCGCCCGGGCTGACGTCGGCCGCCGTCAGCTCCGCCAGGACGAAATCGAGGAATTGCTCGTCGTTCAAGGTCGTCGCCGAGACATTGATCGCCAGCATGAAAGGCGCTCGCTGCGTTTCGCCGCGCTTGTGCACGTGGCGGGTGCAGGCCTGGCGCACCACCCAGCGGTCGAGCGCTGGCATCAGGTTGAAGCGTTCGGCCGCCGGTATGAATTCCGACGGCTGAACCAGCGCGCCGTTTTCGTCCTTCATCCGCAGCAGCAGCTCGAAGTGGCGCAGCTTTTCCACTCCGGCGCGGATCGGCACGATCGGCTGGCACACCAGCAGCAACCGGTCTTCCTCGCAGGCGCGGTGAATGCGCGACACCCATTGCATCTCGCGGTGCCGTTCGGGCGCCCGGCCCTGGCGGTAGGTCTGGACGCGGTTGCGGCCGGAGTCCTTGGCTGAATAGCAGGCGACATCGGCCGCGCTCATAACGCCTGCGAGGGACTCGGAACTCGCCGTGATCTCGGCGAGCCCGATCGATACCCCGACGTTCATCACGCGGTCCTGCCAGACGAAGCGAAAGTCCCGGATGGCCTGCCTCAGGTTCTCGGCGATCCGCTGGGCGGTCTCGAGCATGCAGTCCTGGAGCAGCACGCCGAATTCGTCGCCTCCCAGCCGCGCGAGCGTGTCGGTGGTGCGGATTCGGGTCTGCACGACGCTCGTGAGCTGCTTCAGCAGCCGGTCGCCGGCCTGGTGACCGCAGGTGTCGTTGACTACCTTGAACTGGTCGAGATCGAGGTACAGGAGCACGTGACTGACGCCGTCACGGCTGCGCGCCGCAAGCAGCGCCTCGTTGAGCCGTGACTCGAACTCGCGACGATTGATCAGGCCGGTCAGCGCGTCGTGGCTCGCCTGGTAGGCGAGCGCGCGCTGCAGGCGGCGTTCCTGGCTCACGTCGTGGAACACCATGACCACGCCGACCAGCCGTCCGCCGCGGTCCCGGATCGGCGCCGCGGTGTCCTGTATGGAGATCTCGATCCCGCGACGGTTGATGAGCAGCGATTGCTCGACCATCTCGACCATGCGTCCCTCGCGCAGGCAGCGCACGATCGGGTTCTCGAAGGGCAGCCGGCTTGTCTCGCCGATGAGGTGTATGACCTCGCCGACCGGGCGGCCAACGGCCTCGCCCGACTCCCATCCGGTCAGCTGCTCAGCGACGGGGTTCAAGTACTCGACGCGCCCGTCGGCGTCCGCCGTTATGACCGCGTCGCCGATCGACTCGAGCGTGACCTGCGCCTTTTCCTTAGCCTCGAACAGCTGGATCTCGGCCTGCTTGCGCACCGAGATGTCGGAGATCGTGCCCTCGTGGCCGATGATCTGGCCCTGCTCGTCGCGCACCAGCCGGGCGTTCTCGACCACCGTGATGATCCCGCCGTCGCGGCGGCGAAGCTGATACTCGGCGCTGCGCACTAGGCCGTCCCGCATCAGGCCTGCCGTTACCGCTTCGCGGTCGGCGGCGTTGACGTGCAGCTCGCGTGTCGAGGGCAACGCGAGGAGCTCCTCCGCTTGGTCGTAGCCGAGCATCTGCACCAGCGCCGGGTTGACCGACTCGAGACGGCCGTCGCCGGTCGTCCGGTAGACACCTTCGATGACGTTCTCGAACAGGCCGCGATAGCGCGCCTCGCTGCGCCGCAGCGCCTCCTCGGCGCGCATGCGCTCGATCGCGATCCCCGCGAGCGCGGCGAGGCGCGACATGAGCTCGAAATCGCGCTTCAGGGGGCTCCGCGGCTGGCGGAAATACAGCGCGACAGTGCCGACCATCCGGCCGTCGGAAACGCGGATCGGCGTTGACCAGCAGGCGCGCAGACCCGCAGCCAGCGCCGGCTTGCGCCGGTTCTCCCAGAGCGCGTCGCGCGCGATCTCCCCGACCACGACCTGGCGCTGCAGGAAGATTGCGGCCGCGCAGGACCCGTTGCGCGCGGCAATAGGGACTTCCGCGATCGCGGAGAGGAATTCGTGCGGCAGGCGCTGGCCGGCGACATGCCGCAGCACGCCGGCGGATTCGTCGTAGCTCGAGACGGTGCAGAGCGCGTCGGGTGTCACGCGCTCGGCGGTCTCGGCGATCGCCTCGAGCGTCGCCGCTAGGTCCACGTTGCGTGTGATGCGCTCGAAGACCCGACGCTCGCCGGTCGCGAGCAGCTCGCTGCGCTTGCGCTCCGTGATGTCGGTGATGCTGCCGCGGATCAGCCTGCGACCGGACGAGGGCAGGCGGACCATGCGCACCTCGCAAGGGATGTCGTGACCGTGCGCGTCTCTGTGCAGCCACTCGAAACAGGGTGCCTCGCCGGCAAGCGCGCGGTCGATGTAGCCGCGCGAGATGCCGAACGACGGCGTCCCGTCGGGTTGCTCGGGGGGGCTGATCCGCTCCGGGCCCGCCGCGAGCAGCTCCTCGCGCGACATCTTGAAGAAGCGCACCGCGTTGTCGTTGCACTCGACGAAGTGACCGGCGTCGGTATCGAGGACGACGATCGCCTCCGGCGCGTTCTCGACCAGCGTGCGGTATCGCGCCTCGCTTTCTCTGATCGCGGCCTCGGCGAGCTTCCGATCAGTCGTGTCGCGCAGGCAGACGATATACACGGAGCGGCGATCGAGCCCGACCTTGCTCACGCCGATCTCGGCGTCGAAAAGCGTGCCGTTCCGATGCCGCCCCCTGGTCTCTCGCGGCGCCAGGTCGAACTGCGTGTCCTCGACGGACTCGGCCAGCTCGTCGAGCGCCCCGGCGAGGCGCGGGTGACGCGCGAGCGACGGGATCAGGAGATCGAGCCTGCGGTCGCGTACCTCGGCCTCGTCGTAGCCGAACACCCGCTCGCCGGTGGTATTCATGGTCTCGATGCGCCCGATCTCATCGACCGTCAGGATCGCGTCCTTGACGTGGTCCACGATGGCCTGGAGCTGGGCTGAAGCGTTCTCCCGGACTTCGCGAGCGGCTGCCGAGGTTTCGTCGGCGAGCAGCTTCATCGAGCGCATGACCCCGCGGCGCTCGTCGTCCCACTCGGCGTAGGCGGCGCTCACCGCGGCCAGGAGCTTGCGAATGTCCGGCGGACCGTTTTCCTCCCGGGTCTCGTCGAGCTGCTTGCGGAGGAGGGGGTGCATGCTCATCGCCGCGCGCGCCGCAAAGGCATTCTTGCCCCAAGTTGGTTCGTCACCCTCTGCTTCGGCGGTGACCGGCTGTCGGCCCCGACGCTGTCCGCGGGCTGGCAGACGGGCCCCTGCCGGCCGACCGGCGGCGATGCGGCAAGATCGCGTTCCGCGGAGCGCACGAAGTCGACCGGCCGGATACCGAACCGGCGCACGCGATCGACGTTTCCGGTGTGTCGCCGGGAGGCCCGATCCATCGCTGATACACAAAGCAATGCCACCCCCAAAATGGGGGTAACCCCGAGGATAGTAGGCAGGCCTCCGTCCGACCGGGTGTGACGCAGATCACATTTGGGGCGCGCCCGGACGTTCGGCCCCGGTACAATCATCCGCCGCCTCGTCATCGCCATTTCATGACCCGACTCGCCGCCGCAAAGACCCGCAGCCGTACGCTGCTCGGGGCCGACGACCCGCCCCCGTTCGTCATTCTCAATGAGCACGGCGCCGCCCCG